>Ga0209607_1000062_pt1 | contig 85568 bp, 88 predicted proteins | sample AD_UKC117_MetaG_FD_184413 | JGI IMG/M metagenome (GOLD analysis project Ga0209607, IMG submission 184413) | Active sludge microbial communities of municipal wastewater-treating anaerobic digesters from Hong Kong - AD_UKC117_MetaG (SPAdes)... | ecosystem: Engineered > Bioreactor > Anaerobic >... | reverse complement strand
CCCCCGCCGCTTTGCAGACCGTGCCAAGCTGTTCGAACCTGCCGCCGGCGTCGTCGCTCTGCTTGCCCGCGTCCTCGACCTCGTCGCCAAAGTCGTCCGCCTGCTTTCCGGCGTCGTCAAACTCGTTTCCCGCCTTATCGAGCGCGTCGTTGTTCTGCTCGACCTCGCGCTCCATGCCGTTCAGCGCGGCTTCGGCGTTATTGAGCTGGATCTGCCAAGCCTGCGTTCTGCGGTCGTTTTCTCCAAAGGATGCGGCGGCGTTTTCCAGTGCGGAGCGAAGCGTTTCGATCTTGCTCTTTTGCGCCTCGATCTCCTTATTGAGCATCTGATTCCGGGCGGAAAGCGCTTGCACGGAGGAGTCGTTTTTATCGAACTGGGAGGATACGAGCTTCATTTCGCTACCCAGCACCTTAAAGGACTGGTTGATATCCGACAGCGCCCGTTTGAACTCCTTTTCGCCCTCGACGCCGATTTTCAGACCGAAATTATCTGCCATTCCTTTTCACCTCCTCCCGCAAAAATGGCATGAAAAAGGCACCCTGTTTTCAGAGTGCCTAAAGGGATTTATGTCGTTGTTTATTGTAGTTCTATCTGCCCGCTAAACGGGAAGATGTTGAGAAATCTATTTCTTTAAGGGTTGCAGTAACGGTATTTCTGAAAGAATGTACTTCAGAAAAGCCTCTTTCCGTCTGAAATATCAATATCAAGTTCCTTAGCCAAAGAGCCTTGCTTGAACGGGTTAATCCTCTCGGTTATGCCATCACGTTCAAATAATGTGCCGGTACTCTTGAACCAAAAGGTTTTACCCGCCTTTTCACACTGCTCGCGGATATTTAGTACCCACTCGTATTTGCACGGTCTTCCGTCTCGTCCGTTTTCGCCGCTGACTGTCACATGGTCAACGCCCTTAATGTACGCCGACAAATCAATGCTTTCAAGAAGCGGTGAACAGGCAATAAACCTCCGCTTCATGGGATATGAGAGAAACAACGGCAGACGATAGTCCGCCATAGCCTGATTTTCTACGGTGCAGCCGATATTTACGTTGTCATAGCCGTCGCCCCAGTCATCGGGAAGAGAAACCGTAAAGCGGTCAATGCGTTTGGTCAGAATCAGAAAATCAATGTCCTGACGCTCTTTTATCATTGACCAAACTTCTTTTCTCCACTCGTCCGTTTCGGGAAGGAAGAAATCCGTGGCAAAACAGGTAGGAAGAATCTTCTCACCTTTAATGTTGTATTCGCCATTTGGCTTTTTCCTTACTGGCCAGTCATATTTATCTGTCTTTATGACTCTATTTTGACCGTAACGCTTTGCGTTCGGGCCGTAGAAATAACAGTTATCGCATCCTGAACTGCATCTATAACATCCTGTCCAAGGCTCCCAGTTCATACGCTCACTCCTTGTTTTCCCCTTACAAATTCCGATTTATTTGTTAATACTCAATCCTGAAATAGTCCAAATACTTCTTGAACTGATCCTGCGCGTGCCGGCAGGTGTCGGTTAGATAACCCTTTTCGCCGCTCCACTCATGCAGGCCGCGATAGTAAAACAGCTTCATGTCGTCGTCGATGATGAATGGCACAATACCATTGCGCAGGCACTCCTTGAACATGATGAGCCGCCCGACACGACCGTTGCCGTCTTGGAATGGGTGGATGCTCTCAAAGCGGACGTGGAAGTCGATGATCTCCGTGAGCGTTTTGTCCTTCACCGCGTTATATTCGGCAAGCAGCTTCTTGATCTCGTCCGCGACCTGCTCCGGCGGGGTGGTTTCCTTGCCCCCAACCTCGTTGGGCATCCGTTTGTAATCGCCCACGGAAAACCAGTCAAGGCGTGAATCACTTGTGCCGCTTTTCAGCGTCCGGTGAAGCTCCTTGATGAATTTCTCTGACAGCTGATACTTTGCTTGTGTGATAATCATATCGATGCACTTAAAGTGGTTTGCCGTCTCGACAATATCGTCCACGTTCATCGTGCCATCTGTCGCGGCGACGGTGTTCGTCTCAAAGATATAGCGCGTCTGGTCGTGGGTCAGGCGGCTGCCCTCGATGTGGTTGGAGTTATAGGTCAGCTCGATCTGCAGCTTATGATAGATGCCGCCGGAGGTCTTTGCCGCCTGTTCTGCCCGCAGAATGTCGAGCAGCGTTTTGGGCGCATGGTCACGCTTGTTGCTGCGCTCCGGCTTTTCGGCATTTTCGGGGATATTCCACGTCTTGCCCGTGAGAAACGCGCCGGGTATCTTGTTTTGGGCGCAGTAATTGCGCACGGTTCTCTCGGACATTTCCCATCTTTTCGCCGTTTCTGTTACCGATAGATAATTCATACAACCGCCTCCTTGACTTCCTGCTTCATTATAGCATAGTATCGGCAAGAAATCAACAAACCATATATGAAAAAAACCGCAATGTTGCCGTTATCGGCACGATATTTCATATCCTTTTCGGTATCACATCATCGATACAGTATCTTGTATGCTTTCTTGTATTCCCATAAGCGCATTCTCCTTAGAACCCGTCCGGGATGATGTCGTCAATAAAAACGGTACGCTTTGGCCGCGCAAATCCGTTGTACTGCTTATGGCATTCCCACAGATCGAGCAGCAAGCCAAACGGCGTCAGCCACACTTCATCCATAGTCAGATGAAGCAAGCTGACGCCGTAGTAAAGAAGTCGGGTAAACAGTTCCTCGTCTGTTACCCGACCACCGCGTTTTTTGGGTCTGATTCGCTTTCGATGTTCCTCTTCGTGCCTCTATACAGGGCTTCGGTGATCGCCGCCTTGTAACCGGCAAGGTCAAACGGCGTAGTGAGAAGCTCCACCTCGTCCTCGGTAAGAAGGGGCTTGACCGCATCCTTGTTCTTGAGGTTATGAACGAGGATGCTCTGATTGGCAAGCAGGGTGATCAGCCATACGATCTCGCCGATCGCCAGCTCGAAGTTCTCCGTCTTTAGCAGCTTGTCACCAAGGTTCTCCAGCCCGCCGTAGCGGCCGGCGATCTCCTTGGTCGCTTTCGTCGTCAAAAGCAGCGTGTGCTGCTCTTCGCCGATTATGATAGAAGCCGTGCGTTCCGTATCCATTTCGTTCCTCCTTACTCGGTAAAGCTGGGTTCATACACCTGCGTGTACCAGCCGCTGATCGTTGCCGCCGCGACGTTCGCATCGCCCTCGGTGACCTCGGCCTTCCACGGGTGCTTACCGTTGCCGTCCAGCTTGTTCCGGCGCAGGATCGTGCCTTCGATCGTCGGGGTGGAAAACGTGATGCTGTCGCCCTTGGTGGCGAGGTTCGTTTCAGGGACGCCGAACTTCACGCGGTATAGCCAGTAATACTTGTACTTGCCGTTCGACTTTTTCGCCCGGAACCCAATCGCCACCGGGTCGCCGCCGTCCTCGCTGCCGGAGATCACGACGTTATTGTCGTCGATCGTCGCACCGGTCAGATCGGACGCAACGGTCGCACCGATATCGTCCACGCCGAGAGAAAGCGTACCCGATTTGAATTCCTTTACGATCTCCGCCGCGCCGTCGTCGGCGTACAGCGTCGCTTCCGCCAGCTCTATGGAAAGGTCTGCGGAGATGGCTTTCGCCAGCTGCACCGGGGTAGCGTAGGTTTCGTCACCGCTGGCGGCCTCTGTAATTTTTGCGTAATATAGTCTGTCAAGACCAATCGTTGCCATTTACTGTTCCTCCAATAAATAATCATAGTCTTTCGCCACATCGATGGCAAAGTGGTGATAGCCGGTATCGTCCTCATGGCCTATATACCGACGGTCGGTTATGGTAATGTCCGCATTCAAAAGAGCGCGGACAATTGTATTTTTGATGGCGGTGTAGCTGCCCTTATCGAACAGGGACAGCCGCGCCTCCTGCGTTTCATGCTGGGGTGCGTCGTCCGAGTAGAGGTCAAAGGTGTCCGTCATGGGCGTGATCACCAAATAGCGGTCGGGCGGAGTGCCGGAAAATACGCCCGTTTCAATTGGGATGAGCGGCGCAAGCACCTTGTTCAATTCTTCCAGCAGGCTCATACACCGTTCACCTCGCTTTCCAGCTTTGCCTTCATCGCTTTGATGCAGGCGTTTTTGCTTGCGGATTTTGCGGGCTTCAAGAAAGACTTTGCGGGTTGACCGTGCTTGCCGTATTCCAGAACGCCTGCGATCATGGCGTTCGTCCGCTCTTTGTAGCTGCGTTTCCTCACCGCTGCGTTTTGCTGGCGGCGCGGTTCGTCAAAGCCGACCTTAACATTAAAGTTGCCGTCGCGGTCGAGCATGGCCGGCGATACGCCCAGTGCGCCGACAAGCTCGCCGGTGGAGCGGCTTTCTTCCTTTGTGCCGCTGCCGATAACGGCTTGCAGATTGGAACGGACTTTCTTTTCCACGACCTCACCGCCCGTCTGCAGCACGCGAGGCACAATCTCGTCCGTTTTGTCCGCCAGCCGCGAAACCTTCATAAGAAAATCCTCCGGCAGCGTATACGTTGCTTTAGCCACTGGACTTCACCTCCTTCGCCAGTACTTCGATATACATCCTTCGGCCCTTCACATCTTCCACGGAGGTTATCTCAAAGCGTCCGTCACCGTTTACAATGGTCATCGCGGTGGTAACGGTAACGCCGGGAATACAACGGAAACGGAAAAGGTCGGTGGCTTCGGAAAATTGAGCGCGATTTGCCCATTTCTTATTGCCGTGCCGACCCTCTCGGTACGCTCTGACAGAAGCGATGATTATATCAGTTTCTGTCGAAAAGCCCTCGCTGTCCTTGATGGTATGCTTCTCTATAAGGTCAATGAAGGTGTTCATTTTTCCAAAAGACATAGTTACACCTTCCAATCCCGGTCAAGCCGCAGGAGCAGATTGACCGTGTTCCACACCTGCTGACCCGCCTGCACGTTATCCGAAAAGAAGCCGCCGGTGCTGCCGTCCCGCGATTCGTAGAAGTGGGACGACAGCATGATAACGGCCTGCTCTGTAGTGGCGGGCATGGCATTGGTGCTGTAGTAGTTTTCAGTCAAATGCTGATAGCTCTCGGCATAGGAAACAGCGGCGGTGATGTACAGCCCCAGAAGTTCATCGTCCGCGCTGTGTTCCAGAATAAGGTTTGCTTTGACTTTTTCAAGCAGCGTATTCATCACCGCACCTCCTTTACTCGGTTTCCGTATCGGTTTCCATAAGACCTGCGGTTTTCAGCTTTGCCAGCAGAGCATTGAAATCGTCCTTCAACAGAGCAATGGTGGTAGCGGTGCCGCCTGATTCTCGGCAGGAGTAAAGGAAGAAGGAAGCCCCGTTACCGAGGCTCCCTCCAGAATTTCCAGCGTCCCGCCAATTACGGTTTTCTCACCGCCCTGCTCGGTATTGTTCTTTGTGTTATAACTCATCGGTCACCCCTCCTTAAGTGTGCATCTTGAGCAGCTGAATGCCCTCGGGTAGGATGATCTTGCCGTCCACACGCTCGGTGGCCACAAAGCCGACCTGACCGTTGGTGGAATAAAGCTCGTTCAGACGCTGAACGGTTCTGCCGGTACGGTCCGCAATCCAGTAGTTCTGGAAGTCACCGTAGGCAATGGCATAAGCGCCGGCCGCCATGACGGGAACATAGGGGCTGGTATAGATGTCGTAACCGAGCAGCTTGTCAGGCTGACCAGCCTGGACGGAAGGCTGCCACAGATACGCGCCGTTGCCGTCCTTCAGCTTGCGAAGCGCCGCAACCGTAGAATCGTTCATGAGGAACTTGGCGTTCTTGCGGTAAGGGGCTTTCAACGCATAGATGAGGGAGATAACCTCGTCAGCGGTGACAGCCGTTGCACCGGCCGCCGTGACGCCGACCGTACCGCCGTTCGCGGTAAAAAGGCCGGTAGGCTGCCCGGAACCGCTGCCGACGCAGAACGCCGTTTCCTCGGCGACGCCGAAGGCGTTGGCAAACTCCTGCGCGATATACGGCTCCAGAGGGAACGCACTGTCGTCCAAAAGTTCGATGCTGACCTTGATAAGGTCGGTCAGCTTGTAGGCGTCGATGGTCTTCTGGTCGAAGGTGGGATTGCTCTCGGTATACGCCGCGTTTTCGGCAGTCCATGCCGCAACGGAGTGAGTGCCGGCAACGGGGATCTTGCGCTCGTTGGCGGTCGTGATGATTTTGCAGAGCTTTCTCATCACGTTCTCTTCCTTCAGAGCGTCTACAATCTGGCGCTCAAATTCCTCCGGGACGAGATAGCCGCCGTTGGCGTCAACGCCCTCGGAAAGAACATTATGGAGCAAATGCTTGCCGCGAAGGTGCAGACCGAAATCCTCCTTATAAGCGTTGGAGGCGCGGCCGCGCTTTTCATCCGTGCTGGACTTCATAGGCTTTTCGGTAATGGGAACACCCACGGGCTTCGCAAGCTCCGCTTCGATGGCGTCACGGCGCTCCATGCGTTTGATTTCATTGGTGAGGTCGTTCAGTTCCTTCTCCATGTTGTTGTAAGTGGTGTCGTCGTCAACAGACAGCACACCCTTTTCACTGCGGTGCGTATCGAGGAAACCCTCCATGGTTGCCCACAGCTTCGCGCGCTTATCGCGCATTTCTACGATGTTCATAATCGAATCCTCCTGTTAAATAAAGTTTTTGATGGCGTTCAGGCGCTCTTTGAGTTCGTCAACACAGCGCCCTTCGGGTTTTACTTCCGGCTTCGGTACAGGGGCGGACTTCTTCGCCAGCTTGTTCAGTAGCGAATTGGTGACAGCCTTGCGGGAAAAGGCAAAAGAAACGACGGCCTCCGGGGACTTCTTTTCGTCCTCCAGCATTCCGTCGGCAAAGCCATATTCGATTGCCTTGTTTGCGTTCATCCAAGTCTCGGCATCCATGAGCTGGGACAGCTTGGAGCGGCGCATACTGGTTTTGATCTCGTAGGCGTTGATGATGCTTTCCTTGACTTCGGAGAGCATATCGATGGCCTTTTGCATTTCTGCGCTGTCGCCGATGGCAAGGGTCGCGGGGTTGTGGATCATCATAAGCGCGGTGGGCGCCATGAGAACGGTCGTACCGGCCATAGCGATAACGCTTGCGGCAGATGCGGCCACACCGTCGATTTTTACTGTGACATCGCCCTTGTAATCCATGAGCATGGCGTAGATCTGGCTTGCCGCCACGCAGTCGCCGCCGGGCGAGTTGACCCAGATGGTGACGGGTCCACTCCCGGCGAACAGCTCATCCCGGAACAACTGCGGCGTGACGTCGTCGTCAAACCAGCTTTCTTCCGCGATGGTGCCATACAGCTCAAGCACCCGCTCCGCTTCCGGTTCTGCGCCCGCTTCGTTTTTCCAGTGCCAGAACTTCTTCGGATTGTTCATTTTCGGTTTCCTCCTCTCCGTTATCGGTAGATTGTGTATTTGCAAAAGCACCCGCTCGTCGTCGCAAGCTCCACATCATTCGTTTCCGCACAAGTGCGAAAAGCTCATTCATTTCGCTGCTCCTCCTCTTCCCGCAAAGTCTTGCAACTTTGCGGGAGCCCTGAACATAGCGGGAGCATATTGCCGTTGATGAGGTACAGGTCGCCGCCCTGTTCAGTGGGGATGAGATCGAGGTTTTCAAGCTCCCGGATGTCGTTGGCGGACATCCAGCCATTCTGCCGTGCGGTGGCATAACCTGTCATGCGGCTCTGATAATCGCCGCGCAGCAGACCTTCCAGGTTGAACTTCACAAAATACAGCTTTTTTTCGTCCTCGGTGAGTAGTCTCCGCATGATGGATTGCTCCCAGCGCACCACCCACGGGTCGAGGGTGTATTTCACGAATTCAAGGGACTGCTGCTCAATATTAGAAAAGCTCGACTTTTCGAGGTCGCCCACCATGTGCGGCGGCACCCGGAAAATTCGAGCGATTTCATTGATTTGGAACTTGCGTGTTTCGAGGAACTGCGCCTGTTCCGGAGAGATGCCGATGGGCGTGTATTTCATGCCCTCCTCCAACACGGCGACCTTGCCGCTGTTGGCGCTGCCGCCGAACTGGGACTGCCATGCATCCCGGACGCGCTGTGGGTCTTTGATAGTGCCGGGGTGCTCCAACACACCACCCGGTGCCGCGCCGTTGGCGAAGAACTTTGCACCGTATTCCTCGGTGGCAATGGCAAGGCCGATAGCGTTCTTCGCCATGGCGATGGGGCTGTAGCCGACCAAGCCGTCAAAGCCAAGGCCGGGAATATGCAGCACATCGGAAGGCTTCAGAATGACCGTCGACCCTTTCATGGTGGGTGCTTCATCCGAGGAGCGGTTGTAGCTGTAATAGAGCTGTCCGCTCTGGTCACGGTCGACCGTCATTTTATTGGGCATGAGCGGATACAGCGCCACGACCTCGCCCTTGCCGTTGCGAATGATCTGTGCATAGGCATTGCCCCACAGGAGCAGATGCGTCATGAGTGTTTCCCGGAATACGAAGGAACTCATCTCCGGGTTTGGCTCGTCATGGAGCAGGCGATACAGTGGATGATCGAAGGACTTCTCCTTGCCGCCGTCCGGCAGGTAGTGGTAAAGATTCAATGGCAGTCCCGCCACTGCCTCCGCGAGAATGCGGACACAGGAGTAGACCGCCGTCATCTGCATGGCGGTGCGTTCCGTCACAGCCTTGCCAGCCGCGGTACCGCCGAACAAAAAGCTGTACGAACTGCCCGCCGTGCGGTTTTGAGGCTTGTCCCGAGAACGAAACAGCCCAGAAAATATGCTCATAAGCATTACCTCCTCTAAAAAAGGTATAAGAAAAGCACCTCCGAAGAGATGCTTAACCTAAATTAGTTTGTTACCCTTAAAGCAAAGCGGATTATAATGGAAACACCGTTACTTTAAGCGAATATAGAAGGTCGCTTTTCCCGCACCCTCACGCTTCAGGTCTCCCGCCGCTACCATTTTTCGCAGAGAGCCTTCAACAGAACTTATGCTGAGTGCAGGACATAGGTCGCGTATATCCTGCTTGGTGAACTTTCCAATCCTGCTTGAAACGGCTTTTCTAACCATATCCACAGCCGGCAGTTTTTCTTCCACGATGGTGAACCTGTCCTCAAAATCCCTGTATGCGGAAAGAACAGTTCCAAGCAGATACTTGATAAATGGAACAGCGTCTTCCGTTCCCTCATGCCAACTCTGCTGCGAAGCGCCGAGCGCATCGTAGTAAAGGTCTTTGCTCCCCGCAATTTTGGCTTCCAGTGAGATGTATTTGCCGACATAGAATCCGCTGCGGTACAGAAGCAGAGTGGTAAGCAGTCGGCTCATTCTGCCGTTTCCGTCGTTGAAGGGATGGATGCACAGAAAATCATGGATAAAAATCGGTATTGCGATCAGCGGTTCAACTTCATTGTTCCCGATGACACGATTGTACTCCTCGCAAATTTTGTCCAATACCTCCGGCGTTTCAAAAGGAGCAAGCGGCGTAAACAGCGTTGCCGTATGTCCGTCGGGGTACGTGGCGCTGATATAATTCTGCACATTCTTTGTCCGCCCACCCATGGGGTTGCTCATATGGCTGCACATGATTTTGTGAAGCTGAAGGATATAGTTCCGCGAAACGGGAATCGCGTCAAAGCTGTCATGAATAAGGCTGAGAACATCACGGTATCCCGCAATTTCCTGCTCGTCACGGTTTTTCGGCGCAGTCTTTTCTTCGACCAGCTGACGAATTCGTGTATTGGTTGTGACAATGCCCTCGATCGCGTTCGACGCCTGCGTGCTTTGCACCTTCGCAATTTCGACCAGCTTCTCTAATTCATCCGGCTTTTGCTTGAGAAACTGCTCCTGCTTGCCGACTTCTTTGTAGATTGCCGCGACAAGACCCAGGACTTCGGAGTCCCATTTCTGCTCTTTGATTTTTGAGTAATTGAAATCCCGCATTCCCTCAGCCTCCTTTCGTTTCCCTTAAAGCATAGCGTAAAATAAGGGAATGGTCAATAGGATGGCGGCATATTCCATTAAAAAGTACGTAATTTTAATGGCAAACAATCTAATCGCATATTCTTCCGACTATTATGTGCCGATACACTTATCATTATGCAGGGAGACCTTCATATAAATAAGATGCCGCGGCTGTCATAGACCGAAGCACCGTTATCCGTTCCACCGCGAATCGCTCGGTCGAGCGCCATAATCGTGGCGACCGCTCCGTCGATTTTCTCGGTGGACTTTTCCTTATCCGGCTTAATGTTCCCGGCGGGGTCGTTGCGGATGAAGATGTTGTCCATCATCCACCGCAGAACCGGGTGACCTCCGTGAGCGAGGTTCTGCTCCAGCGTCAGTTTCATCAGCTCCTTCGTCGGCGGGGACATATCTTTGAAGCCCTGTCCGAAGGGAACGACTGTGAAGCCCATACCCTCAAGGTTCTGCACCATCTGCACCGCGCCCCAACGGTCAAAAGCAATGTCGCGGATGTTGTACTTCTCTCCGAGTTTTTCAATAAACGATTCGATAAAGCCGTAATGCACCACGTTGCCTTCGGTAGTCTGAAGATACCCCTGCCGCTGCCACAGGTCATATGGCACATGGTCGCGCTTGACACGGAGATCGATGTTGTCTTCGGGTATCCACAAGAACGGCAGGATGCTGTATTTGTCCTCCTCGTCCACGGGCGGGAATACCAGTACGAACGCCGTGATATCTGTTGTGGATGAAAGGTCGAGTCCGCCGTAACAGATTCTCCCTTCGAGGTCTTCCGGGTCGACTTGGAAGGAACAGGCGTCCCACTTGTCCATCGGCATCCAACGCACCGCCTGTTTAACCCATTGATTCAGCCGAAGCTGCCGGAAACTGTTTTCTTCGCCAGGGTTCTGCTTGGCGCTTTCACAGGCGGTTTTGACCTTGTCGATGCCGACCGTGATGCCGAGGGAGGGGTTCGCTTTCTTCCATACCTTTGGGTCAGTCCAGTCCTCGGATTCGTCCGCGCCGTAGATAACGGGATAGAAGGTGGCGTCGTTTTTCCTGCCGTCGATGATATCCTTTGCCTTCTGGTGGGTTTCGTAGCAGATGGACTGCGTATCGTTGCCGGCCGTGGTAATCAAAAAATACAGCGGCTGCATTCGTGCGTCGCCGCTGCCTTTGGTCATGACGTCGAACAGCTTTCTATTGGGCTGGGTGTGGAGCTCATCGAAAATAACGCCGTGGGTATTGAAGCCGTGCTTATTCGCAACATCGGCGGACAGAACTTGGTAGGTGCTGTTGGTCGGGAGATACTTGAGCGTCTTCTGGCTTTCCAGTATCTTCACCCGCTTGGCGAGTGCCGGACAGAGCCGCACCATATCCACGGCGACATCAAATACGATTTTCGCCTGGTTGCGGTCGGCGGCACAGCCATACACCTCGGCGCGTTCTTCTCCATCGCCGCAAAGGAGCAGAAGCGCCACTGCGGCGGCAAGTTCAGATTTACCTTGCTTTTTCGGTATCTCGATGTAGGCGGTGTTGAACTGTCGATAGCCATTCGGCTTCAGAATTCCGAACAGGTCGCGGATGATCTGCTCCTGCCAGTCGATAAGTTCGAACGGCTTTCCCGCCCATGTGCCTTTGGTATGGCATAGGCTTTCTATGAAGGAAACGGCGTAGTCGGCAGCGTCCTTATCGTAAACGGAGTCATTCAGTATAAACGCCGTCGGTTTATATTTTTTCAGTTTTCGCAATTTGCCGCCTCCTTCCGGGCATAAAAATAGACACCCTATGGTGCCGTCAATCATCTATGTGTACGAGATACAGCCCCGTCAAGGGCTGTTCCCAGCGTTGCCGCAGGGGTTAGAATCTCTCGAGGCTGACGTTTCCGTCGGCGTCGAAGTGTACTTTGTAGCGCGTTTCCGTGCCGTCGGCCTTCTTTGAAATCAGGCGAATACCGCCCTCAAAGGCGCTGTATGCGCGGTCGAATTTCTCACCTTGCGGTAACTGGCTCTTGGCTTGTTTCAGTTGCTTGTCTGTCATGGCCGTGTCCTCCTCAGTTTTTTTTGCTGTTCCAGCGGCTATCCATCTCGGTCATGAGGTCGTGGTCGCGATTGATGAGGCTGCGCTTCTGCTCAAGACTTGCGGTTCTGAGTTCGCGGTGGTTGGCAATCAGCTCGTTTTCCAGTTCCTTGTAGGTCATCGTCTTTGTACTTTTCATTTTCGTGTGCCCCTTTTCTTTTGTTGTCTGTATATTAACTCTAAAAGCACACTATATCCAGTCATTTCGGCAAGTTAAACCACTATATATAGTATAATCTTTGGTTCGATGATACCGCATACAGTTGTGCAGCTTATGTCTCGCCGGTGAGGATGAAATGCGCGTACTCGCGGCGATGCTCTTCCAAATAGGTCACCAATTCGTAGAACGCCATGTCGTAAGCGATGCGCTGAACCGTAGGGACGTCGAACATATTCGTAAGACCCGTGTCACGAACGGCGAGGATCTGTTTCATGATTTTATCTGTCATCCTCGCACCTCCGGCATGAGTCCTCACCGTAGGCAACGGAAAGACCGCTGCCGTTGTCCCATGCGACCATTATGCTGCCGATATCGTCCACGCCGCGCACAGTACCTTTGGTGCCGACAGGCGGCGCTTGCACATCGTCCATGCAAAGAAGCTCGACTCGGCAGCCGATGGGGTACTGTCCGCGAATCCGATCGACCAACTCTTTATTCGGAAATCTCATCACCGCTGACCTCATTATCCTGCAGGCTCATCACATCGTCGTAAAGTCCGGCATCGTTCTCGATTTTCTCGATGTATTCCTGCGCTTTAGGATTGCCGCTCTTGAATGCGCCGCTGCCGGAGAGGTTGCGAAGTAAAATTTTCCGCGCTGGTTTGTACTCATCGCCGATGAAACCAAGCCGCAGCAGGAAGCAGCGGAATGCGTACTTGTCGTTATCGGTTTCCTTTTCCTTGGCGGTGACGCGCTTCTGCGTTTTTGCCATGCCTATGAGCTTGCCCGTGAAATGAGCGTAGGCGCTGATTTCCTCCGGCTGCGGAAAACCCGCAAACCAAGGGAAGCAGACCGTCTCGTCCGTGACCTCAATCGGCAGGGCGTCCGCACCCAGCGCCTTTTTGATGAGCGTTTCTTTGCTTGCCACCAACAGCCGCAGGTTTTCGAGCGCCACGTCGCTGATGTCCTTGCGCGGGTATGAGATAACAAGTGAGTCGCCGGCTTCTTCCGGCTCGTCCGCAGGCTGTGTTTCTGGCACAAAGCCCTTTTCCAGCAGCGCCTCGACCAGCATTTCGACCTCGTCGCTGTCGGCGCGGTCGTCGAAGCTCATCGTACCGTTCTTGTCGATTGTGAAGTAGTCCACCTCGTAGGCGAAGGTAGGAGCGCCTTTGTATTTCGCGGCGCACTCTGTGATTTCTGAGATTGCGGCGACCAGGCGCTTGCGGTCGCTGCCGGTCATATTGTACTTGAATTCCATTTTTCAAAACCTCCTTTGTTTTGGTAGTGTGATATTACCGTCAATTCGAGGATATAGCCAGTCATTTCGCGGATATATATCGCACAAACATTCAGAGGATTATTGTGCTGTATTGCGGGCATACCAGACAATACCGCAGAGGATGAAATACACGCACGGGAGCGCGATGCCGTTGCCCCACATCTTATATTCGGCGGCGTCGGAATACGGGTCTTTCAGCCATTTGAGAATTTGTTTCTGCGTTTTCGGCTTGCCGCTTGTTCCCATGATTTTGCGATGCGTTTCAAAGACCTCCGTCCAGAAATCCACCTCGCCATAGGAGGAGTTTTCCATGCCGAGGTCGGAACACCACCAGTCCGGGAAACCTTGAAGTCTGGCGCATTCGGTCGGCGTCAGGCGGCGAACGGTATACTCGGGCTCAGACCGCACCACCGCGTTGGGGTCTTTATAGTCTCGTGCCATCAGCGTTGGGGATTTTTCTTCGCAGACTTGCGTATATTCACCCGTGGTCATAGCATAGACGGCGTGACGGTCGGTCGCGTCCAAAGTGAAACACACACCCTCGTTGACGCCGTCGCCTTGCGGTCCGTTCTCGTCTTTGCGTCCAATCATGGAGCCTTGCAGAATGTAGGTCTGCTGCTTGGTAGCCGTTTTGCAGAGAGCGCCGCTCTTATCTCCGAGCGTCCGCACCTCGTCGCGCTGATTCTGCGTGAAAGGAATGCCCTCCACCACGGCAATGCCGCCCTGATTGCAGGTGGGATTGCCGCCATTGCCATCCAGACAGCGGGAGGAATCAGCTTTGTAGAAACCGCTCTTGGGATTATCCGATTTCATGGAATTGGAGTCCTTGGAGCAGATGCCGTAAGCCTCGACTATGCAGTTGAAGTTATCCTTGTCCGGCATCCGCTGATTGCCGCCGGCGTTGTTGGCAGTCAGCGTAGGGGAAACATCTGAACCGTCCCACGCTTTCGGCTCAAAGAGCGTCTGGTCGTTGTTGCATCCAAGGGTCGCGGATTTATCGTCCTGAATGAGCGCGCCTTTGCCGCCGCCCGCGCAACCAGAGCGAATCTTGAGCGTTTTCGGCGTTCCCACCACAAACGGCTGATTGTTGCCGCCTGTGCCATAAGTTGAGAGAACAGTCGGAGCGACATCTCCAGTATCCGTAAACCGGGTATCCTGTCCGTGGTTTTCATATACGGCGGCAGGAACAACTCCGGCACGGAGCGTGGGCGACCGCTCTTCCTCAAATCCCACAGACCTCGCTTTCGCGGAATGCTCTGTGCAGAACCCGGCGGCCTCCATAACACAGGGAGGATGATGCGCCTCGGCGCGGAGCGTTGCGGTGACACCATCCGTTACATCCATGCGGTTGCCGCCCTGGTCGTTCAGGCAGATGCCTGCCGTGTCAGCGCCAGCTTCAGCACCACCGGCAGTTCCTTGCCACGAGTGGAAGCCCTGCGGAGTATACCCAGACAGGCCTTCGGACTCAAATAGTATTTGTCCGGCACTCTCACCTGCAAGATCTGCGACAAGGAAGATTCGTTTTCTGCGTTGGGGTACTCCCCAAAACTGCGCGTCGAGAACTCGCCACGCGACGGAGAAACAATCTCCCAGGATTTCTCCCGCAGATTCCCACTTTTTATATTCAGGAACTGACAGTTTTTCGTCTTTGATTTTGCAAATCGCTTTGAGAACGGTTTTGAAGTCGTCGCCGCCATTTGAGGAGAAGGCCCCCGGCACATTTTCCCAACAGAGCCATCTTGGATATTGTCCATTCGTTGCGCACCTCATTTCTTTTACGATTCGGACGGCTTCATAGAAAAGATTGGAGCGGCTGCCGTCAAGTCCGACCCGTTTTCCTGCCACGGACATATCCTGGCATGGACTTCCGAAGGTGATGATGTCCACCGGCTCGACTTCGCCGCCATGCATCTGAGACACATCACCATAATGCTTCATAAAAGGCAGCCGTTTCGTGGTTACCCTTATGGGAAAAGGCTCGACCTCGCTTGCCCAGACAGGGGTGATTCCGGCAAGCAGTCCGCCCAAAGGAAAACCCCCGGAGCCGTCAAACAGGCTTCCGAGGGTCAGATTACTTTTCTGTTCCATTCGTGACCTCCTCATATTTGAGGGTCTGTCTGTCACGGAATACGGACACATTTTCGTTTGTGCCGACTTGTTCGATATAGCGGTTCACGATGACGTCGCAGAACTTCTCGTCCAGTTCTGCCGTATAGCAGACCCGCCCGGTCTGTTCGCAGGCAATCAGCGTACTGCCGCTGCCGCCGAAGGGGTCAAGCACCAGAGCGTTGGTCTGCGTGGAGTTGCCGATTGCATAGGCAAGCAGCGGAATCGGCTTCATGGTGGGGTGATCGCCGTTTTTCTTTGGCTTGTCAAATTCCCAGACGGTTGTTTCCTTGCGTCCTGTGTACCACTGGTGCTTGCCGGTTTTCTTCCAGCCGAACAGCACCGGCTCGTGCTGCCACTGATACGGGGAGCGTCCCAGCACCAACGACTGCTTTTTCCAGATGCAGCACCCGGAGAGGTAGAACCCGGCATCGGCAAACGCTCTGCGGAAGTTCAAACCCTCGGTGTCTGCATGGAAAATATAAATGGATGCATCCGCTGTCATGGATTTTTCCATGCAGATGAATGCGCCCAAAAGGAACTGATAGAATTTATCCGCCGCCATGTTATCGTTTTTGATTTTCCCGGCGGAGCCCTCATAGTTAACGTTGTACGGCGGGTCCGTCAACACCAGATTGACCTTGGTATCACCCAGAAGGGCATCGTAGGTTTCCTGCTTTGTGGCGTCGCCGCAAATGAGCGTATGCCTGCCAAGTTGCCACACATCGCCCGCCTTGGAGAAGGTGGGCTTTTGCAGTTCGGCATCCACATCGAAGTCGTCTTCTTTGGCGTCATCAGCGCCAAAGAAATCTGACAGCTCCGCCGCGTCAAAGCCAGTGAGTTCCAAGTCGTAGCCCATATCCGAAAGGCCTGACAGCTCTATCTTGAGCATCTCCTCATCCCACCCCGCGTCGAGCGCCATGCGGTTGTCCGCGAGGATGTACGCTTTCTTCTGCGCTTCGGTCAAGTGGTCTACGAACACGCAGGGGACTTCCGTGATGCCCTCGGCACGGGCGGCTTCGATTCTGCCGTGTCCGGCAATGACGCCGTAGTCACGATCTATGAGAACGGGATTGACGAAACCGAACTCCCGCAGAGAGGAACGCAGTTTTTGTATCTGTTCCGGTGAATGCGTCCGGGCGTTGTTTTGATACGGCACCAGCTTGGCGATAGGCACAAGCTGCATTTCCGAAGTTGTCTTTGCCATCACACAAGCCCCCATTCCGCGAACTTCTCAAAGCCGCCGACAGAGTCAATGTAATCCCTGGCAATGCCGACGATTTCGGAGTAGGGTTTGCCATCCACGATATCGTCGCCGATGGCACAGCAGAGTTCCACGGGTTCGCCCGTTCTCCGCGCTTTCAGAAAAGCATAGATATTGACCGACACATCCGCCTTGGAGAGATCCTTGCCGTGCAGTCCGCCGCCGGTCACGCTGTCCGCCATATCGGAGCCGAGCTTGCGATTGGTGGCCCCGGTATCCACATCAGTGCCGCCCATCCAGTCACCCAGCGGGTTGATTTCCGCGCCGGGGTACAGGGTGATCAGTTCATCTGTCAGTGCGTTGCTCTGGCAGATGATAAGCCGTTTGCCGTCCAGAATGTATTTGCCGTCGCTGGGGTTGCAGGCATAAATGTGCTTGGCGATAGCTGATAGCGTTTCCTGCTCTTCTGTAACCGGCATTCCCTTGAAGATGCCGTTATCTCCGCAGCGAAAACCGTTCTGTTGGTTCTCCGAAAGATGTGCGTCCTGCGGAACGATTACAATATCCGTTTCCATCTCTCCAGCTATGCGATGCACCGCGTCGTCAATAGCCCTTTTATCAATGGTAGCAGTTGTCTCAATGATTGCGTGGCACTTGCCATGACCGATAAGCACTTCAACGGCGATCTTCGGATTGGGTTCTGCTTGGTACGCCAAGTCAACGATCGCCCCGGCGATTCTATCCGCCACCTTATCCGGGTGGCACGGATTCACTTTTTCATACATTCGTTTTATCCCTTTCTGGCTCGAAGAAGCCGTTCCATGAGGTCGTCCTGCGGATTCGCGCCGGAGTACTCCGTGGTGCAGTTTTCCTTCACGATTTGGAATATTTCGTTCCACTGACGGATTGCTTGGTTCATATAGCTGATGCCGATATTGATGAAGGGCGACGGGATCGGCTTTCCCGTGGTAGGATGCTTACCCAGCAGACCGAGCGTATTGTTCATCTCCTCGCATTGAATCCATCTGGCGGAGCACATGGCATAGCGTTCAATCAGCTGCGGCGACACGATAGCCGTGCAGCCTATTTTCTGAAGCCACGCCCATGTGGTTTCGTAGATGGCCTTCGCCTGGAACGACTCGCCGTTTTTCTGCTTGGCGGAGAGGATCTCATTAGGCTTCGGCATCTCCGCGCCCTCCACGTCCGGGATGTCCAGTATCTTCACGCGCTTGTTTTCGTCGGATATCTTATCGATGACGGCGGCTTTCTTCCGTCCCGCGCCCTGTCTTGCGCCGCCTTGACCGCCGATGTTTGTGGATTTTGTAGGCACTTACTTCACCATCCTTTCGCGCCGTGGGTCAATCGCCCATTTGATACGGCCTTTTTTGCACACGTCACCCCAGGCCGTTGCTCGGGATAAAAAGCCGTAGAGATTCGAACGCCCCACCGGGCACGTCAATCGTCAAAGCTGTGCGGCTTTCGTGTTCCAAGTTCACCGTGCGCCTTCATATGGCAGGAACGGCAGAGAGACACGAGGTTTGACCGTTCATGCGTGCCACCTTCCGAGAGAGGGACACGATGGTGAACTTCCTCCGCCGGACGGTAGATGCCGTGCTTCAGGCACTCCTCGCACATGGGAGACTCACGGATTTTTCTGTCCCTGATCCGTTTCCAGGCACGTCCGTAAACATTCTTGTCGGTGGGTCGCTGATATCGGTTGTAGAAGTGTTCGGCTTCTGTTTTGTGTTCCGGGCAGTAAGTCTCACCGTCCCCGGCAAGGTTGGGACAGCCGTTCATCCGGCAGGGTCTTTTGGGTTTCTTCGGCACTCATTTCACCTCCGTTTCCGCGCATAAGAAAAGCCCTGGGGGATTGCTCCCTCAAGGCCTTTCGGATCATGCACTTTTCTATACTACCATTATACCTATATTGACCGGGACAATCTGTGCCATAGTGTGCCAACATTCAAACCGGCACAGAAAAGTTATAAAGAGCAGTTGAATGAATCCTGTGTACCGTCCGTCCGGAAACATTAAGTAGCTGTGCGATGTCGTCCCAATTATAGTTATTGAGGTACCGGTATCGGAGAAGCTGGCGCTCATCCACGTTAGACACCCGGTCGATTGCCGCGTTCATTTCCGTTTTCAAATCCACATAGCGGTCGATGTCGCGGTTGATTACCTTTTCCAGGTCAACGATTTTCTCAATAATTCTTGCGAACGGGGCTTCGGTGCTGTGCGACTTGCTGACGCGCTCACCCTCAAAACTGCAGGATGTCAGCCTTGTGGAGTAATCCCGCAGGCGCTCCAGTTCAGTAATGCGGGAGTCAATCAGCTCGTTGAGCCGATATGCCTGCCGTAAGTATTCTTTTGCCGTCATAGAAATGCCTCCTCTCTCAGCTTTCGTATCAGCATCTCACCATCGACGGAGGTGAGAGTTTCGTACCAGTCGGAACGGAAGAACCGCTCCATTTCATTAACAGCGGCCATCGCAGATCGGCTGTGCGGGTTTTTGCTCAACAGCTTCAACGCTCGCCTGTAATCCTTGACTGCCAGCAGGATGATGGCGTTTGCGAGATTTTCATAAGCGTCCGTCATTTCACTGCCTCCAAATCCGCCTTTACCGCATCGATAAGGCTTTGTTGGGTGACGTCCTTTTGTGACAGCGCCTTGAGAATCCGCTGGTCTATGGTGTCCTCGGTCACGATGTGCTGAAGCACCACGGTTTTGGATTCCTGCCCCTGTCGCCACAATCGGGCGTTCGTCTGCTGGTAGAGTTCAAGACTCCATGTGAGTCCGAACCATACGATGGCGCTGCCGCCGGATTGAAGATTCAGTCCGTGTCCGGCAGATGCGGGGTGTATCAGACCCACGGGGATCTCGCCGTTATTCCACCTCTTGATACTGTCGGCTTTATCCATTTCGGAAAACGGGATGTGCAGACTGTGCAGCCGCTCTTTTATTCGCTCAAGGTCATGCCGGAACCAGTATGCTACCAGAACAGGCTTTCCGTTCGCCGCCTCAATTAAATCCTCCAGCGCATCCAGCTTTCTGTCGTGGATGTGGGTAACAGAATCGTCATCGGCGTAGACCGCGCCGTTCGCCATCTGGGACAGCTTGTTTGTAAGGCTTGCGGCGTTGGCGGCCGTTACCTCACCGTCCGGCAAGGCAAGCACCAGGTCGTCCTTAAGTGCGTCGTATCGTTCACGTTCTTTTTCTGAAAGCCGCACCGTGTACTCGCTTGAAATCAGTTGCGGCATACGGATGAAGTCTGTCGCCTTCATGGAAATGGCCATATCGGATATTTTTTCGTATATCCGTTCCTCCGCGCCGGGAAGGGGTTTATAGCTGAATACCACCATGCCGTTTCGCTTATCCGGGGTAAAGTATTCGTTGCGGTAATGGGTTATGTACCTACCGAGCCGCTGTCCCATATCCAGCAGACGAAACTCCGCCCATAAATCCATAAGTCCGTTGGACGCGGGCGTACCGGTCAGACCGATGATTCGCTTTACTTTGGGTCTTACCGCCATAAGGCTTTTAAATCTTTTCGCCTGTCCGTTTTTGAAGGAGGAAAGCTCGTCTATAACCACGGTGTCATAATCAAAGGGGACGCCGCTTTTTTCCACCAGCCACTGGACGTTCTCACGGTTTATGATGTAAATGTCGGCTTTTGTTTTTAGCGCCGCAAGCCGTTCCTCTTCCGTACCGACCGCCGTACTGATAATGAGACCTTTCAGGTGATCCCATTTCTCGACCTCCGCAGGCCATGTATCTCTCGCGACCCGGAGGGGCGCTATGACCAGCACCCGGTGTGATTCAAAGCTGTCGAACAGAAGGTTGATAACCGCCGTCAGCGTAATGACCGTCTTGCTCAACCGAGGCCCATATCCAAGAGGACTGCGGCGTTTCTATGCTTTTCGATGTAATCGACTGCATGGCTTTGGTACTCATGTGGTATAAACTTCATCCGGCATCACCTCCAATCTCTTTAAGTAAACGCATAATTTGCCGCTCGTCATCCAGAACATATACACGGAAACCAAGTCCCCGCAGCAGCTTGTGCCTTGCCAATTGCAGTGGGCGCGGTTTAAAGCCCTTTGCCTTTACTTCAACAAAGGCTATATAACCACCCGGTAAAAGGACGATGCGGTCGGGCATTCCGTCAAAACCGGGGCTCGTAAACTTTGGTGCGATGCCTCCCATGTTTTTTGCCGCGATTGTCAGCTTTCGCTCTATCTGTTTTTCTCTCATGATGTCCTCCATCCGGGACAGAGTGGACAGAAAGGACAACCTTTCCCTATATTACTTATGCGCGGGTATGGGTACAGGTTTTGTTTTTGACTTATAGAAAACCCATTTTGAATATAAGGAGAAATGTTGTCCCGTCCCATAGTCTTGTCCATTAATTTTTGCGTCTGTAAAGCCTTTGGCGACCATACATGGGCTGCCGACAGCGTTCATTAGTACGCTCCCAACCATCGACTTGCGTCATTAATGCCGCTATCGCATAACTGTCCGCTGGCTTCATCTCAGACAGATTGCGACAGAAGCACTCACACCATATTTCCGCATTGGATACCACCGTTTTTACAGTAACTCCGTTTGGGCGAATAGGGTCGCTCTTATCATTGACATAGCTGCGACGGGCATAAATGTCCATGTTCTCCCAGCCATCCGGCAGCAGGGTATCAAGATACTCTTCGACCATGCCTTGACGCTCATCGACCTCCATTGCCGATTGCTGCACCTTTTCCGCTTCTTTTATCATGTCAGCCTCAAGATACAGCTTTTCGCCACTTTCATAGATAGCCTTGGCTTCAGCCCATATCTGGTCACGTTCCTCTTTTGTGAAATGCCAACGCTTCTTCTGCTCGTCTTGATGCAGTTTCACTATCCAAAAGCGACGGTTGCCCGTAATATCACGCAGATAACCGCGCTCACCATTGACCGACGCAATGATGATGCACTGCCTTGGATGGCTTTCTACGGTTTTGCCATAACTCGGACGATACTTGTCATCGGCTGTGGAGAGAAAGGCTTTTACTTTTTCGATATCCGCTTTTTTCATACCGGCGAGTTCGCCAATCTCCACGATCCAAAAGCCCTGAAGCTTTTCCGCGCCGGACTTGTCATTCATGTCGGTGAGGGAAAGTGTATCGGAGTAGTATTCATCACCCACAAGGTCTTTGAAGATAGTGCTTTTTCCGATTCCCTGTGCACCGTCAAGCACAAGAATACTGTCATACTTTGTGCCGGGGCGGTAAACACGGGCAACCGCCGCTGCAAAGGTCTTTCTCGTAACTGTGCGTACATAACGCGTATCATCGGCTTGCAGGCACCGCACAAGGAGCGTTTCAATTCTTGGAACTTTGTCCCATTCCGGCAGCGCGTTCATATAGTCACGTATGGGATGGAAGCGCCTATCGTCAGCAACCTTTGTAAAGCTGACATCGTGATTGCGGCTGGAAAACGAAACATAGCGCACATCTATCAGTGCTTTTAGCTGTGCTGTGTCCGCATCTCGCCAGAAAGAGTTATCGATTGGACGCTCCCAGGGGGTAGCACCCGTCACTTGAACACGACTGGCAAGTTCGTTATAAGCAAAGTTCGCAAAATCCGGGTCGTTGTTGAGAATGAGCGTTTCATTCCATACGCTGTTTTCAAGCACAGTGCTGCGGGTCTGATAACGGAGCAGCTTTTTCCAGTCGTCCGTTTCGGGTTCAAAATCCTCCTGAGCCTGTACCTGTCGTTCCTCGGCTATCTGCAGTTTTACGCTGTCGTCTGAGAGTGCCATTTCACACATCTGGCCAAATGACTTTTTATCATCTTCGCTGCCAAAGCGGTGTGTGCGGACAAGGTCGAAGGCGTTTAGCAACTTTCCACAAGCGGGATCTGTCGCATGATGGCTGTACGCGAATTTGTCGTCGTAAACAACAACACCGGCAGTACCCTCGCCGAGAACATAGTCATAGCGTCCCTCAATAACTGAAGGTGCGTAAACCTCCGGTAGAAATTTGTCGATTACCGCTGTTACAGAATAGGCGCGGCAGAATGCACCGACCACGCCGGGCTTTGAGAGCGGGTCCTCCTGCTTTGCGGCCTCGCGCTTGACAGCCTCTGACTGCCGCGAGGATGTAGGCCATTGTGATACATCACGCCAGTCGGCGTACATACCGAGATACTTATCCACATCGAGCGGTTCGCCGGTCTGTTCATCGAACACAAACTCGCCGTTTGACGGGCAGGATGCCCAATACATCATGCGGTTTGATTCGTAGGTGGAGTCATCGAAAAAATCCATACCGATTTGCTTGGCGACCATTCTCATAACGGCGGGATACTCGTCCTCACTGACTTCTCTGCCAAAAAGGATTACAATACGGCATCGCGGTGTTTCCGGGGTGTGGCTATGGGTGGAATAGAGAAAATAAGTAACGCCGTCGAGGGCGGTGCGGACAATGCTCTGGAAATTCACATCAGCGGGAATGCTGTCAGCATCGAGTAGGCCCAGTGTGCGGAAGGTCACGTTTCCGTTCTTGCGGATTCCGTCTTTCAGCCAGCCTCCTACAAGACCGCCGATGTCCTTGAGTTCACCGCGTTTTGCCTTCGGCAGCTTTGAATATTCCTCTGCTGTTTCCGAGGTACGGATAGGATTCCGGTTGCGGTCGATGATATAATCCCATTCCAGTTCCTTGTTTTTATACTTCTTGTCCGTCCTGCGGTTGCAGACAGATATTTTAATCAACACGGATTTGTTCCTCCTTCGTGTATTCGCCTTTAAAGGCACCGTCGCCGGATATAGCAGTCATGTAGTCGGCCATTGCATTCAGCCTTTTGTAATCCGTATCACTCAGGCAGGCGAAACCATCAACAGGCCGAATGCCCGCCGCCGCGTCTAACCCGCAGTAATACAGCACTGTTTCGCGTAATGACGGACCGAAGCTGGTACCGTTGTCTTTTCGCAGCTTCTGCGTCGTTCCTTTTGCAATGCCGAGTTCCTCGCCAACAGCATCCCATTTACCAAAAATGGCATAGTCCGTCACCACAATCTCATGGAGAGAATTTTGTACGGCATTTCGGACATAGTGTTCAATTTCGGCGAGACAGATGACCTCGATATGATTTGTGATGGCTTCGAGCATCATCGTTCGTCTGTCCTCCACGCAGCTTCGGGAGTAACGTTTTCTGCAAAGGGCATTCACGGCTTTTTGCAATACTTTCCAGTATTTCTTTCCTTCAGGATCGTCCGGCTGGCGGAGAAGCATCAGCGAGTCAAAATCATAACCTCGCACCGCCTTCAGATAATCAAAAACCATAGGCGCTATTTTCAGAGCATCTACACGCATAGCTGCCATAAAGTTATTACCGTTCGGTTTTACTTCGTCCATAGCCCAAGGCGTAACAGCGGGGTCATAAAAGTTCTCCGCCTGACCGTGACACTTTCTGCAAAGACTCACCAAATCGTCCATTGCTTCATTGCCGAAGCGATCATAAGTAAGATGATGTACGTCCGTAGCTTTGCCGCCGCAAACGCAGCAGATATGCCCGTCAAGCTCAAGCCGTTTATCAGCCGTCTGCCTCCATTGGGAGCTGTGAATATATCTTTCGTATTCAGGATTTCCTGGTTTAAACCGCCATGTATTAGCCATTGGAGCACTCCTCATTTTCTTTGGTAAGAAATTTGATGGTCATGTTCTTTTCACTCGCCCTGTCAAACTCCGCCTCCATACCGGAACTGAGGCGGTCGCCGCACACCCAGAATTCGCCGCATCTATCCATGAGGGCGTTACCAAAGGACATACCGAGTTTTCGTTCTGCCGGGTCGTTATCGTCCATGAACTGCGGATACAGAAGATGGGGCGCAACGGGGATGTATCCCTTTTCAACTGCAAGGCGGCAGTATTCTCTCGCCGCCTTTACGTTCGCCGCCACATCCCCGGAGTAAGGACTGCAAATATACACGAGGGTTCTTTTGTTATCCGGCATGACGCACCTCCGAAATCTTGTCGAGGAGTTCGTCTACAAAAAGCTCATATTCCTCTGGGGCGAGAGCACGGACGTCCTCGACCTCGAAATCCTCGCAGAGTCCGTGCAGTTCCATGCCGTAGCCGATATTCCGCAAAACATCGGTCAGACGGATAACGCTATCGATGTTGATATCGCCGCGGTGCATCATCTTCGCGCTGCATTCGGCGCAGTTCACTTCCGTGTCATAGGGGTCTTGCGCTCCGGCGAGAATAAGCTCCCGCAGATCCATCTGAATTTCCTTGCCGCATACGGCGCAGCGGGTATAAGTGCTTTTTGCCGTGACGGGACCGAACACGACCGCGCCGTCCTTCAGCTTTGTTTTTGTGTAAATCATCTTCTCTACCTCCGCAGTATTCGTGATAAACGGAAAATCCGTCCTCACCTCGTACAGGACAAGCAAGGACGGAAACCGTACCATATTTAATCTTTTTTATAAAAATCGCATTCGTAGCCATCGGCTCGGAGTATAAGACCGGGCGCCCAAGGCGGTGTTCTGCCCATCTGTTCGCAGACCGCCTCAAGGGACATGATCCTGTCCGCTTCGATGATGACTTCATCGTGTACATGGGCTACGATGTCACAGCATCGCAGAGTCTTCATGGCGTGGCATAGGATATCCCGGCTTGTCGCCTGGACGATATTTTCCACCAGTTTTGGACCGTAAGTTTCAAGGCGCTCCCACTTTTTAGTGCCGCCGGTACCCTCATAAGTGATGGCTTCGCCGCCGAAACGGTTCTCGCCGATTCTTGGCTTCACATAGGCAAGCCGTCTGCCGGAAGGAAGTCTTATAAAAAGGAACCCGCTCTCATAGGAAAACTCGACGCCGTAAGCGGTTGTATGTGTCTTACCCTTGATAGCCGCTTTCGCTGCCCGGTCGACCGCCCACCAGAACTTGACGATATTGGGGTTCGCACCGCGCCATGAATCAACGATGGGCTGAAGCTCCGACTCCTTTAGTCCCATCTCCAGAGCGCCCATTGCCTTGAGCGCGCCCACGGAGCCGCCGTAACCGCAGGCCAGTTCCGCGACCTTGCCTTTCTGCCGGAGTTCGCCGTTTACGCCGTGCTTGACCACGGGGACATGAAACATCTGCGAGGCGGTGGCGCAGTAAATTTCCTCGCCCTTGGCGAAAGCGTCCAATTTCCACTGTTCTTTGGCAAACCACGATATGACTTTCGCCTCGATTGCCGAGAAGTCCGCCACGATAAACTTCCTGCCGTTCTGCGGCCCGAAAGCTGTGCGGATAAGCTGGGACAAGGTATCCGGGATATCCTCATACAGCATTTCAAGAGCGTCGTAATCTTCGGCTCCGGCGAGAGCGCGGGCTTCGTCAAGGTCGGGGATATGGTTCTGAGGCAGATTTTGTAACTGAACAAGCCGTCCCGCAAACCGGCCTGTGCGCGATGCTCCAAGGAACATGAACATCCCCCGTACGCGGCTGTCGGTGCAAACGGCATTTTCAATCGCCGTGTATTTCTTTACGGACGATTTCGCAAGCTGCTGGCGGAGCTGCAGCACCGGCACAAGCTCCGCCGGGGCGGTCTTTAACTGTGCCGACACTTCTTTTTTGCCGAGGGTGTCTATCTCAAGACCGTTATCAGCAAGCCAGCCCTTGACCTGTGCCACGCTGTTGGGGTTTTCCAGAGCGGTAAGTTCCCGCATGGCTTCGGTAAGCGAATCATTTGACTTTGCATCCAGGGACAGGCAGGCGGAAACGAACGGCATATCCACGCCGATGCCTCTGTCGTTGATTTCTTCGGACAGATGGTACTCGTCCCATACAGAGTCCGGAACGGGGAACTTAGCAAGTCTCTGCGTTATCTGCATCTCGACCTCTACGTCACGGAGGTTATATGACTTAAATGACTCCCACTTTTCCGGGGCGTCGGAGGGCAGATTTCTCGTCCTGCCGCCGTTTGCTTTTGTCGGAGCACATGGCTGACAGAAAAATTTAATAAGTTCCTTGCCCTCGGTTAGCTTTTTCTTTTCAAGACCGAGTATCTCTCCGACTCCCGAAAGGGAGAGCGGAAGGCCGAGATAAGCCGCCCATGTCATGGAACAGCGCCAGGAGGACGGATTCAAAAACTGGGTGCTCTCCTGTGACAGCGGATGATTATCGTGGAAGGGGTCAAGACTGACGCCCATATCGGCGAGGTACCGTGACAGGCACACCCGCTCAAATCCGCTGTTATGTGCCCATTTGACAACTGTATCGTCCGTGAGGGCATTGAAAATTTCCTGCGGTATTGTTTCGCCTTGCAGAAGGTCAACAACCTTCACTTCGCTGCCGTCCACGCTGTATCCGAAGAGGATGATCTGAAAATCCGGGGACTCAGCATATTTATACACTCCGCATTTCTGCAGGCTCACGCTGCTGAATGTTTCAATGTCGATTTCAAGAGTCCTCATCGTCATCCTCCTCCGGGAGGCCGTAGCCCTCCGAGTCGTTCATGCATTTGCCCTCGATATAGTCGAGATAGTCGTAATAGCTGTCGTCGTACATATTTGTATCCTCCATAAGAAAAGCGGCGGAGAAAGACTATCTCCCTCCGCCGCCCGTTCGGGTTACTGCTTTTCTTCGTTATCCTTGCGGATGCGTTTTTTCTCTCTGCGCTCATCAATCGCAAACTTTACGATGGTGATAATATTGCCGATGAAGGTTCCCACCACGGCACCGAAGCAGACCGCAAGCATCATTGACTGGATGTTTGTCATTGTGTTAGCCCTCCTTTAACCCAGGAAGTCGTCGTCGGCATCGGACTGATAGCCGTCGTTGAAGTCGTCTTCGGCCTTCACCTTGCCGCCGAGGGACTCGCCATCCTTGATTTTCTGGATGTTCTGAAGACCGCAGGCAACGCCTTTGTTCCCGTTAGAATTAAAAGCATAGAAGCTGATAGACACACGGGCATACACGCCGGAGTAGATTTCCGAGGTGTCGAAGATGGGCTGGCAGTGGACATCCACGACGCCGGGAGCATTATTGCTGTTGGCGTTTACGAACCAGCAGCCCTTGTACGCCTCATCGTCCGGGCGCTCGACATCTCCATCGCGGAGGGGCGTTTTCAGAGTGGAGAGCGGAGGCACAGTTTTGCCGCTTCCGCGCAGCTTACCCTGGCCTTCCTCATAGGCCGCCTGAATAGCCGCCTTGATCTTGGCCACGGTGACGGTGTCGGACTTAGGGATAAGTACGGAGGTGGAGAATTTGGGCGCGCCGCCGTTGATGGATTTTGCTTGCCAGATATTTGCGTATGAAAGACGGGCAAGGCCGGTTACTACATTTGTGGGGTTAACAGTATTTGTCATGATAATAATCTCCTTTATTTTCGTTAGGGTCGGCGAAATCATCCGCCGCCGTGTTTAGTTCGTTACGCTTGTCCGATGCCGGAACAAGCACTGGTTTACCTTCGGGTTTGCAGGTCAGCCCGCCGAGCAGTTCATCAAACCTCTTCTTGCCGAGAAGCGAGGTCATTGCCGTGATGCCGAGCAATTTGTGTTCATAGGGGTCGTATCCCGCGTCCTTGACCGCGGCTGCAGCGGCATCATCATCTGTGTACTTGCGGTTGCTTCTGCCGGCCACAACCTTCCAACCGTCATACTTCGTTCCGGAAAGTGCCTGGGCAAGAGCGTAGTCCTTGACGTCCGACGCCCAGGAAACCAGTTCGTCGATTTTGCCGAGGAGGTCCGCTACCTCGCAGACTTGCAGCAAAGCGGGGTCTGTGAAGTCATAGGCGGCAAGCGCCATATTTGCTTCGGCTCTGGCTCTGCATTCCGCTTTCGCCTTGCAGAACCGGCAGTGGTCGCCAGCCTTATAGCTCCCGTTCCCGTCCCATGCGAGTTTCGCTGCCGGGACAAGCACGGTTTCCGCCCATTCGTTGAGAGCCTCCGCAGTTGTCTCCCAGGTTTGCACATTTCCGAGCCTCGGCTGATAGATGCTCATCCGCACGGTATCGAACCGATAAAGGAAGTCGAACATCCGCATGGCACCGAGGGTGTAGATGCGAAGCTGGTCATTTTCTTCCGCGTCGACCTTTACGCCGCGACCACTTTTCAGATCGATGATGTGCAGAACTCCGTCCGATACGATAAGCGCGTCGCAGGTGCCGAAGCATTCAGGAACATAGTGGGAGCAGTCAACACGCTGCTCGACAAATACAGCCGGGTCTTTGAGTCCTTCCGTCTGTTCCATTACGAAGTCGGCGTAATCGGATGTGTATTCATCCATTTCCGCGTCATCGCAGAAGGGCGTGTGTTCGGCTCTGCCGAGCCTTTGATTGAGTTTCCGCTCCGCCACGCTGTGGGCCAGGGTGCCTTCCGAGGCGTAGCTTGACTCCGAGTCCGCGAGGAACTCCGTAAGCCGCGCTGACGGTGGACACGCAATCCACCTGTGGCTTGCCGAGGGAGAGAGGAGTGCATGGCTCATAACAGCGCCCTCGCTTCCTCTATGAGCTCTTCGTAGAACTCACTTTCAACCTCGGACAGCTTTTCACAGCCGTGGCTTTCAAGCAGCTTCTTTACCTCCGCCGTTTTTCCGCCGCGGGATACCTCCGCCAGCAGAGCGCGGACTTCGGCAAGCTCTGGGGCCTTCTTCTGAGGTGCTTTGGGAGCGGGACTGCCAACCTCATCTGCCTTGAGCGCCGTACTCAGCTTCGTCACGCTGCCAGCCAGCGAGGTGAGTTCCGAGATTACACGCGCCAGGGTTTCCGCGATGTTTACCAGTTCGTTCCCGATTTCGGTGATTGTCATTCGGTTTACCTCCGTTTCTTATTTGTGAGAGGTCTTGTCCCTCTCCACCTCGTACAGGACAGGCAGAGAGGGAAACCGTACCGAAATGCAGAAATTATTCAAAATAGTTTTTGAGAGCAGGATTTTCACGGAGAGTTTGTGCGAGTTTTTTCACTCGCTTGCGGATAGCGCCCTCACTCAGACCGCATTCCTCCGCAATCTTCGCCTTGGTCTTCTTACTCAGAAGCTCGTCCCATAGATACCGCTCTTCCGGGGTAAGGGAGTCGACTGCGACGAGGATGGCTGTGTGCTGCTCATCTGCGGTGTATGTAGCCTCGATATCAAAGCGTTCGTCCTCAAGTTCGAACAGGACTTCTGTGCCGTCATCGTTGAAACCAAGAGGCTTGTCCAGATCGAGGGTGCGGCGCATATACACGGAACAGTAATCACATTTGCACTTGCAGCTGATGCCGTTGGTGACACGGTGTGGCGACTCGCAGTATTTGCGGTTGGGGCAGGTTTCACAAGTTACCGAGCAGGTTGCTGCCGAAGTCTGGCCGATGCAAATGTTTGGCTTCTCCTGTGCACGCTCCTGGCTCTTAAGGTCGGCGGCGTTTGCCTTGTGGGTATCGTCACCCATCGTGTTTCTTGGAAGGCGTATCGCCATCTCTCGGTCGGGGCTGTAGTACCAGCGTTGAACGAAGGGGTTGTCCGCTGTGGGCGTTTCTGCCGAGGCGAAGCACTCCTGCCGGGTGCATTCGACCGTTTCTCCGCTCTGGCGCATACGGTAGTAGGTGCGATAGTGGAACTGTTGATAGTTTTTCATGGTGTTTCCTCCTGTGATTTGCCGAGGCTTCAGCGGCGGAGGAAACAAATAAAGGGTCTGCATCCGATGGACACAGACCCCGTTTCGCATAAAATGAGCGCACGAAACTAAGGTGGTGGCACATCGGAGCTTCGGCGGCGGTCTTTATCACCGCTCCCGAAACCTCTATGTAACCTCCACCGCTTCATGGCCACTCAGCGATGTGATATATTGTCAGAGCCGTATAATCCGCGGCTCCTACGGACTGGTTATCTATATTACTTTTACCACGAATTTTTTTGAGAAAATGGCCACGCCATGTCCGGCAAAAATCGTGAAAAAAGCACTCTTGCTACTGGTAATACTGTACAGTAAGATGTATAATATATTCCAATATTGAATAGATATATAGTTTAGGAATATTCATTCCAAAAGGAGATGTGCGTATGTCGAAATTTAATCAGGATATTCTTGAGCGGAATATCAGGGAGTTGCTTAATAATAAAAGCATGACACAGCAGCAGCTCGCAGACGCAATAGGAATGTCACAGTCTAATATCAGCAAAGCCTTGAGTGAAGGGGACAAGAAGTGCTTTACTGTTGAACAGATTTATTCCATAGCAGATCTCTTTGGAGTCTCTGTAGACTGGATGCTTGGTTACGAGACCGCTAAACAAATTTCAACAGGACCACGGGCTGTTGGTGCATTTCTCGCCGAATTACTGTCTGCTAAAAACGCAAAATGCGCTCCTGTCGAAGTTCATGAAACGGTGTACGACGCTGAGCACAGTTGGCGGAATGGCTATTCTGAATGTAAGGTGTTAGAGCAGGACAATACCTATCTCGCTATTTATTTCCCCAACTACTGGGATCCTGGAGAGTCCGCAAAGACTGAGGAAGAATTTGCGGAACTATATAGTGAAGCAACACAATGCGGAAATGATACAAAAAACATACCGCTCAACCAATTCCTCCAGAAGTTTGTCGACATATTGAAAGTCTTCCAGAATGAACAGATTTCCGAAGAAGCCTATAAAATCGTTTTGAGAGATTATCTCAGTCAGCTTCGAGAGTTCTGATATCCAGAAAATAAAAAACCGCCGGAGTTATCTATTTCGGCCTGATACAGGCTTAGTAGATAACTCCGGCGGTTAGCTCCTCGATTGGTTACGGGGCAAATTGCGGTAGTTTCTTATTATTGATTCGCAGCTTTTGCTGCTTCCACCTGGTAGACTACGTCATCCCAGGGGATTTTCTCATATTTGTTTTTATCTGATTTTTTCTCAAGGAACACCTTGTCGCCTTCAACAATTACATCACAAAAGCGAGGCGGAGTCGACTTGTCGCTGTGGAGGTCTCGAATTGGGCGTTTTATCGATTTTCGTACCATAGCCGTCACCCTCACTTCAAATAATCCGCGATGAAGCTTCTAACGGAAGGCGACACCTTTGCGTCAAACTCCTGGTCACGGATAATTTCATACAGTTCGGCAGCCTTTTCCTGTAGTCTGCCGAATGGCTCATCTGCTGTATAAAATACCTTCTCCCAATCATAACTGGCGCCGCTCGGATTGCTGTGACAGGGAGTAGTGGTAACGAAGATAACGTCATAGTTAATTTTTGGCATCTCATCACAATTAAATGGAATAATAACAAGGCTTCTGCCGTCATCAATATCACCGCAGGAGAAAATATCGTCTGCAAGCTTCCATTTGATGTCGGGGTTCAGGTGATTCGGATGATATAAGGTAACTTCACCTTCCTCAGAGATAAGCCCCATCTCTGTATATTTGCTATCAAGTTCATACATTGAACCACCGTCCGGTTGCCACTCGATAGAGCATTCTTCGGTCTGATGACGCAGTTTTTTGATAAACTGTAGAACAAGGTCAGTGTTCTTGTTGGGTACGGAGAGATCGGTCTCGATAAGTTCTCTGACATCGACCTCAAACAAACGAGCAATTTTCCAAACGACATCAATGCTCAGTCGTTTGGCGGAGTTTTCCTTTGCTGTACGGGAAATGTACCCAGTGCTGATTCCGAGCATTTTTTCAAGGTCACCAAAGCGCAAGCTGCTCTTCTTGGCAAGGAAAGCGATGTTGTTGATAAGGCAACTGTTGTTGAATTCTCCTATGCTGTCGAGATATGCCTGTATTAAATCCTCCTGCTCCTGCAAAAGATTCTGCCATCCGCTGTCATCCTCATCATGCATCGTAGAGTCTATCTGCTGCTGTATTAAATCCCTGCTTTCGAGGGCTTGCATCAACTCCGCAAAGTTATCCGGTGAGATGAGAGAATGCAGTTCTCCGCTGATTTCATATTTGTCGCTTATATATTCGTCAAACTGGCGTGACATAGTATACCTCCGTTCAATTCCTTGTGCTGTTATTATATAACTTGTACCATTGATTGTCAATGGTACAAGTTATAATTTATTGTCGTTATTTTTGAACTAAAAGAGACCCGCGATCAACTCGCAGGTCTGTGGGTTTTAGTTATGAGCGGACACACCATGTCCGTTTTTTGATGAAATTTATTTTATATTTTCACGCCGAACTGCTCCAAATACTCTTCAACCACCTCAAGTGATTCCGGGTACTTGAGATATAATGCTTCTTTTATCCATTGATGGTTCGGGTCCATTGGTTTCAGCGGACAGCGAAGAACCTCCAGTAACTTCTCGCTTATTGTTGGAGGAAGGTGAAGTCCGAAACAAATGCGAATCACGGTCTCGACGCTTGGGGCGGTTTGCCCATTTACTGTCCTGCTTATTGTTTTGGGGTCTCGGTCAATGGCATCACCGAGTTCGGTGTATTTCATACCTCTCCAATTGAGCAACAGTTCCATACATTGTTCTGGATCGTCTGTCATCTGTCTGCGGATTTCAAGCCATTCGGCCTGCTGCTTTTTCCGCATTGCCACTTGGCGTTCCTGGGGTGAGTTTTGATAGCCGTTGTGGTAGGTAATGTCAAAAGTGATATCGCTCGGCTCACGGTTCAAAAAGCAAGCGGTGTGGTATGTATCCGACACCTTGCTGACGATTGCCATATCAAAGGCAAGGCAGCACTCGTCAATATGAGCACGGGCGTAGCTTGTCAGTTCAAGTTTGCCGTTCTCGTCCCTTTCCACATAAAGCGGAGCGTTGTAAACATAATGGTTATCTACGAAAAGGTAGTCGCCGTTTTCAGTCAGTTTCCGCAATTCCGGGTTTACAAACCGCTGAACGGCAGCATCCTGCGCTCCGATGGAAAAGGTCTGGTTCAGCTTTATAGCACCTTTTCGGAAACTGTGGGGTTTAACATAGTGACCGTCAAGGTATGTAAATGTACCAATGGCTTCTTCCATTCCGAGTTCGACAAGCCGGATTTTTGCCGCCTGCTTTGAAACGCCGAAATCGGACTCCAGTTGCCGGATGACGGTTTCCATTACATCAATGGTGTGCCTTGCATCCGTTTCCCGCATAAAGCGAGTGATATATTCTTTGGCCTTTGCCCGAAAAGGTTCGGCAGGCATTTGAATTCTCGGAGTAAGTTGATTAGCTTGGTGCTCCATAAATTCCGTTGATTTTTTCGCAAGGGGAGAAGCGGCTCCACCGACAACCTCGCAACTTATAAACGATGCGTCTGGATTGAACAACATTTCAAGGGCGAAAGCCTTACGATGCTTGTCCCAATGAACGCACTCGTGAATGATGGTATTGTTTACCGACCCAAGATTTCGCAGCAAATACATCATCGGGTCAACGAGAATGGTCTTTTCTGGGATATTGGTCTCAATGTCGCCGCCCGTTTCCGCATCAAATAAAGCTACATCTGTATTTTCGAAGAATATCTGCCCAAACACGGTGGCGTCTTCACGGATGCGCTGCGTTTTCACGGTCAATCCTAATCGCGCTGCAAGCACAGATGGGTCTACCCAGATCGGCGGCTTGCCCGTCGGAGTTATTGCGAGTGCCTCTGGGAAATGGCGGGTCAAAAAGTCATATGCCGCTTTTTCCAGTTGGTCATAGGCAATATAAGGAACGAGCGAATCATCAAGAGGGTTTTGTGCCCGGCTTTTGCCATTGTATGCACTATAATCGAAAATCGCATAGTCGTCCAAACGGCGTTCAAGATTCCCCAGACATTTTACCATCATCCAGATGGTCTTTTCTTCGGAATTATCATAATGATGGTCTGCCTCCGGGAAGGAGAGCGACAAAGACAGCGCCACATCAAACTGTATATCCATGCCTGGCAAATCATCTACCCAGACGTGCTCTACCTTGACATCATCGATTTCCGGCTGACCGGGTCGGTGAAGACGGTAAAAAGTAAGAGAGGAGGAGTCGAACTCATCCTGCAGATACCGCTCGGCTATTTCCCAAAACTTGTTATCAAACCTTTTTGCGATATAGTCCTTGAATGAACGATTCTGCGTCACGGTCAACACCTCCTTATTACATTAGGACGTAAACTTCATGCAATATCGAGTTACATCAATTTTGCAGAGAACCGGGCAGCACGAGGAACACAATAGAGTACATGAAAAAGAAAAATGTGACGGTTGTCAGCCCTCGCTAATTACTTTCGACAATATCGCCGACAGAAGGATCTTGGTGTCTTCGGGGTTCTCCTCGAAGGCAAAAGGCACCTTCATTATTTCAAGCGGTACTTTTGCGGACGCCCCCCTGTCGTCGAGCTTGATATCGTAGCGCACTTCAATTGTTTCAGGCTTCTCGTGTAAATGGAGCGGGTATAGTAGATACAGTTTTTTTGCACCACGCTTGGCCGCATAGACCGCCATTTGTTTCATATCGTTGTCGCTGATGCCCAGTTTCTTATTCTCTTTAATTTTCTCAAAACGGTCGATTTCTTTATACTTTGTGTCCAGCACAAAAACGGAGTTTGCGGTCTCGACGAGAATGTCCTCACGGAGAAGAAATGCGCTGCTGACATATTCGCCGTCCACCACAAGATCGGCAAGATATTGGTCGCTTGCTTGCGTTGTGACCTTTGCTTCGCCCATAAGCATTTCACGCATATAGCCCCCAATAAACCCTTCAAAAAGGATTTCCGCGGGGAAAAGGAAGCAGAATGTGTCTGTAGCCCCCATGCTGTAGGAATTAACCTTGTTTAGGAGGAACATCTTGCTCATGCTTAAAATGATGCGGTAGTTTTTATGCAAGGCACTCAAGTGAACAGTATCACAGTCATACGGCAAGCAATTCACGGTCGCCACATCACCGAGCTTCATAAGAAGGGTACGCAGGATTTCTTTGTTTGCTCTCTGTTGCGTTACGTTTAGCAACATGGCGCAGGTGCATTTGATTATACGATTCAACTCGTTGTCAAACACAAAACTGGAGTAGGTGAAATCCATCGTCTGGTGCTGTCCAGACGGGTATTTTCGCATGGCATAGTCCCGGAAATCAATACGACCTTTTACGAAGGTGCCACTTTCGGTCACATCCTCATACTGGTAATACCGCTGTCTGTTTATCGCAGCAAGAGCATAATGGACATAGATGGTGATAAAGAGCTCCAGCAGGTTTTCTGCTCCTGAAAGCTCTCCACGCATGGTTACAAACGGAAAGTTTAACCTATCGCAGTAGCCGAGCCATATTACAAGGTTATTAATAAGTGCATCAACCTGCAAGTCATCGGTGTCATAGTCGTCTTCGTCGTTCTTAAAGACTTTCGGGAAAATGTTTAACTGCTCACCTCGGTAAATGATTGTTCCTATGTAGTTTTGCAGCTTTATTCCGTCCTTGACATCAAAATCGATAAACTGTTGGCGGCTTGTGACTTGCCCATCGGTATAGAAAATAGAACGCTGTTCCCAGTTCTCTTGGAGGAAAGTCTCCAACTCGGAAAGAGCGCCGTCGGCCTGCCACGAAAGCGGCAGCTTTGAAGTTCGTATTTTTTTGTGTTCAAAGCTGTTAATCATCGGTTAGTCCTTCTTCTTGATGCGTATCCTTCCACGATAGTCGCCGTCAAGAGCAAAGTGTGTATCGGACAAGCAGTCTAGGGATTTTTTCACCTTTGCTTCGTCGTCGTAAAAATACTCGTATAGCAAAGGAATGATGTTGTTATTCATTATCGCTCCGAGGTCGGATGCAGATTTTCCAATGAAATATGCGTGTCCTATCAGGAGGTCGGTGCTTCTAAGCTCTTTCTTGATGTATGTATTGAGTGAAAGAAGCACGGATTGAAGTATCGGATCCCCAATTAACGATTCGTCCGGGGCCATTTCCACAAAGACAAATCTGCGCCGGAGGGCGGTATCAATGAGAGAGATAGACTTGTCGGCAGAGTTCATCGTACCAATTACATATAGATTATTCGGTACTGAGAACCGCTCTCCCAACGGCAGCGATACAGACAACTGGTTAAGCTCACCGTAGCGTTTGTCGTCTTCAATTAGGGTGATAAGCTCACCGAATATCTTTGAAATGTTACCGCGGTTGATTTCGTCGATTATGATGACATAGTTCTTTTCCGGGTCACGCATAGCTGCATCCGCGATTGTCTTAAATACGCCGTCGGCCTTTTTGAAGCTGATGGCACCCGCTTTTGTATCTGGGCGAATGCCCTGTACGAACTCCTCATACCCATAGCTCTGATGGAACGTGGTAAAGACGACTTGCCCGGCGGTGACTGTTTCAGAGTATTTCTGCATCAGTTCCTGACGCTGTTCTTTTGTCCGCTGTGTCATATCAACAGGACGGTTTTCCACAATTGCCATCGCATATTCTATTGAGGAATATGTCTTACCGGTTCCAGGAGCCCCGTAAATTATCTGATTGAGAGGATGAAGCGGATTATCACGCGGTGATCTTGCAACTCGCACTTGTTCCTCTTTACCCACTTCCATCGCCTCCTCGTCTGATAACTCATAATAATACTTGTGGTATAGGTATAATAGGTTGTCGTCATCTGCAAGCAACACACATGAAGTGCGGAGGCCCTCGGATTTGTTCGGCAGCCTGTCTTCTTCACTAAAGCAGGAATGCCAAGTAAGTGGCTTTCTGTTAGGAAACTCCTCGCCTTTGACAAAGAAATAAACGCCGACGGCATCACCGACAGCAAGAAGACTCTCGCCGTCCATTGCTACAAAAATCGTGTTTTCGTTGGTGCGATAGTATGTGGCAAGCTCACCTGCTTTGCGTGAAGCGGTCCTGTTATCGGATGGGTAGTAGGTTTCTACTAGTTTATCAAAAATAGCTTTTCTGTTTACATCGCTTCCTTGGAGAAATGCATCCAATGGACCGATGTCGGGCCAACCTATGGCGGCGATTCCGTCCTGGCGCCACTCTGAAAAGTGGTTGGTCGTCCCATCTGACGTGCCGAGTCGGCAAAATTGCTTTATATCACCGAACCTGTCGTATGAAGCAGCAGAGAAAAAGGCGGCGGACATTTCCGCATAGTGAGCAACAATTGCGAGTTGTCCACTTCGACCATAGTATTTTGTACTTGGGCGCACTCCATAAGCGAGCAGAAGGTGACGCTGCCATTCGGAGGAATGCCAAGTAGCAAACTTTGTGGGGAACACCATCTGAAAGTATTTATGAACCCAGGCAAATCCAGCGTACTTGCCGATTGCGGCATTCAGCTTTTCATCCAGTTCTTCATAGGATTCCGGCGTAGAAAGGTCGCCAGAGGAAGTGATAACCTCTGCGCCCTTTACAAGCATATCGCGGATTCCGCGCCCGGCTACGAGCGCATCGGCATCGGAGAGTTCTTCAGGCTTTGATGGACTCCCAGAAATCCACACATTGTCTTCTTTTCGCTGGTACAAGCCGAACTTAAAAGAAGATCCTCCAGCAATGCTACCAAAGTATTTTCTGCTTTGAACATTGAATTCAAGCCAGTAGCAAAGGCTGTCATTCGTGCTTTCGGACGAATAGAACAATGCTGTAAGCAGTTCTGCATCGGGGATACGGGATAAAGCATCCGGCGAAAACTTAGCGTTAAAGCTGCCATATAACTCATGAAGCTCATCTTCTGATACTTCAAGTGTAAATCCGTTTGATAACACATATTCATGGATTCTTTTTGCCGCCAAGCGGTACGGATCAGATTCGTCCTCATCCGCTTCAAGGATGGAAAAGCCCACGCTCTTTATCGGAGCTTTGTCAACCTCAACCCCCAAAGCCTCTAATGTTTCCTCATCCAAGTTTGCAGCGTCATAATACTGACCCCATGCAGGACTTGCAATAATATCCCGAACTGCGTTTTCATCAGTATCCTCATATAATGATTCGAATGCATCAAACGAGGCGGTAATGCCGCTAACAGCCTTTATGCACTCATAGGCTGCCGTGTAATTTGCTTGAGCTACCATTAGACCGAACCGTGAACCACGTGTGAAAAGACCTGTCTTTTCTAAAATATGAAAGTTGCGTTTGAAATTTGTGATCCCATCGAGGATCATAGTAACCTGCGAGGCCGCAGTGGAGTATTCCGAGAACACAGAGTTTACAACTTCAAGAGGCGGTGAATACGCACGGTTAATTCTATCATCATTAACCATGCAAAACAGCGTCTCATAAGGGATGGTTATCTCATTCAAGGCACGTTTGGCTATCTCGACTTGAGAGACAACGATTCTACAAATGAGTCGAAACGGGTTCAATCGGATACCATTGGATATTTCCCGAACGGTATCGCTCCTACTATTTGCCTGAACATTTATTGAACCACCAGAGGTTAATGCGGCTCCCGCACCATTCGGGTATTGGAAAAGAGCCAGTTGAGCGCGGCAAAACGCAGCCGCATTTGGGTTTTCAACACATAGAAATTGTTTTGCGGCATTCGAGACGATTATCTTCCAAGCTCCGCCAATTTGTTCCAAATGATAAATGCCGAGGTAAGTACCATAGGCACCAAACTCATCTCTAAAGTTTGATACGTCCCTTTGCGCATCAGATTGCCGCCCACTCATTTTAGTGAACTGATCTAATAGTTTTTCTCTGTCATACTCTTGACCGTCAAAACTATAGAAGATACGAGCAATACGAATAAGATAACTATACCAGTCACCTCGAGTACTCTCGATTTTATTTGAAAAGAATTTTTTAACTATTGGCTCTGAGGGTAAACCCATTTTCTCCACCTCCTATGGCAAATTATTTTTTCAAATACTCAAGTCCAAGTCGGGATATTAAGGCCTTGTAATCAGGCGCATCATTCTCTGCAAAGGCTTCTCTAAGGAGATTTGATGCCACAACACCCGCAAAAAGAGGAGGTACAGCATTGCCAACCTGACGAATGGGGTGTCTGCTGGTTCCCGTAAAAGCCCAGTAATCCGGGAACGTTTGCATTCTCGCCGATTCCCGTGGCGTAACCTCACGGGGAACATACGGGTGGATATGACCTTTGCCACCACCCTTATCCGAACCGACTACTATCGTATAACTCGGCCTATTGGGGTCGAGTTTGTTAATTCTCGTCTTTGAATCACGCTCACCATAACTCATGTTGCTGTATCGTTCTGTAACAGCAGCTCCATGAACTCGTCCGATATGATTGGGTATATCAGCAGTTGGGGTAAGAGGAAGACCCCGAAGTGCATCTGCTACAGTAACGGGGGGGAGCAGCCCGGTTTCTGGAGCATCCGGCTGAGTGTAGTGCGTTGGAACAGGCATATTAATCGGTTTTGCTTTTGAGCCACGAATACCGTACATTATCACACGCTGCCGATACTGAGGAGTGCCAAAGGATGCAGAATTCAAGAGGTCATAGGAAAGCGCATACTGCTGATTGCCAGATTCATCGGTAGACAGCTCGTGTAAAAGCATTTCAAATATCTGACCCTCATCGATTGTCAACAGGCCTCCTACATTTTCGAAGATGAAGCTGCGCGGCTTTATTTCTTTGATGATACGGATATAGTCCCATAGCAGTGTTCCACGCGGATCGTTTATTCCTTGCCGCTTTCCAAACACCGAGAATGCCTGGCATGGTGGGCCACCATAGATCAAATCCACTTCAGTCCTCTTAAGACCCGCATCGCGTAATATTTCCTTTGCAGAGTATTCTTTTATATTTTTCTGAACAACCGTAGCCTCAGATAAAAAGCGGCCATTTTGAGCCTTCTGGTTAAGCTGAAGAGTCTGACAGCAATGGTCATCAAAGTCCGTACATAAACGGGTGGTAAAGCCAGCGGCCTCCACCCCCAAATCAAGTCCACCTGCACCAGAAAACAGGGAAATGGCATAATGCTTAGTCATTGTAGTTCCTCCTATGACATCTTTTGTTAAAAAAGTTAAGGCCTTTCAATCTCCGCAATATCACTCAGCTCACAATTAAGCGCAGAACAAATACGCACGAGCACCTCCAAAGAGACATATTCATTCTTGCTCATCTTTGATAATGTGCTTGATGCTATATCAGTTGCGGCTCGAAGGTCGGCTTTACTCATATTTTTGTCAATTAGAAGTTTCCACAGCGGCTTGTACGAAATATTCATTTTACACCTCGTCTAACAAAGAATGCAGCCATAACGCTTCTATTATAACATAACTATATCGAGAATTCAACAATATTGGCGATATAGCAAAAATTAATTCGACTTCTCATTGTGATATGTTGACATCGCGTTCCACAAGGTAACCGAACACCGTAATATGCTATAAAAGAATTCCTCAATAGATATATTCCAACAGGTTCAGGCGGAACGCTCCAACCGAAGCAATGTCGAGATTGGCGAGGATGGTGTTAATCGGCGGAGATCCACGAAGTACTCGGCAATAAATAAGGATTTGACCAACTAAAACTTTAATTTATGGTGTTTGGGCAGAACGAATTGAACCCTGTTATTTTTCCTTGTACTCCGTTATTTTTCATAGAACTATTTTATTTTTCCTCTTAGGGTATTCAAATTGCGCCGTGAGCCGAGAACACCCGAGAAGCCCCATGACTCAGAAAAAGCCTGCAATATAAAGGATTTTGAATACCCCTACGGGGCAAATCCCTTGTATTGCAAGCTTTCTTGATACGAATAATAAAAGGATTGACCGTAGCATTGTATCAATGCTACGGTCAATGTTTGGTGGAGCATAGGAGATTCGAACTCCTGACCTCAACATTGCGAACGTTGCGCGCTACCAACTGTGCTAATGCCCCATGCGATTACTCGCAAAGAGTATTATACAGGTTTCATAGAAAAAATCAAGCCCTGTTTTTCATTTTGCACAAAAAACTTTTTTGGGAGTTTACAGCGGGGATTCGTCATGCTATTAATGGGCGAATTCATCCGTCAGGTCATAGGGGTTGACCAAACAAAGCCGCCTCTGCCTTGGCGCTTACCGCATCAACACGGCGACCCGCATGTGGAAGGGCCGCCGTGTCGCTTTGAGGTCGCATAAGAGTATTGTGCGCGGAACTAATCGCGATAAGTCCGCCGCAATAAGGCGCCACCCATTGAGCCGACCGCAGGCATTACTTGTTTATAAGGACTTGGTTCACTCCTCCCCTTGACCTCAAACTCAGAGAACCAGCTTGTCGCTGACCTCGTCGCTGCCGCTGCTCTTAGCGAATCGCGCAAGCAGGGATTCCACTGTAAGGCTTTGCTTCTCCTCGCCCGAAATGTCCAGAACTACGCTCCCGCTTTGCATCATAATCAGCCTGTTGCCGTACGCTATCGCGTCGCGCATGTTGTGCGTGACCATGAGCGTCGTTAATGAATTCTCGGACACAAGCTTATCCGAGAGCTTCAGCACCTTTTCCGCCGTCTTGGGGTCAAGCGCCGCCGTATGCTCATCCAACAAAAGCAGCTTGGGCTTTTGCATTGTCGCCATCAGCAGGGTCAAGGCCTGCCTCTGTCCGCCCGAAAGCAGCTTGACGCTCGTGTTCAATCTGTCCTCCAACCCAAGCCCGAGGCTGCTCAACTCTTTGCGGAACAGCGCCCGCTCCTTCGCGCCTATGCCCCAATGCAGACCATGCCGCTTGCCGCGCCGAAGCGCCAGCGCCATGTTGTCCTCTATCCACATATCGCCCGCTGTACCCATGAGCGGATCCTGAAACACCCTGCCCAAGTAAGCTGCTCGCTTGAATTCGGCGCAATTTGTGACGTCCTGTCCGTCAATGCGTATGCTCCCCGAATTCGGGATTATGCTCCCCGCGACGCAGTTCAGCAGCGTGGACTTGCCCGCGCCGTTGCCGCCTATCACGGTGACGAAATCCCCGTCCTCAAGCGTCAGGCTTAGGTTGTTCAGCACCTGCTTTTCATTGATGGTGCCCTGGTTGAACACAACCGTCAGGTTCTTTACCTCAAGCATTCAGCTTACCTCCCTTACCCTTGCCCCTGCGCGCCCAATGCTTCCGTATCGTCGGAAGTGCAAGGCATATCGCCACTGTAATGGCGGTAAAGAGCTTGAGATCGTTCGCGGGCATACCGAGCTTCAGCACAAGGGCTATAATCAATCTGTAAATTACCGAGCCCGCGGCCGCGGACAGTATGGCGCGTGAGACGGTCGTCCTGCCCACAAGCACCTCGCCGATAATCAACGACGCCAAGCCTATCACTATCGCGCCCGTACCCATCTGAATGTCTGAGAAACTTTGGCTCTGAGCGATAAGCCCGCCCGACAGCGCAACAAGCCCGTTCGCAATCGCAAGGCCTGTCACCTTCATCAGCTTGGTGTTAACTCCCTGCGCCCTTGCCATGCCCTCGTTGCAGCCCGTGGCTCTAAGCCCTCGCCCAAGCTCGGTTCCCAAGAACATATATGTGATAAAGCCGAACACCGCCACAAAGATAAGTTCCACGATGAGTATCGAATAGGTCTTGGACAGTCCCGAAAAGTCCGAAAACATCGAGAAAACTGTTTCGGTACGCAGCAGCGAAACGTTTGCCTTTCCCATTATGCGCAGGTTTATCGACCATGACGCTATCATGGTGAGTATGCCCGACAGCAGCGCGGGAATGTTGAGGAGGGTATGCAGCAGCCCTGTAACGACGCCCGCAAGCGTTCCCGCGACAAGCGCAAGGAGCAGCGCAAGCAATGGATTCATGCCGCCCACGATACACACGGCGGCGACGGAGGCGCCTGTCGTCAGGCTGCCCTCCGCCGTCAGATCCGCGACGTCAAGTATTCGATAGCTTAGGTATACGCCGAAGGTCATTAGAGTCCACAATAACCCCAGTCCGACAGCGCCAACAAGTTCGTTTAGCATAACTATTCTTTAGTGTTACTCCTGTATGTATTGCTTGAGCTCTTCGGGTATCGCAATGCCAATAAGCTTCGCAACTTCACCGTTGATAACATAGTCAAAGTCGGTCTGAGATTCTACCGGCATGGTCGAGATATCCTCGCCGTCTGCCAATATGCGCAAAGCCATAAGGCCTGTCTGGTAGCCGAGGTTGTAGTAGTTAACTCCGAGCGTCGCAAGCCCGCCCGCGTCAACCATGTTGCTCTCACCGCAAATTACAGGAATCAGGGCCGCGTTAGCTACATCGGCGACTATGGGCATTGCCGAAGCCACGGTGTTGTCGGTGGGAACATAGATTGCGTCGCACTGCCCGACAAGGCTCTGCATCGCCTGCTGTACATCGTTGGTGGAGGTCACAGTGACCTCTGTAAATCCCAGACCCGCAGCTTCAATAGCTTCTTTGGCTATGCCTGCCTGCAGCACCGAGTTATCCTCGCCGCCGTTATATATGCAGCCCACGGTCTTGCAATCGGGTGCAAGCTGTATCAACAGCTGTATCTGCTCTTTGATGGGGTTCATGTCGGTGGTTCCCGATACATTCCCGCCCGGAACCTCATTGCTGTCCACAAGCTTCGCGCTCACGAAGTCAGTTACAGCCGTCGCCAGTATTGGGATTGTCGTGGTCTTGCCCGCTATCGTCTGAGCCGCAGACGTCGCGATGGCAAGCACCAAATCGACGTTCGCGCTGACAAAGCGGTCGGATATCGTTGAAAGATTCGACTGATCATTCTGAGCGTTCTGATAGTCGATGGTGATATTCTCGCCGTCGATATAGCCGTTGTCGGCGAGAGCCGCTAAGAAGCCTTCGCCGGCAGCGTCAAGCGCCGCGTGCGAGGTGAGTTGTATGACGCCGATGGTAAAGTGAGTTTCTTCACTCTCCGTTTTGCCGCAGCCGATAAGACTTGCCGCAGCAAAGAGCATCAGAGCCGCCATGATTACAGCCGAGATTCGTTTCATGTTCTTGTTCCTCCATACGTTCATTGTTGTCCGTTGCAATAAAAAAACCGCCCTCTCACAAGTGAAAGGACGGGCATTGCCGTGGTACCACCTTTCTTCCCCGCCGACAAGGGCGGGCTCGAAGCGGCGACTGTCATCGCCTTACGCTGTAACGGGCGTCCCCGCAAACGACCTACCTGCGTATACACGCCCTTCAATCGTGAGCTGTTCGGAAGTAATTTCATCTGCGGCGCGCTGCCCCCTTACACCAACCGGAAGCTCTCTTTATAGCTGCTGCCCGCGACTACTGTTTCCGCGTCAAAGCTTATGGTGGAGAGTATAGTATATTATTTTCCCTTTGTCAACACGCTTATCTGTAAAGTTTGGTTTACCCTCTTTCGGTCATGACGCCCCGCCATGCTACGAGGGAGCGCGCTTTTCAAGCTTTTTTCTGCGCATTATCACGAACTTGTTCATGGGGAACTGTATAATCAGCGAAGCCGTAGCGTTGGCAAGGCGCATCAGTATACCTCCCCAATACTCGCCGAATATGGGCAGAAACCATCCGAGCAGCTTTGCCGAAAACCAAATCTGGAAGAACCAGATGACCACTATCATGATAAAGTACATCGCCCCGCTTGCGGCAACGTTGTTGTTCGCCTGAAACGTTCCCTTGCGCTGAACGAAGAAATTGACGACCTGAGCGCAAAGATAGGCCGCCGCCGTGGAGATGAGCGCGGCAAGCCCGCCCGCCTCCACGGTGTAATCCAAGAGCCACCAAGTCACGCTTGTGGTTTTAAGCGGCACAAGCAGCACATAGTTGAGCAGCGAGTACACGGCAAGGTCGGTCAGCGTCGCGCAGAGCGACAGCAGGTTGAACAGCACGAACTGCCAAACGGCAAGATGCTTCTCCCTAAAGCCGACACACCAATGCACGAGCCTTGTATTCATAAAGCCCTTCCACGCTCTTTTTATAAGCTCCTTCATCGTCCTCGCTTCCTTACAGTCCGCTTGCCGACTTGTCATCCGAGGGCTTGTCATATATTGGCTTTTGCAGATACTTCTTTTGCTTATTGCCCTTGAGCACAGCCGACAGACCCTTGAAGAAATGCCTGTTGCACATCAGCGTTACGCCGTTTAGCATCTCATGCGAGAACGCGCTGTTGGTACAGCGCCACATCGAGCGATAGGGCATTTGGAGTGCGGCCGAGACATACGAGGCCTCTGACCGCTTCCCAAAGAACAGCAGAACGCGCCCCGCAAAGCCGACAGTCGCGCTTAAAAAGTGCGCGAAGCCCCCGAAGCTTTTGCCGTCCCCCACGACGTCATTGACGCCAACGGGCAGCCTTGGATCGCGGACTCTGCACGGTATCTCACGCCCCAACAGAGCGGTAAACGCCGCGTCGTCGATATGCTTCACATCGGCGTTGTAGTAAGGCTCAAGCGTCCTCTTTCGAGGCTTTGCCGCCGCGCCCTTTACGGCTATGGGCATGGACAGCGGCGTATCCTCGCAGGACGTTCCCGCAAGCAGCAGATACTCGCCCGTCTCGATAAGCCACCTATGCGCGTCCGTGTCCCAGTACTCAAAGGCGTGTTCGCATAAATCCACGGTAAGAATCTTTGTCTCCCCCGCCTTTATGAACGCCTTCGCAAAGCCAACAAGCTCACGCTTGGGGCGATACACGCCGAACGCCTTGACCTCGGCATAGAGCTGAACGACCTGTGCCCCGTCCCTTTCGCCCGTGTTTGTCACGGTGACCTTGGCAGTATTACCGATGTATTCAAGCTTATCAAGTGTAAACGAGGTATAGGACAGCCCCCATCCGAAGGGATAGCGCACCGGCACGTTCGCGCTGTGGTAATAGCGGTAGCCCACATACAGGCCCTCGCGGTACTCGCTCGTGACCCGCCCGCCTGGGAACACACCACAGGTTGGCGCGTCCTCATAGCGGTAAGGATAGCTCTCCGCAAGACGGCCCGAAGGCTCCGCCTTACCCGTCACCAAATCGGCCGCCGCACCCAAGACGGCCTGTCCGCCCAAGTTGCAATGGAGTATCGCCTTGACCTTATCCGCCCAATCCATCTCCACGGGCGAACCGCAGAACAGCAGCGCGACAATATTCGGGTTGACGGCGTACACGGCGTCCAAAAGCTCAAGCTGATTTTCGGGCATACGCATATGACTTCTGTCCAAGCCCTCGACCTCGGAGAACTCGTCAAGGCCTATGTAAAGAAGAACCGTATCGGCCCGCTTCGCAAGCTCCACCGCTTCGCGAGTCAGGCGTTTGCTCCTGCCGCCATAGCGCAAAAAGCCCTTCGCGAACCCGACGACGTTCAGCCCCGCCTTGTCAAGCTCTGACCTGTCGGCAAGCTCGGTCGGGTTGACAAGCGAGCTTCCCGCCCCCTGATAGCGCGGAGTCTCGGCAAAATCGCCTATCACCGCGACTTTCGCGCCCTCTTGAAGCGGCAGCAATCCACCCTCGTTCTTTAGCAGTATCGAGGTTTGTGCCGCGGCTCTCCTTGCAAGGGCGTTATGCGCCTCAAGGTCCACGGTCTTGGCGGCGTCAGTGCCGCGCTTTGCGCTCAGCATGACGTCGATTATCTCATCCACCCTAAGGTCAAGAACGCTCTCGTCAAGCTCGCCGCTTATTACCGCGTTCATCACCTCGCGGTCGGTCTCGCCCAAGGTTGACGGCATTTCGATGTTGCCCCCCGCCTTGAGCTGTTCCACGCGGTCGTTGCCGGCGCCCCAGTCCGTCACCACAAGTCCCTCATAGCCCCAATCCTCGCGCAGTACTTCGGTCAGCAGCCACTCATTCTCGCTGCAATAGACCCCGTTAAGCCTGTTGTACGCGCTCATAATCCCCAATGGCTTGCCTTCCTTGACCGCCGTCTCGAAGGAGCGCAGGTAAAGCTCGCGCAGACTGCGCTCATCCGTCACCGCGTCTATGGTGAGGCGGCGCGTCTCCTGATTGTTGACCGCAAAGTGCTTAGCACAGGCGGATATGCCTACGCTCTGTATGCCCCGTATCATGGACGCCGCAAGCTTGCCCGACAACACGGGGTCCTCCGAGAAATACTCGAAGTTGCGCCCGCACAAGGGGTCGCGCTTGAGGCACAGCCCCGGCCCCAGGAGCATTCCCACTCCCCCTGCCGCGGCTTCCCTGCCCAACGCCTCGCCTATCTCATGTACAAGCTCCGTGTCCCAGCCGGACGCAAGGGCGGAGGCCGTGGGGAAGCAGGTCGCGGGGACGCTTCCGTTCAAACCAAGATGGTCCTCCGCTCCCGCCTGCCTGCGCAGGCCGTGCGGCCCGTCCGACATCTTCAGCGCGGGTATGCCCGCGTGCTCTATCCCGACTATGTTCCAAAAGTCCAGCCCCGACAGCAGAGAACACTTCTCCGCAAGGCTCAGCTGTTCGATTATATCAGTATGCTTCATGCACAAGTCTCCCGTCAATATTGGTTCGTGCCGTTCACAAGCGCGTAGCAGATGTTATGCACGGAGTTGCGCAGTCCCCAAGCGACGCCCAGCGGGTCGTTCCCATAAGCCGACCTGAGCTTCGCCTGCGAGGATTGCAGACCCATTTCAAGCATCAGATCGTTGCCGTTCTTGACCGCAAGCTCCGCGTTCATCCAGCTTCCCAGACAGGCGTCGGTGCAGACCATGCCGTCAAAGCCCCACTCCTCGCGCAACAGCTCGCACAGCAGCTCGGAAGAACCGCCGCACCACTTGCTTCCAAGGAAGCTGAAGGACGACATCGCGCCATACGCGCCACCTTCCTTGACGGACAGCTCGAACGGGCGCAGGTAGATTTCTCGCAAGGCCTGTTCGTTCACCCACAGAACGATTCCGCTTCTTGCGTTCAGCTCCACATCGTTGCAGACGAAGTGCTTCATGAACGCGATAAGCCCGCGGCTCTGCGCGCCCTTGACCGCCGAAGCCGCCATATTGCCCGAAAGCAGGGGGTCCTCGGAGAAGTATTCGTTGTTCCTGCCGCCGATGGAGCTGCGATGTATGTTCATGGCGGGCGCGTACCAGCCGTTGACGCCGTAAACCGCCGCCTCGTCGCCTATCGTCTCGCCCAAGCGCAAAGCCATCTCATCGTTCCAGCTCGAACCCACTATGGTTTCCATGGGGTAGGCCACGGTCGTGACGTTCGTGAACATGGAGTTTATGCCGGAAGGCCCATCCAACAAGCGGCTTTCCTTTACTCCCAGACGCTCCACGGCCTCGGTGTGCCAACCGCCGTTAGCGGTGAGCTTGATCATCTCCTTAACCGTGAACTGATCCAAGAACAGCTCCCACTTCGGGTCGTCGTAGTCAAGCCCCTTCAGGTCGGCAAGCTCTATACCATTGTCCGCGTCGTAATTCGGCTCCTTGCCTGTGCTTTCATACTGCGCCTCGGCCTTCTCGTACTCGACGATTCCGGCGATAAGCTCGGTCGAAGCGACATAGCTTGTCTTGGCCTTAGGGTAAGTACCCCCCCAATCGGAGCGCGACAGATAGCCAACATCGCCCTCGGCAAAGCCAAACAGATTCGATATCTCTGTTCCCGTGGCGTCGTCTGTCTTGTACTTGATATCTTCCGCGACGTTGTAGACCTGATAGTCTATGCTCGTCAGCGCCGCGTGTACGTTCTCGCCTATCGCTATCCTGTATTCGCCATGCTCCAAGAGATAGCAGCCACCGTCAATGCTCTTTGCGTAGGAGGACATATCACGCACATCGAAGCTCAAGGTGAGGGTCTGCGTCTCGTTTGGGTGGAGCAGCTCGGTCTTGGCGTATGCGGCAAGCTCAATAGCGGATTTCTCAATGCCGCTCTGCTCGTAGTACGGGGGCATGAAATACAGCTCAACCACGTCCTTGCCAGCGGCCCGCCCGTTGTTGGTGACGTCCACCGTAACCGTTATGCTCTCAGCTGTCGCGGTGAAGCTTGTTATGCTCTGCGTGAACGTCGTGTAGCTCAAGCCATAGCCAAATGGGAACACCACATTGCTTGCGTACTCGGTCTCATCGGCTCCAAATCGGGTTTCATAATAGCGGTAGCCGACATATATGCCCTCGCTGTACTCCATGGTGTACATATTGAGGTTGAGATACTTGTTGTTGCCATAGGTGGCATAGCTCGGCTCGTTCTTGATGGAAACGGGGTAGGTGTCCACCGTTCTGCCCGAAGGATTGACCTTGCCCGTGAGTATGTCCGCGATGGTATGACAGCCCAATGACCCGGGTGAACCTACCCACAGCGCGGCGTCGGCGGAATCGTAATCGTCAAGGAAGCCCAACTCCATGACATTGCCCGAATTGATTATGAATATGACATGCTCAAAGCTGTCCAAGACCTTCTCAATCAAGGCCTTTCGGTTGGGCAGCTTGTCGCCCATAATCATTAGCAGCGCAAGGTCAATCTCGTTGGACTCGACCTCCATGGAGCTTAGGACTATAAGCGCGGTGTCGGAGTATTCACGGGCGCTCGCTATGACCTCGTCGGCGGGCAGCAGCCAATCGTCCTCATTCTCGCTCTCGGTGAAGTAGCCCACAACCATCTCCTTGGTGCTTCCCGCTCCGCCGCCCGTCGCGACGCCCATCCTGCGATAGGCCTCATCCAGCTCGGTATTGTACTCTATACCGTCCTGTTCAAAGGCGTCGAACAACGACACGGCGTCCGCCTGATCCGCCCCCGCGGAGCCGGAACCGCCGTAGACAAAATTGTAGGCGTCGTCGCCGAATATGCTGAGCTTGGCGTCGGTAAGCGGAAGGAGGTTGTCATCATTCTTCAAGAGGACAAAGCCCTCCTCGCATATCTCGGCGGACAGCGCGTACCCCGCCTCGCGCACGGCGTCCGCGGCCTCACCCTTGTCGGTATAGCTCTGACTTGCCAAAACCCTTACCGTCATTGAGAGTATGGGCGCAACGGCAACTATGAGCAGCGCAATTACACAAACCACCGCCGCCCATATGATAATGCGGCGCACGCGGTTCTTGCGCTTTTTAAAAACCTTAAACGCGGTCTTTTGCGCGGCCTTCTCCCCCTTGTCGGTCTTGCCGACAGCCTTTAGGGATCGTTTCCACTCATTGACCTTAGCCTTGTAGGCGACCTTGAACGCCTTGCGCTCCTCCTTTGTCTTGAGGGCGTGTCTGCTCGAAATATAGGCCTTCGCCTTATCCTTGGCCGCCGTCCGATAGAGCTTGCGGCGTTCCGCCGCCGAAACCTCACGCTTTTTTGTCGTTTCCATACTATCCTCCCTTTTGCATATTTTTCCTTTTACACTTTACATCATATTTACCTTGCTTATTTTTTCTATCATGATTCAGACTGAACTTGCACTATTCGGACATAAATGCTATTATTACCATAAAAAGGGGGTGCATCATGGAGCAGCAATATCTTGATATGTTGGAATTTCTTGAAAGCACGGGAGAAAGCTCGCTCTTTGCTCAGCGTGAGAGCGGCTTTGTCAGGATACCCTATGCCATGGAAAAGACCCTTTACGGGTTCATCAGAGACGGCAAGCCCAAGGAAATGATAGCATTCTATAAGCAAATGCTGACGCGAACTCCACAGCTGAAGCTTCCGATTGGCAAGACCTCCGCCGACCGTCTGCGACAGCTTAAATATGCGGCGGTCTCGGCTATCGCGCTTGCCTGCCGTTATGCCATTGACGGCGGCGCAATCGAGGCCGCGGCATACTCCATGAGCGACGACGCCATATACCGCATCGATACCATGCGCACACCGCTCGACGTGTTGAAATCAGAGGTGCGCTCCCTGGTTGGTTTCGCCGAGCTGGTCAATAATACGCGCTCTTTGCTCTCATACTCGCCCATAGTCAAAAGCTGTATCGAATACATCACAGTCAATTCCCATCACAACATAGCCTTAGAGGAGCTGTCAAGCGGCACCCCTTACAGCAAGGAGTATATCTCCAAATTATTCAAAAAGGAGGTCGGCATAAGTGTATCCGACTTCATTCTAAAGACGCGCACAGATGAGGCTATGGCGCTCCTGAAGGCGGGCAATTCCTGTAACTATGTCGCCCACACCTTGGGCTTCTCCTCGCAGAGCTACTTCATACGCCAATTCAAAAGGGCGACAGGCATGACCCCCCGCGCCTACCGCGCCATAAACCTGTAATATTATGCACCGTTCAAAACACAAAGGGCTGCGGCAAGGGTTTTACCGCAGTCCTTTTACTTTGTCCTTTTTGTAAATAAGCATGGGACGCCCTAAAAAAGGGGCTGTCTCAGTCGGTCAGGATGGTTACGATGTCGTCCTTGACCTCCAAGACGCCGCCCGACAGCTCAAAGGTTTTCGTCTCGCCGTCTTTTGTACAGCTCAGCGTGCCTTTTTCAAGCGCGGCAACCATGGGCGCATGGTGCTTCATGATACCGACAAGCCCGTCCGACTCGGGCGCCGTAAGGCTGTCCGCCTCGGTATCGAGCAGCACTCCGGTTACGGAAAGGACCAGCACTCTCATCAGGACAGCTCCTTTGCCTTGCGCAGCACGTCGTCAATAGAGCCCGTAAGCAAAAACGCCGATTCGGGGATATGGTCGCAGTCGCCGCCCAGTATCGCCTGAACCCCCTTGATTGTGTCCTTAATCGGCACAAAGCGTCCGGAAACTCCCGTGAAGCTCTCCGCCACATGGAAGGGCTGCGACATGAAGCGCTGTACTCGCCTTGCCCTGTTGACGGTCGCCTTGTCCTCGGCGGACAGCTCGTCCATGCCGAGTATGGCGACTATATCCAGCAGCTTGGAGTAGCTTTGCAGTATCTCCTGTACCGCCTTGGCCGTGTCATAATGCTCCGCGCCCACGACGTCGGGCGCAAGTATCCTCGAACTTGACTCCAAGGGATCCACGGCGGGGTATATGCCCAGCTCCGTAATGCTCCTTGAAAGCACGGTCGTGGCGTCCAGGTGCGAGAACGTGGTGGCGGGCGCGGGGTCGGTAAGGTCGTCCGCGGGGACGTAAACCGCCTGAACCGAGGTAATTGACCCGTTCTTGGTGGAGACTATGCGCTCCTGGAGCTTGCCCATCTCGGTCGCCAGCGTCGGCTGATAGCCAACCGCCGAGGGCATACGCCCAAGCAGCGCGGAAACCTCCGAGCCGGCCTGAGTAAATCTGAAAATATTGTCTATGAACAGCAGTACGTCCTGATGCTGAACCTCGCGAAAGTACTCCGCAAGCGTTAAGCCGACGAGCGGCACCCTGAGCCTTGCTCCCGGCGGCTCGTTCATCTGCCCGAACACCAAGGCGGTCTTGTCGATAACGCCCGATTCGTTCATCTCGCACCAGAGGTCGTTGCCTTCCCTGCTGCGCTCGCCCACGCCCGCGAACACGGAGTAGCCGTTATGCTCATGCGCTATGTTGCGGATAAGCTCCATGATAAGCACGGTCTTGCCTACGCCCGCGCCTCCAAACAGACCTATCTTGCCGCCCCTTGCGTAAGGGGTCATGAGGTCAATGACCTTTATGCCCGTCTCAAGCATCTCAGCCGCCGGGGTAATCTCCGTAAACGGCGGCGCGCTGTGGTGGATGGGGTAATGGAATTCCCCGTCTATCGGACCTTTGTTGTCTATCGGGTCGCCTGTGACGTTCATCATTCTTCCCAAGGTTCCAAGGCCCACGGGTACGCTTATAGGCCCGCCCGTTCCAAACGCCTCCATGCCACGCGAAAGCCCGTCCGTAGAGTGCAGCGAAACGCAGCGCTCCTGACGGTTGCCCAAGTGCTGCTCCACCTCCATGACTATGGTCTTATTGCCCAATCGAACCTCTACCGCGTCGTTTATGTCGGGCAGCACGCCCGACACGAAGTAGATGTCCACAACCGAGCCGATTATCCTTGTGATTACGCCTCTTGTGACGCTCTTCTTGTCTTCCATATTCAGTCCTCCCGCACGGTCGCGCTCGCAACCTCCAGTACCTGGGTCGTCACCGAGCTTTGACGCATACGATTTAGCTTTAAGGAAAGGTCGTCCATAAGCTTCTCGGAGTTGTCCGAAGCCGTCCTCATGGTCATCATCATGGCGCTCTGCACACTCGCGGCCGCCGACAGCAGCGTCTCCCAGACGTCGCCCGTCAAGGCCTGTCTGCCTACGGCCTCCGTTATCGCGGCCTTGCTCGGCTCGAAGATGTAATCCGCCCGCAGCTGCTCCTGCTCATGCTTCTGCGGCATGAACAGCCTCGTCTCGGGTGTTCTGGTCAGGACGTTCCTGAACCTCTGCGAAACGAAATATATCTCGTCCGCCACGCCGTCCTCGTATAGCTTTCTGAGCTTGTGACACAGCTCCGTCGCCTGCTCCCTTGTGGGAATGTCCGCGATGACATAGGGCGTGAACGGGATGTCGCAGTTCTCTATCCCCCACTTGCCGCACACCATCACGTCATAGGGCAAGGTCTGCTCCTTGAGCCTGTTCTTCAGCTCGGTAATGACCTCGTGGTTGCACGCTCCGCACAGCCCCCGATTGCCCGTCACCGCCACATACAGCACGCGCCTGACCTCACGCGGCGTTACCGCGTTCGCGCCTATTGCCACGGACAGCCTTTCGCACTGCTCCTGATAGGGCTTGTACGCCCTGTACATCGCCAATGCCCTGTTATACTTCGACGCGGAGACCATGCGCATCGCCTGCGTCATTTGGTAAGTACCCGTGACGCTTTGCAGTCTGCGCTTCAGCTCACGAGCCGTACTCATTTCGCACCGCCCTCTGCTTCCTTATAGGCGGCGATCGCCGCCTTGAGCTTCTCCTTGAACTCCGCCGTCATCTTGCCCGATATGCCGTTCAAAAGCTCAGGCTCGTTCTGCTCGAACCAACGCAGCATACCGTCCTCGAACTTGGGGATATCGTTGGGATTGACGTTTGCCGCAAATCCATTCGCAACCGCGAAGATAATAAGCACCTGACGGTTCACCGGCAGCGGCGAATACTGCGGCTGCTTTAGTACCGCCGTCATTCTGTCGCCCAAATCGAGCGTCGCCTTTGTCGCGGCGTCCAAATCGCTCCCGAACTGGCTGAACGCGGCAAGCTCACGGTACTGCGCAAGATTCATACGCAGCTGACCCGCGACCTGCTTCATCGCGCCTGTTTGAGCCGCGCCGCCTACACGCGAGACCGAAAGCCCCACGTTGACAGCGGGGCGCAGGCCCTCATGGAAGAGGTTGGCCTCCAAGAATATCTGACCGTCCGTGATGGATATCACGTTCGTCGGGATGTATGCCGATATGTCGCCCGCCTGAGTTTCGATGATGGGCAGTGCGGTCATGGAACCGCCGCCCGCTTCCTCCGAAAGCTTCGCTGAGCGCTCAAGCAGCCTTGAATGCAGGTAGAACACATCGCCGGGGTACGCTTCTCGTCCCGAAGGACGGTGCAGCAGCAGCGACAGCTCGCGGTACGCCACGGCGTGTTTGGATAAATCGTCGTAAACGATAAGCACGTCCCTGCCCTTGCGCATGAAATACTCGCCCATGGCGGTCGCCGAATACGGAGCGATGTACTGCATCGCCGCCGAGTCATTAGCGTCCGCGCTCATGACTATGCTGTACTCAAGTGCGCCATACTTCTTGAGGGTATCGACTATGCTTGCGACGGTCGTGACCTTCTGACCTATGGCGACATAGATGCATATGACGTTCTTGCCCTTTTGGTTCAGGATGGCGTCCACCGCGATGGCGGTCTTGCCCGTCTGTCTGTCGCCTATGATAAGCTCACGCTGCCCCTTGCCGATAGGCACAAGGGCGTCTATCGAAAGTATGCCCGTTTCCAAAGGCTCGCTGACCGACTTGCGCTCCAATATGGCGGGGGCGTGATGCTCTATCGGGAACCTGTCATCCCTGCGCACATCGCCCTTACCGTCTATCGGCGCGCCCAAAGCGTCCACGACCCTGCCTAAGAAGTTGTCTCCGACCGGTACGCTGACTATCCTGCCCATCCTGCGAACCCGCTCGCACTCGCGCAGCTTCTCATACTCGCCGAAAACGACAGCGGCTATCCTGCTGTCCTCAATGTCAAGCACCATGCCCTTCGCGCCGCCGTCAAACTGTACCAGCTCGCCGTACATGATGTTGGCAAGACCGTCCATATAGCAGATGCCGTCCGAAACGCTCAGAACCCTGCCAACCTGATAAACGTCAATCTCGCAGGAGGTTCGCTCCATGTGGTCGATAAGCCCGCGGCGAATACTCTCCGCGTCGATATGCTCCGCACCCACATGGATGTTGTCCGTAAGGCTCAGACGGAAAAGATAGTTCGAAATGCTGCCGTCAAAGATGGTGTCGCCCACCCTTATGCGAAGTCCCCCTATAAGGCTCGGATCTACCAAGACCCAAAACGAGGGTCTGCCCTGAACGGGGTCAAGCATATTGATCGCCGCTTGGCGGAAACGCTCCACTATGGCGGGATCGAGAGGATAAGCGCTTGTGAGGGTGACATACAACACATCATGCTTGATCATGTATATGGTGTCGCCGGGGCTTAGCTCCATCAGGGATATGAGTTTGTCGGCAATGGCGGTTTCCCTTGCGCGAAAACGGCTCTTTAGCGGCTCCTCGGCAAACAGGGCCTGCGTCCTCTCCGAAAGCGTCTGCAAAAGCGTCTTTTCAACGTGTGTCAGCACGCTGAGCTTATAGCGAGTCTCGCCCGTGCTCATGTTGGCTTCCCGCTTCTTGACGGCCTCTGACCTTATCTGCTCACGCGCTTCGTTCACCGCTGTCTCGTTTTGAAAAAGCTCCGCCTTTATCTGTGCGCTCTCCGCTTGGTGACGCTCCCCAAGCTCGGCAAGCTCCGCCTCTATGTTGGCCGCTCTTGCCCTGCCCTGCTCCGCCGCCTCTAAGTCGGCGTCAACCTCATCCCTGTGGGACTTGAAAAGTTTCTTTATGGTCTTGCCCAAGAACAGCCACAGGATCGCCGCAAGTATCGCGAAGTTGATAAAGGAGTACAGTATTTCCATGCTATTCCTCCTTCGTCCCGTCGCCCAAGAGCTTAACGGCAAGCAGCTTGGCCAGCTCGTCCATGTCGGGCGTCAGCTCGGCTATAAGCTCCTTCTCAGTGGCCTTGAGCTTCGCTTTTACTTCGTCGCGCTTGTCGGCGACGCCCAGCTCGGCGGCCGCGAAAGCCTCCTCGCGAAAGCGTGCTGTATCGCTCGCGCTCTGTTGACACTGCAAGGCCGCCTGCTTCCTCTCGGAATCAAGCTCGTTGTTCAGCGTTTGGCTGCGTTCATCCAGCGTTTTTTCGGCAAGCCGACCTGCCTCGACGCCCTCATCCGTCCGCTTCCTGCGCTCGTTCATATGGCGCAGTATGGGACGATAGAGCACGAGGTTCAATAGCACCATCAGGATAAGGAAATCCACAATGGTCCAGATCAACACCGAAAAGTCGATGTTCATTGACTCCTCCGAAAAATGCTTAGATCTTGTTGACAAGCATGAACGCTATCAACAGACCGTAAATGGTCAGCGCTTCCATCAATGCGAGCGCGATAAGCAGGGTGGAACGAATCTGTCCTGCCGCCTCGGGCTGACGGGCTATGGCCTCCATCGCCGCCTTGGAAGTGATGCCCTGCGCTATTGCGGGGGTGATGGTCGCGACTGCGATGGTAAGCGCCGCTGCTAATGCTGTGTTCATATATATCCTCCTTAATGATTGCTTAGGTTTGTTTATCGCCGCTCTTATTTGGGGCGTTCCCCATATATAGAGTTGTGAGCTTGTTAAGCTTCCTCGATGGTCGTTGACTCGTCAACGTAGATTGCGGAGAGCATGGTAAAGACTATCGCCTGTATGGTGCAGAAAAGCAGGCTCAAAACCATCATGATGATTGGCGGGCCAACGGGGAATATGCCGTACAGCTCCTCGGTTACGGTCTCCTCTCCGAAGATGTTGCCGTAAAGCCTCAGCGCCAGCGACATGGGGCGCACCAACTCGTCAATTATTATGAATGGCAGCATGATAGCGACGGGGCTTATGAAGTGCTTGAGGTAGCGCTTGACGCCCACGCAGCGTATGCCGAACACTATCACGGCCACAAACACCGTGACGCCCAAGCCCGCCGTGACCGACAACGATGAGGTCGGCGCCTTAAAGCCCCAAAGCATACCCGCTCCCGGCAATATCCCGATGAAGTTCGACACGATGATGAAGATGAACATGGTCGCGAAGAACTGGAAGAAACGTGCTGTCTTTTCCTTGCCGAGCATACCCGCCACGAAGTTGAACAGCTTGCTGACCGCAAGCTCCATGGCGTTCTGTAAACCCCTTGGGCGTTCCTCAAGCTTGCGCGTCGAGAGAAATCCTATGAGGGTCAGCACCGCGATAATGCCCCACTGCGTGGTGACCTCCGCAGTGACGTTTAAGCCGAATATTTTGAACAGTACCTCTGAAGAACCCATGTCAGCCTTTCTTTTGCCCGTTCGCGCCGCCCTTTTTGCGGCGAATGCCATAGATTATGATTGTGGGAAGCGTCACGCCCAACGCGGCGCCTATAAGCAAGGGTATAAGCGGAAGGGAAAAATAACTCCCGACCGCCCACGCCGACACAACGCAGACCAGGTTGAACGCCTGACGGATGAGAGCCGCCTTCAAAAAGCCGTTCGGATACGCGTCAGCCATGCTTCTTGTCGATAAATCCTTTAGGACGCAGACAAGCAGACCAAAGATGAGACCGCCTATCGCGGCAAGCCATTCGACAGTTTCCAAAGCGCTCACTCCCACATAATCATTCAGTTTATCATACCACAGTTTTTAGAAAAATCAAGGATGTGAAACGTAATAACTTCGTTACGAGCTTGATTTTTGAAAGGTCAGACCCGCTCTCGCACTATCCCGTCGATTGTTTCCTCTTTCCGAATGCTTTTCAAAACCTCGGCTCTATATGCGAAAAAAAGAGCCTGCCGCAATAAACAGCGGCAGCCCCCTTTCTTCACCTTTTATCCTTCGTATGTGCCGACTATGGTAAGGCCCTGAAGCTCCCGTGACGAGTGCTCGCGGTTGAATGCGTTCGTTAGGTCGGTACCCGCGCTGTAACCATGGTGAGTTCCGTTCCTGAATATGGATGATACATCATAGACTATGCCGTCCACCGCCATGTACGCGGGCATACCATTCTTCCCGTTGTACTCCGAAAGCGTCTCCGCCGTGAATACCGGAAGCTCGTCGGAGCCTTCCTCGGTCTGCTCCTCGTCGGAGTTGCCGCTCTCCGTCTCGTCTGTCTCCGTCTTGTCGGCGTCGGTCTGCGGCTCCTCAATCGTGCCCTGCGGCGTGGCTTCGGCTTCCGTGACAATAATTATATCATCGGAGGCTTCAGTCTCGGCAGAGGCTTCCGTCTCGGCCGACTGTCCGCCCTCGGACGCGGATGTGAGCGCCTCGCCCGCAAACAGCGTCAGCGCGGTCAACACTATCGATGCAGCGACCGCCACGAATATTGTGGAACGCTTCTGCTGCCATATCTTCACAGACACATGGCGTATCCATGGAATATGCGCCAAAAGGTGCAGGACTATCAGCGCCGCAGACGCGATGAAGCTGTAATAATGCAGTCTGTACATCCAAAGCTTGCCGACGTTGAGCGCGGGAAACAGCTCGGAAATCATTATTCCGCTCAGTACGCACACGAGCGACGCCGCGCCCGAAAGAATATTCAGGGCGCATACCACGTTGCGCATCCTGTCCTCGCGTGAAAAGTGGAACAGACTGCGCCTGTTGACCACGATATGCGCAATAAACGCCGCCAAGAATACAAGTCCCAACAGCTCGTGATTCAGGCTTGACAGCTCTCCGAATACGCAGAGAGCCGTGAGCGTCACAACCTGAATTATATCGATTATGAGTTTTGTTCTGTTTCGTTTCATCTTCATTGTCCCTTCGTTGGTGGTGTCTTTTTTTAAAGCGGTCATTCCTCAGCTTTTTAGCTGCCGAACGGATGAGGGACGGTAAAAGCCGCCCCTTGTACCCACCGTCTTGAAAGCTGTTGAGAGCTACTCCAATTCGGAGGGCTTCTCCACCGCGTAGGCTGAGAACGTGGGTACGCTGTCGGCGCCCGACATGTCTGCCGTGGTCTCATAGGTCGAAACCGTTATGGTGTACTCGCTCGTTCCCTGAACGTAGACGACGCCGTCGGTTCCTATGATGCCCACCGAATTGCCCTCCGCGTCCTCGATGACGCCTGCGCTGTACAGCTCGGTTACGCTGCTGTTACCCGTGACAATCCAGCTGCTGCTCTCGTCGATGTACAGCTTGCAGTAACCGTTTCCGCCGTTACCTGCCCATGTCTCGTCATTAACGACCGCGCCGTAAAGCGCGCTGCCTTCGGTCATATAAAAGCTAAGAGTGCTGACGCTGTCCCATATAACGTCTCCGGTCATGCTCTGACTTACCGCCGTGAAGGTGCAGTCGGAGCCGTTGGAGCCTGCCGATCCCCATCCGCGCTGATTGTTGTTGCCCGTGCATTGCAGGAAGAATTCACAGTCCTCGCTTTGCTCGATCTCAACATCGGACAGAAGGATATGGCACTCGGTGTTGGTTGTGTAGAGCAGCCCGCCGTTGAGGGAGACGAGTTTGCCGCCTACCATGTTGAAGGTGCTGTTTCCGACCTCTGAATCGCCCGACATACTCTGATAGACTATTACTGTCCATGTGGTGTCGTTCTGAGAGTCGTCGTTCATATCACCGCTAAGCTCCGTGTCGAACAGGTACAGGCTGTTCAGACCCTCGACACACACCGCTTCCGAGCCTGTCGCGGTAAGAACCGCGTCGTTGACGGCTATATCGGCCGTGCAGTAGACCGCGGGCGAACCCGTGCCGTTGGAAGTGTAGCTTCCGCCGTCAATCACCATGGTGCCGCCGCCCCTGTCGGAACGGATGGCCGCCGATGAATTGCCCTGCGTGGTTACGGTCAAATCCCAAGCGTAGAGCGTGCCGCCGCCCGCCACATGGATGCCGCCGGAGGTATCCCGCTCCGTGGAAATGGTAGCTCCCGCGATGTACACAACGCCCGTGTCGAAAGCGAATACGCCTGCGCCGCCCGCCGCATCCGTCGTGAAGCTGCCGCCGTCTATGTACGCCGTGCCGTCGATTACAAGCAGACCCGCGCCGACGCCGTAGAAGCTGGAGCTGTCGCCGCCCGTGCTGTCGCCTGACAGACGGCTCAAAGCGATGTTCCTAAAGAGTACCGTTGCCGAGTTGGTCACAAGCACCGCGTTCTCATCGGCGCCGGTGGAGCTGAAGCTCTCGTCCTCAACAGTGGCGTCCTCGCTGTAAGTGCTTACGGCTGTGTAGTTCGAAACTCCGCTTGACTGTCCGCCCGAAGGCGCTTCGCCCATACCTGAGGGTGCGCCCAAACCCGCGCCTTGTGTATCGGAGCCGTGCTCCGCGTCCTCTATCGTAACGTCTAAAACGGTGATGGAGCTAAGCTCGCTGTTCTCGTCTATCACAATCTCGATAACCGAGCCTTCCTTGATGCCCGAAAGCGCCGCGCTTTGGGCCTTGCCGTTCTGCTCGCTGTAAATTACAGACTCATCAAGTATGATAAGAGTCGCCGCCGTGTCGCCCTTGATGAAGGTCGAGCCGCCCGAGGGCATATCCGGTGGAGTAGAGCCGCTGTCGCCCGAGAGCATATCCGGTGGAGTAGAGCCGCTGTCGCCTGAGGGCATATCCGGTGGCGTCATGCCGCCCATGCCGCTCGATTCAGAAACTGTGCCAAGCGTCAGCATCAGGGTGTTGCCGTCTATGCTTTCAACATAGGCGTCTACTGTGCTTGAGGTGAGGCTCAGTATGTTCAGTACTTCGGTCTCGTCCGCGGCGTCCGTCGCCGACGGCGTCTCTGTATTCGTGTCCGTCTCGGCGCCGCATCCGACGCACATAACAAAGATCAGGCATAAGCCGATAAGTATCGCAATAAATCTTTTCATTTAGTTTACCTCCTTGCCGTTGCTTATCATCAACGCTTGACTATATTCTATCCGCCTGCCTTAACGCATCCTAAAAAAACATCGCCGAAAGCAAAAATCTTTCGGCGAATTAATGAACTTATGCTTTGACTGTCGTGTTCTTCAGTCCTCGTCGGCGGCATATATGCCGTAGTCCAGGATAACGCGCCCCTTCTCATCAGGCTCCGTGAACGAGGGGCAACCGTAGCCTTCGAACTGCCAGCCGTCCGAGCGCGGCTTGTAGCCCGCCGCTTCCATCATGGCAAAGCAGCGGCGCGTCATGGCCTCGCCGTAAATCTCGCCCGTATCCTCCCTGCCCTTGATGTGGCACATAAAGACCTTCCCCGCGGGTATGTCCTCCGAGATAAAGCCCTCCGGAACGGGGTCGCTTGCCGCCATGAATATGCCGATATAGTATTCGAACGTGCCGTTGTTGCAGCGCTCCAAGCCTATGTAGGAATCGCTCACGCCCTCTATGCCGCCGTTGCCGCAAAGCAGATTGAACCAGCCGTTTTTGAACCACTCGCCCCACCTGTGACCGTAAGTGCCGTACTCATTCCTGTCCTCATCCAAATACTTCTTGCCGATGAACTTGAGCTTGGGCATATCTGCAAGCTCGGTTCCGATTATATTCGCCATGCTATTTTGCCTCCTAAGGGTACGTGAATAGATTTTTGTGTGTTCTTTGCCCCTACTCGCCCAGCCCGAACGCGATTAACGCGCCCATTGCTATGGAGTTGAACTTCTCCTCCGCGCTTGAGCCTCTGCTTGTCATGACGGCGGGCGCCTTTGCTCCCATTATTACACCCGCCATGGGTGCGCAGGCTGTGACGATGAACGACTTTCCGAGTATGTTCCCCGCCTGCATATTGGGCATTATCAAACAATCGAAGTCGCCGCAGTGGGGCGAATCGTAGCCCTTGTGCCTCGCTATGTCGGTGCGCATCGCGACGTCATAGGAAATAGGCCCAACAACCACGCAATTCTTGATTATGCCCTGTTCGTTCATGCGCGCAAGCTCCGCCGCCTCAACTGTCTCCGTCATCTTTGGGTTGACGAATTCTATCGCGCACACCACGGCGTGTTCGGGACACTCATAGCCCATAGCCCTTAAAGCCAAGGTCGCGTTGTCGATAATGTGTCGCTTTTCCTCAAGCGTCGGGTACATCACCATGCCGCCGTCGGTGGCCATGAGCAGCTTATGATAGTTCGGCAGCTCGAAGAAAGCCACATGGCTCATGATGTTGCCCGTGCGCAGACCGTTCTCCTTCTTGACTATCGGTCCCAAGAAATCACGCGATTCCATCAGTCCCTTCATCAATATGTCCGCCTCGCCGCTCTTTACCATGTCCACGGCGTACTGACCCGTTTTTTCGCGCGGGGCGTCCACTATCTCGAAATCCGATACACGGTCAGTTTTCTCGGCCATTATCTCGCGAATTATCGCGGCGTTGCCGATAAAGATGGGTCTTGCTATGTCCTCGTGATAGGCGCATAGCCCCGCCTCGATAATAGCCTCGTCCTCCGCGGAGGCTATCGCCACCACGCGCTTCTTGTGAAAGCCCTGAACCGCCTTCACCAATTCGTCAAAGTTCGATAATACCATACAATCTCCTTGTCCCTCGAATCACCCAAAATAGCCGCGGCGGATTGCCCGCCGTGGCGCGCATTCAACGTGTTCAGTTCTCCTTGTGCAGGGCGTACCCCGCGTCGTATGCCCTAAGGTTCAGCTCCGCCGCCTTTGGGGGAACGTGTTTTACCACCAGCGCCTTCCAGTCCACGCTGTCAAGCCCCAGCTCCCTTACAAGGGCGCCCAAGAGAACGATGTTCTGTGCGCGAATGCTGCCCAGCTCCTCCGCGGCTTTCGCGGCTTCAATGACCATTACGTTCGCGCCCGTCTCGCGTATCGCGTCAATGGCGTTGTGCGGATACTCCACGGCTCCGGTCAAAACCGGCAGGGAGTATATCTCACGGTCGTCGGTGATGATGACCCCGCCCTTCTTAAGATAGGGCAAAGCTCTCAGCGCCTCGGTTTTCTCGAACGAGATTATCATGTCGGCCTCGCCCTCGCCGATGTTCGGCGCGAACACCTTTTCGCCGTACTTTATCTGCGTCGTGACCGAACCGCCGCGCTGCGACATTCCGTGAATCTCGCTCATCTTCACATCATAGCCCAAGGAAATCAGCCCGTCGGTGAGTATGCGTGAAATCAATATGGTTCCCTGTCCGCCGACTCCGACTAAAAGAATCGTCTTTGTCATGTCAATCACCTACCTTCTCGATGGCGTCGAATTTGCATAGGCTCCTGCAAAGCCCACAGCCCGTGCAGGACGCGGGATCGAAAATCTGTGCCTTGCCGTCCGTGAAGGCTATCGCGGGGCAGGCTATCCTCATGCACATTTTGCAGCCCCTGCACTTGTCGGGGTCTATCCTGCAATACTTGCCCGCGTTGGCGCGCTGCACCGACTTGATGAGGGCGCAGGGACGCTTTGTCACGATGAAGAACGGACCCTTGACCGCAATTCCGTCGGCAACAGCCTGCTGTACCGAGGGTATGTCAAGGGGATCCACGACGCGGATACGATCCTCGCCCACGCCCGTGGCGCGAATTAACGCCACTATATCGATGGGCTTGGTCTCCTCGCCCATTAGATTGTACATGGTGCCGGGGTTCTCCTGATGCCCCGTCATCGCGGTTATGGAATTGTCCAACACCACGGCTATGACGTTGGCGTCGGCCGCGACTATGTCAACCATGCCCGTCATGCCCGAATGGAAGAAGGTAGAATCGCCCAGCGCGCCCAGTGCCTTCCTTGTGTCGCCCGCCATTTCAAGCGCCTTGGCCACGCCGATGAGCGTTGAAAAGCCCGCGCCCATGCAGATGGAAAACCCAAAGCCGTTGAGCGGCGGATTAATGCCGAGAGTGTAGCAGCCTATGTCCGAGCCGGCCACTATCCTGCTTTGGAACTTGGTCAGCGCGTAGAAGAAGCCGCGATGCGGACAGCCTGCGCACAGCACGGGCGGGCGCGGCGGAGCCTTGACCTCGCTCTCGTAGGTCGGCTTCGCGCTCTCGTTTTGCAGAGCCTCGCGTATGATGTGCGCGTTCAGCTCGCCCTGAATGGTGATTCTCTCCTTGCCTATCGCGTTCGTAAAGCCCTCGGCGCGAACCGCGTTCTCCAGATAGGGGTCGTTTTCTTCTATCACATATAGGGTTTCAAAGCGTGAAGCGAACTCGCGTATGAGCCGCCTTGAAAGCGGATAGCTAAGGCCTAACTTGAGATAGCTCACACTGTCTCCAAAGACCTCCTTGGCGTGCTGATAGGAAATACCGCTCGTGATAACGCCGACATTGCCGCTTTCGGCGTCCTCGACGCGGTTAAGCGGACAGTCGTAAGCGTACTCCTCCAACTCTATAAGCCGCTGCTCGCGCACAATGTGGCGCACCCTTGCGTTCGCGGGCATCATGGCGTACTTCTGCGGGTTCTTGACGTAGGGGACTATCGCCCTTTCCTCACGCTCACCCAAGGTGATAAGGCTCTTGGAGTGGCAAACGCGGGTGGTCATTCGCACCATCACGGGGATATCGAAGCGTTCGGACAGCTCGTACGCCGCCTTGGTGTAGTCAAGGCATTCCTGCGAATCGGAAGGCTCAACCATGGCAATCTTGGCGTGAGGCGCGTAATAGCGGTTGTCCTGCTCGTTCTGTGAGCTGTGGCAGCCGGGGTCGTCCGCTGAGACGAACACCAGTCCCCCCGTCACTCCCGCGTAACCCATGGTGAAGATGGGATCGGTTGCGACGTTCATGCCCACATGCTTGAACGCACAGAACGACCTTGCACCGGCTATGGATGCTCCCGCCGTTATCTCGAACGCGACCTTCTCGTTGCAGGCCCATTGGCAGTAGATATCCTGCTTGTAGTGAGCGGCGATGTTCTCAAGTATCTCGGTACTCGGAGTTCCGGGGTATGCCGCCGCGACCCTGCATCCGGCTTCCCAAACCGCCCTTGCCACGGCTTCGTTGCCGCTTGCGATGATACGTTCCATTCAAAAGCCTCCTTACACACTCAAAATAGTATAGAAATTATTCCGTCTTATCGTCGTCCCTGTGCTTTAGCTTGAGGTTAAGCTCCTTGAGCTTCTTGGAGTACTCGGTAAGCTGCTCGACAAGCGGGCGCGGGGTGTGCATCAAAATGAAGAACTTGGCCTTGCCCGTCTTGACCTCTGCATAGCTGCGCACATCCTCCTTCAAATCCTCGAACCTGACTACAAGCTCATGCTCCGCGGCAAACCTGCGTATGGTGGGCAGCAGCTTTATGGAGTACCCAAGGTCCACGAAGAATATCCCGTAGAACATGCCAATCACGAATGAGAGCGCAAGGTTCTGTGAAAGCCACATGAGCGCGTCCACGATGTGCGGGTGAATGAGGAAGTAGTACAGAGCCGACAGCACCGCCCAAAACAGGGTGAACAGCGGGCAGATTATCCCCTGCACGTTGCCCCGACGCTTGCTGTAATCCCACAGTCTTACCCTCAAAACCCTGATGCAGAACAGACCTGTGAAGTACTCTATCGCCGTGACGCAGGCCGCCATTATCGCGAACAGCACCAGCTTTTCAAGCCATGGCGTCTCAATCGTTATCACGGACTCCAGTCCGGCAAGCAGGTACAGCGCACAAAGCGCGATCCCATAGAGCGGCAGATACGGCCCCACCAAAAATCCCGGATTGACCCAACGGTGTTCGGGATTAGAGCCTGAAAACCAATGCCGAAACAGCACCTCTATCCCCCACCCGCAAAGGCTTCCTACGGCAAAAAGAAAGGCCAGCGCAAGAAACGTTGTCATTGCTGTCACCTCCCCTTGCAGTATGTATTTACTATACAGCATTCGCCCTCGCTTTTCAATACTGCGCGGGCGATTTTGGATTATATAAAACGGCGAATCCCGCACATCATGGGTCTTGCCGCAAAGTGTAATGCTGTATGTCGTTTTGTCGTTCGCACCCTGTCCGCCTTGCATATCCTGACAAGGGAGGAGTGCTTTTTTCGCGGCAATGTTGCCATGTTTTTCGCATTTTGCCGCTATATTCGTCAAGGAAAGGCAATAATTTTGTCAATTATCTATATTAATTAAACAATTATTGCAATAATAGTTGATTAAAACAAAAGCGGTGACGCCCTAAGACGTCACCCTAAAATAGTATTAGTATGAATTTTGCCTATTCCAACGGCTCGGGCAGTCGATAGATTCGAACCGCTCTGTCGCCGCCATTCAGCTCTATCACGAAATCTCCGTTCAGCACGACGGGCGCGCCTGCGTCATAGTACAGCGCGAAGAAGCGCGACACGATGAACCCGCCATGACACCTTGCGTCGTAGATGTTGACCATGGGCAAATCAAAATCGCCCTCCGCCTCAATCCGTCCCGCCTCCTTAGCTCTTTGGACTATGGCGTCCGTCTTGTCATGGTAGGCGCGAATCAGCCCCTCGATCCTGTCGTTTACGGGAACGGTCTCTCCGTTTTGCACACAGCTTAGCATTTCAATCGCGAAGGGGACGTCCGACGGCGTTTCAAAGTCAAGGTTGGTATGCTCCTTTAGCAGCATCAGCATCAACGCGCCAATCTCATAGGATACGACCCTGACGGGCAGCAGACTCAAGGGGTCGCCCACCTCTTTGCGTGAGGCGCTCAGGCTCTTGTCGTACTTCTCGTCCGACAGCTGCTTTAGGGCGTTCAGCTCGACGAATCGGGCGCTGCCCTCTATCTGCTCAATCGCCGCCTCGTATGCGTACTCATAGGGGAAGCGGTCGTGCCGAAACCTGCGCAATCGAAGCAGTCTTTCGAAGCCTTCCTCATCGAAGTCATGCGTCAGCGCGGCAATCAGGGCGTCCTCCTCCGCTTTTATCGAAAGATTCTCCGCGGAATAACGATAGGAAAGCAGCGCTTGTGCTTCGTCGGGGAAGCGCGTTTCCCCGCATATGTGTTGGTAGGCGTGGAACATCTCATGTATCATTTTCGACGCTAAGACCTTGGCGTCCTGTGGCTCCATGACGTCCCAAATGGCAATATGCTCGCCCTCGTACTCTATCGCGGTATTCGCCAAAAACTCATCGGTCTTCTCTATGTACTCCCCGTCAAAGCAACACTGCGTCTCGTTGTACAGCGCGAACCTCAGCGGCTTAAAGCCACGCCACAGCATCGAAAAATCAACTTTTTCCATAAGCTGCTTGATTTCGCTATACAGGCTCAGTAAATCTATGCTCATGTCTCCCCTGCCTTTCGCGGCTCAAAAATCGGCGGTTACCTGCCGCTCCCGCTTTCGGCCATGCGCTTTAGGGTGTCGCCCGCCATACGATATACTGTCCAATCGCTCATAGGCTCCGCGCCCAAGGCGACATAAAAGTCAATGCTCGGCTTGTTCCAGTCAAGGCACCACCAATCAAGCCTGCCGCAGCCGCGTTCCACGGCAATCTTGGCAAGCTGCTGCAAAAGCGCCTTGCCATAACCCTTGCCGCGGTATTCGGGCATCACGAAAAGGTCCTCAAGGTAAACGCCGGCTCTGCCCAAAAAGGTAGAGAAATTATGGAAGAACAGCGCGAATCCCACCTCCTTGCCGTCCTCCATGGCGAAGATGACCTCCGCCGACTTTCGCCTGAATATCCACTCTGTGAGCAAATCCTCATTCGATATCACTTCATTCTCCATCTTCTCATACTTGGCCAATGCACGGATGAAGTACATTATCTTTCCGACGTCGTTTTCATTCGCAAAGCGAAAGCTCAGGTTAGTCTCCATATTTCCTCCTGTTTAGTTATTGCTCGTCTGTCCCTATCCACTTGCACATAGGCAGGTTGGTCTTTGAATACTTAAAGCCGAGCTTGCCGTAAAAGTGGTCGTGCATCTCATCGTTGACAGCCTCAAGCTGCATCGTCGGCGCTCCAAGCTCCCTTACCCTGCGTTCCACCTCGCGCACAAATTCGCTGCCCCGTCCGCTGCCCTGAAAGCGTTTGAATACAAGTATCTCGCTTATCTCAAAGGCGTCCAAGTCGGCAAAAACCTGAAAGCACCCTATGCAAAAGCCCGCAGGCTCTCCGCCTTCCTCCGCGACAAGGCCGTACGACCCGTCGATACTCAACAGCTGATGCAGTCTTTTATACGCCCGCTCCGGCGTCCAGCAGCTGTCCTCCTCGGAATTGAAATACTCCGCATACAGCGGAGCCAAAAGCTCAAGGTCCTCGGCTCTCATAATCCGATACCGCATACCTTGTCCCCCCTATCTGTTCTTGTCGTCAACGCTGTCAGTATACCCCGACCGATAGTCATTGTCAATCTTTCGGCCGCTGCTCTGCATAGATCTCTCACTTTAACAACGCGCCCATAAGCGGGAATGGGTATATGCGCATTTTGACAACGACCCTTTCCGCTATACTATCTGGAAGATGTAGAACTTCAGGTAATCGGTTTCCGGCACATTCCACAGTATCGGGTGATCCTGCGACTGCTGCCTTGCCTCGACCTGCCGCAAGGACACGTCCGCAAGCTGCGCGGCCTGCTTGAGCATCTTGACAAAGAGCGTATCGGTCATGAAGTGCGAGCATGAGCAGGTTGCAAGGAATCCGCCCCTCGGCAGCAGCTTCATGGCCCTTTGGTTAATATCAAGATAGCCCCTTGAGGCGTTCGCGACCGTGCCGCTGCTCTTGGTGAAAGCGGGCGGGTCAAGTATGATAAGGTCATAGTCGCTTTTTTTAGACGCGGCAAGTCCGTCCAGATAGGCAAACACATCTGCCTGTACAAATTCGACATTGGTCAGCGCGTTCATTTTTGCGTTCTTTGCCGCGATTTGCAGGGCATATTCCGAGACGTCCACGGCGCACACCCGCTCCGCTCCCGCCGCAGCTGCGTTCAGCGCAAACGAGCCGGTATGGGTAAAGCAGTCCAGAACCTTCATGTCTCCCGCAATGCGGGCGACGGCCTGCCTGTTGTACTTTTGATCAAGAAAGAAGCCCGTCTTTTGACCCTCGATATAGTCAACATCGTAGAGTATGCCGTTCTCCCTGATGGTCACATGGCCGTCCGTGTCGCTCCTTAGTCCCTCCATCTCATAGAAGCCCTTGTAAGGCTCCAGCCCTTCCTTTTGCCGCAGAGAGGATTCGCTGCGCTCATACACTACGTCAATCTTAACGCCCACATCCGCCATAGCCTTTACGAGCATAGCAAGCAGGATATCCTTGCGCTTTTCCATACCGAGGGAGAGTATCTGCACCACAAGCACGTTCTCGAAGCGATCGACCGTAAGCCCCGGAAACTGATCCGCCTCGCCGAATATCAGGCGGCAGTTGGAGAAATCCTCCCCCATAACGCGCCTGCGGTAGTCGATTGCGTACTTTATTCTGCGCATGAAGAACGTCGAATCGAACCTGTCGTTGGTGTTGCGCGACAGTATTCTGACCGCGATCTTGGAGTTGTCGTTATACAGACCCGTCCCAAGATACTTGTCCTTTGAGGTATGGACGTCGACAAGCTCGCCGTTGACGAACTCGCCCGCCCTTGCCGTGATTTCCTCTCCGTACACCCAAGGGTGTCCGAGCCTTATGGAGTTTTCGGCCTTCGCCGTTACCTTTACCTTCGGATAATTGCGCATCGCTGCCTCATTTCATGAATTTGCGGATTATTGAGAAGCCCTTATCGGTGTAGGGATGATAGCGCAGCGGCAGGTCAACAAGGTTCGACTTTTTGACTATGCTCCGATAATGGGTGAACGTGACAAAGCTTTGCTTGCCGTGATAGCTGCCCATACCCGAATTGCCTACGCCGCCAAAGGGCATATGGCTTGTGGCAAGGTGAATTATGTTATCGTTTATGCAGCCGCCTCCGAATGAACAGGAGTCAAGGACGGCGCGCTCGGCGTCGCGACTTTCGGTAAAGAGATACAGCGCAAGGGGCTTGGGGCGCGAACGAATGAAGGCAACGCACTCCGAAAGCTCCTTGAACGTTAGCATTGGAAGCAGCGGCCCGAAAATCTCCTCCTGCATTATGGGAGAATCAAAGCCCACCTCGTCCACAAGCGTCGGCTCAATAAGCCTTGTAGAAGCGTCGGACTTGCCGCCCAACGCAAGCTTCTCACCCTCAAGCAAACCAAGCAGGCGGTAAAAATGCTTGTCGTTGATGATGTGTGTCATGTCGCTCATATCGCCGTTTGGGAAGAACTCATCGATCGCATTGGCGTACTCTTGTATAAAGCTCGCCTTGACGCTCTCGTGTATCATTAGGTAGTCGGGCGCGACGCAGGTCTGCCCCGCGTTTATGACCTTGCCGAAGGCTATCCTGCGCGCCGCAAGCTTGATATTCGCGCTTGAATCGATTATAACGGGGCTTTTTCCCCCAAGCTCTAAGGTCACGGGAGTAAGATGCTTGGACGCCGCCGCCATGACCACCTTGCCCACGGCAACGCTGCCGGTGAAGAAGATATAGTCGAAGGGCTGCTCCAGCAGAGCGCCGTTCTCCGCCCTGCCGCCCTCGACTACGGCAATGAACTCCTTGGGGAAGCACTCACCAAGCATCTTAGCTATGGCGGCGCTGGTCTTGGGTGTGTAGATGGAGGGCTTGACTACGGCGCAGTTGCCGCCCGAAATCGCGCCGACAAGCGGCGAAAGGCAGAGCTGAACGGGGTAGTTCCACGGCGACATTATGAGGGCGACGCCGTAAGGCTCGGGGGATATGAAGCTCCTCGCCGGAAACTGCGCAAGCGGTGTTGAGACGGTGCGCGGGCGCATCCATGCCTTCAGGTGCTTTAGGTGAAAGCTCAGCTCCTCCAACACCATGCCGACCTCGCTCATGTAAGTCTCAAGCTCCGCCTTGTTCATGTCCGCCTTCATAGCCTCGAAAATCAAAGGCTCGTAGACCTTCAGCGCCTTTTGCAGGGTAAGCAGCGATTGGCGCCGCGCCTCATAGCTGCGCGTTTTGCCTGACATAAAGTATTCGCGCTGTCCTTGGATGAGTTCCGAAAAATCCATGGTTCCTCCGTCCCGACAGGCGTCAAGCCCACGCTGACGCCTCATTCTTTTTTGCGATAATATCACGATTTCGCCTATCTGTAAAGAAAATAGTGAGAGGGCGCAAGCCGCCAAAAATATATAATAATTTACCCTTGACAAATATAGGAATGGAAGCTATTATAGTATTAAGAATTATTCTTAATACTAAAAAGGAGTTAGCAATGACCGAGCAGCAAGCCATGATAGTCAAGATAATCGGGGACGCCGACCGCCACCTAACCGCGGACGAGATATTCTCCTGCGCGAGGGAGGTCATGCCCCAGATTGCCATAGGCACGGTCTATCGCACTCTGAAGATACTGTCGGATCAGGGCAAGATACGCCGCCTGCCCATGGCGGACTCGCCCGACCGCTATGACAAAAATATGTATCCACATGACCATATGACCTGCAACGAATGCGGCAGGTTCCTGGACATCGATACAGAGGGAGTGCAGCGGCTTATCGAGGACGAGGCCCACATCAAGGTTTCGCAGTACGAGCTGCTTGTACACGGACTGTGCCCCGAGTGCAAGAGAAAGCACGACACAGAGGATTTACATAAATAAGGATTTCACTAAAAGAAAGGAATTTACAAAAATGGAACTCAAAGGATCAAAAACAGAACAGAACCTGATGACAGCATTCGCAGGCGAATCCCAAGCCCGCAACAAGTACACCTACTATGCCTCCGCCGCGAAGAAGGAGGGCTACGAGCAGATCGCAGCTATGTTCCAGACCACCGCCGACAACGAGAAGGAGCACGCCAAGATTTGGTTCAAGCTGCTGCATGAGGGCAACAAGGTACCCGACACCATCACCAACCTCAAGGACGCCGCTGCCGGCGAAAACTACGAGTGGACCGATATGTACGCGGGCTTTGCCAAGGTTGCGCGTGAGGAAGGCTTTGTTTGCATCGCGGCTCTGTTCGAGATGGTCGCCAAGATTGAGAAGACCCATGAGGATCGTTACAGGAAGCTGCTGTCCAACGTTGAGAGCGGTGAAGTCTATGTAAGAGTAGGCGAGAACGTTTGGGAGTGCATGAACTGCGGTCACCTCCATTATGGTCCCAAGGCTCCCGAGGTATGCCCCGTCTGCGCACATCCTAAGGCTTACTTCATGCTAAGACCCACTAACTATTAATCACCTATTTGATACCCTCCTCCTTAAGGTAAATAGAAAAACTGCGATGTGTTACAAGCGTCGCAGTTTTTCATTAGTGTTGGAAGGGGTTCCCGCCGTTTAGCGGGGGGTGAGTGTGCAAGTTTTTAGCAAGATCCTGAGCGATGGCTCAGGATGACACGGGGGGTGGTGATGGCGATGCAATCACGTCATAGAGCGAATATGCAGGTGGCAAACCCTCTTTGTCATCCTGAGGAGCGGCAACGACGAAGGATCTTGAAAGAAGCTTGCCATTGATAGTGCCGCTCCCCCGTGGGGCAAGGAGGTATCCGCAAGATTGTATGAGGTAAATGGCTGTTGACTATTTAGATTCGTTCTTTTACGGTTTTAGCCGCGCCATGCGATGCAAAGAGCGTCCAACTAACTAATCAGCCGCAGGCCGCAATTCCATCCGACTTCGACACAATGTCAAGAAAATTTTAAATATATTGTGTCCGAACTGTGATAATCGGGATTTTCGATTGACGTTTCCCCAGCTATCGAATATAATCATAGTGGAAAGAGGTGAAAGCCCAGATGGACAATCTCTTATCGCTGCTCAAACCCAAGCACGCAACCTGTGTTCTGCACAGGGATCTTACGTTAAGGCAGGCAATAGAGAAGATCAAAGCTTCCGGCCTGACCGCCGTACCTGTTATCGATGACGAGGGCAAGTATTGCGGAACCGTCTCGGAAGGCGACTTCCTGAACGTGGTTATTCATGAGGATCAGCCCAAGCAATGGGAAAAGACCAAGCTGATCAGCATACTGCGGGAAGGGTACAATCCCCCGGTGAACATCATGGCGTCCATGGACGACCTGTTGATGTCAGCAATGGAACAGAACTTCGTACCTGTCGTTGACGACAGAGGAGCTTTCATTGGCATAGTCACCAGAAGGGATATCATCCGCCACTTTGTGGAAGAACGCAACGCGGAGGCCGCCAAACAGGCGCGTCTCAGCCGCAGCGGAAACGACCAGGCCGCAGCCCTGTACAGCTGCAGATAAGGTTATTTTACAGGTAGGGTTATATTACAACAAAAGCTGTTGCGGAGAGATTCGCAGCAGCTTTTTTGCGGTTTCGGCTTAGGCTTGATTTTGACTGTAATCCAAATTCGCTTGGCAAGAGCATATGACGGGGGCGGCGCGGTTTAGCTATCCGCGTTCGATTCCCTCACATAGCTGCCGTCCAAGGCGGACAGCAGCTCTAAAAAGGCGGAGCTGTCAGCGATAAGCCTTTCCTTGTCAGCGCGGCGGAGACGCTTTATCGCGTATTCGAGCTTAGAGGCTTCGGAGCGGTCGGCGGCGCGCCACATCGCCGCGAACCTTTGCGGCGTGTGCGATCGGGTGTACTTCGCGCCCTTGACGCTGCCCGAAAGGTGTTCGCTCAGCCTTCGTTCGGGGTCGGTGGTAAGCCCCGTGTATATGGCGCCGCCCTCGCAGCGCAGCATATAGACATAATAGGGCTTTCCTGTGTCGTGGGCGTTCCTGCCCGCATTCTCTGTCTCCATTTATTTCTCCGATATATGGGAGCGGGTTTTTATGCCGCTCCCGTTATAAATCGTAACCTATGGGGCTGCCCTGCGACCCCATCGCTGAGCGCCCTTCGCTCCTTAGCGTCGGAGCTTTGCCGCCGGTCAACCTTGGACAGCCGCTATTTGACAGCGGTCTTCTTCTTGCGCAGTATAAGGTATACGACTATCGCGACAACGGCGGCGGATACCAATATGATAAGTACGATAAGACCCGCCGAGATAGGCTTCTTATCCTCCGGCTCTGTTTCCGCCTCGGGTTCATGCTCCGCCTGGGGCTCCTGTGTCGGCTCAATTGTCGTCGCCGCTTGGGGGGCTTTCTCCACAAGACCCGCCTGAAGCGACAGGCTTTCCGCCACGTCGAAGCTGTCTATCTCGGAATAGCTCGAGAAGTCCTCCTCCTCGCCGCGCTCAAAGACCTTAACGTGCAGCCCCTCGCCGTCAATGCTGATGTACGCGAACTTCTGCTGCGCCCTGTCGGAGCTGCCGACGTGTACGGCCACAAGGTCGTCGATAAGCCCCTCGCGGTAGTCGTCAAGCTTCGCGCCCATCGCGCTGGTGGTAAGGTAGGTCGTGGCCTGACCCGGCTCAAGCTTCTGCCCGTCCTTGGCGGTGACGCGGATGTAGCTGTGGTCGTGTCCGTTCAGATAGAGGTCAACGTACAGCTCATCGCAGATTTCAAGCACCTCGGGAACGTCGGCAAGTCCGTCATGGTCGGCCGTGTAAGGGCCTCTGTGGGTTGCGATAACTCTCCATGTGCATCCAGAGCTTTCGAACACCTCCTTGGCCCATGCTTTTTGTGCTTCGTAGTAGGCCGCTCTGTCGGCCGCAAGGTTGTCGCTTCCCGTGAATATCTCCGTGTTGATGAACACGAAGCACACATCGCCCACTATCATGCTTCCCGTGTATTCGCCCGCAATCGCGTCGTCAAGACCTCCGGGCAGGTTGGTTCTTGCACAGTAATTCTTGTAGAAGGTATCGCCGCTGTACTCGGAGTTGCCCGGCAGCAGCACATTGGGAACGCTTGCGTATATATCGCCGCATTCGTTGAACAGCCATTCCCACTCGGAGGCCTTGAAGCCGTTCTCCACGTTGTCGCCCGTGCCAAGTATGAAGTCGGGCTTACCGAGCGTGGGCAGGATGAACTGCTCATAGGTCTTGGCAAAGTAGCTGTAACCCTCTTGGGACGGGGATTCCTGATCCGACAGTACGACTATATTCACCGTGCCGTCGTCGGGAAGCGCGTCAAAGCTGTAGGCCGCGCTCGCAAACTCCTGTCCGTTCGCTATGCCCACGGCTTGGTACTCATAGGTCTCACCAGCTTCAACGTCAACGTCGGCATAGTGGCTGTATATCTCGTCCCAGCCTTCCTCTATAAAGGAAAGATAGCTTGTGCAGGTGTATTCAGTCCACTCCTGCTCGCCCGCTTTGCGAAGGCGTATAAGCCCCGTGTCGGCGTCGGCAGAGGTGATGAAGTTGAAGCCTATCCGCAAAGGTGTGAGCCCGGGAGAAACGGTAAGCTCCTTGGGCGTACCGTCTATGACGGGAAGCGTAAGCGTTAAGGGTATGGCATCGCTTATATTATATGGGTAGGTCTGCTCACCCGAGCCGAAGTAATAATAGTACTCGCCCTCGTCGGTGAAGGGGAACACCGCGGTATAGCCCGCTTCGCCGCGCTCCATGGCTATGCTGTCCGTGAAGCTGCTGCCGTCGGAGCTGTCGCCGCAGTACAGCGTGACCGCGTCGTCATCGCCCGAATTCGATAACCAAGCTGTGAGGATGACCTCCTCGCCGGCTTCGGCGGCGGTAACAAGCTTATCGCCGCTGCTCAAAACCTTGGCTTCGGCGTCATAGCTGCCGTTCAATGCCTCGGCAAGACCTATGGTATCGACAAAGCGTGAGAAAGACGAAAGCATGGGAAAGCCGCTCATGTCGTCGCCAATCCATTCCCAAGTGTTTTCAAAGTCCCAGCCAAGGACGTCCGTGTAGGTGGACTTTGCGGTAAGCTCCGCTGCGTCGGCCTGCGTCACGCCCAAATTGGCGGGGTACTTGTAATCGGGGTTGCCCTTTAAGGCCATTCCGTCCCACACAAGGTTATTGACAAGCGTAGTGCCGCTGTCGCCGTCAAGACTGCCTATAAGAGCGCCTATCTTCTCGCCGCCCTCGCTGTAAACTCCGCTCGTGAGCACGGCGTTGTTCGCTATGCCGACGCCCGCGTCATATGCTCCCGCAAAACCGCCGCCATACTGTATGTCCGCGGCGGAAGTGACGCTGCCCGCCACAAAGTTGTTCGCGGCATAGCCCGCGATTTTGCCCGCAAAGCCTCCGCCCTCCTCGTAGAGACAGTTCACATCGACAAGGGTAAAGCAGTTGGTCACCGTGCCTTGGTTGCCGCCGCTGCCAGCCTTGATGGAGCAGACAATCCCGCCAACGCCGGACTCGCCCGTTACGCTGCCTGTGACGAACACGTTGTTGACTATGGCGTAGCAGCCGCCAGACAGCGTTCCGCAGTCCTCTATGCCTATGACCTCGATGTTAATAAGCGCAAGGTTGCTGACCGTGGGCTGCTTCTCGGCGGTCTTGTAGCCGATATAGCCGAAGAATCCGACATACTCGCCGCTTGCGCGAACCACGCGATGGTTAATGACCGCATAGCCCTGACCGTCGAAGCTGCCCATGAAGTAGCCGTCGTCCGCGTTGTTGGGGTTGTCCTTGTTGGCGGAGATGGGCGGCATATAGCCTTGGGTCTCAACGCCCGAAGCTTGGGTTATGGCAAGCCCAATGCCGGTGAGCATTTCGCTCATGTCGATGTCGTTCATTAAGAGATAATCGCCGTCGCGGGGCGCGTCCGCAATGCCGTCGGAGTTGACGTCCGAGGTCTTCCACTCGCCGCTCATAAACAGAAGCTGCTCTGCGGTCGAAATCTCGTACTTGCCCGTCTCCGCATTGTATGCGGGAGGCGCCGCGCCAAGGGTCAAAAGGGTATCAAGATCCCAGTACTCCTGCGTCCACCAGTCGTCACCCTCAGCGACGGTCGTGACAGCGCACAGCGAGAACAGCATCAAAAGCGCCACAGCAAGGCTCAAACAGCGTTTTAGGTTCATGTTTACCTCCCAGATAGTAAGTTGCAGGAATCTTCGCAAACGTTTGCGAACGTTGGTAGAAAATATCTCCGGCGTTAACCGGAGGGTCGGTCGGGTACTTACTTGTCAATGATATACAATTGTAGACCATAGCACACCAATTGTCAAGACCGCTTGACAACAAAAATCGTTGTGAAATCAGGCGAGGGGGAGCGGCGGTTGACTTATATGTTTTTAGCAAGATCCTTCGCGATAGCTCAGGATGACAAGGGGGTACGAGTGGGAGCGGCGGTTGACTGTTATTGTTTTTCAAAGAAAATGAAAAACACGCCATATTGCATAAAATGTGCATATATAGCGTGCTTTGATTAATTTATGCGTATATATTGTGGTTTAAGTGAATATCTTTGCGTCGTCGCTTTTGCATTGTCGCTTGTTTGTCGCTTAAATCTGCTAAATTACGCTTGACGATAACAGGCGATACGCGACAAAAGGTTTATATATCGCTCTTGCGGCGGTTGCAATCCGCGCAAAGCATTTGACAGTTTGCGGCAGTCGTTCTGCCGCCTTTACTCCACGGGGTTATATGGTCTGCTTGCATATCGTCTAAAGCAAAGTGTTTTTTACACTTCGGGCAAATACCTTTTTGCCGCTCGTACGCTGCCCGCGCCATTTTCGGGGTAAAGGCGCGTATGCTTAAAACGCGCTCAAACTTCGTGTCCTCGCCGGATAACAAATATTCATATATGCCAGTTGGTTTTGTTATATCTCCGTCAGGGGCGACATCTTGCATAAGGTCAGCAATACGCGCTTCAAGCTGTTTCGGGTCATATTTACCCGTGCCGTATTTATTAAAGAAAACGCCCCATTCAAGCCCTTTCATTTCCTTGCGGTAATTTGGGAACGTCGCTTTTACCCAATTTATGACGGTCTGAAAGTATAGCCATAATTCGTTACAGTTCGTGTCATGCTGATGTGCCGCCATATAATCTTCAATTTTCTTATCATCACGCGCTGCAATCCAGCGTATGGCGGTTTCAAGGTATTCCTGCCGTATCGGTGAGCCTTTCATATAATCGCTTGCTATGGCATAAGCGGGACAGCCGTTTTTGCTGAAATACTTCTTTGCTTCGGTTAGCCATTCGCCCGTATAAATGGCGTTTCGGCGTTCCTGCGCTGATAGCTGTTCGCCTACCATATTGACAATCTCAAACCAATCTAATTTTTCTTTGTCCGTTCCCTCACAAATATAAATCATAAGGGGATAGTCTAAAATCTGCTCTTGCTCCGACTTGGTGAGGTTATCAAAACCCATATGGTCTATGGAATAATCACCCGCCACATATTGGCAAATACTGATTGTGCGTTGCTGCCCGTCAAGTACTTCATAATTGCCGTCGTCCGAAAGTACCCAATACATAACATTGAGCGGAAAATCCTTTCTAACCGTTCGGATTACCTCATCACGCTGTTTATCTCTATAAATAAACTCGCGTTGAAAAGCGGGGCGAATATTCAAGCGTCCGTTATAACCCGTAACGCCATTTTCCGCGCTGTCTATGTAGCCCGTGACGACTTCGCGGACGGGGATTTCGTGTAACTTGATTTTCATACTTGTCCCTGCTTTCTACATATTAGTATCCTTGTATATAACTGCTTGCCTTTCAAAATCGCTTTCGCATAGTCATATTCATTGCCGCTGCCGCTGTTTAACACACCGACAATAGAAAACTGCTCCGGGTTATGCCTTGTCATAAATGTAATTGGCACGCCCATAGTGCCGTAATAATCGCAAGGTATATCGGCGGTATAACTAACCTCTATTGCATCGTAATTATCGTATTTGGGGTATGCGCTGGGTGAATACTCCCTAAACAAGGTCATGTCCTCGTGGCGTTTCTCAATATCAAGATTAGTGTACCAACAAATATTGCCCATACGTCGCCATTTTTGCCCGGTTTCGTCAATCTTAAAATCTGTTTTCTTTTCCTCGTATGAGTCTGGTACCATAAACCAATAATGCCCGGCATTATTACCGAGCCATACTTTGTCGGTCATAAATAAAGGTAGTATTTCCTTGTACTTTACTGCGTTCAAATTTCCGATGATTAAAAACTCCTTGCCGTATTCCATAAGTTGCGCCATATAATCTCGGAATAATGAAAAAGGCGGATTTGTGACGACTATATCAGATTGTTTCAAGAGTTCCACACATTCGGCGGAACGAAAATCACCGTCACCCTCTAATAGAGTGAGGGCGTTTTTACGGTTTCGCAAAAGATATTCAACGTCGGCAAGGTCTGTGCGTCCGTCTTGGTTTTCGTCTGTTACCTCTGTAATTTCAACTTTGTACGGTTTCTTTTCGATTTCTTCTTTGCCGATAACTGTTTCAGTACCGAATAAATCTAGCTGTGTATAAACAATCGGCGACGTTGCGTAACAGGTCGCAATCAGCTTTTTCAAGCCTAATGAATTGAAGTTGATAGCAAAGTATTTGAAAAAGTTGCTTTCAAAAGGGTCGTCGCAATTACAAAAAACGGTTTTCCCCTTGAAATGCCCTTTATAATGCTTTAGTTCGCTCTCAATAAGTGATAATTGAGTATAAAACTCATCTTGCTTATTTTTTGCGGAAGCGTTCAAGTTGCTGTTTCCTGCTTTAGTTGCCACAATTATTTACCCCCGTTTCCTGTGTCGCTTGTCATCTCTACAATGTCGGATATATCGCAATTCAAGGCAGCGCATATTTTAGCCAGTGTTTCCATTGAAACAGGGTTATTCCTGCCTAATTTGGCAATTACGTTTGTGCTAACCCCTGCAAGCTGTTTTAGCTCCGTCCGCTTGATACCTTTATCTATTAAAAGTTTCCATAGCCTATTGTAACTTATCGTCACTTCGCTAACCTCCTGCCACACGACATAATTAACCTATATTATACTATCATGGTGAAAGCCAAAAGTCAAGCAAAAATTGATTATACATGATTTTTTGACTGCATATAATCAAGGTCGCCGCTTCGCATACAGCGTTAAATCCTGCTTGTACCCCTCGAACACGTCAACGCGGGTAATATCATAATCAACGCCCTTGTAGCGGACAATATGCCGCGTGGTTATATCTGCCCGATAGCCTATGATAAATAAAACTTCCTCGGTCGCTTGAACGGACATAGCCGCGTAAACCTCTTTCCCGGATAATTGCCGGAAGTATGCCCACATGGGCGGGGATATGGGGGTTAATGTTTCAATCGAATAACCCTCCGGGTCTTGCGTGTGCGTAACGGCTAAAATCTCTATTTTTTTATCTTTCAGCTTCATAACAATACCCCTTTCGTTGCCCTCAATTCAATTTAGGGCTAAATTGCGTTTATGAATTCGTTGTAATGTTCATACAGCCCGACGTAACAATCCAGTAACGCCGCCGCTCCGTCAATTCGTTGCCGGGGCGATTGGTTTTTAATGGGAACAATGTTCCCGTTGCGGTCGGTCTGTATGCCTGTATTCGTCAAGCACCATTTCAAGATAGGGTTATTCTGGTAAACAACTTTACGCGCCTGCAAGTCCGCGCCTAACATTTGCATAGGCAGGGACAGGGTTTTCGCGCCCTGTATGCACCTAACCATATTAAAGCCTTGGAGCGCCATTTCCTCCACAAAGTACCGCGCCGAATAGCTGTCATAATGAACCCACGCCGGGAACAATTCATATTCCTTGACGGTTTCGGCAAACCACGTTGTAACGTCGGAATAGTTGATTGAATTGCCCGCGCATAGGCGCAAAAGCCCGCGTTCGTGCCACTTGTCATAGGGTATCTTGTCTTGCTGTACGCGCTCTTGCAGCTTGTCGCTTGGTAGCCAGTACATTTGAGCGACAAATTTTTTGTCGTCCCCGCGCTTCATAAACAGGAGCGACGCGCAAGTTAAATCCGTCGTTATGGACAGGTCAACGCCGCCGATACAGTACGCGCCCCGGAAGTCGTCAAGGCTGAATGTTTCCTCGTTGTTTATATCGTCAAAGGATAACCACGCCGTTTTTACCGTTTCACGGACGTTAAATTCCTTGCAGAGAACGCCGGAAAGTTCGCTGCGGTTCTGCTTGGCACGTTCGACTTTGGCGGTCAGGTCGTCCCGCTTCTTGATACTGTCTAACGCCGGGTTCGCCTTTACCCATGCCGCCGGGTCTGTCCATTCGGCGCGGTCGTCAAGTTCGTACAGCACGGGCAGAAAATGTTCGTCCACGACAGCGCCGTCGGCAACCTGCGCCGCATAGCTGTACATATCGTCAAATATACATTCCCGGACGGTTCCGGCGGTCGTTATCATAATAAGCAGCGGTTGACGGCGGGCGGCTTGCGATTGGCGCATTACTTCATAAAGGTTTCTGTCCCTTACTCCGTGCAGTTCGTCCATGATAACAAAACTTGCGTTCAAGCCGTCCAGACTGTCAGAATTGCGGGAAAGCGGCTGAAATTTCGACATTGTGGGCGTATAGTACAGGTCGGTTTTGCGCTTGCGGAAATACTTTAACAGGTCGGGCGACTGCTTTATCATATTGTGTGCTTCGTCGAACAGTAACCGCGCCTGCGCGTACTTTGTCGCCGTGCTGTAAACCTCCGCGCCGCCCTCGCCGTCGGACGTGAGCATATACAGGGCAAGCCCCGCAAGCAACGTGGATTTGCCGTTTTTGCGTCCCACAAGGAAGAAACTTTCCCGGTATTGGCGCAAGCCCTACGGCGGCAACGAGGCGGGCATAAGACTGGTTATCACCGAAGATCAGTCCATGTCGGACGGCTCCCTGCCCCCGTTCCCCTTCACGAAGGAGGGACAGCGCGAGTTTATGCGCACTCTGTTTGAGACGGTTGAGCGCGTACCCAACGGACACGGCGCGGGGGTGTGCTACTGGGAACCCGCGTGGCTGCCGCTCAAGGGTTCGACCTGGGCGACAAATGCGGCGCTTGACTATGTGCATGAGGAAGGCAAGCCCTTGGGCAACGAGTGGGCCAATCAATGCATTTTTGACTACGAGGGCAACGCGAACCCCGCCCTTAGGGAGTACCTGAAGTTTATCGGGAGGTAGAAGGATGAAGAAGTTTCGTATCATAGCTCTGCTGCTTGCCTTGACCATGCTGTTGGGCTGCGGCTCCGCGATTGACGGCGAGCAGGACGCGCAGGGCGTGAATGCCGAGATGACGGCGATATTCATTGACGACATAACCATGATTATCGGCGAGACCATAGTGCTAAAGCCCGAATTCACGGGCGAGCGTGACGCGGTAGCTTATAGCGTTGCGGACGAGTCCGTGTGCGTGGTTCGAAACGGCATGTTAAGAGCTGCGGCCGAGGGCGCGACAGAGGTCACGGTCAGCTGTGAGAACTCCGAAGCCGCCTGCACCTTCAGCGTGACGGTCACTAAGGAAGCGGGCGTCGAGGCCATAGACGAATTCAACATCGCGGGCGGCTTCGACAACGAAGACCCCTTGGGCAAGTGGGAGATTTCGGGAGCCACGGCGGAGCTTCACATAGTCGAGTCCGACGCCGAGGGCGGCAACTCCACCAACGCGTTCAAGCTTTGGTGCTCTGACGACGGCCCCATAGACGTTACGCTTTCAAGAGCCTTGGTGGATATGCCCGCCGGTACTTACACCTTCACCATGAAGGCGAGGGCGGGTATGCTGGACGAGCTTGCGGTCAGCATCAACGGTGAGCAGTTCCTTTGGTCGGCGGGGCAGATAATGCTCAACAAGAACACGAGCTACTTCGTGTATGAGCTTGCCGAGGACGGCGATATCGCTTTTTCCGTAACTGTGACCGCCGCCGAGGGCAACTCGGGCTGGGGCTATTTGGACGACATAGCCGTCGAAAAGGGAGATACAGCGCCGCTCATATCCGTGTTCCCCGCCAACCTCAATTACAGCTTCGAGAACGGGCTTGAGGACTGGGTGCTTGAGCAAAACGACGGCTTTCTGGGAGCTGTGAACGCTTACAGCACGACCACCGCCGCTACGGGCGTTTACGCCATCAATTACTGGGGCGAGAAGGGCGCAAGCGACGCCTTCACCCTAAAGCAGACCGTAACGGGGCTTACGGAGGGTACGTACAGACTGTCCATCATGATGATGATAGGCTGTGATCTGGCCCTAACAGAGCTAAGCGAGGCCTATATCTACATCCGCGACTACGACGGCGAGGGCAGCGAGCTTCAGCTTCCGCTTGGAGCTGTCACAGGCTGGAATGAGGGCAACATGACGCTGTACGCCTTGGAGGGCATAGAGATTACACAAAGCACCGCAGAGATAGGTCTGTACATGAGTATGGGTGAGAACACCGTTTGGATACACTTTGACGACTTCCTCCTGGAGAAGGTTTAGCGGAGCCTATGCGTATGAAACGCTTCATCTGTGTAATACTTGCTGTTCTGCTGCTTGCGGCGTGTGCGCCCAAGGCGGGTGAGAGCGCGGAGCCTGAAGCTTCCACGACCGCCAACAAGAAGCTGCTCATAGTCAGCGACATTGCGGTCGCGGTCGATGAGAAGGTCGCGATTGACGTAATTACCGAGGTCACCGAGCCGATAAGTTACAGCTTTGAGGGCGAGGCTATCGCCATATACAACGGCTGCGTGCGCGGCGTGGTCGCGGGCAGCGAGGTCGAGGTTACGGCCGTGAGCGGCGACTATGAGGGCAGCTTCACGGTGTGGGTGGACGAGGACAGCTATACCCCCTACGGCGCGGAAGCGGACGGCGAGGGCTGGTATGAGGACATAGAGGTCGAGCCGATAGCGGGTCTGTCGGAGGATTTCGCCATGGGCGTGGACGTCTCGACCCTTGCGGTGGTGCTTGAAAACGGCGGAAGGTTCTACAATTCTGACGGAGTGCGCACGGGCGTGTTCAAGCTTTTAAGGGACAACGGCGTGAACTGGGTGCGTCTACGCCTCTGGAACGAGCCGTATCAGTACGACACGGACGGCAATAAGCTGTATTACGGCGGCGGCGACTGCGATTTTGACACGATATGCGAGCTTGCCGCGGACGCGAAGGCGGCCGGAATGAAGCTGCTGCTGAACTTCCATTATTCGGATTTCTGGGCTGACCCCACCTATCAGGTCATACCGAAGATGTGGAAGGACATAACAAGCGCGGACGACATGGCGGTGGCTCTGTACGATTACAGCTATGAGGTGATAAGGGCCTTGGACGCCGTCGGCGCAAAGCCCGACATGGTGCAGATAGGCAACGAGATTACGGGCGGAATGCTGAGAGAGCAGGGCGGCGAGGATGGCGGGAGCTTCGGCAACAGCGGTTACTCAAACTATATCTCTGAGCGCAAGGCGGCCGATCCCAACGTCGCGGCTTCATACTCGGGCAGGGGTACGGACATAGACGCGAATCTCGTCCTGTATGTATCCATGGGCGCGGAGGCGGTCAAGGCGTATGACCCTGAGATACTCGTCATGATACAGCTTGCCAAGGGCTGCTCGGATGTTGAGTTCATGAAGACCTTCTATCACACCTTCGATACAGTGGATTACGATGTGATAGGGCTTTCGTACTACCCGCGCTGGCACGGCAGCATAGCGCAGCTGGAAAACGCCTTGGGCGAGCTTTCCGCTGAGTTCCCCGAAAAGGGCGTGAGCGTCGTGGAGTTCAGCTACGCGTACACCTACGCCTTCAACGCTAACGCCGAGAATCAGTTCAATTCGACCTACGCGCAGGACGATTACCCCGTGAGCGTTCAGGGACAGGCGAACATACTGCGTGACGTCATCGCGGCGATTGCCGCCAACGAGAACGGCTTCGGCGTGTTCTATTGGGAGGGCGCGTGGCTGCCCGTTCCCAACGCGGGTTGGGCGTCGTCCAAGACCAAGAACAGCTGGGCCAATCAAGCCCTGTTCGGCTATGACGGCAAGGCTTTGCCCTCGCTGTCGGTGTTTTCAAGGGTGTACGGGTAGAATAGTACGAGCTGAAGGATGGAGGGAATACCCGCATAAAATGGGTGCGGTTTCCATAGGAACAATAAATAAAAGAAGGAGAACAAAAACATGAAAAAGACACTCGCAATCTTTGTCGCGCTGATGATGCTGATGTCGGCATTCGCCTGCACAGCAGCTCCCGCGGAAGACCCCGCGACGGAAGAACCCGAAGCGGTCGTCACCGACGTACCGGCTCCCGAGGAGCTTCCCAACGTTGAACTGACCCTTTGGGCCTCAGAGCTTGAGGACTTCCAGGCCGCCGTTCGCGTAATGGCCGATGCGTTCATCGAGAATTACGCTTCCGAGGCGAACATCGTCATCAACATTGGCGCACAGTCCGAGTCTCAGACGAAGGACACCGTGCTTGTGGACATCGCGGCAGCGGCGGACGTATACTACTTCGCCGATGACCAGACCCGCGAGCTTGTGGCGGCGGGCGCTTTGCAGCCTGTCCAGAACGCCGATGCTGTCGCGGCGGCCAACGCTCAGGGCGCGGTTGACGCGGCGA
>Ga0209607_1000061_pt1 | contig 85660 bp, 62 predicted proteins | sample AD_UKC117_MetaG_FD_184413 | JGI IMG/M metagenome (GOLD analysis project Ga0209607, IMG submission 184413) | Active sludge microbial communities of municipal wastewater-treating anaerobic digesters from Hong Kong - AD_UKC117_MetaG (SPAdes)... | ecosystem: Engineered > Bioreactor > Anaerobic >... | reverse complement strand
TCCCACGACCCTCGCAACCCCGTGTCTCCAAGAAACCCATTAACAAATGGCAGGTCGATAAAGCCAAACGAATGGCAAACGCTTAATTCAACAGTATTGCCCCCCGACGCCCGCTATGACCACATCGGTTTTCGCTGTACCCGAACTCGGTCGTGAGCGCAGCCAGCGGGCAAGCCGGAGCGAATCGCCAGCGGGGGAGAGACGCGGGGCGATGAGAAAATAATACATACGCAACACCGTCAACGTCGCACGCCCAACTACGGTTGGCCGCCCCATCGTTTCCCCAGACCCTGCAGCACGCCACGCGGCACGCCCGATCAATTTCGCCTACATTTTTCGTGTACCCCGGACAAACCTTCGGTTTATCGGGTGACTACCTTCATCACCAAGCAAAGAGATTGCCCGGTCAGACAGCCACGCCGTGCAACGCTCCCTCTGGAGGATACTCATGATCGTCGCATTCACTCGGCGGACGTTTACACTCACTTCCCTCAGTCTGGTCGCTCTCGGCGTGCCGGTTCATGCCCAGCAACCGCCAGGAAACGCCTACGACCACTATGTCGGGCATTTTGGCTCGAAGAACGTCAAACCACCTTACATCAGCGAAATCAGTGCCAAGTACTATGATGGCGACTCCGACGACCTGCTGACCGGCGGGCTTGGCAAGACGGGGCTCGCAGCGGCTGCACCGCTTTTCGCGGACCCGCTCGCGCCGACCCCAGAAGAATTACGCCGTAACGCCATTCACACCAACTATCGCGCGGTACTGGACATCCTGCCGGCGGGCGGCTACGGAACGCTGTACGGTCCGAACGTCACCAATGCCGGCGCCGTGACAGCGAGTGAGGGCAAGATCCCCGGCTGGGAGTACCTCACTTACGCTGATGACGGCACAGGCCGCAAGAACGTGACGCTGATGGTGCAAATCCCGGATAGCTTCGACCTGAAGCAGCCCTGCATCGTCACCGCAACATCCTCGGGATCGCGCGGCATCTATGGGGCCATCGGCGCGTCGGGCGAGTGGGGTCTTAAGCAGGGCTGCGCCGTTGCCTACACCGACAAAGGTACCGGCAACGGCTTGCACGATCTAATGACCGATTCGGTCGGGCTAATCGACGGTACTCGCACCGACGCCGTGACTGCGGGGGAGCGATCTCACTTCACCGCCGACGTCACCGAGGCGGCGCGCGCCACCTTCAACGCCGCGACGCCGAATCGGGTTGCCTACAAGCACGCCCACTCGCAACAGAATCCCGAGAAGAACTGGGGTAACAACACGTTGCAGTCGATCCGCTTTGCGTTCTACGTACTCAACGAGCAGTTCGGCAAGAAAGGATCGGATGGCAGCACCCGGATCGTCATTGATCCGAAGCACACCGTGGTGATCGCCTCCGGCCTCTCGAACGGCGGCGCCGGCGCGCTGCAAGCAGCCGAGCAGGATCTGTCTGGGCTCATCGATGGCATCGCGATCACCGAGCCCAACGCCCAGCCCACCAACGTGAAAAAACTCAAAATCATACAGGGTACGACCGAACAGCCGATGATCGGCAAGCCATTGCTCGATTACTTCACGTTCGCCAGCTTGTACCAACCCTGCGCCGCGCTGGCGCTCATCCCTGCCGACACGGCCGGCTATGCTATCGCCAATCTCCTCGCGCCCTCCGTAATCGCGCAAGGCGCAACGCGTTGCGCAAGCCTCGCCGCAAAGGGCCTCGTTGGGGGCGCGACGCCTACAGAACAGGCTGCGGATGCACTTGCCAAGCTGCACGCTTACGGCTGGCTGACCGACAGCGACACCTTGCAGCTTTCGCATTACGCCTTCGCCATGCCGGCAATCACCGTGACCTACACGAATGCGCTCGGAAGGGTCAGCGTGCTCGACAATTTGTGCGGCTTCAGTTTCGCCAATACCAATGCGGCTGGCGATCCGGTTGCACAGGTGTCGGCAACGCAACTCGGCATATTTTCGACCGGCAACGGTATCCCGCCGACCAGCGGCGTTAACCTGGTTTACAACGACGCGGCGAACAGTGCGCCGGGTTTCGTCGGCAAGCGCGATCTTCTGGCATCGTCACCCTCGACCGGGGCATTCGACCTTGCGCTAGACGGCGCGATCTGCCAGCGCGACCTGACCGTGGGCAGCGACATTGTCGACGGTGGTGCCCTCGACGCGAGCGAGGCGGCCTACGCGCGCCGCATCGGGGAGGGTATTGCGGAGGTGCAACTCACCGGGCGGCTACGCGGCAAACCGGCCCTGATCGTGCATGGCCGCGCGGATGCGCTGATCCCAGTCAACCATGCCTCGCGCGCTTACTACGGTGCCAATCAGCTCGCCGAGGGCAACGGTCACCGCAAGCTCTCGTACATCGAGGTCACGAACGCTCAGCACTTCGATGCGTTCCTGGGGTTCCCTGGGTATGCCGAGCGATTCGTGCCGCTGCATGTGTATCTCATCCGCGCACTGAATGCGATGTATGACCATCTGACGACTGGGGCGGCGCTGCCACCGTCGCAGGTCGTGCGCACCGTGCCGCGCGGACCGGAAGCATCGCCGATCACGGTGACGAACGTTCCAAACTTCTCCGCCGATCCTGCCTCCAGCGATCGGATCGAATTCAAACGGGATACGCTTTACATTCCCGACTGACGAAACCCAGCGGAGGGGCGCCTTGTTGCAGCCGTCGGACGCCCCTCACGACGCTGGTCCTGCGTCGCGCCCGCCCGCTAGCTTCAGTGTCGGCGCCCCTAGATGCTGTAGTCACGAGATTTTAAGCCAGAAGGCGAGACAGGCGATGTGTATGACGGCGCGGAAAGAAGCGCTGTTTTTGGCATATCGGGTGGCAATGCCGCGCCATCTTTGCAGATGCGGGAAGGCATTTTCGACCAGATGGCGTTATCTCAGATAAATTCCATCCTCTCCAATCCTCCCTGGCCCATTCAGCACATAAATGCCGGCGGAATTGCCCCGGACACGGAAGGAAATGCTGCCGTTGGACACGTTGATCCGGTTGCCGGTCACGGCGTCCGCGTAATTGCCATTTCGGATATTGCCCACGGTGATATCCTGATCGCCGCCTATGGCCAAGCCCACGACCGCGTAGCTTTCACCGTTGTGGTAATCCCGGACAAAGCTCATGCCCCCGCCCCATTCATTGACCTGACTCATGGGCGCTTTCTGCAAGGCGGGGATACGACGACGAATGAGATTGAGCCGTCGAACGTGTTGATACAGCGGATGCGCTTGGGTGGCAGCGATGTTGGCATTCGTCAGATGGTCGCCGAAATAAGCCCGCCCGGTGGTCTCCAGGGTATCGTCGTTGCCGATGATGTCCTGCGGCGCGCCTTTCATGAACTCGATTTCCTCGCCGTAGTACAGGCAGGGAATGCCGCGTATGGTCCAGAGCAGGTTATACGCGGCAGCGGCCATCCACTGATCGCCCTGGAAACGGAAGCGGAAATCGTTGTCGGGACCGACATCGTGATTCTGTAAAAACGTCACCAGTTGGGTAGCGTCACCATACACCCAATCCATTCCCAGAATGCCGCCGATCCCGCCATAGCTGCCGCGACTGAGATTGTCCCGGAAGGTGGAGAACAGGGAAAAATCGAGTACCGAAAATCCTGAATTGCCGCCTGAATTCGGATTGCGGCGATCATCGCCCAGTCGGGTATACCACCAAGGCCGGAGATCGCTGGGCGCGTTGTCGCCGCCGAGATCGCCCCAGCCGGTACCCTTGACCAGATTCTCGCCAAACACGAACAAGCCCGGCTTGTGCGCTTTCCAGGCATTGACATATTCCAATAGATTCTCGCGCGAGAGATGCTTGACGGTATCGATCCGCAGCGCGTCCACCCCCATATCCAGATAGCGGTTGATCGCGTTTATCAGATAGTCCTTGACGTTTTGCCGCTCGGTGGCCAGATCGATGCAATCGCCGGCCAGATGCTTGGTCTGGATCGCCACGCTTTCCCAATCGCCGCCGGCCATGAAGCCCTGCTGGTGATACCACTCGGGATCGAGGGTGTTGGCGTCCACGCCAAAAAACCGGTTCGGGTCGTAGCCTGGGCTTGGTACCGTGGCGCTGGTGCGCGGATCGACCAGCGGCGTGCTCCCCGCCGGGTCGGAGGTTTGCCGCTCGCGGAACCAGGCTGGGGCTAGCGGATTATCGTTATCCTCGCGATTAGGGCTGCGATAGTCGCCGAGATTGCCCTGATAGGGGCCGTTGTTGACCCGGCCCTGTTGCGAACCCCTCGGTACGTAATACTTGATCGGTAAATGATCGATCCAGACCTGACCGCGAATACCGTACTGCGAGGAGTGATTGATCACCACGTCTTGGATGATTTTGATGCCGCGCGCATGGGCGGCGTTGATGAGGTCCTGATACGTCGCGTCTGGCGATTCCAGCCGGGGATCGACCCGCGTCCAGTCGTAGCCGTGATAGCCGTGGTAATCGAGACCGCTGCGATTCTCGATGGGCGGCGTGATCCAGATGGCGGTAAAACCGAGATCGCGAATGTAATCGAGTTGCTGGATCAAACCTCTGAAATCGCCGCGCCAATGCGGGTCTTCGGCCTGCCCGGTGGCGGCATTGAATTTGATCCGGTCACGGCAGAAATAATTGTTGTTGGGATCGCCATCGTAAAATCGGGTAGTGATTAGAAAATAAATCGTTTCCTCGCGGAAATCGGTCGGCGGGCTGGCCGGGCCGATGTTGTAGTAGAAGCTTTGCCGGGTTTCGTTGCCCGCGCCGTCGATAGCGAGAAAACGGAGGGTCGCGCTGGACGTGACCGCGATCGGATTGCCCGCCAATCCCGCCGTTGCATCGCCCCGCGCGTAGACCGGCGAAGCGGGCGTCGGTGCCGAACCGTCCATGGTGTAATACGCCACAACCGGCGCGGGCCGATTGTCGCGGATGGTAAAAACGACATCGACGGGATTTTCGTAGGTGCCATCGGTAACGCTCGCGGCGATGGTTGGCCGCTCTAGGTCCGCGTTGGGGTCGATGGTGTAAATAAAGGTGCTGATACCCCCCACATCGCCCGCCGAATTGATCCCGAAAGCCATGATCGTCGTCGGCTGGGAGATTGCGATGGGTCCGGCATACACGGGGGAAGCAGTGGTCGGCGGTGTGCCATCGGTGGTGTAGTAAATCACGTCATTCCGGTTGCTGCCCTGTAACACCACCTGTTGCGCGGTCAAATATGTTTGTGCGGGCGGTGAAGCGGTGACGACCGGAATCTGGGGCCGCTCCGGGTTGGTGTCGTACCACTGATTATTGCGGTAATACCAGCCCTCCTGGTCTCTTCGCAGATTACCGCTTTGGCGTCCAGCCCCGTCGTTGAGTACGATGCTGGCCGTTTCGGCAGTCTCAAACCGATGGATAAACCAATCATCACCCTCGGCGGTCATGGCGACTCCCGGCCATGTCGTTTGGGGAACAGCCGGCGTGGTGTCCCAATAATGGATATTGACGGTATTGCGCCAATCGCTGGGCCTTTTGAAATGGACGATGAGTGGCATGGTCTATTCCTCCAATATTATACTAGAGACACTGATGTCATGGTTTATAGGTATTAAACAATTACTCTTTTAATCGTCCTTTAAGCGGCGCGAGCCGAAAGGAGCTGGAGTAACTTCCGGAGTCGTTAGAGCTGATTTTATGTTGGGTTGATCCCCGATAAGCAGGCTGTCCCTTTTCTAGAATCACTTCGACATCGCCTCCTTGCGGACTGATAAGTCCTGCATGGATGGCTGCTGTGCAGATGGGAGAGAAACCCGTGTAAACATCCGTGCCGTAAATACCCCTATCACCACACCCAGCAGGACATGAAACAATATAAGTCGAACCAAGCTCACCATGGATGTCGTTAGCGGAAAAAGAACAACCTGCTTCGATTATCTCTACACTTGTAGTATCAATCACCCCTGATTGGAGTTCTCTTTTTTCGGAGCTTGAGGCTAAAACAGGCTCTTTGTTGGGCGTTTCTGTTTCCTTACTGTTTGATTTTACAGACATCTCAATAAATTGATCAGGTTTTTTCTGGAATGGTGTCGTGATAGGCAAGGCTGATGTGTCTGTTGTCTTCTGCTGAAAATGCATTGAAAGGCCAAGAACTATAAATGCCAAGCCGACGACCCCGGAAATCACTCGACCCTTAGCGCCTGGTTCGATTTTTCCACTAATATTGCCAATTACCGCAACAAGCAGAAAGATTATTCCGGCTATAACGAATATCGTGGCTAAAGGCGCATTAAATATACCTTTAACGATCTCATTCATAATGATTTAACTCCAAATAATACAGTGGCATCACATGCCTTCCATAGGATGTTAAATTGAAAAATTCTCCTCCTGTGAATTTTCCCGTGATCGGAGTTATGAGGCGGGCAGGCGAGGCGAACATAACTTAACAAGAGCAATTGGTTGAATTAAGTTCACACCCTAGCCCCACGTTGCCACCCCACGCCATCACAGGAAGATTTACAGGACCAATATCTTGATTGCTGGCTTTAATCGCATTCAGCAATGGCGCCGATAAAAAGTAGATTTTGCCAGCAGTCTCGATTGGACCTTCTATTGTCACTACGACTGATGGTGATTTTCGATCAGCGGCAAGGTATTGCCGTAAATGACGTGTCGGACGCCTTCTCGCATCAGGAAGTCGTGCGGGAAGCCGGGGGCGATGGCACTGGCCGTGTCCAGTCGCTGCAAGTGCTCGTCGCTCAGCTTGAAGTCCAGGGACGCCAAATTGTCCCGAAGCTGCGGGAGCGTGCGCGCGCCGAGAATCGGGATGATCACCCCGCGCCGCTGCTGCCGGACCCAGTTGATGGCCACTTGCGAAGGTGTGCGACCGATCGCTTTCGCCAGCTCGACCACGGCGGCGGCGATGCCGAAATTGCGTTCGTCCATCAAATCCTGACCCCAGGGGCTGACGGTGTAGCGCGCGTCCGCCGCCGCGCTCTTGTCCGCCTCGGGATTGTATTTGCCGGTGAGCAGGCCGCCGCCCAGCGGCCCCCAGGCCGTCACGGCGATATCCAGGGCCCGCGCCATCGGCAACAGGTCGCGCTCGGGCGTGCGCTCGATCAGGCTGTACTGAATTTGCAGGCCCACGAACGGGCTCCAGCCGCGCAGCTCCGCCAAGGTGTTGGCACGGGAGACGATCCAGGCGGGCGTGTCGGAAATGCCGATGTACAGCACCTTGCCGGCACGAACCAGGTCGTCGAACGCCCGCATCACCTCATCGACCGGTGTCATGAAATCCCAGGCGTGCAACCAATACAGGTCGATGTAGTCGGTGCCGAGCCGCTTCAGGCTGGCATCGAGTGCCTGCACCATGCTCTTGCGGTGGTTGCCGCCGCCGTTGGGGTCGTCCGGGCGGCTGTTCAGGGTGTACTTGGTGGCGAGCACGAAGCGTTCGCGCTCGGCGGCAATGAATTCGCCGACATAGCGTTCGCTGGTGCCATCGGTGTAGTGGTTGGCGGTGTCGATGAAATTGCCGCCCGCTTCGGCGAAGGTATCGAACAGCCGGCGGCTTTCTTCCTTGGACGCGCCCCAGCCCCATTCCTCGCCGAAGGTCATGGACCCGAGGCACAGCTCCGAAACACGTAGGCCGCTGTTGCCGAACAGTTTGTAACGCATGACGCGGAACTCCTCTGTGATCGTCGGTTCTCCCGTGCGGCGAGAGAAGGAGTGTCACTTGTGCAGCAGCTTGAAAGCATGATTGACGGAATTGACGCGGAAGAAATGGCGGATCCAGACCATCGCCATCGGTTCGAGATAGCGGGCGCAGTCGATGGCGCCGATATCGACGACCGACCAGCCAAACGTCTTTAGCAAATCGGTCACCGTGGCCTTGGCCTGTTCATCGTTGCCGCAAATGAACATATCGGGAGGGCCACCGGGAAATTCCGGCCTGAACATGTGCGGGCTGCCCACGATGTTGAACGCCTTGACCACTTTTGAGTCCGGCAGCCAGCGCTGAATCTGCTCGCTGGCTGAATCGGTGTGGCCGATGGCGAGCTTGGGCGGGATACCGCCGGAGAAATCCAAGGGATTGACGGTATCGATCACGACTTTACCCGCCAGGTTAGCCGGATCAGTCAATCGGATAGCGTTTTCCGTGCCCGTCCAGATCGTGCAAATCACCGCCAGTTCACCAAAAGCCGCCGCTTCCGCAAAAGTGCCAGCCGAGGCTTTCGCGCCAGCTTTGTTGACCCAATCTCTGACCTTCTCCTGACTGGGATCGCGCGACCCCATTTTGACCTCGTGACCAAGGGCGGCGAAGCCGCTGCCGAGGGCTTGGCCCACATTGCCGGTGCCGAGAATGCCGATTTTCATAGCTCGTTTCCTCAAGGTTGAAATAACGGTTTTAAGAAATCATTAGGTGAATTATCTATATTGGGATCAGGTGAATATGAGTGGTTTTTATCAATGTTCCACCTTATATAAGTGGTGATGGCTAGTGTTAGCGAGCGACTTGAACCCAGTAATATTCGCCTTTTGGGGTTTTAATCAATTTTATATTTTGAACGGTGACCACTTGTCCGTAATTAATCACGGATCGTATTGGTGAGTAATTCCAGCCATCGGATTCAGAGTAAGTCGGCGCATCCGACCGCAGATTAACGTCCGTTGTCGCTCGAATTTTATCTTTTACTGACGGTTTAGGATCTGCATTGTTGGTTGCTCCATCAACTTCAAAATACCTTGCTCTCCATCCACCATCTGGATTGAGTACTCCATAAAATGACCACCCATCTTCAGCTATTCGAGTCTGCTCATTTTTATAGGCTTCATTGATCGATTGCTGGGTTTGTTGCGCAAATTGAGCATCGTTTAACTTGACGCCAATTTCCTTGATAGCTTGATTCAGTTTTAAGTCAGATTGGCTCTGTACTGTCTTGATTACCTGAGATAGCTCGGAATCAAGCTTTGTCTGAGCATCAAAAGAAAAATTTTTCATTTTTTCATTGATAATACTTATCATCTCTTTTTGCAGAGCATCCTCGGCACGCTGCTGTAACTCGGGTATAGCTTTTTCCGAAAATTTTTTAATTGCCAGATCGGTGGCACCAGAAACAATTTTATCGTAGGCATTAAAGCCAAATAATGCTAATGCTCCCGTAACAATCGTAGCCCATGTCCCAAAGTGGAAAAACAGCTTTTTCTTGGTGCCATCGAAGACTCGATTACTCAAAGCATCTTCATATGGAGATGCAAGGCGCTGGATATCGCACTGTAAAAGCTCTATTGTTCGTTGCAGTTTAATTATATCGGTTTCGTTTTCCATCGTGTTATCTCTAATCAAAATAAAGTACTGTTCGAAAAGCAATGAATTCCACTATCCAATCTCTTCTAGCCAGATACATAAATTGCATTTGCTAATTGAGAAATAAAGCCAAGTATTTGCATGATGCTCAAGCTATCCGAGTGGAACCAGCGTTCCCTAACTTTTCCGCCAACACCCAATAAAGCACCAATCTGGAAATTACGGTGCGCAAGACCATCGACACCATAATCGCCACTCGCTGCATTGAGAGCGGTTTCATGCTGCTTTACAGCGACAAGGACTTGGACCCCTTCGTGCAACATCTTGGCCTCTCGTGGTCGAATTCCTGCCATAACAGTCCGGGCTGCGCCCAAGCCGTGCGCGCCGCCGGATCGACCCGGATGCCCTTCATCAACGACAGATCGATCATCAGCCCGCCGTCGCATACCGCCGTTCCCGCGGCGTTGTGGCCGCCGCCTCGCACCGATGTCAGCACCTCGTGGGTCATGGCGAAGCGGACCGCTTCAAGCACGTCGGCGGCGCCCACGCAGCGCACGATCAAGGCGCGATTATCGCGTTCCAGATGCGCCGGGCTGTGTCGTAGCCGGGATCGGCAGCTGTCAGGACCGGGCCGCGCATGCGCGAGCGCAGACCAGCGACGGTCGTCGGGTCGAGCGTGCGCTGCGGGCTGGCCAGGTTCGTGATTTCAAGGTTCATGGTGATCTCTTCCTCTCTCGACTCGCTAGGTCGTTGGGGTCATTGTTGACATCGTGTAAGGTCATGTCTTTTGCCAGCGGAATAGGGCGATAAAAAAACGAAAATTGATCTCTGCTTCGCCCCGATTTTCGATCACTCTTCTACCCGAACCGTAAGTTCGTAATCACCGCGTTGATCACCAGCAGCAAGCTTTATTGCAACGTAATAATCCGAGTTAGGGGCGCTCTCGAATCCAAGGCTCACGGGAGTATCACCAGATTCAGAGTCCCTTACAATCTCCCGTTCAACTGCGTCATAAACTGTTAAGTGTGCATAGAAACCTTGAACCAATAACTTCCTTAGAATGACCCTGATCTTGGACGCTGACTGAATGGCCGTGTGAAATTTAAAAATATCTCGATCTTGAACTGTGGCTATCCGACCCTGAATTGTTGACCCTAATTCAATTGGAGTTGCCGAACGCGGGAGGTCGTTGGGTTCTTGTTCTTCGGTAGCTGGTGCTAAAATAGGCGCATTATTAGGTGTTTCTGCTACTTTTGTAGTGATTGGCTTTCGAGGTACTTCAGTTACTTGGTCAACATTCTTCTGCTCTGATGTTGTTGCTGGCGATGCTCGTGTGTCTGTTGCCTTCGGCGTAAAATGCATGGAAAGGCCAATCATAATGAATGCCAAGCCGAGTATCCCGGAAATGATTCGCCCCTTAGCACCAGGTTCAATCTTTCCACTGATGTTGCCGACTACAGCAACAAGCAAAAAGATCACTCCAGCAATAACAAATACTGTAGCTAAAGGTGCAGTGAATATACCTTTAACGATTTCATCCATATATGTTTCCTTGATCTAACATGAAACATTACTGGTTAGGTATAGTCTTTTTCTAATATTACCAATCACGGCTATCAGCAAAAAAATCATCCCACTAACGATGAATAAGATAGCGACAGGTGCCGTGAATATCCCTTTGACAAGCTCATCCATAGTCTCTCCATCTGATTAGGTTATTAGGGTCGGGTCACGTCTTTTGCTATGGAGCGATAAAAATAAGACCTAACCTATTCCTCCTCCCACCCGCATCCTCAGACCATAAATACTCTTGCTTGCCGTGATAAAAAGTAGATGATGGTCCTTGCCGCCAAAGGGGTTGTCGCTAACGCCAAAAGCATTGCGGTTGGCCACCAGGAGATGACCGTCCGCGTCGATAGCGATGCTAAAAGGGTCAGCCAAGAACTCGCGCGACTCGCGCGACCGCAGGGTCATCCCTGGTGAGCGCCCGTCCGCGTTCATCGCCCGCGATGAAGTAATCCCCTGTCAGTCCGCCCAGCCGACTCGCCAGCAACAGGTCTGCGGTACTGTCTCCATCCTCGACGGTGTTGCCAGTGATGATGGCGCCGCCGCTCATGACGGCCATGGGCGCTTGATCGAGCTCCATGACATAGCCTCCCTGTTCCGACCCGATCGCCTGCTTCAGCATGTCGCTGAGATTGATCGGCGCCGCGCCACTGACGGAGGGGTTGTAAGTCCCATCCGGGTTCATGGTTGCCGTATCCTCGGTATAATTGTCGGCCTCGCCATGACCGGTTGCGAAATGGCCTTGCAGGAGATACGCGCCGGTGAGTGAATCCTTCACCTGAGAGAGCGCGATCGAGCCGTAACAGATGCCGACCACCGGCTTGCCGCCTTTGATAAATGCCTCAAGCAGTACCCAGTCTCGAGTGTTGTTCCCGAAGTCGCCAATCGCTCCGCCGCCACCGACCCAAGCCATGCCAGCGAATTGATCCAGCGCCGCCAGATCAGGTTCGAGTCGTGCCGCGAAATCGTCCCGAACATCCTCGCCTTGCTTTGGTCGCGGATAGCTATCGCGAACAATGTCACGCAAGCTCACCGGGTTTTGCAGGAAGCTGGAGTACTCATTGATCGGGTCGAGCTCGGGAGGAACGGCTGGAAGCGAGCTTGGGTCGGCGCCTGCCGCGAGAGCTTCGTTACGCTGGGTGATGGCGGCATCGCGCGCTTGGTTATATCGGTTACGCTGGGCAGGCGTGAGGAATTGCCGGCCCAGTCGCGCAATCCCTTCGGTGATTTGCAGTGCGTTCAACGCCTGATCGGCGAACGGAGCCACCACGGATATGCCATACGGAACGGGTTCCTCACCGTGTTCCGTAATGGGAACGACCCGGGCCCCCTTCAGCATCAACTTAAGAACAAATAGGGTCATCTCAGGACTCATATAACCCGAAACCGGAATACGAGCCCCAAAGGTCTCACCGTTTTTAAAGGACTTGCCGCGAATATCGACACCGGTTCTCTGCAAGACATCGTCATCGATCATTTCGATGAGTTTATCCCTCGGTGTTCCATTGGCCAGTGCCGTTGCCAGTCGTTCAATTCTCAGCCGACGATCCAAAGGTGCTGAGCGCGCCTCTCGAAACAAAGGCACTATATTGGCAGACGCATAAGCGATATGCTGAACGGTCTCTGAATAGTTGCGGTAAACCTGGTTCCAGTTAACCCGCCCGCCTTGGGCGCTCTCGACCGCTTTTCTGGTCTTCTCGTCCAGTATATCCATTCCCGTATACGTCACTCGGTTTCCAAACCCCATCGTCGTTGTTCTCTCGCTCATGTTGGTTTCTCTCTTCATGCTGAATCGAATGATGTTGGAATGGTCAAGTTGATCTTGGTATTTGTCGGTCTCGATACCCACAGGTTGCTTTGGCCTAATGATGTTTTGCCCGTCATTTTTCTATCCGCTGAAAACAGGATGAGCTATTGCCTTAAAATTACCCGGTGGTTAATTCACGCCTACAAGCCAACAGTCCTCGTTGAAATTTATTAAGCTTGGGTGTCGCTTGCTGATCTTGTGCAATGAGATCCGCCTCTTCATGGTGAGCAATTGAATTGTAGAGTTGTTGCAGTTCAGAAGCATCAGGGGCAAGTCTCGGTGATAGCTCGGTCAATAACCCACCTAGATGATTAGCGGCGGCAACTCGCGCTCCCATGTCGGGGATGGCTCCATTGGACTGGCGACAAAACCGCAGCAGAATTGTTTTGATGATCGAGGTATGGTCAAACAGTGTGTGGGAAACTCCACTTCGTTTTACCCAAGGCGAAACAATAAATGCCGGCACGCGGCACCCGTAACGGCGGAAGTTTGGAGCGTCATCGACAGCGAAGGGTGGCGGCACATGATCGTAAAAACCGCCATGCTCATCGTAAACGATAATCAGCAGAACCTTTTCCCAGGCAGGGCTATTAAGGAGAGCCTGGTAAATCTCATTGACCAACGTCTGTCCTGCCCGAAGATCAGCGGGCGCATGGTCGTCATTAGCGTTACTCAGACTGCCAATACTGGCAAAATTGGGATCAATCCAGGAGACAGCCGCCAGTTTGCCCGTCGCCGCGTGGCTAAAAAAATCATTTTCCAAAGTAAACACCCTGCGGAATGAGAAAAAATGATTGATATGACCCGCGCGGTAACTTCTATCAGCAAGTCGCAAGGTGGGATAGTCGTGGCTATACCATCGCCACGATATGTCTCCAGCATCCAGATGCCGGACAAACGAAGGCTCGTTATAAAGCGGAAGGCTTCTATTATCCCTGCTGCCGTCACTGTGTCCGGTCAAGGCATACAAGCGGTTAGGCCAGGTTTCCCCTGGCGTCGAACTGAACCAGCGGTCGCAAATCGTGAATTCCCGCGCCAAGTGATCATAAACTGGCAAGTCAATGGCATTGTGATAACCCATGACTCCGCCGGGATCGACGGGACGGCACATCCGCTCGAAATTGAGAACGAATCCGCCATTATTGTTGCTGATCTGTTCATCGACGCCATTCCCTTCATGGCACGGGTCCAATTCAAATGTTGTATTTTCTAAATGATGTATCCGGTGGACAGTTCCATTTGTAGAGATATTGAACATATCGCTGGTCAGGCCATCCACATCGGTTCTGCCGCCTTCAAGCGTCAGATAGCCGAGCAGATGATCAAATGAGCGGTTTTCCATCATAAGTACCACGATATGCTCGATTTTATTGAGATTAGTTAAATCCTCACCAGACATACCCAGCTCCTTTATTAAAAACATCTATTAACGACAGCATCCAACCCATCCCATTATCTTCATCGCGCAAGCATGGATTATGCATTCGGTTCCGCGCGTTCCTGACTTCCCACCAGATACTCACGGAACCAGTCAATCGCCGCCGTGGTGGCCTGTGAAAGGAATGGATCCGTGTTATAGACCGCTGTGTGAGTGCAGGGCAGTGAGAGATATCGCTTTGGCTCTAAAGCTCGTTCAAAAGCCGTTCGAGCCAGGAGCGGGGGAATAATCTGATCCTGTTCGGCGACGATCATGAGCAGTGGCGTCGGCGAAATTAAATGAATCGGCCCGGCTGGATCGTAGGAGGCAAACTTTTCCAACGACTGCGTGCTGATGCGATTCGCCCATTCCGGCGCGATAGTTTGCTGAACTTGGGTATAGAACTGATAGGCCTCATCGGGCATCAAGCCTCCCTGACCGGGTGGAGCGACCAGGGGGAGGTAATTAACCTGACCAGAGTCATAGCGAACCTCGCGATCTTGCGCCAGTGTTCCCAGAAAACCGAAAAACGCCTCTCTCGGCATTGCGGTCAGGAAATTTTCCCACTGGTTAATCGCCGGGATCATGGCAACGACGGCTTTGATTCGTTTGTCGAACGCGGCCAGAAACATCACATGACCGCCACCGAGAGAAACCCCCCAGGCCCCGATCCGTTCGGGATCAATTCCTGGCTGGCGGCGCAACCAGGTAATCGCGTTGCGGAGGTCTTCGAGTTGCTCGTGTGGAAAGAGCTGGCTCCGCGGCTCACCGCCACTGGCGCCGAAGTTGCGATAGTCAAATACGAGCACCGCCAAGCCGGCGGCCGCGAACCGCTCCGCGTAATTCGAGAGATAGATTTCTTTAACGGCGGTAAACGCATTCGCCATCACGACTGTCGGCCAAGGACCATTTCCTATGGATTCTTCTGGAAAATACAGCCATCCGGCAAGATCGATGCCGTCGCTTTTGAAGGTTATATCTCTGCGCATTTGACTATCTCCTTTTCCCTGTAAAGTAGCTTACGAGGCGCTCTGCCCTGAACCCATATTGGCCACTAACTCCCGAATTGCCCCAATTTGCGTGAAGAAGTTGAGGAAATCCACAAATTCCCAAATCTCGGCAATTTTATTGTTTGCGCCAATGCCCAGGATCGTCACTCCAACATCGTTAAACCGGGTTCCCGTGGCGTGGACACCCCAAGCGTCGTTTTGGAACGAACCAGACCTTCTCCACCGCAGCACGACTCGGTCATTCGTGATGATCTCCTCCTCGACCTCGACCGCGCGATCCGGAATGGCGACTAAGATCGGCTGAATGAGTGCCATCGTACCGGCAAGATCGTGCGAGACTCCCTGCGCGTCGTGATAGACAAAGTCGGGTGAGAACACCTGGTTCGGATCGCCGCCACGCATGAGAAAGTTAAAAAAATTCTGACCAATTTGGCGGTTTTGTTCAATGATATCGTTTGCCATGATGCTCTCCTGTTCGATATTGTTAATTGCCGTGCTTTCCTCTCTTGGAGGAAGCACGCCAAGCTGTTGCATTAAGCTCAACATATCTACTTCGTACCAGCTTTCCGCAACCTTGTTGTTGACAAGGCGGAGAATGCCAATTTCGGTGATGCTTATTCGCCTCCCGGTTGGAGCAATGCCCATGAATTCTCCCTGATGGGTACCGGTTTCGGTAAAGCGGGCTACCACTTTATCTTCCTCGGCGATCAGGTCCTCAATCGTCATGTGAAAGTCCGGGAAAGCAGTACGCCATAGAGTGGCGATGACTTTGACGCCTTCCGGCCCAGGCGGTAGCTGCGGGGCGCTGGGCGTAAAGGCATCGGGTGCGAATAGTTCATCCGCCACGGCCAGGTTTCCGTTATTCCAAACCTCGTCGATAAATCGGCGGAACATTGCCTTGTTTTCTTCCGGTGTTGTCATCGTCCGTTTTCCTCGCGGGTTATGTCGCACTTCCCGGCGCGGCAATCACCCCTAACTGCTGGTACATGCCCAACATATCCACTTCGCCCCAGCCTTCGACAATCTTGCCGTTGACGACCCGATCAATGCCGATTGAAGTCACCGATACTTGCCGGTTGGTTGGCGCAATGCCATAAAAATCTCCCTGGTGAGTGCCACGCCACGTCATGCGAATCACTACTTTGTCCGCCACGCCAATAAGATCGTCAATCACCATGCGGCCATCGGGAAAACCAGTGCGCCAGGCGGTCACGATTTGCCTGACGCCATCAGGCCCTGATGGGACTGCTTGGCCACCCGCCACATGGGCGATAAAATCTGGGTCGATCAATTCATCGGCTACGCTGAGATTTCCATTCGTCCAGCCTTCTTCCAGCCAACGGCGAATAATGGCCTTATTTTCTTCAATTGACATGAATCATCCTCCTTTTCATTCAGGGGAAGCGCCGCCTGCGATTAGCTTGTCTGACCGCCGCCCAGAGGTGCTTGCTGCGCCACGGCGGCTGCCATAATTTCATTCGCTCTGCGGATTTCTTCCGCTCGCCGCTCGCCAATCAGGTATTGCAAATCCGGCATTGGCACGCCGGATATGCCCCATTCCATTTGCGGTGTTTCGTGAATCAGGCAATACACAAAAGGTCGGGTCACTTCGCCGCAAATAGAGACGAATGTTTCAGTGAGTTGTTCGATGAGTTGCCGCTTCTGATCGGGAGTGGCAACCACATCCTGAATAAATCTCACGTCAATGATAGGCATCTCAACAGACTCCTTAATTTAATGAATACACAGGATTCCAGGCTTTAGTGATTAAGGGATAAACAGTTTATTGCTCAACCCACACCGACACTGAACCGCCGTTGCAGCGAAACTCTCCCCAACCGTCATTACCGGTGGTGATCGTGCCGCCATCATTGCCGGTTGCATCCGTGAAATTCCGATTCGGGCGATTGACATTCATCCGTTTCGATCCGCCCGGCCCATCGCTCAGCACGACCGCGATGGCGCGCGGATGGTCGGCGTCGCCCAGCCGGGTCCAGCCGATGACATCGGGATGATCGAAGTAATCATTTTGCAGGCCGTAAGCGTGATCCCGTCGCACCTGCAACAGCCGATCGAGCGTCTGTCGATGCGAAGTACGTCCCGGCGCGCCGTAATAATCGGGATAGAACACGCAGGGCTGGCCGCCTTCCCGTAGCAGAATCAGGGCGTAGGCCAGCGGCTTGAACCAGTCCTGAACGGTGCGTTCGTAGTAGGTGTCGTGGTTGTCGACGAAGGTGACTGCCAGCGTCGGGTCGCGAGCCAGCAGGGTATCGTTCAGCAGGTTGCGCATGTCGAAATTGCCGCCGCTTTCGGAGGCCGTCCGCAGGTTGAAATACAGCGGGAAATCGAACAGCGACATGCGCCGGCCGGTCTGGTCGAGGAACCACTCCAGCGTCGCCAGATTGCCGGAGAAGTATTCGCCGACGCCAAACAGCTCGCGCCCGGCGGCGGCGCGCGCATGGTCCAGCCACTCGTTGAAGAAGAAGAAACGGATGTGCTTGGCGGCGTCGAAACGGAACCCGTCGATGCCCAGGGTTTGTACGATCCAGTCGCCCCAGCGGTTCAGTTCCGCCCGAACATCGTTGCTGCCCATGTCCAAATCGGCGAACAGCAGGTAATCAAAATTTCCCCGCTCCGGATCCACCGGGGTATCGAACTGCTTGTCCCGCAATTTGTAGATGGTACCGGCGGATCGGGTGCGCTGGTCGTAATCCACCGCGTCGAAGTGCTGCGAGTCCCAAACGAAATCGGAATACCTGCCGGCGCGGCCTGGAAAATTGAAATAGGTCCAGGTTTCGATTTCGCGCGGCGGGCCGATTTCGATGTTGCGATTGTCGTGCGACACCGGCGTGCCCATCACGACTTCGGTGCGATCCGCGCCGGCCTTGTGGTTGACCACCACATCCAGATACACCTGCAAGCCAGCGGTGTGCGCGGCTTGGATGGCGGCTTCGAGTTCCTGACGGGTGCCGTATTTGGTGCGAACCGCGCCTTTCTGATCGAATTCGCCGAGATCAAACAGATCGTAAATGCCGTAGCCGACATCCTGAATCCCGCGTTCAGCCTTGCAAGGCGGCGGCAGCCACAGCGCGGTGATGCCGGCGGCGGCGAGATCGGCGGCGTTGCGGGTCAGTTCATTCCACAACATCCCGTCAACGGGATAATCCCAATAAAAATATTGCATCATGGTTCCGTTGGTTGCCATCGCCTGAACTCCTAAACCGCTATTCTGTCGGGGGAAATTACTGCCGTTGGAACACCAGCACGCTGTTCGCCGGTAGACGCGCGGTGAACGTGCCGCCGCTGGCGGTGATCGGGTTCGCGTCGACCAACCCGCCGCCGCCATAGCCCGAGGCGTCGCTGTTGAAAATTTCCCGCCAGCGCCCGTTCGTGATGCGGGAGCTTTGGATCCGGTAACCGCCGGCGAACGCGCTGTTGTTGAGGTTAGCGATCACCAGCAATTCGTCGCCCGCCTCCCAGCGCCGGAAGGCAAGAACGCGGTTGGCGTCGTGGGTGTGGAGGACATCGATATTGCGCGAACGCAGGGCAGGGTGTGCTAGCCGCAGTCGGATCAATTCCTGATAGAAACGGAACAGATTGGCGCCCGTACTCTGGCGCAGAGCCGGGAAGTTTTCCCGATGAGTGATGAAATCGTCGTAGCGATACGGTTCCGATGCGCCGACTTCCTCACCCATGAAAAACATCGGAATGCCCGGCCCCAGCAGGGTCATGCTGGCGGCGACGTGGGCGCGGGCCTCGGCATAGCGCCGGATGGTGGGATCGTTCAGCGACGCGCCGTTCACCGCGGTTACCAGGGTGCGCGCCGAATAAACGCGCTGGCCGCCTTCTTCATAGTAGGAATTGCCCGCCTCGTCGTGCGATTCGTGATAAACGACCTTGGCGGTGGCGCTTTCCGTCAAGGCGCCGGCAAACCAGGACATGCGCAGTTCCCGGTTGTCGCCATAGCCCGCGAATTTGATCAGCCGGGCGCGGCTGGCATCGTTCTGCGCATCGCCGATCAGGTGATGGTAGAAATCCGCGTACCAGGTGGCGTCGAAACCGAGGCCGCCCTGCTCGCCCGATTGCGTGACCGCCGACCAGCCGGAATGATCCTCGGCGGTCAGCAACACATTCGGTTTGATGAGCTTGAGGGTGCGGGTCCACTCGCGCAGGAACTTGGCGCCGAAAATCCGCGCGGTGTTGGCGGCGGTGCCGTTGGCGTGGAGCACCGCGTAGGAGTGGATGGAGGTGGTCTGATCGACCCGGAAGCCGTCGAGGTGGAATTCGCTCACCAGCATGGCCGCGCTGCTGATGAATAGCTTGCGCACGATTTCATCCCAATAGCGTGGCGCGTAACCGGTCGACATGTTGTCGATGTAGCCGCCGTGGCCCGCAGGTATTCGTTGCGGATCGCGCCGTGCCGCTTCCTCGTAGGCGGGATAATCGCCGGGACGACCCTCGTACCAGTAATAGATATTGTGTTCTGGCGTGGTGGAATCGTAGGCCCACTGCGCGCGTTCGCCGTCATGGGTGTAATGGTTGTACACCACGTCGAGCAGCACGGCGATGCCGCGCCGGTGGCATTCGTAGACGAAATGCTTGAATTGGTCGCGTCCGCCGCCGGCGTATTCGATGGCCAGATAGTGCGAGGTGCCGTAGCCCCAACTGGTCCAGCCCTCGAATTCGGATGTCGGCATCAACTCGATGCAGTTCACGCCCAGATCGGCCAGATAATCGAGCAGGTCGATGGCATCGGCCAGGGTGCCGCGCCGATCCTGCCCTGCCCCCAGTCCATCGATGTGGAGTTCATAAATCACCAGATCGTCGATGCGGGTCGGCAGCGGTCGATTCGGGTCGAACTCGTCACGCCAAAACTCATCCTCACTCACCCTATCCGTTTCCGGCCAAACGGGATTGCCGTTGGCGTCCAGTTGCCGAAACGGTTGCACAACCCGTTCGGGGTCGATCACCACCGAGCAGCTTTTGGCGCCGTCCAAATCCTGACGTGTACCGTTCCAGGGCGGTGGTGGCGGATTTTCGTTCCTCGGGTTGGGATTGGCCGGGTCTTTGCCGCCGCTGCCGATCTGGCAGTGGGAATAGATGTCGGTGCGATAGGCGGCCAAGCCATCCTCCCGAGTGATGCGGAACATATAGGGGGTGTGGTCGAAACCGGCGAAGCTGGCCAACGCGGGTGCGTCGGCCAGCGCGGTCGCCCAGATACCGTCCTCAACTTCGTGCATCGGGATGGTCGCCGTGACGCCCTGTCCGTCGTTCGAGATATAGCCCCCGGCGGGTTCGCCGCGCACCACTTCGACGTTTTGGGCGTTCGGTGCCCAGACCGAAAAGCGGATTGCCGGTTCGGTCTGGCCGGCGACGAACAGCTTGTTCGCGCCCAGCCGGCGGCAGTGGGTCAGGTAATAGCGCTCGGTCTGATCGGCGGCGCGCAGCGTGAAATTGCGGTAGCGCTCGGTGATGGCGGCATCGCTGACCTCGGTGGGAATACCCCACGCATTGGGTCGTTGCGAGGTATCGACATTTACGCCCCAGCGGAAGGTCTGGCCGATTTGGCTGTCGTCGAGATTGACTGTGGCCCGAAAGGCGGGGCAGCCGTCCTCGGCGGTGAACGCTTCCATCGGCACGGTGGCCCACTGCTCGGACCGCAAACCCACGGCGTTCCAGTTGCCCGTCAAGCGGGCGCTGACCGCAAAGGGTTGCCGCAACCCTGTCAAATACTCGAACCGTACTGGAATCAATGCCATGGGGAATGCTCCGTGTAGCCGCTCCGCTGATTGGCAGGCTGGAAAAAACAGATCAGGCCGGTGGCGGGGGCGGGTTATCCTGATCGGTAAAACCCTGGGTGATCTGAAAGATGTTGCCTTCGGGATCGGCCAGCCACACGCTGCGCCAGCCGGGAATGAAAGCGCCGAAATCCAAGGGGCCAAAGGTAATCCGCGCTTCCTCGCCCATCGCCGTCAATTGGGTATCCACGTCGTCCACCTGGAACGAGTAATTGCGCACGCCCGGATAGAGCAGCCCTTCGTTATTGGTGTCTGGCGACGCAGGCCGTTCGCCCTGCGCCGGGAACAGTTCCAGGTACACACCGCCGCCCCGCAGAAACACGATCTGGCGGCCATCCGGCAAATCGATCACGCGGGCACGCTGGAAACCGAAGTGCTTGCTATAAAAGCGCTCGATGGCCAGCATGTCGTTGCAGTTCAGGGAAAGGTGATGAAACATCATGGGAGCGTCTCCTTACCGTCCGGCCTTGATCAGATCGGTGCACTTTTCCGCGATCATTAGAATCCCAGCGTGGCAGTTGCCGGACGGCACCACCGGCATCACGCTGGCATCGACCACCCGCAGCCCTTCCAAACCCCGTACGTTCAAGTTGGGGTCCACCACGGCCTGTTCGTCGATTCCCATCTTGCAGGAGCCGGCCTGGTGGTGATACGAATCGGCCCGCTGCCGCACGAACTCGCGCAGTTGCGCATCGGTGCTCACGCCCGGTCCTGGCAGGAGTTCGCGGGTGACCCACTCGGAAAATGCGCGGGTGGCGAAGATGTCACGCGCTCGCTTCACGGCGTCCATCAGCCGCTGGGTGTCGTCCTCGGTGCCCAGGTAATTCGGGTTGACCAGGGGTTTGTCGAGCGGATTGCCGCTGGCCAGCCGTACCCAGCCGCGCGAAGTGGGCCGCACCACACCCGGCAGGATGCTGACCGAGTTCGGGTTTTGTTGGCCGATGATGATGTCGAACGGTACATGGACGAAGGCGATCTGGATGTCCGGCCCGCTTTGCGCTGGATCGGATTTGTAGAACAGAGCCGCCTCCGACAGATTTAGATTGCCCGGCGGTACCGGCCGTGCGGTGCCCTGGATCACGCCGGTCAGGACGTGGTTGTGGAAGTTCTCGCCGACGCCCGGCAATGCCGCCACAACTGGAATATTGAATTCGCGCAGATGATCCGGGTTGCCGATGCCGGACAGCAGCAACAGCTTGGGCGATTCAAGCGCGCCGGCGCAGACCAGCACTTCCCGCTCCGCCCGTACGGTTTGCAAGATCCCGTTCTGACTGTACTCGACCCCGACGCAGCGCCGACCCTCGAATAGCAGCCGGGTAGCTTGCACATTGGCGCTGAGCGTGACGTTCGGGCGGGCCAGGGCAGGGAACAAATAACCTTCCCGCGCGCTGTACCGCCTGCCGTCGCGGATATTGACGTGATGCCAGCCCGTCCCTTCCATCTTGGGACCGTTGAAATCGTCCGTGGCGGGATAGCCGAGTTCCCGGCAGGCGGCGATGAAGGCCGTCGACGTGGGACTCGGATCGTGCAATCCCGCGTTCAGCAACGGGATGGGGCCACCCTTCCCGATCCATGGCCCCGTGTCATCTTCCTGATCCTCCATTTTCTGAAAATAGGGCAGCACGCTCTGGTAGTCCCAGCCGGCGCAGCCTTGCGCTGCCCAGCCGTCAAAATCGGAGGCGTGACCCCGAATGTGCATCAGGACGTACAGGTTGCTGGTGCCGCCCGGCAGCTTGCCGCGCGGCTCGTAGGCCTCGCGCCCACCCAGCCCCGACTGCGGTACGCTGCGATAACCCCAGTCCACCTCGGAACCCAGCAGGGTCGGCCAGGCCGCCGGGGTTTCAATGCGGGTTTCAATGTCTGGCGGAATCTGGGAATTCCCGGCTTCCAGCACCAGCACCCGGACTGCGGGATTTTCACTGAGCCGGTTGGCCAACACCGAACCGGCGGACCCCGCGCCGACGATAACGAAGTCGTAAGCACTCATGGGACGCTTCCTTACGCCGGCGGCGCCTTGGGGTTAGTGGGGTGATTGAAGGGCGCGAACGCGGTCTCGTCGTGGATGGTGCGCATGTACTTGATCTTGCCGTTTTCCAGGCGGAAGTAATTCGCACCCACCACTTCCCGATCCGGCAGGTAGTTGTAAGCGATGGGTGTCCCAGCCCGGTTGGCGGCGTCGCAGCGCCAGATCACGACCGCCTGGTCGCCGTCCACCACGATGTGCTTGGTGATCATCTGGAACCGGCTGTAGCCGTAGCTGATCGCTCCAATCGCGCCCCGTAACACCTCGATGCCCTCGAAATGCCCGGCTAACTGCTCGTCGCCCGTCACATCGTCGGCGAACAGGGTCAGCCATTCGTCCCAGGCGCCGCGCCCGGCGGTTTCGTAATATTTGTCGATCACTTCTCTGGTGGTCATTGTCCTTGCTCCTAAGGGGTCGCAATTTATCGGCGCAGGCAGTCAAGCCGAGGGTCCGCGCGGTCGTCGTCGGGGCACGTTGTAAGCCTTGACGAATTCATCGGCGGCGTCTTCGATGATGGGCACGAAGTCGTTGATCAAGAAATCGGGGTCCGGCAGCGGCCGGCCGGCGAGCCCCCATTTGCCCTGCTTGACTTCCTCGATCATGACGTAGATGTAGGGTCGGGCCGCTTCCATGGTGGCCTTGCAGAAGGCGTCGGTCAGTTCCTTGATCAGCGCCGTTTTCTGCTCGTCGGTGAAAAAGTTTTCGATGATCTTGACGCTGACGATAGGCATGGCGGCGCTCTCGCTTTATCAGGTCCAAAACTCGTCGTACTGCGCGGTGCCGTCGCCGAAGATGGCGCCCCGACCTTCGATCACTTTGCCGTCCCGCCAGGTCAACCAATGAATCACGTCGATGTCGAGGCGGCGATCCGGCTGGCCGGCGCGATTGCCGGTGTTGCGGGTCACGTCGGCCGAAAAGTTATCGGCAGCCATCACCGCTATCGAATCCATGCGGAAGCTGTTGTCCGACAGCCGGCCGACCGTTCCCATGAACGCGATGAATTCGTCGAGATTGTTCTTCCAGCCCGATAACGGGTTGTGACCGGGAACGAGCCAGCGCATGTCCTCGGCCCAAAGCTGGGCGATTTGCTCGCGCTGGCCGGTGGCGAGCGCCGCGTAGGCAGCGGCGACCTGTTCGGGGGTAATCATGGTCATGAATGTGCCTCCTAATCCGCCAGCCGATCGGGGATCGGCTTGAGTCGGTAGACGGTGTTGAAAAAGGTGTCCACCGTATGCTGGTCGCTGATGTACACCTGCACTTGGGCGATCCGCCCATCTCGAATCCGGTAATGGGTGCAGTTGAGAGCGTTGAGCGTGACTTGCGACTCGGCGCCCGAGGCATCCCGCACCGTCGTCGTTCCTTGCCCGCGATGGACTTCCACTACCGTATCGTCACCGAAGGTATCGACGCCGGTGCTGGGATCGCGCTGGGGATCGAGCGTGACCTGAATATTGGCCCGCACCAGTTGAGCGAAGAACGCCAGGACTTCCTCGGCGCCGTTTTTGGTGCCCGACAGCGGATGGCGGCCGGGCAGATTCCAGAGCAGATCCGGCGCGAAAATCTCGTTGCGGATGGTGTCCATGTCGTTGCGGTTGAAGCACTCGTACATTCTCTGCACCAGCGCGATGTTGGGATGTGTGTCTGCCATGCTGTTGTCCTCTCGATGACTGTAATTTCAAATGGTTGCGCGAAAGTGGTCCGATGCTTGGACAAACCCGATCACAGCGGCGGCGAACCCGGCATCGGCTGGAGTTCATCGACGATGTAGCGAACCACCACCGGCTGGCCGCTGGCCGGCGAAGCGATCACTTCCCAGCGTTGAAAGGCGTCGAAGCCGATCCATTCGCTGCGTGGCGCGGGCGGTCGCCAGCGCCGGGCCTGCCAGTTGACGACCACATCGAGCAGATAGCGGTCGTCCCGCCAGGCGATGCCGACGTGGGTGACGGCGTGCAACTCGTCGAAGAAGAGCCGGATCACGCCCTCGTACCAGGTCTGGAATTCCTCGACCCCGCGTATCGCTCCCTCGGGAAACTGCATCTCGACCCCATCGACCACCAGAGAAACCAGTTCCTCGGCGGGCGCGTGAATATCGAGCTTGCGATACCAGTCAGCGACGAAAGCTTCGATCCGCGTGCGGCTGAAGGGCCCCGCAACCGTCGGTGTGTTGTGATCCGGCATAACCCAACCCCCTTTTCAATTCGTTGGCCGTGGCACGCTGCCGTCCAGGATCAGCTCGATCAGGTACGGTCCGTCGTGCTCCAGCATGGTCTTGATCGCCGGCGCGATATCGGCGGGTTGCGCGACCCGTTGGCCGGGCACGCCCAGCGCCCGCGCCAGTCCGACGAAATCCAGGTCGGGATCGGCGATGTCAAACGGCGGCGGGAACGACGGTGGGAACTGCGCTGGGCTCAAACCCAGCGACGGCCAGTAATCGAGCAGGTTTTGCTTGAGCAGGCGGTAGCTGCGGTTGTTGCAGACGACGAACTTGGCGCCGATCCGGTAATGTGCCGCCGTCCACAACGCCTGGAAGGTGTACATGGAGCCGCCGTCGCCGGACAGGCCCACCACAATCCGCTCCGGGTGCGCCAGCTTGGCGCCAATCGCGCCGGGCAATCCGACGCCGAGCGTGCCGCCGGGAGTCTGGAAAAACGATCCCGTCGCGTGCGGCGGCAGCCAGCGGGTCAATTCCGGGAAATGGGTCAGCGATTCATCGAACAGAATCGTGTCTTGCGGCAATTGTCGGGCAAGCTCCGCCGCGAAGGCCGACATGTGCAGCGGTACGGCGTCGCGCACGGCCTCGTCCCGCGCTCTGGCTTCCACCAAGGTCCGCTGATTGGCCTCGCCAATGGCGCGGGCGCGTCCGACCGCCGCTTCCCGTTGCGCCGGCGTGGCCGAATCGGCGACCGCGTCCGCCAGGGCCTTCAGCGTCAACTTCGGATCGCTGAGCAAACCCGTCGTGATCGGATGGTTTTTGGCGATCTCGTAGGGATCGAGGTCGATGTGGATGATTTTGGCGTCCGCCCGGAACGGGCTGGTCAGCAGCGGGAACACTTCCGGGAAAACGTAGGTGCCGCAGATCACCACGACATCGGCGTCGGCGACCAATCGCTGGCTGGAATGACCGAACATGTGGCCGACCAGGCCGCAGTAGAGCGGGTGGGTCCACGGCATGTTCAACTCGGACGCCATCACGCCATACACGCGCGCCCCCAGCACGTCCGCCAGTTGAACGAGTTCCGCCTGCGCCTGCGAGTGCGCGACGCCGTCGCCCATCAAAATCAGCGGGTTTTGCGCACCGCGCAGCAGGGCCGCGACGGCGGCGATAGCCGACGGCTCCGGGACGACGCGAGTGGACGGGACGACGGTTTGCAGCACCGGCTCGTCGTTGGGCGCATCGAGAATATCTTGGGGCACCGAGAGAAAAACAGGGCCAAACGGTGGCGTTGCCGCCATCTTGAGGCAACGCCGCAGCAGACGGAGCAGACTGCGCGAGTCGATAACCCGGGTGGCGTACTTGGTGACCGGACGGACCATGGCGACCAGATCCGCCGCCATTTGCGCGTCCATCGAGTCGTAGGCAGCGCCGGACTCGCCTGTGATGACGAGCAGAGGCGAGCGCCGCCGCTTGGCGTGATAGAGGCTGCCGATGGCATTGCCGAGACCGACGCTGCAATGCAGTTGCACCACCGCCGGTCGCTGCGTCGCCTGGGCGTAGCCGTCGGCGATGCCGACGATAGCCGCCTCCTGCAACCCCAGAATGTAGCCGATGGCCGGGAAGCGCGAGATTTCATCGAGTAATCCTTCCTCGCTGCTCCCCGGATTGCCGAACATGTACTGAATACCATCGGCCTCAAGCTGCTCCAGAAGCTTTCGATGCCCTGTTTTTCCAGACATAACATCACCTCTTTGCGGTCAGGAGACGGCTACCCGGTCGCGACTGCTCCACCCAATCCCGTGGTCACCCGCCATGGCGCCACGGACCGCGCTCCAGAGCCTCCACCATGACCGGCCGCACTCCATCGAGGATTTCGTGAACCGGCTGCTGACGAAGAACCAATCAAATAAAACCTTGCGACTCATGAACTCAAACCTCCCTGTTTAGCGCCAAAATCTGTCGAGCAATCGCCTGGATGAACGGCTGGATCACATGCCAATCGTGCCCGGTGACCAAATCGTTATCCACGACCACCCCACCGTTTTGCTCATCCCGGGGAACGTAGATCGCGCCGCAGTTCAACACGTCCGCCAGCACCACTTCGTGGCAGATCACCTTGCGTCCATCGAGCAACTCTGGGCACGGCGTCAAGATCCACAAGCCGTGGCACAGCGGTCCCTTGACGATGCGCGGGTTCTTCATGGCACGGGCGAAGAACTGCACCGCAGGCGCCGAGCGCACCATTTCCGGTGAGATGGGCTGTCCCTGTGGCGGCTCGAAATACCGCAGTCGGACACTGGTGTAGTTGGCCGCCATGATCACCGCCGCGTAGTCCTCCAGCCTGACATCCTGGAAGTCGATGCTTACCTCCAAGGTGAGCAGGGTATGTCCTGCCTGCTCCATTTCACTGACGAATATGATGTTTTTATTTCCCCATAAACGAGACATAAAGTGCACTTCCGCCCCTAGCGCCCCGAAACCGTAGCGATAGGCCTCGATTTCGCTGGGAATGTACTGGCTTTCCACCAGCACCGCGATCTTTTTACCCGCCAAAACTTGGAGAGACATGATCACGACCTCCTGGGAGTCTTTGGATGAAATTCCACGACTACCGGCGAGCCAAGTTCAGTGTCATCCAGTTCGATTTGAAAATTTTCCCGCGCAAAGTTATCGCGCGGCACGCCATTCACCGTGATACCCGCTATTTCGATCGTGTCGGGCGCATAAAAGTCGGGCAGAACATTGAGCGTGATGCGCTCGGTCTTTTTATCGGGGCAGAAGAATAGGCAGAAATTAGCGCCATCTTCCTTCTGATCGACTATCGGGCGAACGAACGAACGAGTGTAAATATGCGCGAGATAATTCAGCTCGAAAACATGATAGCCGGATACGGAATGGCCGCCTTTTTGGCCATAAGTCCCTTCGATGATGGGATGGCCGTTATCATTGACCCGGAAGAAGATGCCACGATTATCGTGATCCAGAAAACAGGCGTTCCAGAACATCTCCATTTCGCGGGCCAAATCCAGATAGCGGTATTCCTGAGTGGCACCGAATAAGATCAGATAAGCGAGAATCCCTTGTTCCTGTTGCCAGAAGTCTTTGGTGTTACCCCAAGTGAATTCTGTGGGCACATTAGGCTGCGGCTGGCGCTCGACCGCATCAAAGCAGCCACCATGAACTTGATCCAGCCCGTAAATCGCCATGGCATCGCCCAGCTTTTTAGCGAGACCCAGAAAGTCTGTGGCCAACAACTCGTGTTGTTTCGCCGCGCTGTCCCGGTTTTTGTAGCGATCCTCGTCCGCCAAGACCTGGTAATAATTCGCCACGCGGGTCAGATTCCAGGCAATCTTCAGGTTGTGCCCAACGATGGCCCGGTTTTGTTGCCAACGCCATTTTTGATCGGGCGTCCAGTCGGCATGGAACCGTTCGTTGACGAATGGAACCTTCGGGTCTGGATCCGGAAACTTCTGCAAAATCAACCGGGCAGTCGTATCCAGAATGCTCCGGCAGGTACCTAAAAAATCCTCGATTTCATCGCGGCCGCCGCCGCCGCGCGGCAGCGGATCTAGAGCCAAGATCAAATTGACCAGATAGGCGGGAATGTGATCGCCGATGGAGTTCCAGTTCTTTCGCGAGCGGTTGTCGCCCAGCGCTTCGGCGTCCGGCCGTAGAGTGGCGTAGTCGATGTGGGAAAAATAACCGTCTAAGCCCGTGAAGCCGTTTTGAACCGAATCCAGATAAAATGTTTGGAAGGTACGAATGGTGCGCTGAATGTCTTCCAACACCTCCCAATCTTGAGTGATTCGATAGTATTGGGCCAAGCCGGCCAGCGCGTAGATTTGCTCGTACAGCGGAATGGTATCGCGGTCGTCCCAATTTTCCGATGCGACCACGATTTTTACACCTCGATCCCGGGTTTTTCGTTTGCCGAAACTCCAGAAACAGCTTTGTCCGTCGTGGCTCAAGGAGCGGAAGGTGTAACGCTGATATTGGACACCTGCTTTGGCGGCACACAAATAACGCAGGTTGCCGGTCAGCAGATAAGCAGAGGAAAGGCCGTAGATGAAACGGGATAAGGTCGCGCATTCCTGCACGTTATCATCCTGCATCGGCATCCCAAAGATATTCAAGTTGGTTTGATAAAACTCGGCAAAATCATCCATTTCATAAGTGCGGTGATCACCAAACAGATCGTCCAGCCACTCATCGGCTAAGCGGGAAATCTGGGTGAGCCACCAATGCGATTCCTCGAAAATGTATCGGCCGCTCTCGTAATGGGGTAACGTCACGGTGCTGGCCTGAAATTGCTCCTTCCCTTGGTGCGCTTGATAGATGCCATAAATGATAACCAGCTCATCGGGATGAACATATTTGCGCACCATCTCGGACACGCCGCCGTTTGGATTGAAATTCGGTGGTGTCGGCACGCGATCCCGACTCAATCCGTCTAAATTGCGTAATACGTTAAACGTCGTCTGCGAACTGGCCTTAACTTGAAAACTGTCTCCGCTGCGACAACGCAAAGTAAATGACGCCTCCGTGACATTGACGTTAGTAACTTTCCCCAACAGAGTCATGCTTTGCGAAAAATACTTCATGGGTTCTTTCATGGCTTCTCCCGGACTGACTACCAGCCGATGACCGTGCGATGCAGTTCTATAATTGCGGCAACATGGTCATACTCAATTTTGCATTATCTGACAATAATCCAGAAACCGTCCCATTTAATATAGGCTTGAAGTTATATGACATTTAGCCTATCGGAGGGTTTGTCGATTACATACCAGTCTCAGAACGCTGATCGTCTGTTTGCGATTTTGATGCCATAAATTAATTGTAAAGCTGTTCATTTTTCTTTTGCTGGCATCACGAAATCATGTAAAAATAAACATAATTTATTGAAATAAAAATATAATATCGTCTGTTATTGCAAGTGAAATTCAATTGAAATCCCAATTTCCAACAAATTTATTGTTGAAATAATTTGTATATTTTTTTGATCAAATTAAAATGCAATGTCGCTTAATAATACAGTTGCAATTATGGAGAATCTTATTTGGATTTCAAAATTGAACCTGCCGTTATTGCTTTTTTTCAAATTGAACCCAAGGAAATTTTGTTCGTGCCTCGTCGATTAATTTCTTATTACTTAAGTTATATGACTAAAGCTATATACTCGACCATGCCATCTGGATGTATTAATACAATATGGGAATATTCGAGAACCATGGGCTGAATTCACCCAGAAACGGGTCATAATCGAATATGTTGGGCTGCTTTTTGCACGGTTTCGTGGGCCGAATAGGGGCGACAACCGATCAGCTAAGGCGGGTAATCGAGGAGGAAAGAATGGAAATTAACGGTGCGGACACTATCTTGGTTATCAGCTCAGTCGAAGGTTCCATCGAGGGAAAAAGGACGGAGCGTGGCATCGGTGGCAAGCTTGCCAGCACTATGGTGCAAGGCGTCAGCGTCTCCATGCTCAAGCGTAACATGGACGTTTTTTTCCATCAGATCAATGAAATACTCCAGAATGGCGCCGACCGAATCGGAGAGTTTCAGATTTCGGAGATCGAGGTTTGCGCGCAAATCTCCGGCCAAGGTCAAGTGGCACTGATGGGTAGCGGGGCGAAAATCGAAGCGCAGGGCGGTATCAAATTCACCTTGTGCCGCGTCCCCACAACCACCTGAAACCATCATGCGGTACGAAAACTTCGATCTCTGGATCGATGCCGGGATTGAAGGCCGATATCCGGTGCGGGCCGCATCGCCGCTGGGCGAGGTTCGGGAATCGCTGTCGCTTGATCCCGGCTGGCGAGAAATCCGGCCCTTCCAGGACCGGCTGGCCGAGCGCGAGATCGATCAAGCTAGCCTGACCGATCTTGGTAGCCGGCTTTATCGTTGGTTATTCGCCGGCGATATCGAGCTGCTGTTCGAGCGGTCGGCCGGGCGATTCTTGGGCGAGGCGGAAAGGGGACTTCGCGTCCGCCTGCGCATTGAAGCGCCCGAGCTGATCGCGCTGCCTTGGGAGTTTCTTTATTGGCCGAACCGGGATCGCTTTCTGGGGACGTCGGTGCAATGTCCCTTGGTCCGATATCTGGAAATTTTCGCGCCGATCTCGAATCTGGAAGTGTCGCTACCTCTCGGCATGCTGGTCGTTATCCCCGACAGCACGGACCTCGATGTAGCCGAAGAAAAGGCGAGCCTGCTTCAGACGCTCGCCGGTTTGGAGGATCGCGTCGAGCTGTCATTTCTCGAAGGGACAGTCACCGCTACCAAGATCAGCGATGCGCTGCTGGAAGGCCGCTTTCACCTGTTTCACTTCATCGGCCACGGCGAGTTCGACGGCGATCGGGCGTTTCTGCGACTGAATACCGAGGACGGTGCCAGCGAGTACGTCGACGGTGCCCGCTTTGCCAGCTTGTTCGCCAACCACCCCACCTTGAAGCTGGTTTTTCTAAACGCCTGCAAGGGAGCGGAGACCTCCCCCACCGCGCCGCTGGCCGGCATGGCCTACCGGCTGGTCCAGCAAGGCGTTCCAGCCGTGGTCGCGATGCAGTATGCCATCTACGACGAAGCCGCCATTCTGTTTAGCCGGGAATTCTATCGCTCCCTATTCAAAAGCCGCGCCCGTGGCCGGGTGGAATTTGCGGTCAGCCACGCGCGCAACAGGCTGCTGGGCGAGTTTGCCGGAGAGCGCGACATCGGCGCCCCCGTGCTGTTCATGCGCGCCAGCGAAGGGCTTTTGTTCAACATCGCCACCGGTAACTTGGCAAGGGACCTGCCCATCGCCAACGGCGATTACCGTCGTTGCCAGGTTGCCGAGCGGACGTATCGGCAAAACATCGAAACCCTGGAGCGGCAATACCGCGAAACCTCCGACCCCTTAATCAAGGACAACCTCGATCAAAATAGCAAGGAGTTGAGTCGGCTCAAGCAGGTGCTCGGCTTGAGGCGAGTCGGGTTTTCGGTCGCGATTGGCGCTTCGCTGTTCGTTTTCTGCTTGTCGTGGCTCCGACTGTTCGATTTTCTCCCGCCGGCGGTCAGGCTCGAAAGCTACGCGGTGGGGTTGGCGGGGCTCTTCTTCTCCGAACGACGTACGGACGAGCGAGTCGCCGTGGTCGTGATCGACGAGCAAACCGAGCGAGAACTCGGTAAACCGTTTGGCAAAGACTGGCGCCGCGAGCACGCGATTTTGCTCGACAAGCTTTCGCGAGCGCGCGCGAAAGTCATCGCGTTCGATCTGTTTTTCGAGGACCCGACCCCATTCGACACAGAGTTTGCCGGCGCCATCAAGCAAGCGAGCGAGCGCGGTACCACGGTCGTTGTCGGCTATCGCGACCTCCTCGGGGACCAACCCAAGATCGTGCAGCCTTTGAGAGATGCCGGCGCCAAACCCGGTCTGCTTTGTATCGGTAAAAAATCGAGTTCGGCACAGCTGGCGCCGCTGGTCGTTCGCAAGGAAGACCAGCGATTCATCCTGCATTCCCTGGCGCTCGAAAGCGGTGCCGCCTTTCTGGGACGCGAGCTGGCGATCGATCAAAAGGTTCGAAATATCGACTTTCTCGACCAGATCACCCGACAAAGCGTCACCAAAGTGGCTGTTTCCGAAACCGATGAAGTGAAGTGGGAGCAACCGGGTTGCCCCGCCATCGACAAGCGCGACATTGCGGCCAGCATCATCATCGACCCTTCGAGGCTCCCCGCGCCAGATGCCACCCAATCAAAAGTGCCGTATCAATCCATCGTGAAAGACCGTCGCGACGGTGATTTCAGCCACTTCAGGGACAAAATCGTGCTGGTCGGCATCGAGCGGAAGGATGATCTATTTCCCGTTCGCCACGGCATAACCAGGGAAGAGCGCTACGGTGTCGAATTGCACTCGGCGATTATCCGGTCGCTTCTGGATGGTCGAACGATCCGACCGCTGGACTATTGGCCGGAATTGATGCTCATGGTTGGCTTGGGGTTGTTGGGCGGATTTATTAGAATTGAGACATTTTATTGGCAGTCCCTATTTAGAGCTGGGCTATTGTGGACAACGTTTCTGCTGTATTTTGTTATCGTCAGCTACGTTTTTCACGCTTATCTTGTCATCGTGAATACCATCTATCATCTGCTGGTGTTCAGCTTGTCGTATTGGACCGTCGCGACGGTGAAAAGGAGGTGGTTCGCGTGAACACCCTGAGCCGTTATCGACCATTTAAAACCGTCGGCAATTGTTTTCAGACCTGGATGTCCTCTGCTTTTGCGCTGCTTTTCATCGGGTTCGTCGGGTGGATCGCTCCCGCCGCCGGACGAGAGCAGGCGCTGCCGATTCTCGAAACGATCCTGATGGAAGATCGATCCTCGGACACCGCAAACTACTGGATCGCCGCCGCGCGAGAATGGCGACAGGTGCGGATCAAACGCGAAGGCATTCTCCTGGATGCCGCGCCAGACATGCCCTTGAGAAAGGGCGATCTGATCAGGACCGGACCAAACGTGGCGGTCGCCATCCGTTTTCCAAACGGAACACAGTTGTACGTGCGATCCGATAGCCGCATCCGAATTGGCTCGATTTTCGCGTTTGTCGGCGAGCTATTCGTCAGGGTCAGAGGCGCGTTTCAGGTGGATACCGAATTTGTCACCGCCGGCGCGGAAGGAACCGAATGGGTAATGGCCATTTCACCCCGTGGCGACACGCGTTGTACGGTTTTGGAAGGGCGCGTCCGCATGGCCTCCAGGGAGAATGTCTGGAGATCTTTATCGATCACGGCAAACAGAACATATATAACGCGTGGCTGGCGCCATACGGAGATGATGCCGGCATCGCCGGAAGAGTTATCCGAAATGCGGCGTTGGATCGATCAAATTGATCGGCTGATTGGCAGTCAACCCGCACAGACGCCCGAAGATATCGGGCCTCCTCCCTTTCATACTCGCATTGACGTTCACCGTCACCATGACCGGGACTGGGGAGGAGAGCGCCCGACTCGGCCCGAGCGGAACCCGGGAGGGGAGCGCCCGACTCGGCCCGAGCGGAACCCGGGAAGAGAGCGCCCGACTCGGCCCGAGCGGAACCCGGGAGGGGAGCGCCCGACCCAGCCTGCCCTGGATCGCCGGCCTTATTCCTCCGGCGACGGTACCACCCGATCACCGTAACGCTATTTCACGTTACCGAGACCTTGTAATTTGGACTCCATGGCTTGGATTTTTGGCCCCGCCGGACTTAGCCGCGCAATGCATCCGAACGCTTCGGTCACCCACGACGAGATTCGCGCCGAACTGATCGATACGCTGTACCGATCGGTCCCTGTCGCCGTCCTGGTTCACGCCGTGTCCAGCACCGTGCTCGTTTGTCTCCTTTGGAATAAGGCGCCCCGTCCCAGCCTGCTGGCTTGGCTGGCTGTCCTCTATGGTTTGACGGTGGTTCGTTGGTCGCTGATGCGCGCCTACCAGCGGCGGCAGCCCAACACGGCGAACAAGGGCCATTGGGGAAAGGCGGCAGCGTCTTTATCGTGGGTATTCGGCTTGGTTTGGGCGGCTGTGCCCATCCTGTTCCTCAATCCGGAGCAACCGGCCACCCTGGTTTTCATCACCGTTATCTTGGTGGGGATGAACGCGCAAGCGTTGATGGCCGTGGTGTCTTATCCACCGGCCTACTTCGCGTCCGTGCTGGCGCTGCTGTCACTGATCGTCGTTTTAGTGCTGCGCGGTGGTGCGAGCGGCGCCGAAATCGCTTTCCTAGTAACCTTCAACCTGGCGGCGTGCTTGCTGTATGCCAAAAACATCTACAGGACGCTCAATCATTCCTTGCACCTTCGCTTCGAAAACGCTGCTCTGCAACGGGAAAAGGACGAAAAATCGGCTCTGCTGGAAACTACCTTGCAGCATATCCAACAAGGCATCAGCCTGATCGATCCGCGAAACCGACTACGGATGTGGAACCAGCACTTTCTGGATTTGCTCGGCTTGCACGGCCATGCGCTCGAGCGCGGCCAACCTCTCGACACGATCCTGCACGCCGTCGACCCGCCGCTGGCGCTGCTGGAGAAAGGAAAGATCGAGTTCAAGCGCGCGGGCGGGATCATCGTCGAAATCCTGCAAACGCCCATACCCAACGGTGACCGGGTGTTGACCTGCACCGATATCAGCGAACTCAAGCAGCGGGAGAACGCGCTGGACGCCGCTCGCCGCGAGGCGGAGCAGGCCAACGCGGCGAAAACCCGGTTCTTGGCGACCGCTAGCCACGATTTGCGCCAGCCGATCCACGCGCTGGGCCTGTTTTTCGCCAACTTGGTGGATCGGGTGCGCGATGCCGAAACCCAACCGCTGATCAAGCAGATCGAGGATTCGATCCTATCCATCGACGGCATGTTGAGCGCCTTGCTGGACATTTCCAAGCTGGATGCTGGGGTGATCCGTCCTAACGTCGGTCCCGTGGCCGTAGCCGAACTGTTCAAGCGGCTGGAAACCGAATACCAATCCCACGGGATCAATTTGTTCGGCACCTTGCGAGAGCGGAGACGGTTTCAGCGGCAGGACGCCGACCGCCACGCCTTCAATCGTGAGTCCGGCAGCACGCTACGAATGCGCCCTATCTGGACTGTCGTGCAAAGCGACCCCACCATGTTGGAGCGCATATTGAGAAACTTAATTTCCAACGCCCTGCGCTACACGCGCAACGGCCGCGTGCTGGTGGGCGTCCGTCGCCGCAGCGACAAGTTGCGCATCGAGGTGTACGATACCGGCCCCGGAATCCCCGAAGACCAACTGGACAACATCTTTTTGGAATTTCATCGGCTGGGCGATTCCGGGCGGGATCGACACCAAGGGTTGGGGCTGGGGTTGGCCATCGTGAATCGGCTGGTCACCTTGCTGGGGCACGAGATCGAGGTCCGCTCTCGCCTGGGGCACGGCTCCCGCTTTTCGATCACCGTGCCCCTCTATCACGATGCGACGCGCCATCTCCGCGTCTCGCCGAGCGTGGCGCCGGCCACGATACTGCACGGCCACCGGGTGCTGGTGCTGGATGACGACAAGGCTGTATTGGCCGCCATGGACGGTCTGTTGGAGCGCTGGGGCTGTACTGTCATCAAGGCCGGCTCCTTGGACGAAGCGCGCAGGCAGATTGCCGGTCACCTCCCGCCGCCGGAGTTGCTGATCGTGGATTATCGGCTGGAGGGCGAGTTCTCCGGACTGGAAGCCGTGTCGATCCTGCAAAAAGATCTGCGCCGCTACGTACCGGCCCTGGTGATCACCGGCGACACCGCTCCCGACCGCTTACGCGAGGCTGAAGCCAGCGGTTACCCGCTGCTGCACAAACCGGTGCAGCCGGCCAAACTGCGCAGTGCCTTGCACCATCTTCTCCAGCCGCGCGAGTACGATTCGCTGGGTTAATACTGCAATTGCAGATATTGTGTTTGAAAGGGAGGTAAGGAGCGATGAAGCGAATCCGGTTGTTGAGCGAAGTGGGGTGTGAAACGCTGCGAGCGGCGAGGAAGGACGGACCGAACGGGCGAGTCCGGTGACGGGCGCAGGCGGTGTATTTAACCCATCGAGGGTATCGACGCATTGCGCTTTCGGAGTTGCTTGAGGTAGATGTGGACACGATCAGCGCTGCATTGTCAAAAAAGCCTACTGCTGGAAGCGGTGTCGGCGACGGGTCAAGGGTTCGCGCGACGAAGCCGCCTTTCGTGCCGCGCACATGCGCTTAGAGTTCCAGCTTATTGATTATTTTGTATAATTAAGCATGATAACCAAACAGCAGTATGTCTAGTATTTGATTAGCACGCCAGTCAATTATACGTGTACGAATCTCGCTAATTACTTGGAGGGCACGAGTCACGACACGGTGAATGACTATTTACGGCGAGAGAAGCATACGGCCCGACCGATTTGGGAGCTGGCCGAGCCGTTGATCAATGATCGGCCGGGTAGTTATTTGATAGCGGATGACAGCGTGCAAGATAAACGTCATTCGCGAGTGATGGAGCGGGTGAAGCGCCAGTATAGTGGAAATGCGCATGGTCTGGTGAAAGGAATTGGAATTGTCAATCTTGTCCACAGCGATGGAACGGACCACGATCTGATCGATTTTCGCGTCTACGCGCCCGAAATGGATGGGCTCACGAAAAACGAACATTTTCGGGATATGCTGCGGGAAGCCTATCGGAAGAAAGGGATTCAAGCGCAGACCATTTTATTTGACACAGGGTATGCCGCATCGGACAATCTCAAGTTCATTCATAGGCTTGGAAAGACATTAAAGAAAACCGGCGGATCAGTCTCAGCCCCAGGGACGGCTACCTTCGCCTCGACCAAATCGAGTGGACGCCGGAACGGCTCCAACATGGAGTGGAAGTCAAGTTGAAGGAAGTTCCTTTTAAAGTACAGCTTTTCAAGGGGGTCGCCACAAATGGCGACATTGATTGGGTGATCACGAATCGTGCGCCCAGGTTTATCGATACGTGGGTTGTTCGAGACGAGAATAAGGTGCGTTGGGCGATAGAGAAACGGCATCGGGAACTGAAACAGCTGACGGGGATCGAGAAATGCCAATGCCGCAAGCAGCGGGCGCAACGGAATCATTTCGCGTGCTGTTATCAGGCGTGGCTTTCATTGAAAGCGATGGCTAAAAAGATGAAGAAGACCCTTTACAAAGTAAAAAACAACCTCTAGATCGACTACTTGCGCGATGAGCTACGTAATCCGCGCATTCCAATATATCAGCCAGCTTGACCGACAAGATTAAGCGAAAGTCCTGAGATTAATAGCCAGAACTCACGTTATCTAACTCTCTTTGTCCAGCCCGGAAATCAAACCTCGGCGCGTCGCTTCAATCACTGCCTGGGTGCGGTTACAGGCGCCCAGCGCCCGCATAACGGCGGCGACGTGCAGCTTCACCGTACCTTCCGCCACATCCAGACGCTTACAGATCGCCTTATTGGACAAACCCTGCGCCATCAAGCGCAACACTTCTATCTGCCGGGGCGTCAGTCCGCTGACACCCGCTTCATCCGCCACTACAGCCGCCTGCACCGGCGCCGTCTGCAGGCCTTCCAGAGCCGCTAGCAGGTTAGGCGGAACATACACCTCACCTGCCAGCACCAGGCGCAAGGCCGTGATCATTTGGCGGCTACTGGACGATTTAGGAATATAGCCCATCGCCCCTCCCGCCAGAGCCCGCCGGACATCCGGGACTTCCTCCGAAGCAGACAGAATGACCAGAGGTACTGTCGGGCTGGTCTCGTGCAGTTCGGGCATGGCGCATAGGCCGTCCAAACCGGGCAAGCCCAAGTCCAGAAGGATTAGATCCAAATCGTGATAGTGAGCGGCTAAACGGATGGCTTCCTTGGCAGTCGCCGCTTCGATCACCACAGCCGCATCGTCGAACTGCCGGAGCACATGCAGTAGCGCTTCGCGGAACAAGGTGTGATCGTCAACGAGCAGGATGCGCATCGCTCTTCTTGGCCTTCACGTCGGCAGTAACTCATGATGTTGGACAAGTATAAGGCGCTTTATACTGTCCAGAGTTTATGTCGTTTCCCTAAGCACAAGATAAAAGCCTCAACTTACTGATTATCATAGGTTATAAACGGGGTCATCGCAGAATCTTCCCAAAACCCTACGCTAAGCGATATCAAGGAATGGTACCTGCTCGGCCGTCGACACCCGGCAGTAGGCGAAAACGCGCGACATACACGGTCCTTTCGTTCGAAAAGGGAGTACAGAAGTGTAGTGCGTCCGCAACGCGTTAAAGCCTATTTTCGGACACTGGATTCCAGCCTGTCTGAAACCGGTCGATTTTGGTCGGTCAGGCGGTGATCGGTAGGTGCTTTTCCATATCCAGCTCGATGCGGCCATAAGGATTCACATGGTGGTAAATCAGCGGCGTGAGGCCACGCCAGTCGTCCACCGTCATGCGATCATGCCACGCCGGTTCGCGCAGTACTTCTTGGATCAAGAGGGTGTTGACGTAGACGAGGCATGCCTGCAAGAAAGGCAGACACAGAACGGCCAGTTCATGGTCTTCGACCGAATTGGTCGCGAACTCGCTACCCCTGCCGTAAAAGATAAAGTCGTTGATGCTATTCCAGTTCTCCACGACATTCAAACCCTCGTCAATCTCGCGTCGCAGTGACTCATCGTAGAGGTAGCGGCACAAAAAAATCGTCTTGGTGGCTTTACCCAATTCCGCGAGTGCCCGATAGATCGGATGCATGACGTTGGTCCGGCGCTGATGCCGCTACCCTTGACGTCCATTCGACTCATAGGAACAGCGCATCCGCCGTGGTGCCGAGTTGCGCGGCCAGCCCTTAGGCAACCAATGGGTCGATCCCGTCGTGGCGTTCCGGAAACCGACCATGCACTTGCATAAACTTAAGCTGGATGGCGAGACCGAGCCGATCTTGTCGGTCATGCCGGGTAATAAAGCGATCTCGCTGGCAATGAGCGTCCACAAATCCTGGGTTTCTGGGTCCTTCCACGAAGGGATCACGGCACGTCCTATCACGCGTTGAGTCGTAGGAAATTAGGTGCCCGTTGCAGGAGATATTTGACAAGAGCGTCCGCTACGCTCCAGGCAAATTAGCAGTTACTTATATGTCGTCAAATAGTAGCTTCGCTTCCGTTGAGCCTACATCGCTTGACCGGTCGAAAAGCTACTGAATATCCGGCTTCCAAGTCTCAAAATTCAAGATTACGTCTCTAATCTTGAATTTTTGCGTGCGAACCCATGACGTTCAGCCGCGCGCAATGGCCCTGCGGCGCTAGGTCAGGACCTCCTGGTAATAGCTGCAACCTTCGCAAGGCGCCCGGCCTCCGGGTCGTAGACGTACTGCGTAATAGACCCGTCCTTGATGCGTTCGACGACTTCATCCACGACAAACAAGGGAACAAGAAACTACTCGCGCGGAATGACAGGGTTGCCGAAGCGGTCGTCGATGGTGATGTTCAGCCGTGCCGACGCAAACAGCTTGTGAAATAGGTTCTCCATTCGAGTGCGGTTGATACCGGCCAGCTTATAGGTGGCTACCACATCGATCTTCGACAAAAGGTACGTAGCGTCGTGTTCGGCATTGGCGATGCGGGACTCTACTTTTCCGCCGGTCACACCGATTCAACATCGTCCGCTTCCAATTCGCCGCTGAAGGACAACTGCCCGCTCTGCGGTGAGACCAGCCGTCGCGCGGTGGAATCATCGTAAAAAAGCGCGTTGCAGCGACCGCAGCAATAGATTGCTTTCGGTGCCGTTGGCGAAGATCAGCCGCAGACGGCGATCCACTTCTCCCGCTGTCGTCTTCAACGGTTCGCCCACCTCGGCGACGTAGAGGGTAATGCCGTCGAGTATGAAGAAATTGGCGGTGAGAGGGAACGCTCTGTGGAGGGCAAATCGATTTGGCGGACTATGACCCGACTGTTGGGTCTACCCCCATTTACATGGATAGCCTCGTTTCTCTACCTTGGCACATCGATGCCGTTTCAAGAAGGGGGCGACCATTCCATTGAAATGGATAGGTGGTGAGATATCAGGGTTTGGATCGGCAATCGCACGATGCAAATGGCTCCGACAAAATTGTGCCGAATCATTCGGAAGTTCGCGAAGGGTACACAAACCACAACCATATGAATACCTGAAAATACATTAACCGTTGGATCAGACCTTGAAACTCTGGCATGGCAAACATCGCCATAGGTAGCGTCAGGCAAATACCCGTCATGTAGAAACCGCATATTCGTATTTTCGTGGTGTTTGCCCTGATGCCCTGCCACAAGAAGCCTAACGTCACCGCAATTCCGCTCGCGGTCGCCATGACCGAGTGAAGCCGATGAACCAGCTCGTTATAGGGCATCGCCGGATCGATGGGTCTATGCGGCAACAAACCTGCCGCCGCCACGAAAACCCCGAACAGCAGGAAGGGCACCGTGGCCCATGATCGATGCCGCAACCACTCGATGACGATACCCAGGCCAAATGCCACGAAGCCGATGATCGCCACAACGTTGTTGGGTGCCCTCTGCGCTCCGAGCTGACTGACCGTGTTGGCGACGACGCTGTAGCCGTCCACGGTGTAGAAGGGTCCCAGGAGAATGGCTGCGGCGAAGATCAGGATGCCGAATTTAGTGTACATGTACCGGTTCTTGACGAGCGGTGCCTCGAACGCCCAAATCGCCGATGGCTCCCGCCCGGATCAACAGCAAGCCGAGCCAACAATGAAAAACCGGCCCGCAAATCGAACCGCCGATGGCCGCCGGTATCTGCATCGCCGCGATCTGACCTTTGCCGACGGGAATCACGGTATCTGTCATTCCGAACACCATCGCCAGATTGAGTAGAAATCCGGTCACCATTCCCCAAGCGGCCAGCCCTTGCGGCAAGGAGCGATTGCGCCAAGCTAGTAGGCTGATCAGTAAATAGAAAAAACCCAACAGCCCGAATTTCCACATAAAGTTGGGATCGAAACTTAAGTACGAGTCCATCTTCAGCGCCGTGATGGCCACCAGATCGCCCGCGACATGCGCCTCGGCCAGCAACGAAATCCCGATGATTTCCCGCATCCAGTCCAAGGCGCTCACAATCGTTCCGGCCAGGGCGGTGATGGTGCAGAATTGCACGATCCCTTCCCAATCCTCGTCTCCGGGGCGGCGGACGTAACGGCTCAGCGCATTGATCACGGCCACGCTCAGGATACCGATGGCGACGAAAATATAGCGCCAGGCCAGCGGAATAGTCGGTTGTTCCGCGAACACCTTAAAGATGGCGTCTCCCCGCAGGCGTTCCGCCGGATCAATGGCGACCAGGATGCCAACGAGGAAAAATCCCACTGCAATTGCCAGCGAGATCCAGCCACCGAACCGGTAAATGCTTTTCAACTGAGTTTCGTTCATCAACCTATTGCCTCGTGTGGTTAGCCAGCGGTGGTCATCGTTGCTTTCCGCCGTCGAAAACGCGCTTGCAGCCGTTCCTTGCCTTCCGCTCGTTTTTCCCGGACTTCTTCCGTATCCATGACGGCTTGTTCGGAACCGGAATCCAGGAATCCGGCCAAATCCGCGATGGTGGTGTAGCGAAACAATTCGATAACGGGAAAGGTGCGTTGCAGGGTCTCTTGCAACCGCGCATGCATCTCCACCACCAGCAGGGAATGTCCGCCCAGATCGAAAAAGTTGTCGTGGATACCGATGGTGTTGATGCTCAGCAACTCCTGCCAGAGCGCGACTAGGAATTTTTGGGTATCGGTTGCCGCAGCCGCGAACTCGATTTGCAGATCCGGCCGCTCGTCGGTGCGGGCCGGCAGCCGCTTGCGATCCACCTTGCCGTTCGGCGTCAGCGGCAAGCGATCCAGATAGACGAACGCCGATGGCACCATGTAGCCGGGCAGGCGCGTCTTCAACCGATCCTTGATTTCGTTGACCGAAAGCCGCCGTTCTTCCCGCGCCACCAGATAGGCGACCAGCCGCGGATCATCGCCCGAGCCTTCGTGGATCACCGCGACATCGGCGATTTCCGGCGATTCGGCGATGACGGTTTCGATTTCCGGCAGTTCGATGCGGAATCCCCGGACCTTGACCTGGAAGTCGTTGCGCCCGAGGTATTCGATGCGCCCGTCGGCCCGGAAGCGCGCCAAGTCGCCGGTGTCGTACAGGATCGCGCTCGGTTCCGACGAGAACGGATCCGCGATGAATCGCTCCCGAGTGAGATCGGGCCGATTGAGGTATCCGCGAGAAACGCCCGGCCCACCGATGTACAGTACTCCGGTAACGCCGATGGGAACCGGCTGCAAACGGGCATCCAAGATGTAGGCTTTCTCGTTGGCGATGGGCCTGCCGATGGTGATGCGGTCGATACCCGGTTCGACGCATTCGTAGGTGGACCATACCGTCGTTTCGGTGGGACCGTAGCAGTTCCATAACTGGCCACCACCCGCCGTCAGTTGGTTGGCCAGCGCCACGGGCATCGCTTCGCCGCCGCACAGCATGGTGAGCCCCGGATGACTGTGCCAACCGCTCTTCAACAGAATCTTCCATGTGCTGGGCGTGGCTTGCAGGTAGGTGATGGGCTCGTCTTGCAAGATTCTCTGCAACTGCGCGCCATCGCTGATAGCGTCGCGCGAAACCAGGCGAATGCGACCCCCGCCCAGCAAGGGAAGAAAAATCTCCAGCACGGAAATGTCGAACGACAGGGTTGTCACCGCCAGCAGGGTATCGCCCTGACGAATGGGAAAATACCGATGGGAGGCGAGCAGGAAGCTGACCGCGTTGCGGTGGCTGATTTGCACGCCCTTGGGTCGCCCGGAAGATCCGGAGGTGTGAATCACGTAAGCAAGCTGCTCTTGCGCCGTCGCCACCGCTGGCCGGTGAGTCGGATAGCCCAACAGCGCTTGGTCGTCATCGACGAGCACCACCCGCGCCGAAGCGCTCGGCACATCATCGCGCAGCGACCGCGTCGAAACGATGATCGGCGCCGCCGTATCCTCGACGATGTATTGCAAGCGGCTGACGGGATAGCTGGGATCGAGCGGCACATACGCTCCGCCGGCTTTCAAAATTCCCAGCAGGGCGACGACCATACGCTCGTCGCGATCGAGCAAAACGCCGACGAAGGTTTCCGGGCCGACGCCCAGCGCGATCAGGTGGTGCGCCAATTGGTTCGAGCGCTGCTCCAGCTCCGCATAAGTCAAAGTTTGATCGTCAAACTGTACGGCGATTTCGGTGGGATGCCGGTCCGCGCTCGCCTCGAACAGTTCGTGGACGAGCCGTCCCTCCGGCAGTTCGAAGCACTCCTGGTTGAAGGTTTCGAGGATTAGGCTGCGCTCCGCTCGCGGCAGAAAATCCACGGCGGCCAATTCCTGAGAGCTGTCTTGTAGTACGCGCCGGGACAGGTTTTCGTAGTGCGCGATGACGCGCACGATGGTCGCTCGCTCGAACAGATCGGTGTTGTACTCGATCCAGCCTTTGATCTGCCCGTCGATCTGACCCAAGGTCACGGAGAGATCGAACTTGGCGGTCAAGGTGTCGATCTCGGTGATATCCAGCTCCACGCCGGGGATGCCGAAGTTTTGTCGAGGCGCGTTCTGGTACGAAAACAGCACTTGAAACAGGGCCGAATGGGCGAGGTCGCGACCGGTTTGGAGGTGCTCGATCAGGCTCTCGAACGGGATGTCCTGATAGGTAAAGGAATCCCGAACGGTGGCATGGATTTGTGCGAGCAAGGCGTCGAAACTCATCGTGGCCGACGGTCGAGCGCGCAAGACGACGGTGTTGACGAAGAAGCCGATCAACGGTTCCAGTTGCCGGCGGGCACGATTGGCGGCAGGCGTCCCGATCAGAATGTCATCCGCGCCGGTATGGCGGTACAGCAGCAGGCCGAACACCGCCAACAACAAGGAGAACATCGTGGTTTGCCGGGCACGACAAAATCCATCCAGGGCGGCGGAAAGCTCGCGATCCAACGCGAACGGCTCTCGCGCGCCCCGGAACGTCTGAACGCCGGGACGGGGATAATCCACCGGCAACTGAAGAGGCGGCGGCGGATCCTTCAGTTGCAATTTCCAGTAGGCGAGTTGTTCGGCGAGGTAATCGCCCTGCAATTGGTTGCGCTGCCACCGGGCGAAATCGCTGTATCGGATGGAGAGGGCCGGCAGCGAAGACCGTTCTTGGCGTTGGAACGCCACGTACAGGCGGGCCATCTCGCCGACCAGAAGTCCCATCGACCAGGCGTCGCAGGCGATGTGATGAATCACCAGGACGAGGGTGGCCGCCCGCTCGCCGGTCCGCAACACGGTAATCCGGATCGGTAGATCCTGTTTCAGCCGAAACGGGTAGCGCCCGGCTTCGAGCACTTTTTCTCCGACTCGCAGAGCTTGGTCTTGCTCGTTCGGGCCGGCAAGATCGACGACCTCGAACGGCAGGGTAAAATCTTCGGCGACGCGCAAGTAGGGTCGGCCCTTACGATCCGGATATGCAGTGCGCAACACCGCGTGTCGGCGCACGATCTCGATGAAGCTTTCTCTGAGGTTGTCGAGGTGGATCGGGCCGCGCCATTCGATGCGGATACCAACGTTGTAGGCCGGCTCCCCGGTGCCGAATTGCTCCAGCAACCAGAGCCGCTGCTGCGCGAACGAGAGCGCCGGATCGGTTTCGCCCTCCACCCGAGGAATCGCGTCGGCGGCCGCCGGTTCCGAGCGCAGTTTGCCGAGGAACGCCAGGAGTTCCGCCTTCCTGTCCGTCAAGTGCTGCTTCAGTTCGGCGGTCATCGCCCCCTTGGGCGCGGAGAACCGCAGCGCGCCGGCGTCAGCCCATACTTCGATGCTCCGTTCCTTGAGGAGCGAGAGCAATTCCAGAGTCGTCATCAGATCTCTCCCGCTTCTCGGCTCTCGTCACTCGAATCGACGCCGCGTTCGACCCCGCGTTGCATCGAAGCCCAGCGCAACACCTCGATGCTCTCCGCCAATTGAGCGATGGTCGGCTTCAGGAAAAAATCCCTCAGCGACAGCTCCACCAAGTAGGTTTCCCGCACCAGGGCGATGAGCCGCACCACCATGATGGAGTTGCCGCCCATTTCGAAGAAATTATCGAGGCGCCCGACGCGCTCGACTTCCAGAACACCGGCGAACAACGTCGCCAGTTCCTGCTCCAGTTCGGTCTCTGGCACGGAAAAAGCCTGGTCTTTCTGTCCCTGCTCCGGATCGGGCAGCGCCTTGCGATCCACCTTGCCGTTGGCGGACAGCGGGATTTCCACGAGCCAGATCCAGGCCTCCGGGATCATGTATTCGGGAATCTTCGCGGCCAGAAACGCTTTCAGGTCTTCCGGCTTGGGCCGGTCGTCGGCATCCACCGCCACCACGTAGGCGATCAGTCGCTTGGCTTCCCGGTTCTTGCCGTGAGCCGTCGCCACCGCCGCCCGGATTTGCGGATGCCGGCAAAGGGCGGTTTCGATCTCGCCCAATTCGATGCGGTAGCCGTTGATCTTGACCTGAAAATCCTCGCGTCCGAGGAACTCGATCGTGCCGTCGGGGAAATAGCGGCCGATGTCCCCCGTCTTGTAGAGCCGCTCGCCCGTGCCGGGATGCACGACGAATTTTTCGGCCGTCTTTTGCGCATCGCCCCAATATTCCTTGGCCAAGCCGATGCCGCCGATATACAGATCGCCAGGCACCCAGACGGGCGCAGGGTGGAGGTGCTCGTTCAAGACGTGCATGGTCTGGTTGCGCAGTGGACGACCGTACGGCACGCTCGCCCAAGCGGGATCGATCTGGTGGATGGGATAGTAGATCGACCAGATGGAGGCTTCGGTGGCGCCGCCGAGACTGTACAGTTCGACGTGCGGATTTTGCGCCCTGATCTTGCCGGGCAGATCGAGAGGGATCCAATCTCCGCTGAGCATGACCAGCCGCAAGCGATTCAGCGCCGAACCGGGCCGGGACGCGGTGTGTTCCACCAGCATGGCCATCAGGGCGGGCACCGAGTTCCAGAGCGTAACCTCGTGACGTTGGATCAATTCCTCCCAATGGGCTGGATCTTTCTCGGCGTCGGCATCGGGAATGACCAGCGCGCCACCCACCGCCAGCAGCCCGAAGATGTCGTAAACCGACAGGTCGAAATTCAGCGCCGACAGCGCCAGCACCCGATCCTCCTGGCCGACGCCGAACCGTTCGTTGATGTCGAGAATGGTGTTGACCGCGCCCCGGTGATCGATGACGACCCCTTTGGGAAATCCCGTGGAGCCGGAGGTATAGATCATGTAAGCGATATCCTCGGGGCGTTGCGGCGGGTCCGCCGCAGGCTCGAGACTATCCAGGACGTCATCGTCCGCCACGATGATCCGGGGCAGAGCGTCGTTCCACGACAGCGCCGTTGCGGCGGCCTCGGTGGTCACGATGGCCATCGCTTGACTTTGTGCGAGCAACCCATCGCGTCGCTCATCGGGAAGCCCCGCCGCGATGGGCACGTAGGCGGCCCCGGACAACACGATGCCCACGGCCGCGACGATCTGCTGCCAACCCTTGTCCATGACGATGGCGACCAGTTTGTTGGGCCCAGCGCCTTGCTCGCGCAAAAGATGGGCAAGCCGGCTGGCGCTAGCGAACAGCTCCGCGTAGGTCAGCGTCTTGCCGGGAGCAATGACGGCGAGACGGTCCTCGTGCACTTTCAATCCGGCCAGGAAAAGTTCCGGCAGGGTCACGGTGGAGACCGGCGTTGCAGTGGCATTCATCCCGGTGCGCTGGCGGACCTGCCATTCCGGGATTTGCGGGGGTATCGGGCGGTTCCAGCGGCTCGGGTCTTCGGCCAAGAACCGCAGCAGGGCGCAATAGGCGGCGAACATGTCGTCCAATAGTCCGGGCGGAAACAGCCCTTCCACCGCGTCCCAGTTGAAGGTCAAGGCTCCGTCTTCCTCGAAGACCTGATGATCCAGCCAAACCTGCGGTGTCTGGCCGATGCTGTAGACCTGTTCGCCCAACCAGGACATGGGGATTTGCTCCGCCATCCCCGCATCCAGGGTCAAGGTACTGGTGAACACCACCGGCATCCTGGCCCCGCCGATCCCACGTTGCTGCATCAAATCGCGCTGGACCTTGATGCCCCCCACCAGCCGGTGATCGAGATCGTCCCAAAGCTGGCGCTGCAAGACCCTGACCTGATCCTCGAAGGTGCGCTCGCGGGTGAAATCCGCCTCCAACAGCGTGATCGAGGTGAAATCGCCGAAGATGTCGTTGACTTCTGGGTGAATCGGCAGGCGGTTAAACAAGGTCAGGTTGATGGTGAAACGCGATTCCTTGACCCAGTTGTTCAGAATCGTCGCGAACACGCCCAAGGTCATGGCCGAGGGCGTGATCCCTGCCTGACGCGCTCGCGCCTTCAGGCTTTCCCAATGGGGCCGTTCCAAACGGCCGCTGCGACGGGCGAACACCGGTTTGACGATGGATTTCGGCGAGACCGCCAAAGGCAATTCTGGCGCCGGAGGCAGGGTTTCCAGGCGCTGCCTCCAATAGCCTTCGGCTTCCCGATACGGACGGGTGTGCTTGAGCGCCGCTTCGGCGAGAACGTAGTCGCGGAAACCGAGGGTCAAGGGCGGCAGGGTCAGATCGGGGTTCCGATAGAGCTCGAACAGTTCGATCAGCAGGATCTGAAAGCTGCGCGCATCGGCAATCAAGAGATCGATGCTGACGTGCAAGCGGACTCGGCGGTCGTCGATGCGCGACACGCAAATCTCGAACAGAGGCCAATGCTCCACGTCGTGCACTTGATGCGACATCCGTTCCCGCGTCATCGCGAGAGCATTCTCTCGGTCCCGATCCGGCAGGACGGACAGGTCAGCGATGGCGAACTCGTAAGCGGGAATCTCTTTTAGAACCCGCTGCATCCCGTCGGGATCGATAACCGCGCGCAGCATGTCGTGGCGTTCCACCAGCCGAAGCCATGCCCGATTTAGCCGGGGCACGTCGAGAGTCGCACTATCGAATTCCACGAAACCGTGGCACGAAACATTACCCATTTCCAAGCTGTCGCCGCGGCCGATCCAATAAGCCTGCTGGACGTCGTTCAAGGGAAAGGGCTGATAGCGGCCTTCTGGATCGGGGGTAATCTGCGGTAGCGCATCTGCGTCCGCAGGGGCGGAACCGCCCAGCTCGCCTCGAGCAATCCAGGACGCGAGCGCTTCCACGGTGGGATGTTCGAACAAAGCGCGCAAGGGGATATCGCCACCGAAACGCTCCCGCACGCGAGCGATGACCCGCGCCCCCAGCAGGGAATGGCCGCCCAAGTCGAAAAAATTATCCCGGATTCCGACTCGCTCGCATTTGAGGGATTCGGCCCAGATCGCGGCGACGACTTCTTCTTCTCGGGTGCGCGGCGCGACGTAACCTTCGATGTCGCGGCGATTGTCGCCGGGGGCCGGCAGTGCCCGGCGATCCAGCTTGCCGGTGGCGGTGAACGGAAACCGATCCAGCCATTGCAAACTGGCGGGGATCATGTAGTCGGGAAGGCTCTTTTTCAGTCGAGCGACCAGTTCCGCGTCTGAAGCCGGCTGGCCGTTCCGGGCGATCAGGTAAGCGGCAAGCCGCTTGAGACCGTCGGAGCCTTCGTGGGCGACGACCACAACATCCTGCACGTTGGAATGTCCGCGCAACGCCTGTTCGATCTCGCCCAGCTCAATGCGGAAGCCGCGCAGCTTGATCTGGTGGTCGCGCCGCCCCAGGAATCGCAAGCTGCCGTCAGGGCGATAGCTGGCTAAATCGCCGGTCCGGTACATCCGCTCCTCCGGGTCGGCGGAGAAGGGGTTCGATACGAAGAGCTGACCGGTCAAATCCGGACGGTTCAGATAACCGCTCGCCAGCCCGACACCCGCGACGCAAATCTCGCCCGGCACGCCCAGGGGTACCGGTTGCAAATGATCGTCCAGCAGGTAAATCTGTTTGTTGGGGAGGGGATAGCCCAGGGTGATTTCCCGGACCGGCTCTACCGTCTTGTCGCAACGGGTCTTGAACAGCGTGGTCGTGATCGCCGCTTCGGTAGGTCCGTAGGCGTTCAAGAAAGTCGTAGGCTCAGCCGTCAACTGGCGCCAGGTCTCGAACCGGTGTACGTCCGGGACATCGCCGCCGACCAGCATGACTCTGATGGGAGCCTTGACCACTAGGGCGCGCTCGCGCAGGAAATCGACCCATTCGTGCCACAGCGACACCGGCAGGTGAATTACCGAGATGCGTCGCTCTTCGCAAAACCGCAGCAGCTCCTCTCCCGCCAGATCGGCGCGCTCGCCGTCGGGAAGAACCAGAGCGGCGCCGACCAGCAGCGGAGGAAAAAGGGTAGCGGCGGCAGCATCGAAACTCGGCGACGCGAATTGCAGGACGCGATCATTCTCGTCGAGATCGTGGTTCTCGATGAAGGCGTAGGTATGGTTGACGAGCCCTTGGTGATCCACGCACGCGCCTTTCGGCGCACCGGTGGAACCCGAGGTGAAAACGGCATAAGCGTGGCTCGTCGGCGCATCGTGAACAGCGTCGCGGCGAGTGGCGGGATATGCTTCGGCTTCCGCTTCCAGGTCCAGCGCATCGACGCCGAGCGCGGCAACGCGCTGCTTGACATCGGGGTCCACCAGCATCGCCGAAATCTTGGCATCGCCGAGAATGAATTTGACGCGCTCGTCGGGCAGGTTTTTTTCGAGATAGACGTAGCCGGCTCCGGCCTTCAAGATCCCCAAAATGCCGACGATCATCGAGAACGACGGCTCCACCATGATCCCGACCAGCCTGTTGTCGGTCGCCGTCCGATCTTGCAACAGCGCCGCGACCCGATTAGCCCGCTCGTCCAGTTGTGCGTAAGCTAGGGTCTCGCCTCGATGGATCAAGGCGATGCGTTCGGGCGAGCGGTCGGCCTGTTGCTCGAACAGCCGATGAATGGCTCGATCGAGGGGATAGTCGCGCCATTCGCCCCGACCTTGCGCGATCAGGGCTTCGCGCTCGCCGTCGGCCAGCAGATTCAAGGCCCAGATGGGCGCCTCGGGGGTTTCGACGATGCTCGCCAGCAGCGTCAGAAAATGCTCTTTCAGACGCTCGATTCGCCACGGTGCGAACAGGTCGGCACGATACTCGAACCAGCCGCTCAACCCTTCCCCCGCCACGGTCAATTCCAGCGCTAGGTCTACCTTCGCGGTCTGGGTTTGAACCTCTTCGAAGGTCAGTTCCAGATCGCGCATTCGTACCTGGGCCAGTGGGTTTTCCTCGAAGCTGAAAGCGGTTTGATAGAGGGGGCTGTAGGCCAAGTTCCGCTCGATATCGAGATCTTCGAGCAACTTCTCGAACGGCACGTCCTGATTGGCGAAGCCGGCCAGGGCGGAGGTTTTGACCGCTTGCAGAAACGTCGGGAAATTCTGCGCCTCATCGATTCGAGTTCGAATCGCCAGCATGTTCAGAAAGCACCCGATCAAGGGTTCCAGTTCCGGACGATTGCGGCCTGCGACCGGAGTGCCCACCACCACATCGTCTTGTCCGCTGTAGCGATACAGCAGAATCTTGAAAGCGGCCATCAGCGCCATGAACAGGGTTGCGCCTTCTCGCTTCGCCAGTTCCCGAACCCGCGCGGTCAGCGCCGGGGAAATCGCGATCCCGATCCGTCCACCTCGAAAATCCTGTCGCGACGGGCGCGGATAATCCGCCGGCAAATCCAGCAGCGCCGGCGCGCCGCGCAACCGTTCCCGCCAGAAAGCGCGCTGCCCGTTCATCGCTTCCCGATCGAATTGCTCGCGCTGCCAGGCGGCATAGTCCGAATATTGGATTGACAGCGGCGGCAACCGTGGCTCGCTCCGGCTGGCATACGCCTCGTATAGCGTTACGAACTCCCGAAACAGCACTTTGGTGGACCAGCCGTCGGAGATGGCGTGATGCATCATCAGCAACCCGATCGACTCGCCCTCTTGCAGCCGAATCATCAGGAAGCGTAGCAACGGTCCCCGCGTCAAGTCGTAGGGTTCGCGACACTTCTCGGCCATCAACGCCTGCACCCGCTCTTCTAGGGTCTCGTCGGGCAGAGCCGTCAGGTCGATCTCTTGTAACGACAAAGCAAAGTGTGGGGCGATTTCTGGCACGACGACGCCATCTATCTCGGGAAAACGCATCCGCAACACCTCGTGGCGCGCGATGATGGTGTTCAGGCTCCGCACCACCAGCATCGGCTCCAGGCGCCCGCGAAAGCGCGCCGCGCCGCCCATGTTGTAAATTGCGGCGCCCGGATGAAGCGCGTCGAAGAACGCCAGACGCTGCTGGACGAAGGAAATCGCGAGCGGCTCGCACGTTCGATCTCGCGGACGAATCTTGCCGTCCAGTCGTTGTTCGCTTCTCTGCTTCAGCAACCGACCCAACAAGGCCTTCCTGGCTGGAGACAATCCCGCTATTTGACTGGACATATCGTTCATGCCGAATCCTTCTGATACGGATGATGGGGAATGATGAAGATGGATCGGTTTTATGCGCTCACATCCACTCCACGATGGGAACGAGGTTTTCCGGCGAGGCGTTAGCGAGCCGATGCCGAATTCGGCTCTCTCGATCGATGACGACGGCGACGACACCGCTGTCCAGTTGCGCCGGTGCGATTTCGAAGGCGGTGGTCGCGCGATTGCCCCAATCGGGCAAGATCACCAGGTAGTCGCCCGCATCGAGGACCGGAGGAATGCTGGCGGCCGATGCCCGGATCATCTTGGCCAACAGGTTCTTGACGAAGCCCCGCAGCAATCCCGGAACGTTCCCCATGGCAACGCAGTTGGCGATCCCGACCTGCGCCGCCATCGGAAAGCGCTCGCGGAGCTTTTTGTTGAGCGCACCCGCATCGGGCGCGGTTTTTCGGGTGTGGAACAAGAGGATTTGAATCCGGCCGAGAATCGATTCCTGGGTCAGCCGTCGCCCGAAGTGGACCGAGGTCAGATCGAAAGGCGGCACGGGTTGGTCCAAGGGTCGCTCGATGGGCGCCGGCGGAGCGATCGCGCAGCCCCCGCCCAACAGATTCTCGACGACGCGGGTGCCGACATGAATACCGGAAATCATGGCGGCGGTCTGGCCGCCGCCGGGCGTGGTCCAAGCCCCCGCCAGGATCAGATTTGGAATCCAAGTCTTGGGGGCCAAACGGCTAAGATACATGTTGTCGGTGGTCTGGACGGTGCCAAAAATCGCACCCTGATGGTTGAGGGTCCAGTGGTGGTTGGTCAACGGCGTGGAAACCACCCGCTCGCGAATGGCTGCCCGAAGGCCGGGGATATGCTGTTCGGCGCGGTCGATCAAGCGATCGGCCACTTGGTCGGCGAGCTGCTTGTACGCCGGATTGGCGCCATAGCTTTCCAACTGTCCCCCGGTCTCCCAGACGTTGCGATGATGCCAGGGGGCGAGGGCCATCAACGTGATCACGGCCTGCCCCGGCGGTGCGCACGACGGATCCACCAAGCCGTAATTGACCGCGAGGAAAGGAACCTTGTCCCAATCGCCGGCTTGGATGGCGGCATACTGGGCGTTGCTGTCCGGTTCCTCGCAGATGATGAGCTCGTGGCTGGCGGTGAAGGCTTCGGGCGGGGCATCCAACCCGAGGTAGACGTTGAAGGTGGACAAAGAAGATTCGGCGGATCGAATCCGTTTGCGATAGCCGCTCGGCAGATCGCCCTCATCCAACAATTCAAGAAGGGTTTGCGGCGCCGAAGCATTGGAAATCACGACCCGCGACGCCAATTCTTCGCCATCGCTCAGACGAACGCCCTCGGCGATGCCGTCCTGGACCCGGATCTTGGCCACGCGCGCTTGGCAGCGCAATTCGCCGCCCAGTTCGTGCAAGCGCTCGGCGAGCGCGGCGACTACAGCTCCAACGCCGCCGCGCGGATACCAAGCGCCATAGAAGTGGTAGCTGGCCCAGGTAGCGGCCATGGTCGCGGCGCTGAGCTTCCCTCCCGGCAGCCCGTAGTAAGTCCATTCCGCCGAGAACAGGGCACGCAACTCGGGATCGGCGACGTAATCGCTCATGAACTCGTCCCAGGAGCAGTTCATGGAACGCACGAGAAGCGGAAACAGCGCGGCGATATTCCCTTCCGGCGGACCGTGACGGGTGTCCTCGCGAATGCGTCGCATATCGTGAAAGACTTGGAGCATAGCGTCGATTAGTCGGCGGATTCCCGCTTTTTCGCGTGGATACTTGGCGACCAGTTCCCGTTCCAAAAGAAGCGTGTCGGCATGGGCGGCCAAGGTCGCGCCGCCCAGATTGGCTCGATAAAAAGGATCGAGACGCTCGAAATGCAGACGGTCGGCGATCCCGAGAGCCTTGATCGCGACATCCCCCCATCCTCCCGGCGCAAGGCCGTCCATGGCGTGAAGGCTGACATCGAAGCGGAAGCCGTTGACCCAAAAATCCTGCGCGTAGCCACCCGGCTTGATGGATTGTTCGAGAACGAGCACCTTCTTGCCGGCTTGAGCGAGAGTGACGGCGGCGCCCAAGCCACCCAAGCCGGCGCCGATGACGATCGCATCCCATTGAGCGTTCATGATTCCTCCCATCTTGGTCGGGGGTTGTAACGAAGGGGTAATCAAGCTGTGCCGAAGGCTTCCTCGCCCGGTCGGGCTACATCCGGGTAATCGGATTCCAAGCTGCGAACACCGGGAAACAGGTAGCCCAGGATGCTGGTCAGCAGAATCACGCCACCCGAGAGGATCAACATCAGGGCGATACCGCGACCGGGTCCGACGCCGATCCAGACCCCGACGCTATCGACCAGCTTCCCACCGGGCATGAGCAGGGGTTCGAAGACCTGGTCGGCCAGCGGGCCAGCGATGATGAAGGCCAGCGTGCTGGCGCTTGCGACGATCATGCGAGTCAACGCGAACACACGGCCTTGCATGTCGAATTCGATCTTGCGCCGCCAGATGGTCTCTTGGCAGGCGTTGACGAAGGGCATGGCAAAGAAGAACAGGAAACACGCTACGGTGATCGGCAGCGGATGTGTCCAAAACCCCATCGCGGCCAGTCCGAGCCCTCCGATCATCATGAAGAGAAACAGTGAGGGGATCAGCGACTTCGGCAAGCCTTTCACGCTTACCAGAACGCTGCCCACCATCATTCCCAGCGCAGACAGGGAATTCATGATCCCTAGCACCTTTTCGGTGGTAAAGGCCAGGATCATGGGGGCTACCAGGACAACGAGGAATCCAATCATGAGGTTGCCCACGGCGATGACGCCGATCAGCACCACCATGCCGGGTCGACCGGCCAGATATCGCACGCCATCCCAAATTTGCGTGCCCCAACCAGACGATCCGCTTGCGCTTTGCGCTCGATCGAGCGATGGAATGTGAATGCCGAGCAACAAACTGATGCCGAACAGGAAAGTGGCAAGATCGACCATCAGGATACCGGGAAGGCCAATGATCCCCATCAACGAACCGGCTAACACCGGCGAAACGATGAATTGCATGCCTCGGCTCATCTGGATCATGCCGCTGGCTCGACCATAAAATGCCTTGGGAACCAGTTGCGTGATGGCAGCCTGCGCGGCGGGGAGTTGGAATCCGCCGCAAAAGGAATTGATCCCGACCAGTAAATAAATGTGCCAGAGCGCTAGATGGTCGGACCAGAACAGTAAAGCCAACGCCAGAGTGGCCAAGGCAGAGCCCGTATCGCTGAGGATCATGATCGTTCGCCGATTAAAGCGATCGACGACCACACCGGCCAAAGGCGAGATCAGGATGCCCGGCAGGGTTGCGAACAACGTGATCAGCGCGAAAAACGTCGCCGATCCCGTTTGCTGATAGGTATGCACGCCCAGCGCGAAGCTGGTCATACCCGAACCGGAGACGGAGACAGCCTGTCCGAGCCAAAGTCGCAAGAAAGCCTTGGGAGGTCTGGCGGGCGGGTTGTTCATGGATTGGTGTTTCCTTGGTCGATGCTATGGAACGGGTCGGTCGGCATGGCGGTCGCTCAACGTCGCGAGCTGGTTGGCGAAAAATTCCAGACCAGATAAAGCGTCAATACGTGATCGGACTGAAGAAAGTCGGTTTCTCCCGGAAAGCGGTCGGAGTCCCGGAAGCTGTCGAAATGCGCGTATTGAAAAAAGATCTGGCCGTTGTTGTTGTCGAAGCTGTAGGTCAGGTCGGCGGAGAAGGCGGTGGCTCCGCTGTCCAGCGCAGCGGCCAATTTGCTGCCGAATTTCAGGTGATCGGCAAGCTTGATATTGCTCAGATCAAAGGCCGCGTAGTGGCGGGAATACCAACCGAATTCGCCGAAACGAGGGTAAAGGTAGAACGGCTTGTATTGCTGATAGGCTGAGCGAAATGCCCTTGATTCGTCGCTGTCGAAACCACCTGAGTTGTAGAAATATTCGCCCCGAATCTTGAAGGTGGGTGCTTGGAACCGTTCGTATTGCAAGGCGATGGCTCCACGAAATACGGGCGTATTCGAGAAATCGGGATCGGACAGAACAGTCGCGTTGCCGGCTTCATCGGTAAAGGCGAATGCCATGTTTCGGCTGCTGGATAGCTGGGCCTCGCCGAAAATCCCCAATTCGTCGACGAAGCCGGCCGTTTCGAAGAACAGGGCATATTCCATTTCGCGGTCGGCGACCAATCCCGGCGCATCCTCGCGAGCTTCCGTTTCTTGCTGGTAATAGCCGATCAAGCCAGCGCTCACGTCGAAATCGTCCACAAGGCTATCCAGGCGCAAAGCAAACCGGGTGGCGTCCGCATCGTGATCCCGAATTGCGAGAAAGGCACCAGACAAAGACGGAGAAGAGATATACGCGACCTTGGCGGCGTCTAGCCCTTCGATAACCTGCCGTGCCCGAAATGGATCCGGCTGCTTTTCCAGGGTATCGATGGGATGGAAAAACTCCATTACCCCCCATTTCAAGCGCTGGCGACCGATGCGCAACGACAGGTTTGGAGAGTCGAACAGAGGAGGATCGAGGTACAGTTCAGTGGCCGCGGACCGGAAATCGTCGCGGACTCCGGTTTCGACATTTCCCACGACCTGGGACAAATCGAAAGCGAACTTTCCCAACGCGCCGTAACGGATGTCGCCGGTCAGGAAGATTTCCTGAGTGGTGCTCCAGGTCGAACGATCTTCCGCTTCGCGCACGCTATCCTTGAGGTGTCCGGCATTGCCGAGATAACCGGTGGAACCCCAGACCTGCCAATCGCTTGACTCGCCGTCGGCAGCCTTGGCGATGGGTGCCGTGCCGGTTGTCAGTCCAATCAGTGCAACCGCGAATGCCAAATAGCGCAGGGCGGAAGCGCGGCGGTGAACGACCGCCATCGGGCGCTGAGGGATTCTGGGATCGATCTTCGTGATCGGATAGCGAACGTTGGCCATCGCTCAATTCTGCGTTTCCCGAAGCGCGGCCACTGGCGAGACCTTGAGCGCGCTGCCCAGGCTGAACAAGGCGGTCGTGGCTGTCACCAGCAACAACGCACCCGTCAGCCAGACGATGGACGACACGCTGGTCGCCAAACACAGGCGATCGCCGCCGAACACCATTTGCAAACCCACGTCGTGGGTCTCGAATCCCACACCGTTCAGAATCGATGCCGCGAGCAGGCCGATCACGATTCCCGTGCAGGACGCGAACAGATTGACCAGCAGGATTTCGGTGGCATACATGCGCTTGAGGAAACCGCGCGAAGCGCCCAGGCAATAATAGGTACCGATCTCCCGACCGCGATCCACCAAGTTGGTGGACACCACGTTCATGACGCCGAACATCACCACGAAGACGATGAGCAGGGTAATGGAGATGATGATTTGCCGGATCGCTCCGTATACCGCGATGGACTGCTGATGGATATCGCCGAACCGGTGAATCGCTACTTCCGGATCGATTGTCTTCAATAGCGTTTGCAATTTGGCTAAAACCGGCTCGCTTGAGGCGGATTTGATCAAATCAACGTGCAGGAATGGCGCTTCGTTTTCGTAATAGCCTGAGATTAGGCCGTAACCGGCCAGCGGCGTATAGACAGCTTTGAAGACGGTGGGTAGATCGATCTTGGAGCGATAGAAGCCCTCGACCCGGAAATTTTCCGCTAGCGCCTGACCGAATAGCGTCGATCCGGTGACGATGACCGCATCGCCTACCGAGACGCCCAAATCGTCTTTCATACTGGCATGCAGCAGCAGACCATCGGGTTGGCCTGAGAGATAATGCCCTTCGGTGATCAGGATGCGATCCCGTACATGCCGGTCGTTCCCTAATTCAACACCAAGATACTGAATATCTTTGTATTTCTTGCCATGAACATAAAGGCCCGCATTGACCGGAATCGTCACCGGATAAACGGCCTCGACCTCTTTCACGCCAGCGATCTTTTCGCTGAGCGCGCGAAAGTGAGTCACCGTCATTTTGTTGAGCGATTCGGCTTTCTCGCCCGCCTCGCGGGCACGCAAATAATCCCAATGGCTGACTACGAGATCGGCGGGCGGATTTCGCAGTCCCTCGATTCCGTTGGTAAAGTTTTCAATCTCGCCATCCGAGAAGGAAAGAAACAGGAATAGCACCGTGGAGATCAGGGTAATCGCGATGTAAATCACCAAACTGCGCTGGCGATTGGCGAAGATATTGCGAAAGGCAAGTTTCAGGGAAAGCATCATTGAGTCTCCCTAAGCACTTCCACCGGTTTGAGCTTCAATACCCGAGATACCGGAATCAACGCTGCCGCCAACGCGCCGGGTAATACGAAGAGATAAGCGAGCAAGACGTGTCGCGCGCTCCAGTCGAAATAGAGCAAGTGATCGTGAAAGAACACCATGCCCGGCATGCCAAATTTTGCAAACACCGCGACGACGATGGAGCCTAGCAGGGCGCCGCCGATCCAGGCGATGGTCACGATCACGAAGATTTCTCCCAGGAACAGCAGGGCGTATTCCCGAGGGCTCATACCTAGCGCCACGACAGTACCGATTTCGCGCCGGCGTTTGATGACGGCCAACAGAATCATGTTGGTCACGAAGATCACCACGGCAGCGATGAAGAGTCCCACCAATACCATCAAACCGATCCGGATGCCGAGGGCGGTGGGTAAGTAACCGGCACCCATTTCCCGGTAATCCAGTACCTGATCATTCAGTCCGCGACCCTTGAGATACTCCTGGATGCGGGCCTTGATGCTATCGACCCGACCGATGTCGGCCAGCCGAATGGCGACCTCGGTGAATTCGTGTTCTCCGAGCTGCAGATAATTTTTTAACGGTTGAATAGCCATGAAGCTCTCGAAGCCATAGAGCGGCATGGATTCGGCGAATCCCGCGAACTCGATCGGAATGACTACAGGCATGGATAGAGCCTTGACTTCTCGTGGCGAGCTGGTCTGGAACGTCATCGGTGTGCCGAGCTGGATGGATTCGCTAACCGGGCTGATCGCATCCGGAAACAGCGCCGAAAGTAGCTGTTTGTTGACGTAACGAATCCGGGAAATCTCCGTCTTTTCCCCGTCTCCCAACGCTTGCGCAGCAGCGATGGCTTCCTCTAAACGCCAGTCATATTTCTGGCGGTAGCGGTCTGGAACGCCCCGATAGAGCAACGGATCGGCGAGCGCGGCGTCGAGCGACCGCAGGAATGCCGATCGATCTCCGCCAGCGTCACGGGAGAAATAACGCGGAAACGCATCCCTTGCCTGTTCCTCGAAACGTACAAGCTCTTGACCCCGGACCCGAAGATCGCCCTCGGTGATCGAATCGGTGGCAACCTTGATCGCTTCCCAGAACTGCACGCCGCGACGCAGTACGGGTACGTCCCGCTCGTCGGGGTCGCGACGCTCCGAGACGTGCGAGATGCGCAATCCCGGAAACACTCGCTGTCTGTCATCGGGATCGATCCCCACCATGGTGGTGCTTCCCTGCTGGTCTCCGTTCAGCACCAGAAATTCACCCGATGTCCTGACAATGGGTGCGGCGGCCACGACGCCCTCGATCCCGCGGAGGAAACTCAGTAAATCCTCGTCTGCCTCGATCAGCAGCAAGCCCTCCGCGCCTCGCTTCCAGGGCTTTCGCTTCAACTCGGCCGCGTCCGGATGGACGATAGCCAAATGCGCTGTGGTGGTATCGATAAACAGTCTGACGTAGCGGTCGAAAAAGCTGTCCATCATCGCTAGCAGGAATACGATGGCGGCGATGCACAAGGCGATGAGGATGGATAGCCGGCGACCGCGCTCCCGATGTCGCCGCAGACTGCGGAGCACGAGCTTATGCAGGTACATGGACGCTCCGATCCGCCGGCCGGATGACGCCGTCGACGACTCGGATAACGCGATCGGCCTCGCGCATGACGGCTTCGTCGTGGGAGGCAACCACGAACGTGGTCCGTTGTTCGCGATTCATCTCGCGCATCAATTCGAGGATCTTGCGCCCCGTCACCGAATCGAGATTCGCGGTCGGTTCGTCGCCGAGCACCAGCTCCGGGTGCGTGACCAGCGCGCGCGCGATCGCCACCCGCTGGCGCTGTCCCCCGGAAAGCTCGTCGGGTTTGTGCCGGAGATAAGATTCGACGCCAACGGCGGCGGCGAGTCGCTCGATGCGCTGGTGCCGTTCCTGCTTACCGACATGCTGGATCAACAACGGAAATTCGATGTTCTCGTAGGCGTCGAGAACCGGAATCAGGTTGAACGACTGAAAGATGAAAGCAACTCGGGACTTACGGAAGTCATGCACTTCTCGGTCGCTTTTGCCCGTGATTCGATGACCGTCGAAATACAAATCGCCCGAGGTCGGAGAATCGAGCATTCCGATGAGATTGAGCAAGGTTGATTTTCCGGCTCCCGACGGGCCGACAACGCACACATACTCGCCTTTCTCGATGGCGAAATCCACGCCACGCAGCGCTTCGACCGGTGTCTTGCCCAAGTAGTAGGTTTTGCGCAATTGGTGACCTCGTATAAAAGCCACGGCGCTTGACCGGGATGCGCCCTCGGCGGGATTCTCTTCGCCGATAGAGAAATTTTGCTGACACACATGCATCGCGACGCTCTCCGCTGTCCGTGGATCGGTTACTGGTGTTCTTCCAGGCGCAGGGCTAGGTTTTGCCGATTGAAAAACTGTTCCGCCAACACCATCGGAGTCTCCGCCTCATAAGTCATGGTGGATTCCTCATCGGGGGACAGGGGAGAAGTCACGAACAGTTCGGTGGGTTTGTCGCGGCCGTTGACATTCTTGATCGCCTTGTACTCGATGGTTTTGATGATCTGTCCTGCTCCACTCAACGCCACGGCCTTGACGGGAACGAAACTGCCCTTGGCGACGGTGAACTGGATACGGTGATAAGGCGATTGCCGATCCTTTGCCGTCAGATCCAAGACCCATTCCTTGTCCGTTTCGCTGGCGAGAGTGGCATTGTAGTTATCCTTTAAATTCAGGCGCACGATATCGCCGTAGGAAAAACCGGTATCGCCGAAGGCCAAGTTGGCCGGGACCCGCAAGGTGCGACCGGCGTTTTGCTGGTACATCCAGACGTTGCGGTCCAACATAATCAAATCGTTGCCGATGGAAGAGGCGGGCGCGGTGAAACGCACGATTACTTTTTGGTTGTTGTCGCGGGCGTAAGTCTTCATCTCGTACGACTCATCCACCCGGCCGTTTTTCTTGAAGGTCAGCCGCAACATTACCCTGGCCTCCGGATTCATTAGCACATCGACTTTTTCGATAATTTCGGAGGGCGCCATAGTCCACGCTGGCGACATAGCCCAGAACAACAGCAGTGCAAAACCATATTTCGCGGCCTTAACCATTTCGGTTCTCAAGCAGGTTGGAAGGATCGAAAGAGCGGTGGTAGCGTCGCGAACCACCGAACGGAAAAACGTGTAGCCCGGCGCTTATCCCCCGATCGGTGCCAACTCCGCGCGCACATGTTTTAGCTCCTGCGCCAGAGTCCACAGCACTAGCGACTCGGCTTCCTCGGAAAACAGGTAAAAATGGCCGCCCGGAAACATCTTCATGCGAAACGCGTTCTCGGTCTGGTCTTGCCAACTTGCGATATCCCGTTGGTTGACCAATGGATCGCGATAACCGCCCATGGCGGTCAGTGGGCAATTCAACGGTGCGGCAGGGCGGTAGATATAGCGATCGCAAGCGTTGAAATCGGCGCGGATGGTGGGCAACAACAATTCCCGTAGCTCCTCGTTTCGCAGAATTTCTGCGGGGGTTCCTCCTAGCGCCTCAAGTCGCCGCAAGATTTCGTCGTCGTCTTGTCCGTATTCGTCGCGTTCGCGAACAAGAGACTGCGGCGCGAAAAAGGCTGAGACGATCACGCTGGCGGGGGCGTGAACGGTGTCGCGCAGTCGCCGCGCCAATTCGAAAGCGACCAGAGCGCCCATGCTATGCCCCAGAAAAATCGTCGGGACGGTGGATTCATGCCCGAAAGCGTCGGCGAGCTCGCTGACCAAATCGGATACCGCTTCCGGGTGCGGATCGTTCATGCGCTCGGCCCGGCCCGGATAGCGGGCTACCCACAACGCGGTTTCATGCCGAAGATGGCGCTGCCAGCGGCGGAACGCGCTAACTGGCAGTGCATCGCCGGCGAACGGGAAACAGACAAGCCGGGTCGTGAACTCGCTGCCTTCCGCGATCTTCTGGAAGCACCGGGAGGGTTTGGATGCTGTTGGAATCATTGCCGCCGTCTCATCCTAGGAGATGCGAACCGGAAAAAAACCCGTTTCGGTAAAGTATTTTAGATAGCGATGGAAGACCGCCTCATCGATCCGGGGGATCGAGAGGGGCGAGTCCGCCAATCCGGCCAAAGCGTTGGTTTGATCGAAGACCAGATCGTCCCATTGCGCGATGGTTTGCGGCAGGAAGGCGATCAGGCCCGCCGACGCGGACTGAGGGTCCGTGCGCGCCCGTTCCATGATGGCCTTGCGCCAGTCGGCGTAAGACATCTCCGTCAGCGGCAGACCGAAGGCGCGGATCCAATTTCCCACGGTTCGCAAATCGGGCGCCTGGGCGTTGTAGAGGTGATGGGTCTTGCCCTGGGCTCGCGGATTGAAGATCAGATGGAGCAGACACTTGGCGACGTGATCGACTGGCGCCATGTCCATGGCGATGCGGTTGTCCATGACGCATCCGGCCTCGACCCCGGCGCGAATCATTCGCCACAGAAAGTCGTGGGTATGGCAAGCCCCGGTCGCGCTGCAACCGGACAGGCGCCCTAGGCGATAGACGGTTACGGGCAAACCCCGGCTCTGACCCATTTTGACGAGGCGCTCCGCCACCCATTTGGATTGCCGGTATCCGACGTGCAATTCCTCGGGATGATCGGGATCGCTATCCTCCAGCAACGCGCGACCGCCCGTTCCATCGCTCGGTGCAAAGACGTAAAGCGTGGAAACGTGGTGCAGCGGCTTGGTTTTGGCTTCGTAACAAAACCGCAGAATCTCGCGCGTGCCGAGAACGTTGGCGGCTTTGAGTTTCGCGTAGGGGTCGATGAAGTTGGTCACCGCTCCGTTGTGAACCACCAGGTCGATCTCGGCGCACAAACGCTGCCACAGCGCCGGTTCCATGCCCAGTCCCGGTTTGCCCAAATCCCCCACCACGGGAACGATTCGCGCCGCTTGGCTCTCCGGCCAGGGATAATAGGTCGCGACGTTGCCGCGGAGCCGCTCCAGGGCGCCAGCGGGGTCGGTGGCGCGGCAATGGCAGTAGATCGTGGCCTCGGTGCGTTCCAGCAACTCGCGCAGCAGGAAGGCGCCGAGAAAACCGGTGGCGCCGGTCAACAGAATCGCGGCAGGACGCAGCGCGTTCCCGACCGGCAGAGAGGCGTTCACGGCGATGGAGGGATCGAGATCGACCTCCTTGCGCAACTGGGTGCCCGCTACCCACAGGGCGGCCGAGACGGCGTCCGTGTTGAATTCAGCCGCATCGCGTGCGCTTTGAATGGCCTCGATGGTGTGCGCCATGAGCGCCACGGTGGGATTCTCGAAGAAGACCCGGACCGGCAACTCGATCCCGAAGGTTTTTTCGAGTTCGAAAATCAGTTGAGTGGCGAGGATGGACTGGCCGCCGATGTGGAAGAAATTATCGAAAGCCCCGACCTGATCGACCCCCAACACGCGGCTCCAGATATGGGCCAATTGGCGTTCGAGCAGCGTTCGCGGCTCCACGTAAACGGTTTCCAGAACCGGCCTGGCGGCCTGCTTTTCCTGTTGCACGGCCCACAATGCCTGGGCCGGCGTCCGCAGATCCTGCGTCAGTTCGATGCCAACGCGAAAGGCGTGCGCCGCCGGCAACTTGCGCCGCCGCGCGCGAAGCAACTCCAACCCCGGCGTTCGCGCCGGTTCGGCGTTCGGGATCGACCGCGCGATTTGGGGATCGCGGCCCCGGGCGCTGGCGCGGGCCGCGAAGGCTTCCACATCCAGTTCGACATCGAACGCTTCGGTATCCTTGGAGCACGCATCCGGTGCAAGACGATCCAAGAAGTCCCAGGCGACATGGTTGCGGGGCGTCGTGCGGTAGCGCAGCCGGACGCGCTTCAGGCGACGCTCCCGGGCGATGCCGCATAGCCGGTCCAGCACGATCCATTCTACGTCGCGACCGAGGACACGGCAGTTGAGTAGGAACGCATCGACGCTCAGGGCGTCGTCCGCTGTAGTCAGGGCCACCGCTCCCGCAACGCCGTAATCGCCGAAGCGATCGCTGACCCGAATGCCCAGAAACTCGCGCGCGCCGGAAGCAATCTCCTGTTCGAGACGCGCGACAGCGAAAGACTCGCCGGTGAAATTGAATTCGGTCACCGTCTCGCCGAGATGGGCCAGCCGATTCGAATCGGTGGCGCCGACGGGATCGATATCCACCTGTAGATTCAGTTTCTTGCGAAAGTCTTCCAGCGTTACGGGCGCAGTTTCGCCACGTTGGATCGTTTCCGGTTCCTCGCCCTCGGCCGGCGCGGGAATCGCGTCGATCCATCCCTGCCGCTCCAGGACTAGCGGCCATTTCGCCGGCTCTTCTTGGAGACCGAGCACTCGCGCTTGCGGGAAGGCTTCGACCAGCGCGCGGAGCTCGCCAACGGTTTCGCCCGCCAGAAAAACCAATTCGGCTTCCGTCGCGCCCGTCGTTTGCAGCAGCGTGCGTAGTCCGACCACCAGGTCAGATTGATCGGCGAGGAATGCATCGAAATCGCCCCGCGAAAGGTGCATCTCGCGGCGCGCGAACACCGCTTCGAGAGATGCGGCGCGGCGACGGGAACACACCGCGAGGCGATGGCCGGCCCGGCGAACGTCGGCGAGAAAGTCCTGAAAAGCAAGATGGGGTTCACCCGCCTCGCCTTGAGCGAGATTGACGCCATCGGGTCCCGCTTCTTCCAGCCAGCCGTCCCACAGCACGGCATCCGGTTCTAACGCGATCAGGCGCGGCACGACCGTACTGCCGATCAGCGGAATCAGGCGGGCGAGACGCGCGCCGACCTCATCGAAAACCGCTTCGGTATACGGGATACGGGCCAGGGAAACCAGGCGCCAGTCGTAGACCTGTTCTTCGCCCAAGGCACGGATGACTTCCTCGAAATCCAGCAGGGCGACATGGGGCAATCCGGCCAGCCGCGCACGCGCCGCTTCGCGGGCGCGAACCGCCGTGGCATAGACGCCCCGACAACTGCAACTGTCGCCAAGACCCAGAGGGCGCGCGGGTGGAATCGCCGGCAACACGAAAATGAAGCGGCGGTCGCCGGCAGCGCGTGCGGCCACCAAGTCGGCTAACTCCAGCAACGCCGAATCGAAATCTCCGCCAGCGACGCCGGGTAGCGGCCTGCCTCGCCACAAATCTTCCAGGCGCGGCCAGATCAAACAGATATCGGGGGCAAAGCGCTGGGTCTGGCTGTCTTCGTCCAAAACTTCCTGGACAATCTGATCGAAGGGGCTGGTAAACAGCGCGGTGGAACGCCCCACCGCTTCGAGGGCATATCCGAGATAAGGCTCCAAGGGATGAACCGAGAAGGTGGCCATCAGCGCGATGCGCGTTCCCGAGCGGTCGCCGCGTGCTGCCGCCTTCCATCGGGCGCGCTTTTCGTGCAGCGCCGCCTTCCGCTCGCCAGCGAACGCTTGGAACGGTAATTCAACGACCGACATGATCTTCTCCCCAGCTTTCGATGGCGTTTTTCAAATCGCGACAAAAAGCGCCGGCTTCCCGACCGTTGATAAAACGATGGTCGTAAGCCAGCCCTAAATGGGTCACGCGCCGCGCACGCACTTCCCCGTCATCGAAGACGAGTTCCTCCATGACCGCGCACAGCGACAACATGCAGACTTGTCCAGGAAGGATCACCGGCACCGAGAACACCACGTCGGGCTCGGCGATGAAGGCCACGGAAAAAGTGCCTTCGCCGAGCGCGGACTCCTCGAACTCGCCGCGAAAGGCGTGGTAGCGATACTCGTCCAAGGTTTCGGCGACTTGATCCAGGGTGAGTCGATCAGCATCCCGTACCACGGGCACGAACAAACCGCGACCTTGATCCAGGGTGACGCCGATGTGGGCGGTCTTCGCTGGCAGAAAGCTCTCGTCGTCGATGACTTGACCAAAAAAATGCGGGTAGCTGTTTCGCAGCCTGCTGGTCAGCCACACCAGCGCTTCCAGCAACCCGATTTGCATTCCGGCCGTCGCGCTCGTCGCCACCAGAGAATCCAAGGCGCGGTCGCAATCGATCTTGATCAGCAGAAAGGCGTCCGGTATCTCCCGCCGCGAGGCGGTCACCGTCCGCGCGACCGCCCGTTGATGGCGGGTGAGTTCGATCGCTTCAACCGGCCGGCCAGTTCGCGCCGGCATCGGCGGCAGCCCTCGATCCGGTTCGCCCGCTCGCGCTTCCAACAGGGCGCGCACGTCGGATTCCCGGATCACGGATTTACCCAGCGCCGCCAGATCGCTCTCGATGAGCCGATGCCGATCCATCAGGTCGCGGGCCTTGTGGGTGATATGCAGGTTCGGGGTTTCGGTCGCCGCGCGAGCACGGCTGTCGAGAAACGCGGCGCGCGTCACCTCGTCCGGGAACAGATAACCGATGGTTTGGCCGACCCGGGCCTCGTCGCCTGCCTCGAAGTCGCGCAGCAGCAAGCCGTCCGCTTCGGCCACCAATTCCAGGGTCGTCTTGGAGGTTTCCACCACGGCCAACGGTGCGCCCGCGCTCACCCGCTCGCCGTTGGCGGCGGACCACGCGGTCAGAATGCAGACATCATCATTGGCGTTGAGCTTGGGAATGACGATGCTATGCACGGACGCTCTCTCCGATCAGAGCCTCGAAAACGTGGTCGCTCTGCAAGAGAACCCGCTCTTCGAGGTGCCTGGCGCAGGGAATGATCGAGCTCTTGGAATGGAGGCAAATCACTGGGTTTTCGAGCCGGCCCCACAGGCGCGAGTAAATAGCGGTCGCCACCGACTCGGCCCAGGACCCTCCAGCGATGCCTTCCTCGATCACCAGGATGCGCTTGGCCCGCGCCAGGTCGTCCAAAATGGGAGCCAGGGGAAATGGATGGAGTTGAGCGGGCGTCAGAATGACGGTTTCCAACTCGTGGTCGAGGAAAGCGCGCCGAGCCGCCTCCAGCGCCGAAAAGACCACCGAACCGGAAGCGACGATGACCGCGTCGGGCGATTCCGATTCCTCGATGCAAATCTTGGCGAATTCTCGGCGCGGCCCGATGAAGCGCCACGAGAACAGGTCGTCCAGAGCGCCTTCCCGAACGCAGTGGCGCGAGTAAAGGGTCTTGTTCTCGAACAGGAGGACCGGGTTTCCGCGCTCGATCAGCTCGGCCAACAGCTCGACGTTGTCGTGAAAGGGATTGACCTCGAACAGATCCAGGTCGGGAATGCCGAGAAAGTGCTTCTGGGGACTTTGGCTGTGGGTCGCGCCGAAACCCCGGTTTCCGCCCACGGTGCAACGTACCAGCAGGTGGATGGGCACGCGCCGGCCATACATGCTCACGGATTTGGCGGCCAGGTTCCACAGAGGATCGAAGGCGTACCCGATGAAATCGCCGAACATGATCTCGACGATGGGTTTCTCGCCAGCTAGCGCCATGCCGCACGCCATGCCGGTGAAGGCGCATTCGCTGATGGGCGCGGAGAGTACCCGTTCAGGGAACCGGGTCGAGAGGTCGCGCGAGACCTTGAACGCACCGCCGTAGGGGTCCAGGAGATCCTCGCCGATCAAGCACACCGCCGGATCGCGGCCAAACAGCTCGTGGTGGGCGCGATTGAGGTTTTCGACGATGCGTTCAGCTTGCATCGGTCCATTCCGAAAGCGGTTGTTGCAGGGCGGTCGCGCGCAACGCTTCCAGCCTCTCGCTTACGCGCGCCGTCACTCGCTCGCAGAGCGCGGGGTGACGCTGGCGCAGCGGCGCCTCCCAATCGCGCCGCCACAGTTCGGCGACGAGCTTCGGAGATCGCGGGTCGTCTCCCTTGCTGTGTGGGCCGAGCCGCTGGGTCGCGAACTCGATCACCAGCGGGCGCGGGCGCTCGCGCATGGCGGCGATTTCCGGGCCGGCGAGGTTTCTGATTTCGGCTAGATCGCAACCCGTGATCTGCAAGGTGCGAATGCCGAAAGCGTGGGCCCGATCCTGGATGGTGCCGGCGCGATACCGTTCGGCGTGGGAACTTTGCGCCATGGCGTTGTTTTCCACGACCATCAGGAGCGGCAACCCCCACAGGCTGGCCATGTTCAGGGTTTCGTAAACCGAGCCTTCGCCCCAACCCCCATCGCCGGTGTACGCGACGGCGATTCCTCGGCCGCCGCGACGTTTCAGGCTCCAGGCCATCCCGGCAGCGGCGGGCACGCTCTCACCGAGTACGCCGGTGGACAGGAAACCGTCGCGGAACAGATGCTGGCTGCCGCCGACGCCGTTGCACACCCCACCTACCCGTCCCATGATCTCCAGCAGCAGCCCCTCGACATCCCCGAATCGCGCCAGATAATGACCGTGGCCGCGATGGTTGCTGAAAATGAAGTCGGGCGCCTCGAACAGCGGTGAAAGGGCGACCGGAATGTACTCCTGCCCCAAACAGGTGTGGGTGGTGCCGTTGAGCACGCCCCGGGAAAACAGATCGAGCAGCAGACGCTCGAAGCCGCGAATCAGGAACAGGGCTTCAATGTCGGCCTCGGTGGTTTCCGGTACCGCGATGGGCGCGACCGGCGGCACCACCGGTATTCGTTGGACCGATCCATGAAGCATGTGCATGTCAGCCGCCCACCATCAGTTTTGATTCCACCAAGCGCCGGGCTGTGCCCAACGTCGTCATGGCGCGGATTTCGCGGCGCGTCAAACGAATGCCGTAGATCTCTTCCATCGCCGCCACCAACTCGAAATGGATCTTGCTGGTCCAGGTCGCCAAATTGTCGGGGCCGCTGTCGTCGTGCAGCAGGGATTCGTCGATATTCAGGATGCCGGCGAACAGGGTTTTTAATTTCATGATCAAACCAGCGTCTTGATGGCCCAGGAACGGATCAACTCATCTTCCAGCCGTCCCGGATCGCGCAGCAGGCGGACATCGAACTCCGGCATCGCCTCCAAAATCGCCTGGCAGGTCCGGCGATCCGCCGACGCGAACAGGGCCGCGCCCGGCGTCGAACGGTGTTTCGAAAATGCGTCCCGCAGTGCATCGACGATGCCTTGGCCGTTCTTTTGCACCCGCACCACCGGAACGCCACTCTCGCCGACGCGTTCCGGGGCAATGTCGGTGTCGGTGAAAACGCATTCGGGGTCGGTTTGTCCCAGTTCCAGCAGCGCCCGGACCAGGAACATGCCCAAGGCGGCGAAATATTCCGGGGTATAGGGGATGTGTCCGGCCGCGTCGGCTTTCGCGTCGAGCCGCTCTTCCACCGCGAACAGGCGACCCAAATCCGAGTCATCGAACACGTAAAGCCGCGCATTGTCCGTTGCCGCTTGCCGCATCGCGTCTTCTAAGGTCTGCTGCAAGCGATTGGCCTCGGCAGCAAAACGCTGACTCGGCGGGCACGCGAAAACCAGTTGAATCGCCGAGTCCTCGCGGCTGGCGCGGCGCAGGATGTCGACGAAGGTTCGGGCGTTTTCTTCGAGCTGACGCAAGCCAGCACCACCTTCGATGCCCTGCATCCAGTCCTCGAAGCGAACCAGAAACAGGTTGACGCCCTCGCGATTGCGTCTGGCCGCGCTTTCGGGGTCGAGCATCTGCTGAAAGATCTGGGCGTAGGGCGCGAACGTCAGCCGCGCCGGCAGGTTCCACTGGCGCAGCCAGTAATCGAGATGGACTGCCAAGGGCTGGACGGTGAACGTAGCGAGGACATGCACGGGCAGGGTCTGCGGCCCGATGCGCTGGCAGACCGCGCCGATGGGTTGCTGGGGCCGAGCCAGCAGCTCGTCGCACAGCTGGACGAGCCAGTCGCCGTATCGCTCCACCGTCGCCCGCTCGAACACGTCGGTGTTGTATTCGAGCCGTAGGAAAGCCCGATCTTGCAGGGTAGTGAAATACACCGATAGCTCGAATTGCGCGCCACCGGCATGGACCGGTAGCAGGTCGATGGTCAGATCGGTCATCGCCATCCGGTGCAATGCGCTTTCCTGGTGGACGTACAACAACTGGTAGATCGGCGAACGGTCCGGCAGACGTTGGATCTGGAGTTCGTCCACCAGGCGCTCGAAGGGCAAATCCTGATGATCGTAGGCTTCGAGCGTCGTCCGTTTGATCTGGGCGAGGAGCTGCTCAAAGGTCGGATCGGCTTCGAACCGGCAGCGCAGGACAATGGTGTTGACGAATAGCCCGACAATCGATTCCAGGTCGGGATGGGGGCGACCCGCCACCGGCGAGCCGATGCAGAGGTCCGTTTCGCCGCTCAGGCGGTGCAGCAGCACAAACAAGACCGTGCCGAAAACCATGAACGGGGTCGTACCCTCGCGCTCGCAAAACGCCCGCAAGGCTGCGACGATAGGCTGAGGGAACTCCAGCAAAACCATGTCGCCGTTGTACGACGCCACGGGCGGGCGAGGGAAATCCGCCGGCAGCCGCAGCCGGTCCGGAGCACCCGCCAATTGCTGTCTCCAATACGCGACGTGCGGCACCAGATAGTCGCCATCGAACAATCCCTTTTGCCAGGACGAGAAATCCACGTATTGGATGCCTGGCTCGGGCAGCGGACTCTCGGCCCCCGCCAGAAAAGCGTTATAGAGCGCCACGATCTCGCCGAAAGCCACGTTCGCCGTCCACCCGTCGGAAATGATGTGATGCAGGGTGAACACCAGGATATGGCGCTCGTTGTCCTCCCGGATCAGGCAATTGCGCCATAGGGGACCGACCGTGATGTCGATGGGGTGACGAGCCTCGCGCTGAAAAATCTCCCGCGTCCGAATCTCGCGCTCGGCGTCGGTGTACCCGGAAAGATCCTCCATTCCCAACCGATAGGGCTCGTAGGGCCGCACGATCTGCGCCGGAGCACCCTCGATGACTTTAAATACGGTGCGCAAGCTCTCGTGACGGCGCAGGAACTCGTTCAGTGCCCGTTCCAGCACGTCGGCGCGCAGCTTTCCAGCGAGGCGAACGGCATTCGGCAGCAGGTGGACGCTACCTGGCGCCAACTGCTCCAGGAACCACTGCCGTTGCTGGGCGTGGGACAAGGGGAAGTGCGCGCGGTCGCGGTCCACGCGCGGAATCGCGGTTTGGCTGGCGCCAGTCTCGCGATCCAGGAATCGCGCAAGCAGCGCGTCGATGGTCTCGGCCGGGAGTTCGTCTGCAGCGGTCCCTCGGGCGATGCCGGGGAACTCGGCCGCCCAGGCCGGCTCCAGCGCCCCCACCAGAGCTTCCAGGATGACTCGACCCTGCGCCGCCGGGGTTTGAGCCTCCAGCAGCTTGCGCAGAGACAAATCTACCGCCAGTTTCTGCCGGAAGCGGGCGCTAATCTGGGTGGCCAGCAGGGAATCGCCGCCCATCTCGAAGAAATCGTCATCGACGCCGATCTCGCGGATGCCGAGCAGTTCGCTCCAGGCCTCGATCACCAGCCGCTCGATGGCGTTGCCGGAAGCGCGGAAGGCCGCCGACAGATCGGGGCGCTCGAATCGCTGTGGCGTCGGCGCTGCGGCATCGGCCTCCAAGGAATCGATGGTGCCTCCCGTCCTTGACCCTTCGGCGACCCGAATCGGCGCATCCGCCCGGTCGATCCAGTAACGCTTGCCCTGAAAGGGATAGGCCGACATCGGCACCCGGTTGGGCAGCGACTGAGAATCGTGCAACACCGAGAAATCCACCGGATAGCCGTGGCACCACAACTGCCCGAGAGCGCCTAGGAGGCAGACGGCATCCGAGCTCTTTTCGGTGGGTTTGGGCCAGGAAGCCACGGCAACCGCTCGGTCGTTTCCGGCCGTCATCGTCCGCGTCAAAGTGGTCAGGGTCTGGCTCGGGCCGACCTCCAGCAGGACACGAGGCTCGTCGCCTTGCAGCACCTTGCGCAAGGCAGGCCCATAAAGCACGGTCTGGCGGATATGACAGGTCCAGTAATCCACCCAGTCCACCGATCCGTCCAACCACTCGCCGGTCATGCTTGACAAGAAAGGCAAGGCGGGCTCGGCGTAGCGAACGGCGGCGGCTTTGGCGCGGAACGCCGCCAAGATCGGCTCCATCATGGCCGAGTGAAAAGCGTGAGAGGTTTGCAAGCGCCGGCAACCGATCCCTGCTTCGAGCAAGTCCGCCTCGAACCGCTCGACGAGTTCCGTTGGCCCGGAGGCCACGCACAGCTCGTCACCGTTGACGGCGGCCAGCGACAAACCGGCGGGCAGGCGGGCGCGAACCTCGCGGTCGGACAAGCTGATGCTGAGCATGCCGCCCGGCGGCAGGGATTGAATCAGCCGCCCGCGTTCGGCGATCAGGTCCAAAGCATCCTCGGGCGCCATCACACCGGCCATGCAGGCGGCGGTGTACTCGCCGATACTGTGCCCCATGACCGCTGCGGGGGTGACGCCCCACTCCTGCCACAGGCGGGCGAGAGCGTATTCCACGACGAAGATCGCGACCTGAGCGTTGGCGGTCTGCCTGAGCGTCGCGGCGGCGTCGGGCGACGAATCGGCATCGAAAATCACCCGATGCAAATCTATGTGGCCACGGGCCACCAGACGTTCCGCCAGCGCGTCGAAGATCGTGCGAAAGCGCGGCCATTGCTCCCGAGTTTGGCGAGCCATCCCCAAGCTTTGGGTGCCTTGGCCGGGGAAACAGAACACCACGCGCGGTGTTTGTGCCTGCGGCGCGGCGCTGAAACAGACTCGCGGATCGCCGCTCCGAAGCAACCGCGCGGCCGTTGCCGCATCGTCGGCGGCGATTACCCGCCGCTTCGGGTACGCGGCGCGACCGAGTTGCAGGGTATAGGCGATGTCGGCCACGGTTTCAGGCGATCGTTCGAGATCGTCCGCCAGCCGGCCGCTGGCCGCGTCGAGCGCCTGCGGAGTCTTGGCCGAGAGGGGGAACAGCAACGAGCGCTCCGGTGTCGGCCGCTTGGTGCGCGGCGGTGCCTCTTCGAGCACGACGTGGGCGTTGGTGCCACCGACGCCGAAGGAACTCACGCCAGCCCGCAGCGGCGATCCGTTCGATTGCCATTCCCTCAGCTCGGCATTGACGAACACCGGGCTGGCGGCGAAATCGATTTTGGGGTTCGGGTGACGATAGTGGACGGTCGGCGGGATCGCCCGATTTTCCAGCATCAACACCGTCTTGATGAAACCGGCGATGCCGGCGGCCGCGTTCAGGTGGCCGATGTTCGCCTTGACCGAACCGATGGCGCAAAACTGTTTCTTGTCCGTGGCCATGCCGAAGGCGCGGGTGATGCCGGCGATTTCGATGGGGTCGCCGAGATGGGTTCCGGTGCCGTGCGCCTCGATGTAGCCGATGGTTTCCGGATCGACGTCCGCCAGCAGTTGCGCCACTCGGATCGCTTTGGCCTGACCCTCGATGCGTGGGGCGGTGTACCCGACCTTGAGCGCCCCATCGTTGTTGATCGCCGAACCACGGATGACCGCACGGATGCAGTCGCCCGCCGCCAAGGCATCTTCGAGCCGTTTCAACACCACGATGCCCGCTCCGTTGCCCTCAATCGTTCCCTGGGCCAGCGCGTCGAAAGGCCGGCAGTGGCCGTCCGGCGAAAGAATACCTTCCTTGACGTGGATATAACCGACTCGATGCGGGGTTTTTACCGTCACCCCACCTGCCAGAGCCATGTCGCAGTCCCCCGCAAACAGGCCCTGACAGGCGAGGTGCAGGGCGACCAGCGACGACGAGCAGGCGGTCTGGATGGTAATGGCTGGCCCTTCGAGGTTGAGCTTGTAGGCCACACGCGTGGCGGCATAGTCCTTGTCGGTGCCGATGACGAGGGGAAACAGGTCCCGGGTTTCCACGAAGCTCGGTTGCGAGGTCAGGTTGAACAAGTAACCGTTCATGCTGGCGCTGGCGTAGACGCCGGTGGATTCGGGCAGCGCATCCAAGGGAATGGCGGCGTCTTCGATCGCCTCCACGGCGCACTCCAGAAATATTCGCTGTTGCGGATCGATCCGCACCGCCTCGTTGGGGTTGTAGCCGAAAAAGCTCGCGTCAAATCGGTCGAAATCGTCGAGCACGGCTGCCGCCGGAACGTAGTCCGAGGCACCGTAGATGTCCTTGGAGACGCCGACCGCCGCGAGCTCTTCCTCGGTAAACCAGGACACGGACTCGACCCCACCGGCTAGATTCCGCCAAAATTCCCGATAGTTGCGAGCCCCCGGCATTCGGGCTGCGATCCCGATCACCGCAATTCCGCCGCTTGCCAAGGACGTCATTTCCTTTCCGGTCTCGTTCATCGCCAACCCGTATCCGGCACCGGTCGCCAGTGATTTACTTGTAGGACACAATAATCATGTCTTCGGAATCGTCGTCCAGCGGGGCACCCGTCCAGTCGCCGTAACCCACCACCTTTCCGAAGCCCACTTCATGGCACCAGCTTTCGAATTCCTGGAAGGAAAAGACCCGGACCGAATAAGGGGTCAGTCGTTCCTCCCCGCTCTCCCCGGTCAGAATCCATTCGCCGTTGATGCGGCGGCTCTGGGAATCGTATCGCTCGTTGATGCGCAGGATGCCGCCGTTGGTCAAGGGACGTTCCTCGCTGAACTTGTATTTCCCGCTCATCACCCGGCTCATGCTGACGTCGGTGTGCATCAAAAACCGTCCGCCCGGCTTCAACGCCCGGTAGAAATTCTCCAGCACCTTCATGTTGTCGTAGTGGGAGTCGAAGAAACCGAAGGAGAAGAACATGTTGATGGCGGCATCGAACTCTTGCTGATAGCTCATCAGGCGCATGTCCTCGACCACCAGGCGGACCAGGTCGCCCCGTCCGGCCGTTAGCTCGGCGGCGGCGCCGAGATGCTCGCTGTTGATATCGGCCCCGGTCACCCGCAAGTCTTTCAAGCTCAAGCCATTGGTGTGCCGGCCATAGCCGCAGGGACAGTCGAGAACGGAATTGCCCGGAGCTAGGTCGAGTAGGCGAATGATGCCGTCCACCTCGATATGGGTGCGTTCGTCAAGCCGTCGCGGCGTGGTCAGATAGCCCACCTCGGAATCGTCTCCTTCCATGTAGCGACGGCCGAAGAAACCCCCTCCGTTGTCCCACCATTCTTTTCCGGCGATATCTTGATGTTGAAGTAAATGACTCATGGCTGTGCCTCCTTGGGTTGTTGCTGACTGATCGATGGGAATGGTTCTCGTCGCGATCCGCGCTTCGGTCGATCTGTGCGCGGGTTGCGACGAACAAGCCTTCAGGGTTCTTGCAACTGGGCGAAAAGCTGGGCGGCAAGCTGCGGATCGTCGAGAAGGGCTTTCGCCGCTTCCTCGGGTGTCGTTCGTTCCGTTTCCGCCAGAAGTTGCGAGGTCAAGTCTGGATCGCTCTGGAGGATCCGCATCAGCTCTTCGAACGTGATCGCTGCCGTCGCACGGGACTCTTGCGCGCGGATTTGGTCGAGTAGTTTCAGCGCCAATTGTTCGATGGTGGAATCCCCCAGCAGGTCCACCACGGTCAGGGAAGCCCCCAGAGTCAGCTCGATACGGTTGCGCAGTTCGGTGGCCAACATCGAGTCCACTCCGATATCGCTGAGTCGTATGCCCGGTTCGATGGCGGATTTGCGGACGCGCAGAACCCGCACCACCAGGTTGCCGAGCTCGTCGATCGCGATATCCATCTGCTGTTCTTCGGTGGCGTTCGCGATGCGTTGGCGCGGATCGACTTCGCTGGTTTCCACCTCGTCGGACGCTTCGCGGGCCAGATGCGCGAACGCCACGGGTGGCTTCGGGTAATACTGCAACACCACGGGCCAGTCGGCTTCGGCGAGCGCGAGCTCGGCACGGTCTTGCACTAGAGCGATTTCGAGCGCGGCCAACCCTGCATCGGGATGAATGGGCGGCATACCGCGACGGCGATAATGGTCGATCAGGTCGAGTTCCTCGACCATGCCGATGGCCCAAGGTCCCCAGTTAAGGGAAAGTCCCGGCAGACCCAACTGGCGGCGACGATGTGCCAGCGCATCGAGAAAGGCGTTGCCCGCCGCATAATTCGCCTGACCGGTGGAGGTCACCAGCGAGGCGACGGACGAGAACAGGACGAAATGCTCCAGTGGCTCGGCGCGAAGCAGGTGGTGGAGGTTCCAACTTCCCTGGACCTTGGGCCGGTAAGCCTTCAGCAAATCTTGCTCCCGCATCTGGACCAGGATGCTGTCGGCGACCACGCCGGCGCAATGGAACAGCCCGCGCACCGGCGGATAATCGTGCGCGCGATACTCCGCCAGGAAGGCTTCGACCTGCGTCGCCTCGGCGCAGTCCACCGCCGGACACAGCACGCGCACGCCGCGCTCCTCCAGGCGTCGCACCCATCGCACCCGCGCGCATTCAGGACTTTCGGGGGCAATTTCGCCCCAGCGCTCGCGCGGTGGCACGGTCGAGCGACCGCTGAGGATCAGGAAAGTCGCGCCGTGCTCCACCAGCCAGTCCGTTACCCGTTCGCCCAAGGCACCAAACGCGCCGGTGACCCAGTAAGCGCCATCGGCGCGGAATTGGGGTGGCACGGCGGCGTAAAGGTGATTCGCCCGACTGACGCGCATGACCTTGCGCATCGAATCGCCACCCCGGAACGCCACCTGATCCTCTTGGGTACTGGTCAGAATCTCCTCAGCCAGAGCAGCGATTTCTCTCTCGCTACCTCGAGGATCGAGATCGATCAAACCACCCCACTGACCGACGTGTTCCTGATGCCCGAACACCCGTCCGATTCCCCACACAGGTGCCTGCGCGACGTTGACCGGTGCGTCGGGGTCGGCAAGCTGAGCGCCTCGGGTGACGAACCAGAGTTTTGCCGATACGCTTTTTTCGATCATGGTCTGGCAGAGATAAAGCGCCGAGAAGGCCATTTCGGTTCCTTCGGCATCGAGGCTTTCCACGGTCAAGGCATCCGACGCGGAGAGGTCGAGACTCCACAGATGAATGACCCGGGTCGGTTTCTTGCCCGCATTGTCGAGAGCCTCGAACAGCGCCAGATAGTCCGATTTGCGGCTTGCTTCCAAGGTCGCAGTGGTTTCTTGTGCATTCCACTCAAAATGGCGACCCGCGCGAACCAGAATCGCTTCGCATCCCCGTGCTTCCAGTCGAGCCTTCAGCAAGGTCCCTTCCGGCGTACTCGGAGCGAAGATCAGGCAAGTTTCGCGGATGACGTCCGCCACATCCGGCTTGGCGAGCGCCTGCTCCTCCCAATCCATCTGATACAGCCACGACTCGATGCCTTTGGGGTTGGCGCCGGGGGCGCTTCGGGCGACGGAACGAGCACGGAACCTTTCGATGTTGGCGGCCAGCCGGCCTTGGGCGTCGTAGATCGCGATGTCTCCGATCGTATCTTGGTCGGTTCTGGCAACGATCCGGGCATGCGCCCACATCGGCGAGCTGGCGGGATTCAGGAAAGTTATCCGGTGGATGCCCACCGGCAAGCGAACCTCCCGCCCCTCGGCGGCGGGCTTGGTCAACTCGATGGCGATCAAGGCTTGGAAAGCGGCATCGAGCATGACGGGATGAAAAACCCATTCCGGATCGCTGACCGCCACGTCGGCCGGTGCCTCCAGGCGGGCCAAGGATTCGAAATCCCCTAAGGCAACTTCGCTGATACCCCGAAACCGGGGACCGTATTCGAACCCCATCCCCGCCAGCTCGGCATAGCAGGACTCTTTCGAACACGCGACGCGGAAACGCTCGCGAAGCCGCTCGATGGACACGCGCGGCGATAACCCCGGCGGCTGCAATTGCCGAAATCGGCCTTCGGCGTGGACGGTCGCGTTTTCACTTTCTCGCCGTGAGAGGCTGGTGATCGAGAAGCTGCCGAGGCGAGCGTCCAGAGTGATCTGCACTCGCGGATCTTCGTCTTGCGGCAGGAAAAGCGCCTTGTGAAACGCGATGTGCTCCAGGGCGAAATGGGAGCCGGCGGTGGCGATCTTGATGGCCGCCGCCGCCTGTTCCAAGTATCCGGCGGCAGGGAACAGCACGTTGTGTTGAATGACGTGATCGGGCAGGAAAGCGTTCCAGTAACCGTTGATCTCCGTCTCCCAGATCGAAGTCGCGGTAGCGAGCCGGCGTCCGAGCAAAGGATGATCGTCCTTGCCGACGCGGAATCGCCGATTTTCGTGGGGTTCGGCCCAGCAGCGTTCCCGCGCGAAGGGATACAGCGGCAGATCGACGTGGCGGCCACGCGGATGCAGCCGAGCGAAATCCGGCCCGATTCCCGCGCAGTAGAGGCCCGCCAAAGCGCGGCTGATCGCGGCCAGCTCGCATTTGCCCCGATACAGGGAGTGGAACAGGGCGACTGACCGACCGAGGTTATCGGCACAGTCCCGTATGGCGGCTGCCAGCACGGGATGGGGACCGACTTCCAGAAAAATGGTGCAACCATCCTCGACGGCCAAGTTGAAACAATCCTGGAAGTAGACCGGATTGCGGACGTTCAGCCACCAGTAATGGGCGTCGAGTTCCGGTCCCTTGGCCCTGGTCCCCGTGGCGGTCGCGTACAGTGCCACGGTCGCTTCGCGGGGGCGAAGAGTGGATAGCTGGTCTTGCCACTCGACTCGGATCTCGTCCATGACCGGACTGTGAAAGGGGATGTTGACCCGCAATGGCTTGCAGAAAACGCCCTCTTTGCCGAGGCGCTCGACGATTCGCGCGATCGCCTCGTTATCCCCGGCGAGAGTGATCGCGGTCGGCGAGTTGATGCCCGCCACGGAAACCCGTCCCTCGTACTCGGCCGCGAGCGACTCGGCCTCGGCGCGGCCGAGCCCCACCGCGACCAGGGTTCCCTTTCCGGCAGTTTGTTGCTGCAAGCGGCTGCGCTCGTAAATCACCCGGATCGCCTCGGCGAAGCTCAGCACCCCGGACTTCCAAAACGAACCTACTTCTCCCGTGCTGTGGCCGATGCAGGCGTCCGGCTCGATCCCCCAGGAACTCCACAGCTCGGACAACGCGTACTGGATGGCAAAATTGGCGGGCTGGGCAATTTGCGTTTCGTCCATCCGGTGATCCGTCTCGCCGCGCGACAGCTCCTCGATCAGCGACCAGTCGGCGTGCCGCGCCAGCTCCTCGGTACAGCGGTCGATGGCGGCCCGAAACACTGGTTGGGAGCGATATAGCTCTCGGCCCATGGCCCACCATTGAGGGCCGTTGCCGGTGTAGACAAAACAGAGTTTGTTCGGTCTGTCGACGCGGGCACGACCTTTGAGCAGGCTTTCTTGCAGCTCGCCTTCGGCGAAAGCTCGCAATTGTCGGGAGAGATCGGCAAAGTCGCTGGCCGCCACCCCCATTCGAAATTCGTGGTGATCGCGCTTGCGCGCCACATTGAACGCGAAATCCTGGAAAGACACCGCCGTGGACGCGTGCTCGATCCAGCCGCAAACGCTCGCCGCTACCCGACCGAGTCCGTCTTCGCTGCGGGCCGAGAGCGGAATCATGATGAGATCGGTGCGGTCGCTGGCGATTTCGATCTCGGCGTCGGTGGCGCGCTCGACGGAAGCGTGCGCTTCCAGAACAACATGGGCGTTGGTGCCACCGAAACCGAACGAATTCACCCCCGCATAAGCCTTGCCGGAGTAATCCGGCCACGGTTCGAGGCGGGTGGGAACTCGCAGCTTCAAAGCCGGAAAATCGATCTTCGGGTTGGGTTCCACCAAGTGCAAATGTGGGGGGATTTGCCGATGCCAGAGCGCGAGGCTGGCCTTTATCAGGCCGGCGATTCCCGCCGCCGATTCCAGATGCCCCATGTTGGTTTTCACCGAACCTACGATGCAAGGCTGCTCGGCGGGACGGTTGCGCGAAAAGAACGCACCGAGCGCGTTGGCTTCGATAGGATCGCCCACTGGCGTGCCCGTGCCATGCGCTTCCACGTAATGAACGGTACCCGGATCGATACCGGCTCGGCCGTAGACCTCTTCCAGTAGCCGGACCTGCTGCTCGCCGCTCGGCACGGTAATGCCAGGAGTGCGCCCGTCCTGATTGACGCCGCTGGCGCGGATCACGGCATAAATCCGGTCGCCATCCCGCTCGGCGTCGGACAGGCGTTTCAGAACGACCAATCCCGCACCTTCGCCCCGAGCGTAGCCATTGGCGGAAACGTCGAATGTCTTGCAGCGTCCGTCCGGGCACAGAAAGCCGCCTTTCGATTCTGCCAGGATGTAATGCGGCGTCGCGATCAGCATTACTCCACCGGCCAACGCTAGCTCGCACTCCTCAGCGAGCAAGCTGCGGCAGGCGTAATGGGTCGCCACCAGAGATGAAGAGCAGGCCGTGTCGATGGACAGGCTCGGCCCGCGAAAATCGAATGCATGGGAAAGACGATTGGAGCACATCGTCATCATGCTGCCCGTCGCGGTGTGCAGGCCGACACCGTCCAGATGGTTGCCACCGAACTGCAAAATCTTGTAATCCAGAGTGAACGCCCCGACGAAGACCCCGACGTTTTTTCCCGCGTAGGCAGTGGGCGCCAAACCGCCATCTTCGAGCGCTTCCCAAGCTGTTTCCAACAACAAGCGCTGCTGAGGATCGAGATAGTCCGCCTCGCGGAGCGAGATGCCAAAAAACTCGTGATCGAACGAATCGATATCTTCGATGAAACCGCCATGCATGACGTGCATACGCCCCGGCTTGCGCGGGTTCGGATCGTAAAATCGGCGAGGATTGCAGCGGTTCTCCGGCAAATCCGAGGTCAAATCGCTGCCTTGACTGATCAGATTCCAATAGGCCATCGGACCATGCGCTCCGCCCGGAAAGCGGCAACCAATTCCCACAACAGCGATTGATTCTCTGGTATGCATGGCGTTCTCGAAATGATATTGGCACAAGCTATCTGTTGAAGTTGTAAAAAACATCACCTTTCAATTTAGGTCATATACGCGAGAAGCTGCATGCAATCCGGCGATAAGTCGAATAATTGCAAGCAAATACGTTTAAAAGCGTATACTCCTATGGTTTATACTCGATGACATGATCGAAAATCAGCAATTTTTTCTCTTTTTAGCGTCACCTTGCTGAGAGTACACAAGAATTGCTCACGTCACTGCAAGCCACGTAAACTTATTACAGGCTATAAGCTGTTTGTTTATTTTAATTGATCATTTTTTTGCATTATTCTTATTCTTCCATTACATATTGAATTAATACGACTATATAAAAAATTGATATTTTTTATATAAATTCATTAATATCATAAACATATATAAGAAAAACCGCTGTTATTAACCCGGCAATTATTTAGATGATATTGCTATAATCCACGGTATGAAAAAGATCGATGCGCGGAGTTTAGCGCCGGAAGCGCAAGAGGAACGTCGCTATCAAGCGTTGCGATTGCGTGGAGAGTTGCAATTAACGTGGGAGGAGATTGCGCGGGTAGTGGGGATACATATTGGCACGGTGATAGGGCATAAGCGCCAACTTAAGAGATAAGGTATTGAAGGGTCTTTAAAAGAAAGGCAGGCTCAAGGTTTCTAATACAAAATACCACTAAAATATGACTTTAATTTTTCAGTTGGTAACTGATGTTACGCAGTAGCCCTAATAGTAGGTCGTGGTGATAGCATCCCACCCGGCTTCCCACTTGCTACAGACCAGATACAAAATGCCGCTCGGCCTTCCTTGTTTGTAAAGACTCGCCGGACAAGCCCGATGGGAAATCCAGCTCCTTCAGCCAGCCCGTGACGGCTTTTTGTTCTGGCCACTGTAGCGGGTCGAGCCCGGTGTAATGTCCGTTCTTCCGGTCGGCTTCACCCAAGGCCACCAGCCGATTGCCTTTCAGCGCCATGATGAAGTCCTTCTGCCGCGTTTGCTTGCTATCTGCACACGATTTGACCGCTGGGTGGCATGACCGCCGGGGTCGGGCGTCACGCCGGCTACGGGTGGCAAGGGGTCCGGGCGGGGGTCCTGCACGATCCGACGAGCAAACCGGTGAGAGACGCTGATCGCCCTCGATGGCTGGCGAGTCGGCTACCCTCTTTTTTGGTGTCATAATGTGATTTATTCATCACCGACCCTCGACGAATCGCTACCTTTCACGACCCGATGAAACGAAGAACGAAAAGAAGCACGAACGTGCGGGTGACTGCCCCCGGTCTCCTCAAGGGCGAGGACTATTTGCGGTTGCAACAGAAACTCCAGCTCGACTTGGGCGACTACCAGGCGCTGATGGGGATCACGATGAAAGAGCACTATCTCATCACCCTGGACCTGCAGAAACCCCTCAGCGACCCGGGATTGTGCCTGCATATCCGCTTACTCGACGAGTATCCGGAGTTGCTGACTCCCGGTCCCGACGTGATCGAACTGACCCAGATCGTCAAACAGCTCAAGCGCGACTATCCCGACATGACCTTGCCCATCCCGCCCTCCTCCAACCTGGTGGGCTTGATGCTGGGTCGCAACTCCAAGACCGCGACGACCTGGAACCAGGGCCGGGCGGTGCCGTCCCGCAAGATTTTGGCGCTGGTCCAGCATCTGCAAACACTGTTCGATACCCGAGACGACCCCGACCGCGTATTGCAACATTACTGCGAACTGATCGACACCGAGGCAAAGGCTCGCGGTGTCGAGGATATTTTCGAGAGCCGGTGCTGGCCTTGAACACCCTCCCGCCTCACCAGGAAGCAGAGGCTATCTGGCCATCATCTCCCTTTCCGTCGGCGAACTCCCTTCCCATCGCATTCTCAGAACTCAACCTATCAACCTGGGTGTTGCCATAATTAACTATTCAAAAATAGAATTATTCTCATCCAAGCGGATCGATGTATCATAAAGGGGTTCAGGTTTCCCGCGCCATGTCGCGAACCATCGACCACAATCCCGATTGAGCGTCGACCGGGCCAGTTACAACGATGGATTGCCGACCGGCGGATTAACCACTATGCTTCCATGATAGCCGCACTCCAACACGAGGATCACGCCACGAGGGCTTAACCGCGCGCCAACCGGCGCCCTAAAATGCGAAACCCCCGGTCGAGGACCGGGGGCTCGGATGGGGAACTTGAAAGTCGTCCGTCGCTCCGCTTAGGACAACAATCGGGAACAGCTGCAAACTGCTCTTGATTATAGCGGGTTGCGAACGCCTTGCAAGACCCCCACAGGTAGTTGTTGGTCACAAACAGGGGAATCTCATGCACGTCCACGCCCGCAAACCGCAGTTCTGCCCGCGCGCAGTCTCGATCGTCCGGCCCCAGAATCGGGGTTGGCCACTCGGCCACGTTTTACTGTAGCGACTTAACCTGCCGACCCATTGGGTTGAGCCCGACGCGATTTCCCCTTAGGGAGCGTTGGCCCAACCCCCCTGTGTCCTGGCCATGTCGCCCAGTTTTCCAGTTTCACCCCCGCCCGACGCGCCCGCGCCGGCGGATTCTTACGGCCTGCCCTTTCCCGCCGCACCGCTTGGCCGGCGAGCGCTTCCTGTATCCTCCGGCAACCGGTGCGGCCATGACCCGGCGCATCCGCGCTGGTTCGCGGCGCCGGCGCACCACGCAGCCCACCCGAAGATTCTGATCAAGCTGCAAGAAGCGGTGCGGGCCTACTTTGCCGACCCGGCGGTATTACCGAGCCTGAACGCGGCCAACGGCTCGGCGCGGCAGCAGCGCAGCGAACGGCGCGAAGGATGCCTGGCCCTGCTGGGCGCCCTCGTACACTACCTGGATCTGGTCACGCTACGAGTGGGCATCCCACAAGCCGATGGCAGTTTCAAGGGACTGACCCTGGAGTTTCTGGCCGAGCGGGCCGGGCTAGGGCTGCGGCGGACCGAGCGGGCCTGCCGGGACCTGCGCAAAGCTGGGCTGGTCGAAGTCTACCCCATTGCCCAACGGACCGAAGGCGACCGCCACAAAGGACTCCCCGCCATCCGCCGACTGCCGGTGTCGCTGTTCAAAGTGTTTGGCCTAGGCAAATGGCTCCAGCACGAGCGGGACAAGGCCGCGCACCGCCAGCGGCGACAGCGGCGGCGGCAAGAGACCGCCGCGAGCGAAGCCGACGTCGGCCGGCGCGAGCTGGCCCTGGACGCCGCCCGGCTGCGGGCCGCCACCGGCGCCGCCGCAGCGGAATTGGCCACTGCCACCGACCCCGACGCCACCGAGGCGGCGCGGCGCGAGGCCGCCCGCACCGCGCTGGCCGGGCTGCGCGCCCTGCTCAAAGGGCGACCGCCCGCCTGAGCTGGGGCGACACCGCCCCGGACCCGGACCCCCTCCTCCACCGCCCCCCCGCCGGCGCGAGTTGCGCTCACCCGCGCGAGCCCCGCTCGCGCCTTTCCGTCGCTCCCGACCCGCTGTTCGCCCCCGCCGGCGCCGCGCGGGCGCTCGAAACCGCCCGACCCCGCCCCAATCACCCAGCTCGCCCGCCCGCGTCGCCCATTAACTGTCGGGTAATGGATCAGCAAGTGTCGAGCAGTTCGCCAGATCCTCCTCACCGGTACGAATTAGTGTCGGATACGCTCCTACTTAGGTGGCAGCGCTTTCCTCAAAGGCTTTTTTTCAGAATAACCCAACAAAAAAACATTAAAAAACCACCCTCCCATGCATCACCCGTGCATAAACCCAAAGCGCCAGCGGGAGGAAAAAGGCGTTCTTAGAATGGTACCCTGATAGGAACGTCCGTCTTCCATGACTCACATCGAGGGGCCATTTTGAGTATCCTAACCGTGAGAAGTGCCGACACCCCCGAGAGAGCCCATGAGCCAGACCGACAAGCGCGCCATGAGCGCCGTCCACGCCCTTCTGATACAACGCTTTCCCAACGCGCTCCCGAAGGACTACGATGCCATCCGACCGCTCAAGATCGACGTCCACACCGACCTAATCGCGCGAGCGCCCGACCTCGATCCGGTCCTGCTGCGCCGGGCACTGGCCAACCACACCCAGCGGGACGGTTATCTGCTGGCCTTGATCCACGGCCGGGGCGATCACCGCTACGACCTGGACGGCCAACCCGTCGGCACCGTGACCCCGGAGGAACGCACGGAAGCCCAAAAGCAGCTCGACACGTCCACGAAGCGCGGCCAAGACAAGGCGGCGCGGGTGCGGGAGCACCAGGAGCGGGAGGCGAAACGGAAAAAACAGCGCGAGATCGAGCGGAAAAACCGCGAGGCCAAGGCGGCCCGCAAGGCCGAGCATGAGCGCATCCAGCGGGAAATCGCGGCCCGCAAGGCAGCGTTAATCGCTCAAGGGATCACGCCAGAGCCCCGCTCGGAGCGCAAGCGCCGTTTGGTGCGAGAAGCGGCTGAACGGGCGGCGCGCAAAGCCCAGGGACCGAGATCGGCGCCCGAGCGGCCGGGGGGTCAAGGACTGCCAAGGCCGGCACCGAGGCCACCGAGGGACCTGACCAGGCCGGCACAGCGCCCCGAGCGGGCGTCGGATCGGGACGGGCCCACGCCGGACCGGCCCCTACCGCCGGTGGCGTTCAGGAAAAAACGTCGGGTCGTCCCGCCGCTGGATGAGTGATGCGCCACCGGACCCGAAAACCGGTCCATGTGACACGGTTGGAGGTGGCGGAAATTTTTTATCATTAATAGGACTTTCGCTTTCATTTTCAAGATATTGATATTTTTGATATAATTCTCGGATGGTTACGAAAGAGCAATATGTCCAGTATTTGATTAGCACGCCGGTGAATTATACGTGTACACATCTGGCGGA
>Ga0209607_1000060_pt1 | contig 85795 bp, 79 predicted proteins | sample AD_UKC117_MetaG_FD_184413 | JGI IMG/M metagenome (GOLD analysis project Ga0209607, IMG submission 184413) | Active sludge microbial communities of municipal wastewater-treating anaerobic digesters from Hong Kong - AD_UKC117_MetaG (SPAdes)... | ecosystem: Engineered > Bioreactor > Anaerobic >... | reverse complement strand
AAAGGAAACACCCGGCTCCATCCCGAACCCGGCAGTTAAGCTTCCCGCAGCCGATGGTAGTATGGTCATCACGCCATGTGAGAGTAGGTATCGCCTGGCATCGTTATCTAAAGGACTTTTTCGAGCTTTCTCGGAAAAGTCCTTTTTATTTTGTCAGCACGTTTGGGGAAATATTAAACAATAAAAAGGGCTCCTTTTGTGTAAAAGGAGCCCTTTTTGCAATAACAAAACTTTTCTACAGAGCTTTTTCTTTCAACTGTTTACCCGCAATAAATTTCGGTACCTTTTTAGCTGGAATATCAATTGGTTTTTTGGTTCTCGGGTCAACCCCTTTCCTTGCGGCTCTTTCTTTGACAACAAAACTGCCAAAGCCAACCAATCTTACATTTCCACCCTCACTCAATTCATCTTCAACAATCTGAATGAATGAATTCAACATTTTTTCGGAATCTTTTAATGTCATCTCAGTCTCAGATGCCAGCTTTGATACCAGTTCTTTTTTGTTCATTATTTCGCCCCCTGTTATAGATTTCAATTTGACTCTCTCTGCAGATTATAACATATTTTCCGGTGTATATAAAAAACTTCTGTGGATTTTGTTTAGCTAATAATTGTTATTGAGATCATCTTTTAAGCGTTTGAATATTATCAGATCAAAATATTTATAAGCTGCTAAAGTATGGATAAATATTATAACTTGAACCGGAAACCACATTCACTCTTTCTGTATAGGAGTAATATCCTGGCTTTAAGAAAACAAATTCATGTACTCCGGGTTCCAACTCAAAATTATACTGGCTTCCAGCTGCCAAATCTTGCATTTTGCTGCCATCAATGTATAAAACACAGGATGTATTTGACTGAATTCTGACAACCCCTTTTAATGGCAATAGGTTAGCTACAATATCCTGATTCTTACCTGAATTCAGAACGGCTGTTGTTGACCAGTCTTGAAAGCCTTCTTTTTTTAGTGTGATGCTATACGACCCGGGATATAACCTGAAAGTCCTTCCGGTTGTGTATCCTGTGTAGTTTCCGTCAATATAAACGTCAGCCGACTCAGGGTTCGAGTACAAATTCACCTCAGCCATGGATTCTTCAAGCTGTACGGTAATTTGCTTAAAGTCGCCGGCACTTAAAGTAAACTGCATGCTTTGTGTTTGATATCCGGGTGATGAAACGGTCAAAGAATGAACTCCGGCGTTGAGCTGCACTTGTACTTGTCCGTTGTTGTTGGGGAAATAATTACCATCAATAACTACATTTGCGGTTTTGGGATAGGTGTTGATATTTACTGTTCCTAATGGATTTATCTTCGTTAAGTTGGCGTTTAAAATCTTATGCTCACCTGAGTTGATTTGAATTTGCTGAGTAAATGTTTCATATCCCGTTTGTTTAATCTGAATCTGATGAGTTCCTGGGATTAAATTGTTCAGCGTAATTGGAGTATTACCTTTCATTATACCATCGTAATAGACAGTTGAGTTAGGCGGTTGGGAATTAACCGTTAATTTTCCATATTGAGGGGTAAGGGAAACCATATTTGCCGTAATCTCTTGATACCCTCCGGCATTCAAATAAAATTGGGTTTCAAATGTTTGATAACCGCTTTTGTAAAATCTCACATAATGATATCCCTCAGGAAGTGTGGTTTTCAAAGGGGTATTTTTATTCATCCAAGAACCATCCACCCAGATTGATGCGCCTGATGGATTAGAGTTAAAAGATACTGTCCCGGCAGTAGGCCTATAGCCAACATAAAAATAGGTGCTTGCCGATGTCCATTCCGGAACCGTGTTATCCGGGGTGATAATAATCCTCTTTGTGTAGGTTTGAAGATCATTCTCTGCATTTTTGGTTATATTTGGAAATGGGCTTGCAGAAAAACTTTGTGTCCAAGCGTTATATGAAGTAAATTGATGTGTGCTAGCAACAATCTGCAAGTATTCTTTACCTTGTTTCGCTCCGACATTCATATTGTACCCATAGGGTATAGTTACCGTCTGATTAGCCCTGACAAAATTATCCCTTTGTTCGTTATTGGGAAACAGAATAAAGGTATTACCATCAGCCTCGATATCGTAAATGACAACATAAGAATCTTTGTTGACTTCAAACTGAATCTGTATGGGTTCACCAGGTTGGTATATATTGCCTTCACCTTTGTTAACTCTAATGGACGCTTCCATTGTTGAAGGTTGATCGGGAGTGATGATGATCTTTCTCGGTTGGATTTGAACTTCCGACGAAAAAATAAAACCAGCAGTCAATAACAAAACCAATGTTACCATTAGTATTTTTTTCATTTTGACGCCTCCTCATTGATATTTGACGATTAGTTGATTATATCATGTTTTAAATGATATCCCACACCCTCTATCAGCAGAAGGTGTGGGAAAAGTCATTTACTGTAAGGGATATGAAAGCATGAGAGATCCTTCTCCAGGGATAAAGACATATAATGCAACCGATTGTCCTTTTTTCAAGCCTGATATGGTTTTTTCGAAGTCCTCAACAGTTAGAATATTTTTTCTGTTTATTGACAATAGAACAGCTCCTTCTCTCAATCCCATCCGATATGCAAATGAAGCTGAATCTACTTCGCTGATGAATACACCATTTATTTTATCTGAGATGTTATATTGTTTTTTGAGAGTATCAGTCAACTCTGTTACTGAAATACCTAATAATTCAGACTCTTTTACTTGAACTGATACTTCTGTCTCATCCATTTCTTTTTGAATAGGCTCTTCATCCTCAGCTGGAAGCAATTCAACCTGCAATTCAATGATTTCACCATTCCGATCAATAGTAATTGATGCCATAGAACCAATTTCCTGCCTTCTGATCATGCTTGCCAGTTGTTCTTTATTCTTAACATCTTCTCCTAAAAATTTCAGAATAATGTCCTGCGGTTTGATTCCGGCTTTGTCGGCTGGACTATTTGGTGTCACTTCAACTATAATAGCACCTTCTGTGCTGTCCAAATTCAAGGCATCTTTTGTGTTTTCATCAATATTCATAATTTTAACGCCAATTTGTGGTTTTTGAAGTTTCCCGTATTTGATAAGATCTTCAATGAATATATTCACATCATTTATGGGTATTGCAAAACCAAGGTTAGTACCACTTGTTGGATTGACGATAGCAGTATTGATTCCAATTACTTCACCATGAATATTTAAAAGAGGTCCGCCGCTATTACCTGGATTGATTGCTGCGTCTGTCTGAATAAGATTGGAATAATACCCTGAATTATCAGGTTTAGGAATCTGTCTTTCAGTGGCACTGACCACACCTGTAGTTACAGTATGTTGAAAACCTAAAGGGTTTCCTATAGCAATTGCCACCTGTCCAATCTGAAGATTATCCGAATCTCCAAAATCCAAATAGGGGAAATCCACTCCATTCTCATGTGTAATCTTTATAATGGCAATATCCATTTCTGAATCTCCACCGATAAATTCAGCATCGTAAGTTTTTCCGCTAAATAAGGTAACCTTTATCTTCTCAGCACCTTGAACAACATGTTGATTAGTTAATATGTGTCCTTCTTTATCGAAAATGAATCCGGAACCTAATGAGGTTTGCTTCCTTTCCGTTCCAAAAGGGTTTTGTTGCTCTCCAAAAAACCTTTTAAAGAATTCTTCCATAAAAGGGTCAACGGAAGTTGAAACCGTTTTTTCAACATCGATCTTAACAACAGCATCTGCAGTTGCATTTACAACGTTGATCACAGGATTTTTGTAATCAGGATTAACATAAGCAAACAGGCTTAAACTAAGGTAGAATACTAGGATGATAAAAATAAAACTTCTTTTCATTTTCTGAGCACCTCCGATAAATATTGTTTTATACAGAGGTTTATGACGCAATTTTTTTTTTTGTTATTCCAAAAATAATGCCATTAAGTAAATTAGACACTAATCAACATTGCCTATTAAGAATCTGTTCACGCCTTCTTTTAGTTCATAAACGTATTTATTGATCGACAAAGACATCAATGGATGTTTGGAGTCATTAATGGTAACTTCTACAAAATGGTTATTAAGTGTCATTTGATACCTTGTTCCTCTTAATTCAACAGAAAAACTCAGTTTACCCCATACTTCGGGAATTTGAGGGTTTAAATAGATGGTGTCGTTTTGAACATCAAATCCGGAAAAACCATTAACAACAATTTGCCAGGCTGCTCCTGCCGCTGCTGTATGTATGCCACCAATAAATGTGCCCCCGCTTACGGGGTCATTTGTGTTTTTTAAATCGATGAATACAGATTTTTTGAAATAATCCATGGCTGATTCAACGTAACCTATTTGGGCTGCCGCTTGTGCATAAACGGATGGACTCAGTGAAGAAAAATGAAGGGTTCTTGGTTCATAATAATCATAGTTTGCCTGTTTAATCTGAAGTGAAAACATTTCTGGATGCATAGTAATAAGCTGTATCACATCTGCCTGCTTGATAGCTTGAGTATAGACCGCTACCCCATTAGGCCAGCCATAATATTCGTCTTTTCGGATGAGCCTTTCTTTTATATTTTCTACAGGTAAAAGACTTTCAAGTCCAAAATAGCCATCGAATTGTTCAATGACACCCTGTTTACCCGGGGAGGGAAGATATATTTTTTCGGCTATATCATTAAACAAATCAATTTCTCTTTGATTCATTTCTATACGGTCTAATACCGCTAGTAATTGTTCCGGTATATTCTTGTTAAGCATTTCCATTACCTTCAATGCTATATCAAATGCATATTTGGTCTGATAATTAGTGAAGGCATTATTTTCTACATTTTCATGATATTCATCAGGGCCTTGAATCTTCCATAATTCATAGCGTTTTCTATCTGGTAGATAAACCACCCGGGTAGATAGAAATCTGACCGATTCCAGAATGACTTCAGCGCCATAATCGATTAGGAATTGTTCGTCTTTTGTTATCAGATAATATTTCCAATAAGCATAAACAATATCAGGAGTTATGTGAATCTGCCAATCGTTAAAATGATTTCTGATAGGCCGATCTGTTAAAACATCTTTGAAGAAGAAATCCGGACAGAGCTCATCTCCAGTTTTTCCGCTAATCCATGCGTAAAAGGCGCCTCTAAATCCAAGTCTTTCAGCCTTTCTTTTTGCGCCATTTAAAGTTTCATATCGATATTTTAAGAGTTTTTCAGCTATTTGTGAGTCTGTATACAAATACATTGGAAGATTAAAAATTTCCTGATCCCAAAAGGCAGCACCTTGATAGGCTTGACATGATAAACCTCTAGCACCGATTGGAAGACTTGCATGAGTCGGAGTAGCAATGACGCTGTGATAGGTGTTGAAACGTATAGCGGTCTCGTCAACAATGTTTCCAGGAATTTGAATATCGTATTTTTCCCATTTTTTGTTCCAGAGCATTTCATTCAATTTTTTCATCTCAGAATAGTCGTAGGAAGCGTTACTTTCATAAGCATATTTTAGTGGATCCGAACATTCATTTGAATGGAAGACACACATGTATTTAATGATTTTGATTGGTTGATTTTTTTTAAGATAGCCGTCTATTTCATTGAATATTCCATTTCTTCGTTTGATCAATTGCTGTTTGGCCACTTCCATCCCAGCTAATTGCAAATGACTTGTGATGACAATCTTTTGGTTTTTTTCTACAGTATTTGCTAAAAAGTAAAGGGAGTTTTTTAAAGCATCCATCTTGTATTTTGTAAGATGTTCTCCATTTAGGTTCCAAACCTTACCATCAATTCCCTCAATGATTTTAAGATGTATGTCTTGATCTGCTGTCAATTCAATTTTCATAGGTATTACATGATAATCAGATAGACTTGCAAATTTCTCTTCATGATATCGAACTGTTATTCGATCTTTCGTTAGAATACTGCGATAATTCACTGAATTGACGCCATTCTTAAAATTTAATCTTCTTTTAAATTGTTGTGGTTTTTGTTGCTTAATTGAAAGTGGAGTGTCTTCAACAAATATCTGTGTAAATAAACCATTTGGAACATTACATAATTCTTCCCATTTTCCGTCCGCATTATCCCAAGTATCCGTAACAAAACAACCCACATAATCTTTGTGAGTATCTTCTGCCATTGTTCCCCGATATCCCAAAAAACCATTCCCAATCATAAAATTACTGCCAGAATTAATAGACTGCGAAGGATCGTAATTCGATTCAATCAATTCCCAACCGGTTTCTGTCATTAAATGATCCGAGATTTTATCCATCGTTATCACCTAACGCTTTAGATTTAGAATTTGTTCAAGTTGAATTTCAGTTGTGTTCGAGTACCTTAAAGTAGCTTTTCCTACTCTTTCTTCGGGTCCTATCCCGACACATAGAAATCCACCACTTAATGCTGCCTGGATGCCGGCTTCAGCATCTTCGAACACAACAGATTTTGAAGGGGACACTTCCATTTTTTTAGCGGCATACAAAAAAAGATCGGGCGCTGGCTTTGTCTTATCCACACTATAACCATCAGCGATGAAATCGAAGAGTCTTTCCCCTTTCAGATTATGAATGACCACATGCGCATTTTTACTAGCAGAAGCTATTGCCGTTTTGATTCCGATTTTTCTGAGCGAAATGATTAAAGCCTTTATTCCCGGTAAGTAATCTTGTTCAGATATTTCTTGTAGTAAACGCTGATAATATTCATTCTTTTTTTCCATCATTTCTTTCATTTTTTGCTCTGATAATTTTTTGTTGTTATGCCTCAGAATGATTTGCAAGGATTGTTTTCTGGAAACACCTCTTAAGTGTTCGTTTATTAACCGATCAAAATGAAGATTTGCCTCATCTGCCATTTTTTTCCAACCAAGATAATGATATTCAGCAGTATCGGTAACAACACCGTCCAAATCAAAAATGCATGCTTCTATCAAACGCTGTGCCTCCTTATTGTATTATTTCTATTGTAAGATGGTTACTTCATTTGGTTCTAAAAGCTTATCAATATTTTCTTTTGATTTGTTATTCAGAAGAACCTTTGAATATTCGTTTAACAGTGAAGCCTTTATAGTAATGGTTCTTTGAGCAAAATTCAATAAAACCAATACCTTTTCGTTTTGATAAGATCTTGTATAAGCCATCACATCCGGGTCAATATCTATAAATTCAATAGCGCCATATTTAATGCAATCATTGTTTTTTCTTAAACTGATTAATTTTTTGTAGAAAGATAAAAGGGAATCTGGATCAGACATCTGCGCTTTTACATTTAAGTAAAGGTAATCTTTCGTAACCGGTAACCATGGTTCGACTGTGCTAAAAGATGCATAAGGATTCTCATCCCATTGCATTGGTGTTCTCGCTGAATCTCTACCCTGATAATCAGGCCAAAGATTTTTCCCTGCTGGGTCAACTATCCTTTCAAACGGAATCAGAGCATCTTCCATTCCGATTTCCTCCCCGTAATAAATAAATACGGTTCCTTTCATCGTTAGCAACATTGAAGCTAATATTTGCAAATTTCCTTTTTTATCATTTGAATCATCAAAACGTTCTGTAAATCTCTTTGAATCATGATTGCCTAAGACATAACTTGGCCATGCGATGTTCTGAAACAGACTTTCAGTATCTCGAATCAATTTCTTATAGTTTTCGGGTGAATAAGTTGTGATTTCTTTGAATTGAAAATTGAAAGCCAAATCAAGCCTGCCGGGCATGGTATAAAGAAAATAGGCTGGTAACCCCATTGGAGACCCTACCTCACCAATGGTCACTCTTTCCTTGTACTGATTCACAAGATCGTTTATCTTTTCAACTGCCAAGAGTGTTTCCGGTCTGTCATTATCAAAGACTCGGTAATAATTTTCGAAATCGATTTTTGAATTTCGCCCTTCAACCAGCGGATCATCTCTTAAGAAAATGTCTTTATAAAACATATTCACGACATCAAATCTGAATCCGTCTACACCCATATCCAACCAGTATGTAATGGATTCCATTACGGCTTCAACGACGTCGGGATTTCTCCAATTCAGATCGGGTTGTTCTTTGACAAAAAGATGTAAGTAATATTGTTCTCTTTGCTCGCACCATTCCCAAGCAGATCCTCCAAAATATGAAAGCCAGTTATTTGGCGGCTTTCCTTTTTTACCATCAACCCATATATACCAGTCCGCTTTAGGGTTGTCTTTTGAAGACATAGATTCTAAAAACCAAGGATGCTGATCCGATGTATGATTGTATACCTGATCAATGATCACTTTAATCTTTCTTTCATGTGCTTTTTGAAGCAGATTCCTAAAATCTTCTAAACTCCCAAACATAGGATCAATACCACGGTAATCACTAATGTCGTATCCAAAATCTTTCATGGGGGATTTAAAAATCGGAGAAAGCCAGATGGCATCAACTCCAAGCCATTGAAGATAATCCAGTCTGCTTATAATCCCTTGTAAATCTCCAATACCATCATTATTCGAATCCTGAAAACTCCTCGGGTAAATTTGATAGATGACAGAACCTTTCCACCATGGAATTTGCATAGTAAAAGCCTCCTTAAAAAAAAATCCCCCCCAATGAAAAGGGGGGGAATCGTTTGAAATATTATTCAAAAACAGGTTCAAAGCCAGTTACATCTGAAATATCCAATGCTAATTCTTCTAAGGTAGCCATTGTATCATTGGAATCTCCGCTGATTATTTTATGAACCGCTTTGAAGAACAATGTGGATACTTCATTGTAATTTGGAGCAGATGCTGTGGAAGGTCTTGCTACAGCATTGATAAACACATCATAGAGTGAACCGAAGAATGGAACGGCTTCCAGTACTTCTGGATCCTCGTACAGTGTTTTAATAGTTGGGTTATAAGATTGCATTGCTCTTGCCTTTTGATGATCGTAATTAGCCATGAAGAATGCAACTTGTGCTGCCAACGCAGGATCTTTACTGTATTTACTTACTGCCAACTGCCATCCGCCAAGTGTTGCTGCACTGCCACCTTTACCAGCTGGAAGAACTGAAACATCGAATTTTCCTTTGATTGCACTGTCATCTGCATTTCCAAGAGCATAAGCGTAGGGCCAGTTTCTCATAAATAATGCATTTCCGGCCTGCCATGCTTGTCTGGCTCCTTCTTCATCCATAGCAAGAACACCTTCTGGACTAATGGTACCAATCCAACTGGCTACTTTATCCAAAATCTCTACAGCATTTTCATTGGCAATAGTGACTTCCTGATTTCTGTTTACAATGGAACCACCATCATTGGAAGCAATCCATTCAAGAGCATCACAAGTCAAACCTTCATATGCATTTCCCTGGAAGACAAAACCCCAGAAATCAGGATTGTTCTTCTTTTCGCCAGCCATGACAACTTCTGCCATTTCTTCAAGTTCGTCCCAAGTTGCAGGTGGGTGATCATAACCGTATTTTTCAAGTAAATCGGTTCTGTAATACAGAACTCCTGCATCAGTAAACCATGGAATACCAATGAGTTTTCCATCGACTGTGTTGTTTTCTACTATTGCTGGAAAGTGGTTTGGAGCATAGTCATAGGCACCGTACTGGTATAAATCGACAAAATGCTGTGCTAGATCTCCTGGCCAAATGACATCAATTTGATAAACGTCTACCTTATCACTCTTTGCTTCAAAGAACTGGAGATAGAGTCCAAGTCTGTCCTGAACCATGTCGGGAGTATCTAAAACATTGACTTTAACTCCTGGGAATAAGGCTTCGAATTCCGCAGCTGCCTGTCTGGCAAGTTCTAATTCAATTCCAACTGCTCCGGCTGCAACTGTTATGGTTTTCTCTGCAAACAAAGCCACTGATAACAGCGCTACCAATAAAACCGTCAACAATACTTTTTTCATAATTCAACCTCCTTGAATTTTCGGGTTCTACCCGTTTGTTTATCCTTTAACTGCGCCAGCAGTTAATCCTGCAACAATTTTCTTCTGGAAAATCAAAACCAACACGACAACCGGAATCGTTACAATTACTGCTCCAGCCATGATCTCTCCAAAGGGTTCCTGCCTAGCAATCTGACCGGTAAACAGAGATATGGCAACGGGTATCGTTCTGGCTTGTGTTTCAATACTAGTAAAAGTTAATGCAAACAGGTACTCGTTCCATGCGGCTATAAAAGCCAAAAGCCCTGTGGTAACCATTGCCGGTGCGGTTAATGGCATTAAAATATGATAAAAGGTCTGAAAAGCTGTAGCGCCATCAACTTGAGCCGATTGCATGATTTCTACTGGAAGTTCTTTAAAAAATGCCGTCAAAACCCACGTTGTGAAAGGCAAAGTAAATATCATATAAGATAGAATCATACTTAACGTTGCAGACATGTTCAACGTGTTGATCACAGCATACAAACCCGCTAATACGGTTACTTGTGGAAACATGGTCATTGATAAAACCAAATATAGAAACAGTCTTTTTCCCTTAAACCTCAGTTTTCCTAATGCAAACGCCGAAAAGGATCCTATAATAAGGGAAAGAAGTGTGGTAATACCTCCAACAAGCGTACTGTTTAGGATAGCCCTCAGAAAAGTAGGATTTGTGAAAACCGATTTATAATTGTCAAACGTTGGGGCAAAATTCCCTTGTGTATCTCTTGGAATAAATGTAGCAGGCGTCATCATGAGCTGGTTTTCTGTTTTGAAAGAGGAATTGAGTGCCCAATAAAATGGGAAAATCAAATAGACAAACACAAAAATAACAACAAACCAGAACAATACTTTTTTAATTTTCTTTTTAGTTGCTCTTTTCATGATTGATCAACTCCAAAAGAACGGATATAAATGATCGAGAATATACCAATCAGGATAAATATGATCATTCCAACTGCTGATGATAATCCCATGTTCCTATTCTGAATCAATTGGAAATAATTGTAGGAAGCCATCGAATACATCTTGCTGGACATCAAAACCTGGAAGACATCGAAAACCCTCAGAGCATCTAATGTTCTAAATATCAATGCGACAGCCAAAGAGGGTTTTAACAAGGGTAAAGTAATCTGGAAAAATTGTCTGATCTTGCTGGCACCATCAACCTCTGATGCTTCATACAACTCTTTTGGTATCATCTGCAATCCAGCAAGTATCAACAAAGCCATATATGGAGCTGTTTTCCACACATCTACCGCCACCATTGTAGGCATTTGAAGCGCAGAATTGGTCAAGAAAGAAGCTTGTCCGTCACTTAACCCCAGTCGGAACATGATCATGTTAAAAAACCCTGCTGTTCCAGGTTGAAGCATCCACTCCCAAATTCTTGCAGAGACAACCGTAATAACTGCCCATGGAATGAGCATAGTGGTACGCATAAGGCCTTTACCTTTAAAGTTGCTGTTGACAACCAGAGCTAGAAATAAGCCGATGATGGTTTCTAATAACACAGAAAAAACCGTAAAAACAAGGGTGTTTCCGACGGCGACAAGGAATTCTCTGTCTCTTGCTCCGACAACAATCCGTTTGCCAAACCAGTTGAACTGAAACAATTCTTTATATCGATTTGGTGTTCTCGGTAAAACCGAAATCGAACTTTCATACACGATTGCACCGGTCTTTTCATCTTTGATTATTTCTCCGGAATTCTTATCTGTTTTTGGTTCCAGCACCTTAAAGGTTACACCGAGAAGTCTGGCATAATTATCAAATCCAACAAACTTTGTTTCTTGATTACTTGCAAACACCCTGTTTGTAAAGCTTGTAACAACAACTTGGCCTAATGGATATATCGCCACAATCGCTAATACAACTAAAGTAGGGATCAGCAACTTATAAGCCAACGATTGTTCATTTTTCAGGATGTTTCCCTTCGGAGTCTTCCCCATAAACTACCTCCTTTTATGTAGTATTTCTCTTGATCAGCAATGGCGGGAATTCTACTTGCCTTATTGGTGTTTCGGGATTTTTGATTCTCTCCAACAACAGCCTCGCACCGACTTTACCAAATTCTTCAATGGGTTGTTCGATTGTTGTTAATCCTGCCTTTTCTGTCCATGTCTGATTATCGTATCCCACTAAAAAGAAATCTTTTCCAGGCATCAAACCTATCGTTGAAGCTACTTGCATCACTAACAAAGCAAAATTATCTGTCATTGCAAATATTCCGGGTCTTTTTGTTTCTGTCAACATCTTTTTAATTAAGTCATTGCTGGGTCCCATACTGTAGTCGGCATAAATAATCTGATCGTCATCAAATGGAACCCCTTTACTTTTTAAAGTATTTTTAAATCCGGTAACCCTTTCTCTCATGTGTTCGTTCTTGATATAGGGATTTGATACAGATGAATAAATGGCATAGTATTTGGTAATATCTCGTTCCAGTAAATGGTTAGCTGCAATCCTTCCGCCATTCAGGTTATTCAGATAAACACAACTGTAATTTTCTTTGTATTCTTCTATAAGAACAACAGGAACTTTTATCCTTATTCCATCGTTAAAAATACTTGGCGTTATCGTCATAATCACGACGCCTTCTACTTCCTGGGCAAAAGAGGGGTTATTGATAAGGGCGTCGTAACGCTTTTGTGATATCAAAGGATAAATGATGCTCTGATAATCTTCCTTGTCTATTTCGTGGTCGAAACTTTCAAGAATACGCCAATGAAATTCTGTTTTAACCTCCGGAATAAGTGCTAATATACGCCTTGATTTGCCTCCAGCAAGAGTTCTCGCAAACATATTAGGCTGATAACCGAGTTTTTTAATGGTCTCCTGTATTCTTTTTCGTGTGTCTTCTTTCACTGAACCGGAATTTAAGACTCTGGAAACAGTTCCAACGCCAACACCAGCTTCTCTTGCAACATCGCGTATAGTGACGGGTTTATTCTTCATCGTTACACCACTCTTGTGTTTTGTCGTGGAAACGTTTCCATTATAGCAGAAAAAAAAAACGAATGAAAGTCTAAATATTCAGAAGTATCAGAGATTATCTGACTATATTTATGATTAGTGATGATATAATCATTATTTCTTTTATATTCGGCATATTTTATTTAGACTTATAAAGATATCCATTTTGGTTTATTTTTCAGTTATTACTTTTTATGGGAATATGGCGGATAAGAATGTTTCTCTATGAAGATATGCTATAATTATTCAGGTAAGGAGGAATTATGGAAAAAGAGAATATCTCCCGAAAGAATAACCGAAAGCGTTTTTTTCAGATTATCGAGATCTTTTCAAAATACGGTTTTAGTTATCTTTTTAGAAAAATCACTTTAAAACAGCATCCGATTGATAGGGGTATTCGGATTCGTCATGCTTTAGAGGAACTTGGTACAACGTTTATCAAGTTGGGCCAGATGTTGTCAACACGGTATGATCTTTTGCCTGTGGACATCATCGCTGAATTAAGAAAGCTTCAGGATGATGTTCCTCCCATCGAATATTCAGACTTTATGAATCAACTACAATTGTCACTACCAGATTGGGAAAAACATATTTTGTACATTCAAGAAAAACCTTTAGCTGCTGCTTCTATTGCACAAGTTCACCGAGCCTTATTACTGGATGGCAGTGAAGTTGTGATCAAAGTCAGAAGACCCTGTATACAAGAATTGGTTAAAGCTGATATTGAAGTTTTAAAAAGCTTGGCCAATTTTGTGAGAGGGTTTCCGGTATTTAAGGATTTTGATCTTCAGAATTTAATCAATGAATTTGGTATGGCGATCAATAGAGAAATGAATCTATATTGCGAAGCACAAGCTCTTGAGCGCTTTAATCAGTCGTTTAGAATGAACGATGTGATTTTTGCACCAAAGCCATATTTTGATTTATGCTCCGAAACCGTTTTGATTATGGACTATATTCCCGGCATAAGATTTTCTGAATTGTTAGATATGGAAAATGACCAAATACCCATTAAAATCAATAAATCCACTTTGGTAGAATCAGGTGCTGATTGTATGTTTCAACAGGTTTTTATGATTGGATTTTTGCATAATGATCCGCATCCGGGTAATTTAATCGCAACAAAAAACAACCGTTTATATTTCATTGATTTTGGCCAGGTTAGTGTCGTAGACAAATATACCAGAAGGTTCTTGCTGGAGATGGTTTTAGCCTTGACCCGCCGTGATGCCGAATTTCTTACTTTGATTATTACAGAGCATTTTTCAATGAATGATTCTGACAGTTTTTCTGAAGACGTAAAACTTATGTTTTCTAAATATTATGGAAAACCGCTTGCTGAATTCAGTATGTCGGAAATGATTATGGAAACCTTTAAGCTGATTAGAGCTTATAAGATTCAAGTTCCAGGACAATTATTATTGATGGGAAAAGTCATTTTAATGATCGAAGGGATCGCAAGAAAATTGGATCCTTCCTTCAACGCCATACGTTTTACAGAAGATTATTTACGAACCAGATGGCTGAGTCTTTATTCAGAGAGAATGGATGCACTTGAAGACGAATTTCTATGGAATTTTTTAATGTCTCCTCGGAAACTCAGAAACATTCAAAAGGTATTTGATACGGGAAAAATTAAACTGGACATAGAATCAACACGAATTGAGCGAATACTTCACGGGTTAAAAAACGGCTTAAACAGTTTAGCAATATCTATCATTATTGCAGCCTTGCTTATTAGTATCAAAAATTTCGAAAATCAATTTTTAGCCTATGCAGGTGTGTTTATTTTGGGTCTTTTTGTCATTTACGAATTTTTAACTGAAGGAAGGAGGAAGTGAAATGTCACTATTTGACGATGTTTTCTTTATGGGTGTAGGCGCAGTCTCAGAAATAAAAAAAAGAGCGGAAGATTTGTTAAACAAAGGGAAGATTTCTCAAGAAGAAGCACAAAGAATGTTCGAAGATTTAAAAGAGGGAGAGCAGTTAAAAGAACAGTTGAGTCCGTTATCTCTCAGTTTGGGTTTTTCCATGTATATGAAAAAGCGACTTAATGAGCTATTAGATGATCTTAAGCAAAGTGGGAAAATTAGCACAGAAGAAGCAAAAAAATACTATGAAAAGTATATTCCTGAAGATCTTCAGAAGAAATTCAAAGAAACGAAAGATGAAGTTATGAATGAAGACGATTATGTTAAAAAGGAAGATTTTAACAAGATGTTTGAGAAACTTGAGAAAATAGAAGCAAAACTCAAAGAAAAAGAAGAATAATCTATCCTAAAATTAAGGGGCACTAGTCATTCTGATGTCTGAATTTATTATCATAGCGGTGACATTACTCACACTGGTGGTAATAGTCATTTTTAGTGTTATCTTTTTAAAGAAATCAAATAAAAAGAATAATGAAATGGAAATCGACTTATCGGCGTTTGAAGACAGGGTTCTAGAGCTGATCAGTAAGTTCCAACACATTTCAGCAACGAGATTAACTGCCATGGAGAATAAGATAGAAGAAATGAATAAAGTATTGAGGTCGGCCAATGAAATGTATTTTAAACTATCAGCCGTTGCGTCAGATGCTACAAAGGTTTTAAGCAAGATTGATTCAATGAAAGAACCAATTCTGGAACAATCTGAATTATTTCAAAAAAAAGCTTATCCTAATGACATCTCCAATATTCTCCAAGAAGAGATTGAAGAACCTGTTAATGAAAAAGAATCTTCTTTCAAAGATAAAGTGGATCATTTTACATTTGAAGAAGAATTCATCAATCCTCCTGATTTAAAAACAAGTTCTTTGGAGCACAAAATTATGAATTTGTCCTCTGAAGGGCTTGAGGCGATTGAAATTGCAAAACAACTTGGAATCGGTAAAGGTGAAGTGGATTTGGTTTTAGGACTATTTAAAAGAAAATATAGTTGAGAGGTGTGTTTTGCGTAGCATTTTAAGGGAAAAATCACAGGATTTTTTTTGTATCCTTCAACACGACCAAGCCGATTGGCTAACCTTTTGGAAACAATACTGTTTTGAAAACAGAGACTTTATGAGTGGTTACACGAAAACCCTCGAATTAGACACTCACAAGATTGAAAAGATATTAACACAAACCAAAAGACCTTTTTTAGACAAAATTAAACAAAAAAACGATGAAATCAAACATTTGAAGCAAAGATCGGCAAAGGCTCTTAATCTTTCGAGCAAGGAGTTGGAATTGGAAAGAGAGGATTTTGTCATTTATTTAGTCGGTGCTTTGGGAATTCAAGACACCGTGTCCTTTTTTGTTAAAGAAAAAGTCATGATATTAATCGATTTGGTTTCACTTTTCAAAAACAATAGAATTGAAGACCTTGAAGAAATTGTACTTTCTTCTGCAAAGCAAGCAAGAAGAAATATCAATCAAACCAATCAGGAGGTTTATTAATATGGCAATCAAGCGAATAGGTGTTTTAACAAGTGGTGGCGATTCACCAGGAATGAATGCAGCGGTAAGAGCAATTGTGCGATACGGTATCAAAAGCGGCTTGGAAGTCTATGGCATCTATAGAGGATATGCCGGTTTATTGGATGAAGAGATTCAAAAATTAGAATATCGTGATGTATCCGGAATTATGGAAAAAGGCGGAACTGTACTCAGAACAGCCAGATGTCCAGAATTCAAAGTAGCGGATGTCCGGAACGAAGCAGCAGAAATCTTAAAAAAACATGAAATTGAAGCACTTGTAGTTATAGGCGGGGACGGCAGTTTACACGGCGCTGCATTTCTTGATGCAGATCATGGCATCCCCACTATTGGTATTCCGGGAAGCATTGATAACGATATATATGGAACAGATATGTGTATCGGTGTGGATACGTGTCTTAATACCACGATGGATGCCATTCAAAAACTTAAAGATACGGCAACTTCCCATGAAAGGGCATTTATTGTTGAAGTGATGGGGAGAGAAAACGGATATATCGCTCTAATGTCAGCTATTATAACCGGCTCTGAAGCAGCCATCATCCCCGAAGTGCCTGTTGATTACGATAAGCTTTCAGATAGACTACTTGAGGAAAGAAAAAGGGGCAAAATCAACAGCATTATCATCGTTGCAGAGGGTGCAGCAAGCGCTTACACCGTTTCGAGGCATTTGGAACACAAGATTGGTTACGAAACCCGTATCACCATCTTAGGGCATGTGCAAAGGGGAGGCAGTCCATCCGCTTTTGATCGTATTTTATCAACTCGAATGGGATTGCACGCTGTTAAAGCGATTTTAGAAGGAGATTTTGGGAAGATGATCGGATTACAGGCAAATAGCATGGCAAGAGTTCCCTATGAAGAAATGCTGGGTAAAAAGAAACCGCTCAACATGGATTTATATCAGCTGTCCTACATTTTATCTTAAGATATGGTGGTGAACCATACATGAGAAGAACAAAAATTGTTGCCACACTTGGGCCGGCTTCAAGAGAAGAAGCCATGCTCAAAGAGTTAATCAAGGCTGGAGTCAATGTTTTCCGGCTAAATACATCCCATGAAGCACCTGAAGATCATCTAAAAGTGATCCATCGGATCAAAAAGATACGTAATGATTTGCAAATGCCGTTGGGAATTTTACTGGATCTTGAGGGGCCCAAAATTAGAACTGGCAAATTTAAATCACAAGAAGTTGAACTGAAAGAGGGGCAAGAATTTACACTGCTCACAGATGAAATACTTGGGGATGATCAAAGATGCTCGATTAGTTATCGAAATCTTGCAAAAGATGTCAGGCAAGGAGACCTGATACTTCTTTATGATGGTCTAATCGGACTAAAAGTCATTGAAAGAGAAGAAAACATGATCAGAACTAAGGTTCTTAATACCGGCATTATTTCTAATAACAAGGGAATCAACGTGCCTGGTGTAAACATTGGGCTTCCTCCATTAACAGAAAAGGATAAAGAATACATCAAATTGGGTGCAAAAGAAGGAGTGGATTATTTTGCCCAATCCTTCGTGCGTACACCCGATGATATTGATCTGTGCCGAGAAGTTCAATTGAAATACAAAACAAAAATACCCATTATTGCAAAAATTGAAACCAAACAAGCAATGCAACATTTAAGAAGCATTATTTATAAAGCAGACGGAATCATGGTGGCAAGGGGAGATCTTGGTGTTGAAATTCCCACGGAAGAAGTACCTGTGGCACAAAAACTGATTATTCAAATGTCAAACGCTCAAAACAAACCCGTCATTACCGCCACTCAGATGTTAGAGTCCATGATCGAAAACCCAAGACCGACAAGAGCCGAAGCCACCGATATTGCAAACGCCATTATTGATGGTACAGATGCAGTCATGCTTTCCGGGGAAACAACAGTGGGTAAGCACCCGGTGAATGCCGTTCAAGTAATGGATCGAATAGCAAAAAAAACCGAAGAGGAGTTAAACGAGTTAATTTATAATAAGAAAACAGAAGATTATATTCGAGATGAGCATATCACGACCGACGAGGGAGCCATTGCTAAATCCTGCAAGGCAATATGTCGGCAACTTGGAATCAATATCATTGTGACATCCACTGTCACCGGATTAACAGCAAGAATTGTTTCCAGTTTTAAACCTGATGCAAATCTAATCGGCATTACACCCAGTATTGAAACCTATTACAACCTTTCGTTAGTCGGTGGTGTTACACCAGTTCTGATACCCGAAACTGAAAATACAGATGAAATGATTATCAAAGGGGTGGCGAAACTGTTAGAAATCGGACTTGTGAGAAAACGTGAAAAGATCCTTATCACCGCTGGTATTCCATGGGGAAAATCTGGTACGACGAATATGATCAAAATCCATACATGTTAAAAAAAGTAATTACATTTTTACTTTTGGCATTATCAACTCTGGGCTTTTCTGAAGCGGTTGTTCAAGGCCGTATTGATCATTTAGAGTCTATCATATCAAGCCGTTCATCCCGATTGGAATCGTTGTTTTCCGGCATTACTGTCTTAAGTTATGAAAATCCCATAGCAATAGAAGTAAAATATATGAAGCAACTTGTTAACCGATTAACCCTAAAAGAGGCAGATGATTTTACAACCGAAAAAATTGTCAGTTTCTTTTTAAACGTTGAAGAACAATTGTCAATCATAACGAGTTTAATGGATATAAATTCTAAAAACACCACGATTATTGATGTCATAAATGCTGTATACGAATACCCTTTCATAGACGCTAAGGGAGAATATCTTGTTTATATCAGTGATAAAAAGACTGGCAACAGAAATCCTGTTATCCTTAATCTGTTGAATTATCAAGAAAGGCACGTGATTATTCCAGAAACCGGAGACTATTTCCCAGTGTTGTTAGATGATACCTTGTTCTTTCTCATGGCAGTGGAAGATGGCTTTGCCATCATGTCTTACGATTTATCCAGTGGACTGTATTCAGAGTTAATCAGGGGAGATTTAACCTGTTTGAGAAGTAATAAAGGATTTTTATATTACTCTGAGAAAAACGGGGTGTTTCAATTGAACGCTAAAGGGGAAATCATCAATCAATTTATCTTTGAATACCCAATCCAATCCTTCGATTTAATAGACAATAACCTAATTGTCAGTTTGCTGGATAGGATTCAATACGATCTATTTCTTTACAACGTTGAAGATTTAAAACTAATCCGCTTGACTGATACAGAATACAACGAAGTTGATGTGATCTTTCAAAGTCAGATAAACAGTATTTTTTCATCTAACAAAACCGGCAATTATGGCATTTATAAACAAAAGGTCTCTTTTGAAAATGTTCCGTCAGACTACCAGCTCGTCTTCGAGACTAAAAATGCAGACATTTTTTATCCCTTTTTTTCAGATATTTATTCGAAAATCGTTGCCTGTGTATTTGAAACCGGAAAAGAACCAAGACTTCTCATTATTCCTTATTAAATAATCAATTCTTTTCGGAGGTTTGTTTTTTTTACTTGCATTCTAAATATTGTATTTTGTTTTAGCTGTGTGATAAAATCATAGATATAAAAAGTAAATGTAACGAATGAGAAGGTTCATCGATAGAAAGTAGGGTGGTATTTTTGGAGACAAAATTTGGCGAGAACGGTAACAGTTATTTCCTTCATCCAGGTTACGTTTTTGTTAGTCAAGAACCATATTATATTCATACCGTTTTAGGATCATGTGTTGCCATAGCGATTTGGGATAAGTTCAACCATTGTGGAGGCATGAATCATTATGTTTTACCATCTGCTGAAAACAAGCCCAATGGAAGGTATGGAAACGTCTCCATTCCCTACCTATTCTATCTGATGAAAAAGATTAAATCTGACCGTAATAATCTTGAAATTCATTTACTGGGTGGGTCTTCGAACGAGACCATGAAATCAAGCGTCGGTCCTTTAAATGTTGAGTTTGCCTTACACTGGCTCAAAAGCAATCATTATCAGATTGATTCCAAAGATACTGGTGGAGCTCTTGGTCGCAAAATTGTTTTTAACACCGAAAATGGCGAATTGTTGGTTTATAAACTAAAAAAGATTCGAGATTCGGATTGGTACGAAGAATGATGGAAAAAAAGATTAAGGTTTTAATTATCGATGATTCTAAATTAATACGCCGTGCAGTAACAGAAATGTTGCATTCCGAACCAGATATTGAAATCATAGGTGAAGCGGCAGATGCTTACGAAGGAAGAGATAAAATTGTCTATCTCAATCCGGATGTTGTCATTCTTGACATCGAAATGCCTCGAATGGATGGACTGACTTTTCTGGAAAAACTAATGAAATCTAAGCCAATGCCGGTTATCATATTCAGCTCCTTGGCAAAAGGCAGATCCAAATACGAATATAAAGCCTATGATTTAGGTGCTGTAGGTGTAGTAGCAAAACCTGCACAACAAACAAATTTAGCTGAAATAAAAGATACAATCGCAGATTTAATCAGAACTTCTTCCAGATTAAGTGCTACACAATTAAGACTATTAAAGAACCGGCGAATAACTGCAGTACAAACTCCTGAAAATCCTAAAGATTATTTGATGTCAAAACCCATTATCGCCATTGGAGCGTCGACCGGGGGTACTCATGCGATCAGAAAGATTATGGCGAAATTGCCTGAGAAATTCCCCCCCATTGTAATGGTTCAACACATGCCGGAAAATTTCACTACGCAGTTTGCTGCCCGCCTGAATGAAATTTCAAGATTGCACGTTGTGGAAGCTCAAGGAGGCGAACAGCTCGTAAATGGAACAGCTTTTTTAGCCCCTGGTGGCAAACATCTTGAGGTTATTAAAAAGGGAGCTTTTTATTATACGAGAGTCTTTGATGGTCCGCTTGTTCACCATCAAAAACCCGCTGTTGAGATTTTATTTGATTCGGTAGCCAAATACGCCAAAAATGATGCTGTGGGTATTATTTTAACCGGTATGGGTGCAGATGGTGCAAAAGGTCTTCTGAACATGAAAAACAATGGAGCTCATACCATAGCACAAGATGAAAAAAGTTCAATTGTTTTTGGTATGCCAAAAGAGGCAATTAAACTTCAGGCAGCTCAAAAAATATTAGATCTAAAAGAAATTCCCACATCTCTTTTTAGATATCTGGAGGGGTTATAATGCCTTATAAACAGCAGTTTACAGAAAAGATATACGCTGAATTTACGGATTATCTTAGCAAACGCCTTGGTATGGAATGCAAAATGAATAAACGGCAAATGTTGCAGTCAAAAATTGACAGTTTCATGAGAATGAATGAAATTGACACTTATAACGATCTTCTGGACTTTTTAAAAACGAATGAAGATACGGAACAATGGAATTCTTTTGTCCACAAAATAACAACACATAAAACAGACTTTTTCAGGGAAAACCAACACTTTTCTTTCTTGAAAGATTATTTACCCACCATGGCACAAAGAAATCGAAGAATACTGTTGAATAAAGAAATCAGAATCTGGAGTGCAGGTTGTTCATCCGGAGAGGAACCCTATACTTTAGCAATGTTTTTCAGAGAAACATTTCCTGATATTTATCCGAAAATACTGGCAACAGATATTAGTACCGAAAGCCTTTTAACTGCAATAAAAGGAATATACCCCTACACGATTAAAAATGAACTCCCCCCTTATTATTTGAGTAAATACTTCAAAAAGGATTTGAATGGGTTTCAAATCAATCCGGGTTTGAAACAATTCATCACTTTTCGAAGCTTTAACCTCACGAAAAACTTCAAATTTAAAAAAGATTTTGACATCATCTTCTGCCGAAATGTCATGATTTACTTTAGTGAACCGGTCCGAGAATCACTTGTTAATCGTTTTTTTCATTCATTGGTCGCTTCAGGAATCTTTATTATTGGTCATTCGGAAAGCCTGATAAACTTGAAACAAAATTTTAAATACATCAAACCCACAATTTATTTAAAATAATCATCCTTTAACACCACCGGCTGTCAGTCCTTTTATAATATATTTCTGTAAAGTTAGTGTAAATATAACGATCGGGATCAATATCAGAGTTCCCGACGCAGCAAGTTGCCCCCATTTTGGTGCATACTGTCCCATAAATCCATTAACAGCAATAGGTGCTGTTTTGGTGGCATTACCCGTTAAAATGAGAGCATAGATATATTCATTCCAAGCCATAATAAATCCGAAAATCGAAGCAACAACAAGACCTGGAGCGGTTAAGGGAAGAAAAATTCTCCAAAATACTTGTCGTTTATTACATCCATCCACTAACGCCGCTTCCTCAAACGAAGGGGATACAGAACTGAAAAACGGCAGCAAAAGCCAGATAATATACGGTAAATTAAAACTGGTATAAGCCAGAATTAATGCTATATGAGTGTCGGTTAAAGAAAGACGGTCAAATAAAATAAAAATAGGAACTGAGAGTGCAATTTGCGGAACCATTCTGGACACCAAAAATGAATACGACAGACCTTTTCTGCCTTTAAATCTAAAACGCGCAATTCCGTAGGATGCCATTGAACCAAAAATCAATGAAATAATAGTGGATGACAACCCAACAATCAGCGAATTTCTGATCGATGGAACGAAGTCACTTTTCTGAAAAACAAGCTCATAGCTTTTAAGGGTGGCTTTGAAATCAAAAGGATTATTGTTTCTTATATCTAAATCCCTCTTAAAACCACTTGACACAATGATCCAAATAGGGAACAATTCCACAAGCACAATGATTAGTGCTGATAGAAAAACAATCCATTTTATTATTTTTTTTCTCTTTTTCATTTTCATCATCTACACCCCACACTACATCGTATCGATATCCATGTTTTTTCTGACTAACCCAAAAGCGAAGAATAAAGAAATGACAATCAAAATTACAGCCATTGCCGATGCATAACCCAGTTTTCCAAACTCAAAAGCTTGTTTATGAATGTAAAGCGAAAACAGCATCGTTCCATTTCCGGGCCCTCCTCCGGTCATAACGAAAACTTCGGAGAAGATTCTTAACGCATCGATTGTTCTAAGAAGGATAGCGGTAGTGATGGTTCCCCTAAGCATAGGCAAAGTGATAGCAAAAGTTTTTTTTAAGAAACCAGCTCCGTCTATCTCGGCTGCTTCAATCACATCCTTTGGCAAGCTGGTAATACCGGCATACAATATCATGAACATGAAAGGCCACATCCTCCAGATATCCTGAATAACCACGGCTGTATAAGCCAAAGATTGATCTGAAAGGATTCCTTGAGGAAATTCCATTCCGAATACCGATAGCAAATAAGTAATGGCGCCATATCTGGGCTGCAACATGAGTTTCCAGGTCAACCCGGATAATATAGGTAGGATAAAAACGGGTAAAAGCAATAGGGTTCTTAAAAAACCAGAAAAAGGGAAATCGTGGTTGAAAAGAATCGCCACAAAAAATCCAATAATCAGTTCAATTGGAATGGCGATAAAAATAAAACCCAACTGTAAAAATAAAGAGTGCCAAAATTCTTGATCTTTGAACAGATCCAGATAGTTCTTAAACTGAATAAAAGATCTTGTCCCATCATTTACTTGAGGCCAATGAAAAAAAGAAAGGCCAAAACCGTATATAATAGGGAAAACAAGTACAACACCAACCAGCAATGCAGCTGGGAGAATAAAGTATAAAAAAGGCCCCCTCTTCTTACGAAGGGGAAGCCTTTTCATATTGGTACTTTTATTCATAGGTCTCCAACAGTTCTGTTAACTCTTTAATCATGTTATCGACAGCTTGCTCTGGAGTCATTCTGTTAGTTACGGCACCTAGCCAGTTATTCTTAATAACTTCTGAAAGTTCAGGATAATGAACTGATCGGTTTGGCCTACTGACGGCGAACTGACCTGCTTCAGCCATTCCAGTGTACCAAGGTTTTTCGTTTGATAGTTCATTTAGTAAATCGGTTCTTACAGGTGTCATTCCCAATTTTGCAAGTTTCAATCCCACTTCATAATTATTGACCCAGTAAGCAAATTCTGCAGCCGCTGCCTGATTACTGGAAGCCTTTGGAATACCGAAAATCCAGCAGCCTCTGACAGCTGTTCTAGCGATCGGTCCGGCAGGAGGTGCACTGTAAATGATCTGGCCCGCTACCATTGATTCGTCTTCGTTTTCATGGGAAGGAACAATCCCCGGCCATTGGAACATGGACAGAACAAGTCCATCACTAAAAGCAGCGATTCTCTCGGCATGCCCCATGCTTAAAGCACCTTCTGGTGAAAAAGACATCAATTCCTTATAGAACCGAATGGCTTGTAAGGCCTTATCCCTGTCCAGAGAGACTTTATAATTTCCTTTTTCCATTTCAAGTACGCTGGTTCCAAAAGACTCAAAAAACATAACCGCTTCACAGGTTGCACCCTCGCTTGAAGCAGTGAATGGGGCAAAACCAAATATACCCTTGGGTTCAAAAAAGACACACATATTCATTAACTGATCCAAGGTTTGAGGAACTTGAAGTTCATAACCAAATTGATTATAGAATTCAGTTTTGTTTGTCTCATCGTTGATGAGGTCTTCTCTGGTCATCCAAATATACATGTTTCCGTTATTTGGTATACCAACCAGCTTTCCGTCCCATTCAGCTGCTGCAAAGATTGCTGCTGGAATATCTGTTGTTCCAACCTTAGGAAATACTTTCCCAGCCGGCCATTGTGAATAAGGCAGTAACAAATCTCCAAATTTGGCAACGTTGCCTTCATCAATAGCCACCAAATCATAATTTGCTTTGTTCTCTGTAACATTTAACGATGTTTTTTGAAGCATTGAACCAGAAGGAATCAATTCAAGGTCTACTTTGATTCCCGTAGCTTTTTCAAACTCACTCACCAAAGCATTCCAGGATTGGGAATGGGCATCATCCCAAGCCAATACTTTAATGGTTTGTGAAAACATCATTGTGGCAAACAACACGGTTAAAACGACGAGCATAAATTTTCTCATTAAATTATACCTCCTTTTAAGGTTATTAGATGAATTAATATAGAGCTTTAATCAATTACAACGCTATTATACAAAAGTTCCATAAAAAAATCAAAAAACATATTCAGTGAATATAGAAGGATATTATCAGTAATCAAAGATTTCTTTAGTTATTTTAGGATAATCGATAAAAATGATGTATTTTGGAAGATATGCCAATTATTTTAATCTTTTAATTTTTAAACTCATTCTGATATAATAGAATTGATTTATCTTTTTACAGATCATTATAAAGTGGTGTTTGAAAATGAAGAAAAAGGTAATGGATTTAAATTCCATCAAAAAAGTCAATCGATCCGTTCTGCTAAATATACTCAGAGAAAACGGTCCGATGTCCAGAAAGGACATTGCGGCTATTTCAGGTTTATCAGCTGGAGCAATTACCATTATTTCCAATGAGATGCTTCATGAGGGCATTATTAAGGAAGTTGGTCTTGCAGAGAGAAATGGTAAAGCAGGAAGGAAGAAAATCTTAATCGAAATTGAAAAAAGCCACAAATTTGTTTTAGGGATCAGCATTGAAAAAGATATGACAACCATAGCAATTTCAGATCTTAATTTAAACATTCTTTCAAACAAAGAATTTATTACAGATGCCAGTGTATCACCGGAGGTGTTCCTGAACATCATTGTCGATCAAATCAAAGACATTCTCTGGAAACTCGATATTTCCAAAGGCAACATCTTGGGTATCGGCGTTGGAATAGTTGGAAAAGTTGATCCTCAAAAAGGAAAAAGTGTGGATGCTTACGGGATATGGGAAAGCGAAGTGAGTATTCGTGAACTATTGACAAAATCACTCAAACTACCGGTAATTGTCGATAATAACGTTAGGGCTTTGGCAATTGCTGAAATTAATTGCTCAAAGATTGATACAGTTGAGGATTTTGTTTTTATCAAGCATGGTCCCGGAATTGGTGCTGCTATTGTCATCAATAAAAGGCTGATTTATGGCTCGGAAAATCAAGCAGGGGAAATCGGTCATATCATTGTAGAACCCGATGGCCCCCTATGCAACTGTGGTCAAAAAGGATGTCTGGAAACAGTCGTTTCCACCAGACGTATGAAGCAATATGTTAAAAATGCCTTCTCAAAGACAGAAACGCCCATATTGTACGAACTATGCCAAGAAGAGCCTTTGAATATTGACACGGCTATGATTTTTGATGCATATGAAAAAGGCGATTCCTTCATCAAAAAGACTATAGATGAAAACATTGCCTATATGGCTACCGGTATTATCAATCTCATGAAAATTTTGGATCCTCAAAGAATTGTTTTTTTTGGAGAGCTATTTAAATATAATACGTTAATGGAACAATTGGTCAACAAAATCAGCGAAATGCTTTGTGATGATTCGGTGAAAAAAAAGATCGTGACCAGTTGCCTGGAATACCAAACCAAAGCAATCGGACCTCTGGCTTTGGCTTTGGAAAGACTTTTTTACGATACGGGTGCAATTTACAAATAAGAGAATACAGGAGTGATTCAATGAAGAATCTGGTAAGAATTGGTGTGGTTTGTCTGGTTAGAAAAACTTTTGATTATCTAACCGCAGGGGAAATATACAGAAATATGATTAAAAAATACAAAGAAAGAAAAGACTTGGAGTTTGTATTTGTTGAAGAGCCACTTATTGAACCCGAGGATGCACAACAGGCATCGGAAATGTTATTGAGCCAACATGTCGATGCTGTTATAATCATCAGTGGTACTTTTCATTTAGGGCATTTAGCTTTAATTATCAATAAGAGCGTTCAAAAACCAATACTGCTCTGGGGTCTTCCAGAACTTCCATATAACGGGGGTAAAATAAGATTAAATTCGGTGTGTGGCGTTAATTTGAACGCTTCCAATCTTTACAAAGGCGGGACAGATTCCTTTTGGGTTTCTGTCTCTGATGAGTTGGATGAGAATTGGCTAAAGGCAATCAAAATGAAAAAGGCATTAAGTGATTATCACATAGGGATTTTGGGTTATCGGGCCAAAGGTTTTTTCAATGTTGGAATTGATGAATTAGGCGCTTATTCAAAAACCGGCATGCTCGTTGATCATTATGAGTTATCTGAAGTATTCAATACCATCTCCCCAGAGTTAGAAGTTCAACAAATTCAACAAGAACTCGTTGAATTATTCGATGTTAATGCAATCAACTCAGAACAGCTTTATAAAGTAGCTGAATTATCAGTCAAATTCAAACATTTTTTGGATAACAATCATGTAGATGCCTTAGCAATTCGATGCTGGCCTGAATTTGCAGCTGAATTTGGTATTGCTCCTTGTGCTTCAATGTCTTATCTTCAATCTAAAGGATATTTACTGGGTTGTGAAGGAGATGTTGAAGGACTCATGAGTATGGTTGCTCATCAAGCTGCAGGTGCCCAAACACCATTTTTAGCGGATTTCTCTCAAGTTGACTTAAAAGAGAATTTTGCATTGTTATGGCATTGCGGAGTTGCTCCTTGTAATTTGACCGATGGGGTTTGTCATTGCTCGCTGGATTCTTATCATGCCGGTGGAAAAGGCGTAACAGCAGATTTTGTGATGAAGCCAGGAATCATTTCATTCTGTCGAATAGATACGGCAAGAGGAAAAACAAGGTTGTTGCTGCAAAAAGGTGAGGCCTTTCCAATGGAAAAAGAATTGCGTGGCACATATATGAAAGCACGATTTGACCTCCCATTAACTGAACTCCTTGACAAAGTTGTTTACAATGGATTCGCACACCATATCTCTGTTGTATATGGTGATTACACAAAATCTTTTGAAATTTTAGCCCATATCAACAAATGGGAGATTGTGAGGTAGAATATGGATAATCATAATGGAGTACATGACAAAATCCCTCTAAAGACTAAGCTGCTTTTTGGTGCTGGAGATATATTCGGTGGCGGGGCATTTAATATCATTAATTTTTTCTTCGCCTTGTTTTTAACCGATGTAATTGGTCTAAATATGGTCTATGTTTCACCGGTCTTTCTGATAGGAAAAATCTGGGATGCTGTTACTGATCCCTTCATGGGAACGATTACTGACGGAACCAAATCGAAATACGGCAGAAGAAGACCTTACTTCTTAGCTGGAATAATTCTGATTTTCATTTCATTTTTCATGTTGTGGTATCCGGTTCAGTTTGATTCCCAAATATCAAAATTCATTTATGTTTTATTTGCCTATTTATTGTTCAACACGGTTGTAACAATAGTAATGGTTCCTTATCAGGCCATGTCTGCAGAAATTTCTCTCGACTACAATGAAAGAACATCTGTAAATTCCATTCGACTGGCTTTTTCACTTGGTTCTTCATTGATTTGTGCTGTTCTTCCGATGCTGATTGTTAATTCCTTTGAAAATCTTAGAACTGGCTATATCATCATGGCTATTGTGTTCGGATTGCTTTTCTCTCTTCCATGGATCGGGGTATTTTTTTCAACAAAAGAACGAGAAGATTTCAGACCTCAGAAAAAGGCCATCAATTTCAGAGCGATGTTTATTGACCCGTTTAAGATCAAATCCTTCCGTTATTTGTTGTTGATGTTTCTTGCTGCCTATCTAAGCATGGACATTGTATCAATGATTTTCGCTTACTACATGAAATATTACGTTTTACAGCCTGGATATCTGTCATTAGTTTTGGGAGTCCTGTTGATCGTTGAAATTCTTTTTATACCCTTTTATGCCTTTATCGCAAAAAAGAAAAGCAAAACGATTGCATATATTGTGGGTGCGATCATATGGGCTATCGGCAGTGTTTTGATCTTTATCGTTCCTTCTACAGCGCCATTATATGTAATCATTATTTTAGCTGCTTTGATAGGTTCTGGAGTGAGTGCAGCTGCTGTTATTCCACACACATTATTCGGCGATGTCACGGATGTGGGTGAATTGGCATATTCAGAAAGAAGAGAGGGGTCATTCAGCGGCATTATCACGTTTGTAAGAAAATTTGCTTCAGGAATTGCAGTCGCATTTGTTACATTCCTTTTAGGTGTAACCGGCTATCTGAATCCCGAAATCATCATTGAAAACGGGGTTGAAAAATCGATTGAAAGGATTCAGCCAGAATCAGTTTTGCTGACGATTAGATTGATAATTGCCTTTGTTCCCATCATCTTGATGGCACTGGGAATATGGGCTGCTTTGAAATATCCAATCAATCCTAAAAATCACAGACAATTAATCGATTACCTGACAGCACATAGAAAAGGGCAAACTGTTAAAGATATGGATGAAAAGGAACTCATGAAGTTAAAAGATGAGTTGATCTAAAATAAAATGAGTTCAAAATCCATTTTTTCACTATTAATTCTCAATGTTGTTTGGTCCAGTTTTTACGTAGTAAATCGGTTTTCGCTGTTAGAACTGTCTCCTATTTTTGTTGGTGTAACAGTACGTTTTTTAGCTTTGATTTTTTTAGTCATTTTTATTTTTTTGAAAGGTTATCAAAAAAATCTGATAGAAGTCAGAAGCGTAATGCCCAAATTGATTCTGATTGGAATTCTAGGATTTTCGCTGGATATTACAGCCTTTTTGGGCTTACAGCTTTCAACAGCTTCAAATGCAGCTATTTTGTTGAAAGCGGATGTTCTTTTCACCAATTTCATCTCAATCTTTTTGCTTAAGCAAAAATTTACCAAAGTAGATTGGGTATTAACGCTTTTCATCTTGTTAGGCACCCTATTGGTCATTAATATCGATTTTACAAAATTCAAACTCAATGGAATCGGTGATTTCCTCTTCATCTTAAGTGCCCTTTTTGTTGCTTTGAACGGATTTATCATTAAATCTGTTCAAAATGATCCAAGAGTAAAAGTAAGGGATTCAACAGTTGCTTTTTACAATAATCTGATTACATTTTCTATTTTTGTGATTGTTTTCATTCTATTTGAACGTAAAATTGATCAAAAAACCATTAGTGAGCATCCAATGTTAATCGTTTCTTTGATTTACACCGGGATCATGCAGACTTTAATTTATATTCTATATTACTATAATTTAAGAATTTTACCCGTTTGGATTGTAAGAATCACCCTATTACTCATGCCTGTTTTTGCCTCGTTCATTGGATTCTTCCTTTTGGGTGAATTATTATCAGGACTGCAAATAATCGGAATGATTATTGTATTACTCTCAACAATGGGGATAATATTAGTCCAGAAGAACAAAAAAGCAGATAAAAAATAACGCTAAAAAAATAACAAGGAGGAAAAGAATGGACTATCGTTTTTATTTACCGGTAGAGATCTTTTTTGGGAAAAACAAGATCCTACATTTAAATACACTTCATATCGAATCTCCTATTCTGATTGTTAGTGATCCTGTCCTAAAAAAGGTTGGACTAGTTGATCAAATTAAACAGGTATTAAAACCAAAAGACTCAATCTTTAATTTTTGTGAGGTTGAGCCAAACCCCTCTTGTTCAACAGTCAATAATGGAGTCCGCTACGCCAAGGAAAGAAAGATAAAAACAGTGATCGGACTTGGGGGAGGCAGTGCCATTGACACGGCCAAAGCCATTTCCTGTCTCATTGATACCGATGGTACTTTACAGGAATTTCTGTTTAACGGAAAAATATTAAAAGGAAGAACAACACAGTTAATTGCCATTCCAACCACATCCGGAACAGGCAGTGAAGTGACAAATGTTGGCGTTTATACAGATCATGAAAGAGGTCAAAAAAAACCGTTAGTCACCGAATATTTCTGGCCAGATCATGCAATTCTCGATCCGATGATGACACTTTCCATGCCGCCAAGAGTGACCGCATCCACTTCTCTTGACGCTTTTACTCATGCTATTGAAGCCTATTGGGCGGATTCTTCCCAACCTATGTCAAAATTATTTTCAATGGAAGCAATGAAGCTAATCATGCTAAACATAGAAAAAACATACGTTTCTCCAAAGGATTATGAAGGCAGAGAACAGCTGCTTTACGCCAGTCTTCTTGCCGGAATATCGTTTGCACAAACACGGACAACCATTCTACACGCACTGAGTTTTCCTCTAACCAATGAATATGGCTTGGAACATGGTTTTGCTTGTGCATTGGCATTGCCAAAAATCATCAAAGACAATTACGATAGTGATAAGCCAAACATGGATATTTTAATCCGTCATTTGAATTACGAAACGGTTCAACAGTTTTCAAACAAAATTGCGGAAATCATGAAAAATGTCAATGCACCAACGACCCTTAGTCAAATTGGAGTGAAAAGAGAGGATTTAGAAAGGATTGCTCAAATCACACTATCGGCTCCCATATCACAACTCAATCCCAAAAAATATCAGCAAAACGAGTTAGTGAACCTGTTAAATCAAATCTACTAAAGAGGTGAATATGTTGAATCAAACAGAATTGAAGGAACTGGAAAAAAAAGCGAATGAAATACGTTGTTTGACCATCGAACAAATAGGCAAACTTGGTGTTGGCCACATCGGTGGTTCCTTATCCATCATTGAAGCCCTGGTGGCTTTGTATTACAGAACCATGCAAGTTAAATCAGAAGACCCTAAATGGGGAGATAGAGACCATTTCGTTCTGTCCAAAGGACACGGTGGGCCCGCTTTATATTCGGTTTTAGCAGACAAGGGGTTTTTTCCAAAATCATGGACCGACACTTTAAATCAACCGAATACAAACTTACCTTCACATTGCGATAGGCTACGCACTCCGGGAATCGATATGACAGCTGGATCATTAGGACAAGGATTATCAGCCGCAATTGGAATTGCCTTAGGCAAAAAGATTGATAAAAAGCCATCAAGGGTCTATTGTATCATCGGTGATGGAGAAAGTCAGGAAGGACAAATTTGGGAAGCTGCCATGTTTGCTTCTTCAAAAAAAATAAACAATCTAACCGTTATGCAAGATTACAATAGAATGCAAATTGATGGCACAACTGATGAAATCAATTCACTTGAACCGCTATCGGATAAATGGAAAGCCTTCGGCTGGAATGTTTTTTCAATAGACGGACATGATTTTAATCAGATATGCGATGCACTGGACCAATCAAAATTAAGCAAAGAAAAACCAACGATGATTATCTTAAACACCATTAAGGGAAAAGGCGCCTATTTTGCTGAAAATCAAATAAGTTGCCATAATATGAAAGTCTCAAGCGAAGAATGGAAAAAAGCAGTTGCTCAATTAAAGGAAGCAGGTGTTTAATATGTCAAACGAAAAGGAATTAAGACAAATCTACGCTGAGATACTATTGGATTTAGCTGAAGGTGATGAGCGAATCGTTGTTCTTGAAGCTGATTTAATGAAAGCTACTGGAACCACTTCATTCAAAGAAAGATTTCCGGATCGCTTCATCGATGTAGGTGTAGCTGAAGCAAATATGATTGGTATTTCAGCCGGACTTGCTGTTACGGGTAAAATTCCCTTTGCACATTCTTTTACACCGTTTGCCACTAGAAGGGTACTTGATCAAATTGCCATTTCAATTGCTTATGCAAAATTAAACGCAAAAATAGGAGGAACAGATCCCGGGGTAACCGCTGAGTTAAACGGTGGAACACACATGAGTGTTGAAGATGCTGGGCTTATCCGTTCAATTCCCAATATGATCGTTGTTGAACCAGCTGACGGGACTCAGTTAAGATCACTTTTACCCCAAATAGCAACCGTTGATAGTCCTGTTTATATGCGATTAGCTCGTAAATCAAATGACCGATACTTTCCTGATGGAACGGAATTTGAACTGGGAAAAATATATGAAATCCTTCCTGGAACGGATGTTACCCTTATCTGCAGCGGAATAATGATTAAAAACACGCTTGTGGCTGCCCAGATTCTAGAAAAAGAAGGGATACATGCGAGGGTTTTAAATATGCATACCTTAAAACCAGTAGATTGGGAAACCATAGTTAAAGCCGCTGAAGAAACTGGTGCTATCGTAACCGCTGAAAATCACAGCATTATTAACGGCTGGGGAAGTGCCGTCTCTGAAGTCTTAGCAGAACATTGTCCCGTACCCCTTGAAAGAATCGGAATCAAAGATCATTTTGGTGAAGTAGGGCTGACAGATTTCCTTTTAAAAAAATACCAAATGACGTCTGATGACATCGTGTTAGCCGCCAAAAAAGTTCTTAAGAGAAAAGGTTGAGGGAAATGCTAAAAATAAATGAAAACAAGCAAGGACTTCAAATCAGTTTTGGAGAAATAGAAATACTCTGTCATTCATCAGAAAATCCAGCCTTTTTTATCGGAAAGGGTTGTTCAACCTATGAAATGTACCATGGAAATTTTGAGTTCACCAACGAGTTGGAATCAAAGTATCCGCTGGTAAATTTCCAAATCGTTGAAAAAACACCTGAAACTGCCGTTATCCGATTTTTCTTTGAATCGATAGAGGTTTTTGTTACTTTGCAGGTTCAAGACAATCAAATCCTGAAAATGAAAATTGATAATCAAGCCATCAGATATAATCGTTTTTGGTGTCGTTTTATATCGAATAGAAATGAAGGCATTTACGGAGGTGGCGAACAATACTCCAAACTCAATCTCAAAGGCTCAAAATTACCTCTTTGGGTTAGTGAACAAGGGGTAGGTAGAAATAAGAAAGAGTTACTGACCTTTTTTGCTGATAAGTTTGACAAAGCCGGCGGCGATTGGTACACCACCTATTTTCCGCAGCCATCATTCATTACGACTTCGAATTTTTTCTGTCATGTGAACCATTCAAGTTACATGGAGTTTGACTTTACTCACGATGATTTTTCACAAATTGAATGCTGGTCAGTTCCTGAAGAAATCATCATCGGCATCGGAGAAGATTTTAAGGAAGTGATCCAAACACAGGCGAAATATTTCGGATTACAACCAAAATTACCTGATTGGATCTTCGATGGCTTGATATTGGGTCTTCAAGGTGGCACCGAAGTGGTTCAACCCAAAGTTGAACTGGCAAGAAATAAAGGGATCAAGCTTTCTGCTATTTGGATTCAAGACTGGGAGGGAAAACGCATCACTTCTTTTGGAAAACAGCTCATGTGGAACTGGCAATTTGAAGAAGCGATGTACCCCGATCTTCCTGAAACAATCAAAAATCTAAACAAGCGTGGTATTCGTACGATGGGATACATCAATCCTTTCTTAGCCATAGAAGGTGCTTTATACCGTGAGGCGAGTGAAAAGCATTATCTTCTAAAAAATCAGAATAATGAAGAATATTTGGTTGAAGTCACTACCTTTCCTGCGGCGATTGTTGATTTAACAAATCCTGAAGCCTATCAATGGTTAAAAGGTATTATTAAAAACAATATGCTTGCAATTGGATTGTCTGGCTGGATGGCTGATTTTGGTGAATACCTTCCCTGTGATTGCAAACTTTTTTCCGGCGAAGATCCGACTTTAATTCACAATCAATTTCCGGTTTTGTGGGCTAAATTAAATAGGGAAGCAATTGAAGAGTCGGGAAAATTAGGGGAAGCAGTCTTCTTTACACGTGCGGGTTATTCATTCACACAGAGATATTCAACTTTAATGTGGAACGGAGATCAAATGGTGGATTGGAGTATGGATGATGGGTTGCCTTCAGTTATACCAGCATCATTGTCTCTCGGGCTTAGCGGATTCGGTATTAGTCATTCAGATATCGGTGGATATACAACCTTTGACAATCAATTGGGGAAGATAACCAGATCTAAAGAACTGTTGATGAGATGGATTGAAATGGCCGCCTATACGCCAGTCATGAGAACACATGAAGGAAATAGGCCCGATTTAAACTGCCAATTTGATTATGATGAGGATACGTTGGAACATTTTAGAAAAATGGTTGCTATTCACGTTCGATTAAAACCATACTTCCAAATTCTGAACGAAGAAAATGCAACAACCGGTTTGCCTTTTATGCGAAGCTTGTATACCCATTATCCAACTGATAAAACGAAAAATATTCAAACCGAATACCTTTTAGGAAGAGACTTGTTAATTTGTCCCGTTTTGAAAGCGGGAGAAAATGAACACAATGTCTTTCTTCCTGAAGATGAATGGATTTATCTTTGGGACGAACAACACTATAGTGGTGGCACTTATAAAATAACATCGCCATTGGGAAAACCACCCGTTTTTGTTCGAATGAAATCACCTTACCGAGAAATGTTGATAAGAATGAAGGAGGATATAGAATGAAAAAGATTGTCATGGGTGCAGATAAATCGGGATTTTCTTTAAAAGAAGCCTTAAAAGAACATTTGATTGAAAAGGGATATGAGATTGAAGATTTAGGCATGCAAAATTCGGACGATTTTCAAGCGTATTATGAAGTAGCCTCAAAGGTTGCCAAAAAGGTGCAATCAGGGGAATTTGAAAAGGGGTTATTGTGTTGTGGTACCGGTATGGGCATGGCGATTGTAGCCAACAAATTCAAAGGCGTTTATGCAGCTGTTGTAGAGGGATCTTATGCGGCAAAGATGTGTAAAGTCATCAATAATGCCAATATATTAACCATGGGAGGCTGGAAACTGGCTCCTCAAGAAGCAATAGATATGTTGGATAGATGGCTGAACACTGAATTTCTTGAAGGGTTTGAATTTAAACGAGAATTCTTAACCAATGCATTTGAACAGGTTCAAACCATAGAAGATGAGAATTTCAAATAACACATTGATATCAAAAAAAGAATACTAGAAAAAGCAAAAAACAAATAAAAGGGTCATTTAGTATGGACCCTTTTTTTTTATTAGAGTATATGGTAGAATAAAACCAGAAAATGCGAATCGTTTGCAAATAGGTGATCTTATGAGATTCACAAAAAACCGTCAGCGGATTTTTGAAATTTTAAGTCATGCTAAAAAACCTCTAACAGCAGAACAAATCAAAAGGACATTAGAAGCGTCCTCTATCTCTTTTGATGCGAAAATGAATTTGTCCACTATTTATCGGGCAATTGATTACTTAGAAAAAAGATCTTATGTGGATTCTGCTTCTTTCGGGAAAAACGTTCGTTTCTTTTTTTGCAAAGATAAATTCAAGCATTTTCTGTACTGCGAGAAGTGCCAGAATATTCAGGTATTTGATCAGTGTATGGCGCAGTCATTAGAAGAAATGGTATTGAAAAAGTACCATTTCAATATCCATTCACATATTTTTTATTTCACAGGTTTGTGTGAAAATTGTAAAGGAGAATAAGATGAAAAAAACCTTCTTACTGATTGTTTTCTTAGTTTTTGAATTAAGCATTTTCTCTATCATGAAAATATCTGTCTCTATCATTCCACAAAAAACTTTTGTGGAAGCGGTTGGAAAGGAATTGGTTGATATCACGGTGATTATCCCTCCGGGTTATAGTCCTTCAAATTACGCCCCAACAGCAAAACAAATTATTGAATTTTCACGATCATCTGTTTATTTCACAATTGGTGTACCCGCTGAATTATCCAATATTTTACCGAAATTGGCAAAAAATGCTCCTCATGTGAAACTTGTCTCATTGCAAGAGGCTGTTGATAAGGTTTATCAACCGAGGTATTTTAACGAAAATGTAAGAGATCCTCATATTTGGCTCTCGCCTAAAAGAGTCATGATAATGGTGGAAGTCATACGAGATTATTTATGCTCATTAGATCCCGAAAATGATCTATATTATCGTCAGAATGCCCAGAACTTTATCAACAAGCTAACAATGACACATCAACATTTGAATGAAAACCTCTCTAAAATTGAAAACAAGGGGTTTTTTTGTTATCATCCTTCTTTCGGATATTTTGCAGATGATTATGGTTTGAATATGTATGCATTGGAAGATAACGGCAAAGAGGCCTCGCCTAAAAGAATTGCAGAAATGGTAGCTTTTGCAAGAGAAAATAACTATAAGGTCATCTTCTATCAAGCGGAAATAGACAGTTCTCAAACTGATTCTTTTGCCCATGAGATTAACGGAAAAGCTTTGAAACTGGATCCTTTGTCAGCGGATTATATCAATAATCTTTTAAGTATGGGGCAGATTTTCAAAGATGTTTTGGGAGAACAGGATGGACAATAACATTGCCATCGCATTAAATCAAGTCAATGTATCTTACGGAAGTAAGCAGGTCCTTTCAGATATTTCAGTCAATTTCCCAGCATCGGAAATGACGGCAATAATTGGTCCTAATGGGGGCGGGAAAACTACACTTTTAAAAGTCATCTGTGGTTTGATTAAAATAGATTCCGGAGAGATCTCCATTTTTGGAGAAGAAGCAAAAGCAGCAAGAGAAAAAGGGTGGCTTGGGTATGTTCCTCAAGCGGCACAATTTGACAAATTATTTCCAATCAAAGTAGAAGAAGTTATATTAACAGGAACATTAAACAATCATTTGATTCCCTTTAAGAAATACTCTATGGATAATTATCGAAAAAGTCATGGAATATTAGAACAATTGGGATTATTGGATTTAAAGGACAGACAAATTGGTCATTTATCTGGAGGCCAGCTTCAAAAGGTTCTTATTGGTCGAGCCTTAGTTAAAGACCCCAAAATTCTATTACTGGATGAACCTACTGCTAGTATTGATACACAAACAAAAAATCAGATTTATCAAATTCTTCATCATCTTGTACCTGAAATAACTATCATCATCGTCACTCACGACATAGGGGCTATTTCTTCTTATTTTGATACAGTTGCGTGTTTAAACAGAAAAATTCATTATCACGGCACTGATCAATTAACACAGGGGATCATAGACGATACATTCGGATGTCCCGTGGATCTCATTGCTCATGGCATACCACATAGAGTTTTTAAAGAGGATAAGGAGATTTATCATGATTGAAGCTATTTTAAATTATCAATTCATGCAAAATGCTTTAATGACAGCTATTATAGCAAGTATCGTTTGTGGCATTATCGGGACGATTGTTGTGGAAAAAAAGCTTGTGATGATGAGTGGTGGTATTGCCCACACAGCTTTTGGAGGTATCGGCTTAGGCTATTGGTTGGGTTTCGAACCCATCTTAGGTGCTATATTTTTCTCAGTAGGCTCATCACTGTTAATCACCACCATTAAAAGAAAAACCAACACCAATACAGATACTCTGATTGGCATACTTTGGTCAAGTGGGATGGCCCTGGGAATTTTATTCATCTATCTTTCACCAGGATACCCCCCTGATATGGCATCTTATCTCTTTGGTGATATTTTAACCGTCACACGTTTTGATTTGTACATCATATTCGCTTTAGCTGTTTTTACTGTATTTGTAATTGTGGCATTTTTCAGCCGATGGTTATCATATTTGTTCGATGATGAGTTCTCTTTTATCATCGGCATGAACACTTGTTTCATGGAATACTTTATGTTTTTACTGATTGCCTTGAGTATTGTTGTTTTGATTCGAGTGGTAGGAATTATTTTAGTCATCGCATTGCTTACAGCTCCAACGGCAATCGCCAAACACTTCACTTTCAATCTAAAAAAATTAATGATCATTTCCGGATTGATTGGAATGATCATCAGTATAAGTGGCATTTGGCTCTCTTTCTATTTAAATATTCCTTCAGGTGCCATGATTATCCTTCTGCTTTCAGCCTCTTTTTTTATTTCAACGCTCTTAAAAAGAAAAAAAGGATTGGTGAAAGCCATTCAAAAGTAGAAAAATAATCGCAAAAAAGGGATATGCTATAATAAATCCAATATTGCTTTGGGAGGTTAGGCATGAACAAATTCAACAGTATTTCGGTGGTTCCACATATACCCGACAGAATCAAGGGACTGAGAGAACTGGCATATAGCTTTTGGAATGCATGGAACCCAGAGGTTCGATGTTTGTTCGAAGACATGAATCCCTATTTATGGGAGATAGTCCAAAGAAACCCGGTTCGGTTTCTAAAACATATCAGCCAAAAACGGCTGGACAAAGCATCAAAATCAGAAGAATATTTGAATAAATATGATCATGTTTATGAAAAATTCACTCGATATCTCTCAGATAAAAAAACTTACTTCAATGAAAATGAAATTTTAAATGAAGAAGAAAAGGAAACTCTTTTAATCGCCTATTTTTCAGCGGAATTTGGCCTTCATGAATCGCTTCCTATTTATTCCGGTGGGTTGGGTATTCTCGCCGGGGATCATGTTAAATCTGCTAGTGATTTGGGAATTCCTTTGTTGGGAATTGGCCTTTTATATCGAAATGGCTACTTTCAGCAAAAGATCAATAATCATGGCTGGCAGGAGTCCGATTACCCAGAATATGATTTTGCTGATTTCTCGGTCATTCCCATTAAAAATGATCAAAACGAGGAAATAAAGATAACGGTCCCCCTTCCCGATGGGAATCTTGTCGCAAAGGTCTGGAAAGTTCAAATCATGCGAACAACCCTTTTATTGCTGGATACCGATATCAAAGAAAACCCGCCTAAATTCAGAGAAATCACTTCACAACTCTACGGCGGCGGTCAAGAAATGCGAATAAAACAGGAGATTTTATTGGGAATAGGTGGTGTTAGAGCATTAAGAATGGCCGGCTACAAACCCAGTGTCTGGCATATGAACGAAGGCCATTCGGTTTTTATGGCCTTGGAAAGAATCAGAGAATTAGTGGAGGGCAAATCTTTAACTTTCTTTGAAGCTCTAGAAGCAGTTAGGGCAAAGACTGTTTTCACAACTCACACTCCCGTTCCCGCTGGAAACGATGCCTTTCCAATTCATATGATGGAAAAGTATTTTGCTCATTTCTGGAGTCGTTTATCTATTTCCAGAAAAGAATTTTTAGAGTTGGGTATAGAAAAAGAGGGCGATCATAATCTTTTTAACTTGACCGTTTTTGCTCTGAATATGACAGCATGGAGAAACGGTGTGAGTAAATTACACGGCGAAGTTTCTCGTGCTATGTGGAAAAACGCCTGGTATGATATTCCTGTCCAGGAAATTCCCATTGATCATGTCACAAATGGCATTCATTTGGAAACCTGGTTGAACAACGATATGCGTAACATGTATGATGAGTATTTGCAAGATTGGAAGTCCAATCTATTTAATAAGGAATATTGGAAAAGATTAGAAGATATACCCGATAAGGTTCTGTGGAATGTAAAGAGCAAGATGAAGAAATCAATGGTTGATTTTATCCATCAGAGGATAAAATTACAAAGAGAAAGAAACGGCGAAACCATTGAACAATTGCGTGAGATTGAAAGTATTTTGGATCCTGATACACTTACAATTGGTTTTGCTAGAAGATTTGCAACTTATAAGCGGGCTACATTACTGTTGAGAAATATCGAACGCCTTAAAAACATTATCACCAATTCAGAGCGCCCGGTTCAATTTGTATTTGCCGGTAAAGCTCATCCCGCTGATAAACCTGGCCAAGAACTGATTAAACGAGTTTACGAAATCACTCGAGAAGAACCTTATAAGAACAAAATCGTTTTTTTGGAAAATTACGATATGGAGGTTGCACGATTTTTGGTTTCAGGAGTGGATATTTGGCTAAATACACCAAGAAGACCACATGAAGCAAGTGGTACCAGCGGACAAAAAGTACCGGTAAACGGCGGAGTTAACTTTAGTGTATTGGATGGATGGTGGGTTGAAGGCTATAATGGAAACAACGGCTGGGTAATAGGAGACGGAAGGGAGTACGAAGACACCAACATTCAAGATACTGTTGATGCGGTGAGTTTTTACGATACCCTAGAAAAAGAAATCATTCCGCTCTATTATGACAGAAATGAAGAAGGTTTACCTAATGGCTTTATCAAGATGATGCGACATTCCATGGAATCGTGTATACCTGAATTCAACACGCACAGAATGTTGATTGATTATTTGAATAAATTGTACATTCCAGCTTACCGCTATGGTCAAAAGATTAAAGCCGATGATTACAAAAATGCCAAAGAACTTTCTTCGTGGAAAAGAAAGATAAAGGCAGAATGGGAGGCTGTAAGAATAAACACCGAAACACAATATAATCAAGGTGAAGAGATCCCGGTTAATATGGACATTGACTTTACCGCCATGCTGTTTTCAGGGGATATAGAACCAGAATTTCTTTCAGTGGAGCTATATTTTGCAAGATACAATATTCACAATGAAATGGAAGGCTATGAAATATTCCCGATGAAAATGGAAAAGCAAACACTCCATAACACTTATATTTACCGTGGTAAAGCCCATTTGCCTGAAAGAGGGCGCTATGATTACAGTATCCGTGTAATTCCTTACAATGAGCTTTTACCGCATAAACACGATACCGCTCTCGTTAGATGGTTGGATAATTGAAGGGAAGTGAAAGAATTTGAAGAAAGAACTTTTACCGTTAATATTTAAAAACGATCACTTGGATATTCTTGATCAAAGAGAACTTCCTACGCAAATAGTTTACAATAGAAGAAAGACCCTTGATGAGGTTTTCTGTGCAATTAGGGATATGGAGCTTAGAGGCGCACCTTTGATTGGCATCACAGCAGCCTATGGTATGTACCTTTCGATTCTTGATTTTGAAGGTTCTTCAGATGATTTGCTAAGATTGCTTGATAAAAACGGAGAATATCTGGTACAAGCCAGACCAACTGCAGTAAATTTGGATTGGGCTATTAAAAGAATGACTGCCGTCGCACAGATGCATGCTGCAAAAGGCATCGATGAGTTAAAGAAAGAATTGTTGTCCGAAGCTCTTTTGATCAATAATGAAGATATCCAAATTTGTAAAAATATAGGCGAAAACCTTCTGACCTTATTAGAAAAGGGAAGCGGGTTGTTAACACACTGCAACGCCGGAGCTTTGGCAACTTACAAATATGGTACTGCCACTGCCCCCATGTATTTGGGACATGAAAGGGGTTGGGGCTTTAAAATCTACGCCGACGAAACACGGCCGTATAATCAGGGAGCCAGATTGACGGCATTTGAATTATCTGAGGCCGGCATGGATGTGACCCTGATCTGTGATAACATGGCAGGCGTTGTTATGTCTCAAGGAAAGATCGATGCAGTGATCGTTGGATGCGACAGGGTAGCTGCTAATGGTGATGCTGCCAATAAAATTGGCACCATGACATTGTCTGTTTTGGCAAAAGAATTTCATATTCCATTTTACATTGCAGCGCCAACTCCAACAATAGATTTGGCAACGGTAAGTGGTAATGACATCCCTATTGAGGAAAGATCGCATGAGGAGATTACAATGTTTAAAGGACAACAGGTAGCTCCTTTGAATATTTCTGTTTATAATCCTGCTTTTGATGTGACACCGTCCGAGAATATTACGGCGATTGTCACTGAAAAGGGGATTGTCTATCCACCCTATTCAGAAAATCTATCAAAATTGATGAAAGGTTAAGTCAAAGATGTGGATTGACACACACACTCACTTATGGGATAAACAATTTGATCATGATCGTAACGAAATTCTTACTTCTATCGGGAAGGATATAAAGTATGTTATTGAAATTGGTGTGAATTGTGCAACATCAGAGCAGGCTTTGTCTTTAGCTTATCAAAATGATCATGTTTTTGCGGTCATCGGTGTCCACCCTCACGATGCAAAAGAACTGAATAATGAGGGGTTTGAACGTATCAGAGAATTGTCAAAATTGGATCGAGTCGTTGGAATCGGAGAAATCGGGCTGGATTTCTATAAAAATTATTCAACTCCTAAGGTCCAAAAGGCTTGCTTTGTTCGTTTTCTCCGTTTTGCCAATGAAGTCAATCTTCCGATTGTTCTACATATTAGAGATGCTTACGAAGAAATGATCGAAATTCTAAGAATAGAAGGGATACCCAAAGCCGGTGGTGTGGTACACAGTTTTCTATCAAATGAGCATCATGCCAGACAGTTTATTGATTTGAATTTATACTTGGGTATTGGTGGACCCATCACATTCAAGAAAAATCAAGATCTTCGAGACACTATTAAAAAAATACCCGTTGAAAACCTTATTATTGAAACCGATTGTCCTTATTTAACTCCCGTTCCAAAAAGAGGTCATCGAAATGAGCCCGCTTTTGTTCAATATGTCGCTCAGGAAATTGCAAAAATAAAAAAAATACCTATTATAGATTTAGAAGAAATTTTATGTGAGAATGCAGCAGATTTATTTGCATTACCAAAATGTTGAAATGGTGGAGGTGTAAGAATGGAAGGAGATTTTGATAGACAACAGGATACCATCGAAAAAGTAAAAAAGTTTATCAGTACCTTTTCAGTTTTAGTGATACTGATTATTATTGGCCTTTATTTTGCCACGGGAATTTATCAGGTAGAACCTTCTGAAGTGGGCTTAGTTAAGAGGTTTGGGAAATTTGTAAGAACAGATGAACCTGGAATCAACTATCATCTGCCGGCTCCATTTGAATCGGTAACAATTGTAGATGTGTTAACCTTGAGAAAAATTGAAATAGGTTTTAGGACAACTGCTCCAGGAAGATACTCAGATGTGGACAAAGAATCGCTAATGATGACTGGAGATAACAATTTTGCGGATGTTGAATCGGCAATTCAGTACCGTGTCAAAGAACCAGAATTATATGCTTTTAACGTAAAAGAGCCTGATACTATCGTAAAATATGTGGCAGAAGCCATGATCAGAGAGAGAGTCGCCCAAAGAACAGTGAATGAAGTTTTAACAAGCGACCGAGATGCCATTGCGATTGAATCTAAACAAGCGATTCAAGAGGCTCTTGACAAATACCAAGTAGGCATAAAGGTTGAAAATGTTCGATTACAGGAAGTCAATCCCCCTGATCAGGTATTAGCTGCCTTTGATGATGTCAACAGTTCTTTGCAGGACAAGGAAAAGACCATTAACGACGCATTAGCTTATTATAATGATATTGTTCCAAGGGCACAGGGGCAAGCCTCACAAACTGTCCAGGAAGCATCTGCCTATAAAGAAATTCAAATCTTGAATGCTCAGGGTGAAGTTGCACGATTCGTCAACATTCTTGAAAAGTACATTGAAGCTCCTGAAATTACCCGGACAAGACTTTATATTGAAACCATGGAAGAGATTCTTCCCGATGCAAAAAAAATTCTTTTGTTTAATGAAAACAACGACACATTGAACTTCCTGGATCTTGACGGCATACTTTCCGGAGGTGATTCAAAATGAAAAAAGTCGTCTGGACTTTAGTTGTTTTTATCCTGTTTTTTATCGTTTTTGCTTTATTCACATATCAAGTAGATCAAGCTGAAGTTGCTGTTAGAACCAGATTTGGAAAAATACTAACCGTGAACACCGAACCGGGTCTCTATTTTAAAGCCCCCTTTATTGACACCATCTTGACCAGGGACAAAAGAATTCAAATATATGATATTCCTCCGGAAAGCATCTTAACAACAGATCAAAAAAGGCTTGAAGTGGATACATATGTCTTATGGCGTATATCTGAACCGCAACAGTTCATAGAAACCATGAAAACAATCACATCTGCTTTGACACGATTGGATGATGTGGTGTATTCCACACTGAGGGATAAATTTGCAGAATTATATATAGGCGATATCATTTCTGAAAGAAGAAGAAGAACACTTCAAACTATTACTGATACAGCAGAAAAAACAATGAACCAATATGGGATTGATATTTTAGATGTAGATGTAAAAAGAACCGACTTGCCTTCAGCAAATGCTCAAGCGGTTTTCGACAGAATGAAATCAGAGAGAAATAAAGAAGCATCTTTAATCAGAGCAGAAGGAGAAAGACAAGCCCAAGACACGCGAGCCAGAGCTCAAAAGGATGCAGATATCCTGATTGCAGAGGCTAACAAAACAGCAGAAGTTCTCCGTGGTGAAGGAGATGCGCAGGCTTTGGAGATCTATGCGAATGCCTTTTCACAAGACCCTGATTTTTATAGATTTTGGAGAATTATGACCGCTTATAAAAATTCCATGAAAAACGGCACATCTATTGTCATGGGTAAAGACATGGAATATCTGAATGAATTTTACGGAGGATTTACCTCATTAGAAATCAAGCAGACAAAGGAAACGCAATAAGATTCAATTCCATCGAGAACAAAATTGAAAGCGAAATAGTCATTAGAAGATCAAGATTTATCAGTTCGGCAAAAATGGTTCTAAGTCCCCAGGAAGCAAGATCATTTATTGCCGAACGGTCTTCTTTACACTCAAAAGCGAACCACAATTGTTGGGCTTACAAAATTAGTCAGAATGAATGGTCGAATCAGCATGAACTCTTTTCGTCAGATGACGGCGAACCTCCAGGAACTGGCGGGAAACCTCTTATTGGTGCTATTGAAAAAAACATCATCAGCAATATTGCCGTTGTTGTTTCCAGGTATTACGGGGGACATAAACTTGGCATTCGTGGTCTGATTGATGCCTATTCAGAAGCCGCATTGACCGTCATTGAAAAATCCGGTTTATGTGAATATCGCCTATTCGTTCAATTACAAATAAACTGTGGCTACAGTGAATGGCCAAGAATACAATATGAAACCGAAAGAATGGGGATTCGCATAAATAAAGATGAAATCGAATTTGGAGAGCACATTCAATTGGAAGTGTACGTTGAATCCGAGAAAATAAAACGTTTTACTAGTGTCCTCAATACATTTCAGGTAAACGGATTGGTAGTTGATTATCGTATATCGGATATGCGACAATATCGCCCAGTTAAAAATTTAAAATAAAATAAGGTGTAATCATGGAAATATGGCAAAGCCTGGTATTATTCGGTTCACTATTTATCTCAAATTTGATTATTTACAACAAGATACTCACGTTTGAAAATAGCAAAAAGATCATTGTTTCGATAGGTTTTGCCGCTTTATTGTTCCCCCTTTTTTACGGCGGTTTTTATTTTCTTTCAAGCACGATTTCGGATAATTTCAAAGTAATGGCCTATAGTATCTTCTTTATCAACAACGCTTGGTTTCTGATATTTTTGAGAAACTCGATTATCAGCTACAACCAAACGATAAACATTGGCAGGTATTTTTTATGGACCATCATCTGTTTACTCATTCCCATCTCTCTGATACTCTTTTACAATCCCGTCGTGGAATTCACTGAAATCATTTTCAACACCGCTTATTTGATTGGGATTTTCCCAATGAGCATTTTTGTATCGATACTTCTTGGAATATCTGTCAATTCAATATTTTGGGGAGTTTTAGCATCAGTTGCTTTTTTCTCCTTAGATTTTGCTATTCGAACAAATCTGTTCATGATCATACCGGCTGATTATACCCTTGTCATTTCAGAATTATTCAGGGTCGGCTTTATTGCGTTATTTTCCCTTATCAGCCTATTTGGTTCACAAATTAAGAAAGAAGCCCCATGCGAAATCATTAAGGGGACAAAAAAATTAAATAACTTATTGTTTATGTTACTTACCATCTTTCCAGTGATGGTTTTTTATACTGCTTTTTGGCAGGTCAATATCAATCATAAGAAATTACAAGAAAATGAGATTAGTGTTTCGCAGGAGATTTTCATGTTATCTTTGGAGAAACTCAACGATTATTCCAACAAATATACACGAATCATCAACGACCTGTTAAATTCCCCATCGATCGCTTCAGCACAATGGAAAATTGAGTCTTATAAGTTTTCAAACCCTGAGATTCACGCCGGTCAAATCATAGCCTATAAAACTTCACCATTTGAGGGGGTCAATATGTCTACTCAAAATGGCATGATCGAATTTTCTTCAGACAGTCAAAAGGGATGGGCTATTAAACTAACGGTTGATGGTAAAAAGATTTACAACGATCTTCCGTTAAAATCAGAACATCAATTTTATGTTTTTGACGATCAAATTCCTGTCATCTCTCCGCCAAACATACAAACAAAGCGTGAAGAATTGGTTTTTTCAAACAAATATCAATATGCTTTTGAATCTCAAAGAAAGCTGTTTGATAAAAATATGGAAATTATCATGATCTTTCAAACTTCAGCGCCTGAACTGAGCCTTTTTACCATCTATTTCCTCTTTTTTTCAGTGTTAATCTTGGTATTAATATGGGCTTTTTACGGTTACTATATGAATAATTGGGAGAAACATGCCATGCAGTTTTTTCATGAAGCAAAATCAGAAACCTTAGAATACAGAAAAAAACTCGATACTATTAAAAATTCAATGACGTTTATGAGTAAGGATATTTCGAAAAAGGAATGGATTACCGAAGAAATCTATAGTCATTATGCTTATTTACTTGATTTCTTAAATAGCAATAACTTTCAGCAAAAAAGCGATATTGCACTCAGTTATTTCTATAAAAGTTTCATAAACCGTTTTCAGATGTTTGAAGAACTCTTTCTGATTCAAAAGTACCTTTCTGAAAAACGAATTTTTGCAACTTCTGACAGTACATTAAAAGGTGAAAAGATTGAAATCAAAAAAGGTCAATTGCCAAATGAATTGATTATGCAAACGAACACCTCATCATTTAATGGCATTTGCGTTGAAGATTCTGACTTTATCTTATGTGTTAAGAAAAGAGATAACATGTTAAGTGTTTTGAAAGAACAGGAATTCCTTAAGGATCTATTCGAAATAAGTAAATTCTACATTCGGCAACATAAGTTTTTATCAAGGAATGATAATATTATTGACAAAACATTCATCCTGTTAAAGATGTTTGAGCAAATACAATTGTTTGATTTTTTATCTGAAGAATGGATTATATCACTACTAAAAGAGATGCGAATACTGTTAAATAAGCCTGTTTTCATATCCTTTTATGATGTTCAAAAAAATGATATTGTTTTCAAAACTACAGAAAATGGACGAATAAATACGAGGAAATTGCCTATGCCTGATTCAATTGCATCTGAGGATTCAGACGATTCTCATTTCAACACACTTAAAAAAGATGTCTCTGAATTTGACCATATCAGTCCTGAACAATCTCTTTCCGGGTTAGCTCGTTCATTTGGGACCATCCCCTTTTATATCAAGGGTAGAAAATCGGGTCTTTACTTTGAATATCCTGATTACAGAGTCTTTTCTCAAAGAGAAATTGAGTTGTACTTTCACATTGCAAAGAGTATATCAGAAAGGGGGGTGAAATCTACCCGACATGAATAAATATATTTTGGTTCTCTTTGGTTTACTTCTTTCAACACTTCAATATGCATTATCCGTTTATGAGTTGAATCTTTTGGATTATTCGGAGGAGCACTTCAACAGATTGTCTGAATTAGTAGGATTTCAAATTGAAAGTGTTGATGCCAAGGTTTATGAGTATGATCAATTAAACGAATTTACAAAAGTGACTGGTGCTCCCTTTTTTGTATCTGCTTTCTCAAACAAACAAGGTATTCATATTCAAAGCCGTTATCTTCTTGGTAGCAGATTTCAGCCAGCTATCATTCATGAATTAATTCATTTTACAATTAAACATCAATATCCGATCCCAGCTTGGTTTGAAGAAGGGTTGGTTTGCCTGATTACGCAGGAATTCTCTGACGTTCATGATATAGATCCCATGTTAACCGTTTTAGATTATGATATTCGTAATGCCAAAAACAATTGGGAACTTGTATCTTATAGCCTCGGATGCATCGAAAAGGTAAAAGAATTATTGACTGAAGATCCAGCAACCATTACAAGTCCTACTTTTAACACCAGCATTCCATAGGAGGTTAAAATGGTATACCCCGTACAAAGAAGTCATTCTTATACAAAAAGAACAAAGAAGAAAAAAAAGAAATCTAAACTCCCATTTATTGTTGCCATAGCAATTATCATTGTTATTGCCATTTTGAGTGTTGTCTTTTTTTTGTACAACAACTTAATTCATTCCAAAGTCGTGACAGATGACAGGATTGATTATGTTTTTTATATGAAAGGGATTGAAAAGATATTCCTAATAAGGACAGACAAAAAAGAAAAGATAAATTATCTGATTTCTATACCAAAAATTAGTTATGAACCCATTATGGCTATTTCGATGGATCAACCTAATCCCAGAGAAATCTCACGTTCGGTGGAAAAATTGTTTGGTGCGGTTGATTCCAGTTTTTATTCATCCATCGATCAAGAGGCTTTTAATCATATTGTGAATCTATCAACCAATGAAAATACCATTAACTATGAACAGTTAACCATTGGACAATTTGTAGAAATCATAGAGCATATCACATTAGATTGGTATGAATTTCTTTTTTTCAATCAATCAAAATCACTCATACAGGCACAATCAGAACATAATTATACCCAACATGGTTCATATCGAATTATTAAACATATTAATCAATATGCCAATAAAGAAGTCCCCATGACATTTATGACCAAGGCACCGGTTAAAATTACCATACAGCAAAATGGACCCGAAAGCAATGAGAAACCCATTGAATACGAAAGACTCTATATTGATGATAAAAGTCTTGATACAATCATGGAGTTTATGAAAAGATGAGAAAAACAGTTCAATTTTTATCTTGCTGTTTAGGCATGATCGCCATACTTTTTTTTGTGTTCCTATTTCCACGACCTTTCATTCAATTTTTCCCTGAACAGATTGCTAAGCCTTCCTTTTATAAAGGTGAAACAGCACTCTCAGAGAAGGTTTTTTTTCTTGTTTTAGGTGTGGACGATGCCGGAGAAGCCGGATCGGATAGAACAGATGCCATCATGTTGGTTGGATTAGACCTGAATACCTCTGCATTTGAATTGGTATCGATTCCACGTGATTTGATGATCAATGATCCGAAAAACACCAAGGATACCATAAAAATCAATTCGGTTTACAAAAGTGGAGGTCTGGAAGCACTTAAAAATGTTATCGAAAACCTTATGACCGTTCAAATAGAAAAATATGCGGTTATCGATTATTCTCTTTTTAAATATTTAGGTGATCTGGTTGGTCCAATTGAAATCAAAGTAGATGAATCCATGCACTATGAAGATCATCAGCAATCGTTAAGCATCCATTTTGAACCTGGTGTTTATGAAATGTATGGTGAAGATCTTTTGAATTATGTTCGTTTCAGAGATGACAGCAAAGGCGATTTAGGGCGAATTGAACGCCAAAAGAACGCTATAAAAAGTATTTTTATACAATTTAAGAACAAATTATCTTTTGAATTCATCGAAAATGAATTTAAAAGTATTATAGGTCAGATGGAAACTGATTTTACCACGCAGGATATTATTTATACATTATTGAGTATCAGCGATTTGAATGATGTCATTTTCTTTAATTACCCTTATAAGATATCATCTGACGGATCGATACATTCAGATGATACTCGGATGACCACTTTAATTGACGACTTCAAATCCTTTAGTAAAACTCAAATAGCTGAAAAAGAAGGGACTATCAATGTGATCAATTGTACATCTCAAACAGCAAGAGTTTTTTCAATCGTCAATTATAACATTCTCAGTGGTACAGGGCTCAATTACTTTTTAATCAACGAACCACTCAACACTCTGATTTCAGAAACTTTTACAAACAACACCATAATGGTCTTTTCTGATAAGCACAGTGAGAAAAGCCAGGCCATTTTGCAAAAGTTTCAATCCCTTTATCAGATGGATTTTAGTTTGATTGATACCAATCATCTCGATCATCTGATTCTTTATTATCAAACTGTTCAGGAACTCACACAAACCAGACAATATTATCCAAGCCCGTTACAGGCAATCGTCTTCATCAAACAACAATAAAAGGTATTTTTCAAATGATTAACACCTTCAATGAAAAGGATCTGCATCATGAAATCAAACAATATCTGTTCAAACCGGGGGATCAAATTGAAGTACCCTACAAAGGATTTATTATTGATATCAAGCGAGATGATCTGCTCATTGAAATTCAAACCAAGTCCCTCGGTGCGTTGAAAAAGAAACTCAATCAATTATTGGATATCAATCGAATAAGGATCGTACACCCTATCATAAAGACAAAAGAGATTGTTGTTTTGACTTCAGATGATTGTGTTTTACGAAAGCGAATGTCTCCAAAACAAGGAGATATAACGGACATTTTCGAAGAATTGATTTATATTCCCGAACTTTTCAGACACTTAAATCTGGAACTGTTGTTGTTGATGGTTAGTATACAAGAAATCAGAAAAGATGACGGGAACGGAAGCTGGAGACGCCATGGCGTTAGTATTATCAATGCAAAATTAAAAAAAGTCCATGAAGAACATTTACTGGTAGATGGTATTCAATTACTGAAATATCTTCCCCAACATATTATTCTTAATGATTTCACCACTAAAGAACTATCCGCTGCGATGAACATCACCATGAATCGAGCTCAAAAGATTTGTTACTGTCTTAGTAGGATGGACCTCATTGAATCTATTTCAAAAAAAGGAAACCTGTTGGTTTATCGAAAAAAAAAGAGTCCGAAATAAACAAAAACTGATGCTATTTGTTCAAGCCGAACCCTTGTTAACCCTTTTCTATTAGGCTGTCAAATCGTATTGCAAGCGATATAACTGTTTGTACACACCATTGAGTTTCATCAACTCCTCATGAGAACCCTGCTCAACCAATTGACCTTTATGTAATACAAGAATTCGATCGGCACTTCTAATTGTGGATAGTCGATGTGCAATGGTGATCACCGTCCTGTTGCAGGACACTTTTTTCATAGCATCTTGGATGAGTGCTTCCGTTACCGGATCGATGTTACTGGTTGCTTCATCTAAAACCAGAATCTTAGGGTCTGAAACCACTGCTCTTGCTAAAGCAATCAGTTGTCTTTCACCAGCAGACAATGTTGCCGCCCTTTCAGTAATATTAGTGTGAAACCCATTTTCAAACTTATTGATCAAATGATCTACATGAACGTATTTGGCGGCTTCAATTGCCTGTTCATCTGTGATATCCTCATTGAACAATTTGATATTATCCAAAACGGTGCCTGAAAATAAGAATACATCTTGAAGTACAACAGCTATCCCCTGGCGTAGAAGCTTTGTTTGATAATCATAGATGGATAAATCATCAATCCTTATCTCCCCATCCTGAATGGGATATAGTGCGGTTAAAATATTCATCATTGAGGTTTTCCCTGCACCTGTTTCTCCTACAATTGCAATTTCTTCTTCAGGCTTAATGTCAAAAGAAATACCCCTTAGTACTTGTTTTTCTCCATCATAAGAAAGTTTCACATCTTTAAAGACGACTTCGCCTTTACTAATTTCTTTCTTGATTGTTTTTGAATCAACACCGATACCTTCTTTTTCATCCATTAAATTAAATATTTTTTCTGAAGAGGCAAAGGCATTTTGAACAATGTTAAACTTTTCAGAAATATCACGAAGCGGTTGAAAAAGCATATCGATATAATTGATAAAGGCGTAAAGGATTCCAAAAGTCAATGTACCGGATATCAAATCCTTTGCCGCAAACCATATAACGGTCGTCATCCCTAAATAAAACAACAAATCCATGGTAGGTCTGAAAATGGCAAAGACCATTAATTGTTGTAAGGTTGATTTGTAATAACTTTGATTGATGTCTGCAAACTCCTTTTGTTTCGACTTCTCTCGGTTAAACAGCTGAATCACTGACATCCCGGAGATATGCTCTGCCATAAAAGCGTTAATCCTGGCCAATCTGGTTCGAACCTTTCTGAATGCTTTTCGTGCAAAAAGCCTAAACAAAATGGTTGCAAGCACAATAAAAGGAACGACTATCATGGCATAACCCGTTAACTGGGGACTGATAATAATCATAAACACAATAATTCCAGCCAATAATAAAACATCTTTGATCAAACTCGTTATGGCTGTTGTAAAAAATTCGTTTAAGTTTTCAGTATCATTCGTCACTCTGGTAACTATTCGACCGGTGGGATTTTTATCGTAAAATTTCATAGGTAGTCTTAACAGGTGTCTAAATAGTTGGTCTCTAATATCTAAAATGACTTTTTGTCCCATTAGATTTGACGTTATGACTTGCCCAAATGTACAAAAGAAATTTCCAATCAAAACGGCAATAAGCAAAATAACCAAGATATTTAAGGAATGAATGTCTTTGTCCCTTAATATACTCATATCCTCAGAACTCAAATAATAAGCCGTTTCTCCATCGGTTAAGTTAAAACCAGTCTCATTTCCCTCTTTTAAAAACATCAATTGAAAACGACCTTGATCGTTTTTTTGAATCCAAATCTGTTTGCCTTGTGAATCTATCTGAATTCCCTGATCTAATTCAACGTCGGATACACTGTATGCATAATCCTGTGACATGTAATTATCAATGGCAATTTTCGTAAAATAGGGAATAGACAACTGAAGAACAGTACCCAAACCTAAAAAGACAAGACTTAAAACAAAAAGCAGTTTATAGGGTTTCACATATTCCCATAATCGTTTGAATATCTCAAAGTCAAATTTACTTCCGGCTGTTTCACTTTCTAATCTGAAATCTTTATTTTCAGCCATTGATATCCTCTCCTTTGAGTTCTTCTTCGATTAATTGCTTATTGTACAATTGAGTGTATTGTCCATTCTTTTCCAGAAGCTCTTCATGTGTCCCTGTTTCTATCACTCTGCCCTCATCAAAAACAAATATTTGATCGGCTCTTGAAACGGCTTTTAAACGATGCGAGATGATAATTGTCGTACGATCTTTGATCTCCTCATTCAGACTATTCAAGATTCTCAGTTCAGTTTCCGTATCCACTGCACTCAAACAATCATCAAGAATAACAACTGGTGTTTTTTTCATAAGCGCTCTTGCAATAGCCACTCTTTGTTTCTGACCTCCTGATAAAGTAACCCCTCTTTCTCCTATAATGGTTTTATACCCATGTGGAAAATCTTCGATATTAGAATGAACAGCAGCCAAATGGGCGTATTGTTCAACATCCTCTTGAGAATAATTGTCTACACTAAACCCAATATTTTCAGTGATGGTTGCAGAAAACAAAAACGTTTCCTGTGGGACGTAGGCAACTTGTTCTCTTATTTCTTTCATCCTTAACTGATTGATATCATCATTCCCGATGTAAATTTGCTGATCCTTAACAGAATACATCTTGACCAGTAATTTGGCCATTGTAGATTTCCCGCTTCCTGTTTTCCCCACAAATGCTACAGTCTGTCCCGGTTTAATCATTATATTGATATGATGGAGTACCCTTTTTTCGCTTCCGGGATAATGAAAAGAAAGATTTTTAATGCTAATCTCCTTTGACAAGTCAGCAGTTTTTGCATAATCCGGATCCCTAACTTCTGATGTTTGTTCTTCTATCCACATTATGCGTTTATAGGAAGCTCTCCCCCTCTGAATGACATTAACAACCCAGCCTATGGCTATGATTGGCCAAACTAACATCATTAAATATTGTGAAAAAGCGACAAATTGCCCAAGAGATATTTCTCCAAGAATAACCAAACGGCCACCATACAAAATCGTCAAGGCCATTCCCAACGAAGCCATCAACTCGATCATGGGGTTAAAAGTCCCCCAGAGTTTGATTAGCTTCATGGACTTTTTAAAATAATCTTGACATTTACCAAAAAAGGTATTACCCCGTTCCTTTTCCATGGTATAACTTTTAACAACCTGCATGCCATCCAATGTTTCTTGTACGGTATCCGTAATATCCGAAAAGGATTTCTGCATAGCCTCAAAGCGCCTGTGAATAGTTCCGCCATAAGAAAGTGCTACAACTGCGAGAATAGGCAACGGGATGATTCCTATCAGAGTCAATCGAAGGTCCACCCTTGTGATCATCATATAGACACTTAAAGTACCAAGAATAATGGAATCAGTGAGCATGATCACACCTTGCGAAAGCATCATTCTGGTGGCATTGAGATCGTTTGTTGTTCTTGCCATAATATCCCCTGTTTTGGTTTTATCATAAAAAGCCGAGGACAAAGACACCAATTTCTTAAAAACACTCGCCCGTACGTATTTTTCAAAATTTCTGGAAGTCCCGATAATGAAAAATCGCCAAAAAAACCTTAAAACAAACATACCAACAGCAAGCAAGAGGATGATTTGAATAATCGCCAATATCTCGTCCATGCCTTCATTTAAGTACTTGACCCCATCAATTAATTGTTCCAGATAAATGGGAATTTGAATTTGAAGATAATCAACACCAAGAAGGACTGCTATTCCGCAAATGTACAAATAGTATTTTTTTGATAAAAATGTCCCAATATACCCCTTGCTTTTCTTCATTTAGACCTCCCCTTGATTTTATCACTTTTGGAAAACCTCATCCATCATTCTGGTGCATTCAATGTCCAGGTTGATGAATGGCACCTACTATTATACAAAATATCGTTCTATAACCGAATTAATTTCATTTTACCGTCTGAATAACTTCCGATTAATACTTCTTCTACCTGTTTTGTGAAAATACCGTTTTCAATCACACCGGGAATATTATTAAGCTCACTTTCCAGCTGAATCGGATCATCTATGACTTGAAACTTGACATCCAGAATGAAATTTCCTTGATCAGTAATCACCGGCCCTGCTTTTTTTATGGCCATTCTTAGTTGTGGTTCACCGTTCATTTGAAGCATTCTTTTTTTTACTGATTGATAAGTTTGCGGTAAGACCTCAACGGGAACTGCAAAATGTTGTCCCAACCGCTGAACCAGTTTACTTTCATCAGCTACAATGATCAACCGGTCAGCAAAGTAATCGATATACTTTTCTCTGGTATGAGCGCCTCCCCCTCCTTTTATAAGCCTCTTCTCGGGATCCACTTCATCCGCACCGTCTATTGCCAGATCAATGCGAACGATCTGATTAAAATCAACGATTTGAATACCATTTTCTCTTCCCAAAATCTCTGATTGAAAAGAGGTAGGCACACCAACGATTCCTTTCATCCGACCTTCCCGAATCGCTTTTCCAATTTCATTAATCACATAAACCATTGTTGATCCGGACCCTAACCCGATCACCATATCTGATTCAACGTATTTCACAACTTCTTTTGCAACCATTTCTTTCAGCTGTTCTTTGATGTCCATATCAAACACCCCCCAAAAAATAATCACGCTGAAAAAGCAGCGTGATTATTATACATTCTTTTTTGAAGATTTTTAAAATTATTCGGCTGCTGATTGGTATATCTTAACAACATCCGATTTTTCCAATTTAACGAAATGACTGATCGGGCCAAAAGTAGTGCATTTCTCAGCCATTTCTTCAAATCTGACTTCCTCAATCCCAGCATCTTTTAATGACACCGGCATCCCGATGGAACGATAAAAGGCTTTCAACCTTTTCAGCCCTTGTTCAACCATATACTCCGGATTGTCAAATTCAGCCTCAACATCAAATACAGCATGAAAAAACCGCATCATCCTTTCCGGATATGCTTGATAAACGTATTTGATCCATGCCGGGAAAATGATTGCCAACCCGGCACCATGTGTCAAATCATACAATGCACTCAGTTCATGTTCGATCATATGCGTTCCCCAATCCCCAAGTCTTCCGGTATCAAGCAAACCATTATGTGCTAATGTCCCTGCCCACATGATCTCAGCCCTGGCATTGTAATCTTCAGGATTTTTTAAAACCAACGGGGCATTTTTTATGATTGTTTTTAAAACTGCTTCACACATATGATCGGTAAGGTCCACGTTTCTTTCCTGAGTGAAATAGCGTTCCATAATATGTGCCATCATATCAGTAATTCCGGCTGCAGTCTGGTAAGGAGGCAAAGTAAACGTTACTTCCGGATTCAAGATTGAAAATAACGGCCGAATTAACGGACTTCCGGTTCCCCTTTTCAACTGTTTTTCATCATTTGTAATCACACTGGCATCACTCGCTTCACTTCCCGCTGCAGGTAATGTCAAAATAACACCCAAGGGTAATGAATCTTGAATTTGCGCCTTGTGATCGTAAAAGTCCCAAACATCCCCTTGATAAGGTACACCCATCGCAATAGCTTTTGCAGAATCAATCACACTTCCACCGCCAACTGCAAGAATGAAATCCACCTTTTCTTTTCTGCAAAGTTCTATCCCCTCTTTCACTAGCTTCAAAGACGGATTGGGCTTAACACCTCCTAATTCCGTAAATTCGATACCCTCATTTCTCAAATAGCCCAAAACCTTATCATATAAACCGAATTTCTTAATGCTGCCACCGCCATAATGAAAAAGCACTTTTTTCTTTCCCAACCGTTTTATTTCCTGTCCAACTTTTTCTTCTGTACCTCTTCCGAATATAATCTTTGTTTTGTTCTCAAACACAAAATTCTTCACCTTTGTTTCCTCCTCATTATTTTGCTTTCACAACAGGTATATCTGGCCAATGCGTTGTGAAACGTTTTGAAATCATTTCTTTTTTATCTGTGGTTTTATTAATCATCGAATAACTTCCCAGTTTTACAACATTTTGTCCCAACTTTTTATTGACATCATCCAACGCATAAACAATTTTTGCAGTTCTTTTTTGAAAGGAATAAGGAACCGGGTCGTTTAAGGGGATTTGAACAGCGTCTCTGGGTACCAGTTTTTCCATCACCACCCCACCTTTTTTATACAAAACACCTTGCCGATAGATCTTGCTCAATGCCTCTCTGGATAGTTTAAGCATTTCAACGGTATTATCCGTTGCCCTGTCTAATAAGACGGGAACCGAACCATAATAATTGTCTCTGATAAACCGAGAGGACATGACAAAAATGGTGAAGGCCTTGGCACACATTTTGTATTCTCTAAGCTTTTCTGCGGCAGTTGCAACGAACAAAGCAATTCTTCTATAGAGGGATTCAAACTCCTCAATGGGAGGATCAAAGCTTCGGGATCTGATAACGCTGCCTCTTTTGGCCGGGACAGTTGTAAGAATACATTCTTCGCCTCTGAGTTCCATAACCGTTCGAGTTCCGACAGTATCCAAATACTTTTTGGCCCAATGCAGATCCACGTGTTTCAAGTCATATACTGTGTCGATATGAGCATGATGACATTTTAAAGCAAGCTTTCGCCCTATTCCCCACACTTCTTCTACGGGATAACGCTTCATCCAGTAGTCCAGACTGCAATCAGCACAATTGTACACACCTTGATACTGCGGTTGCTTTTTTGCCACATGATTGGAGAATTTCGCAAGTGTTCTGGTGGGCCCAATGCCCACCGAAACAGGAATGCCTGTCCATTGTTTCACAGTATGAACAATTTCTTTTCCCCATGAATTGAGCTGTTTATCATTCATGCCCTTGACTTTTAAAAAAGATTCATCGATGGAATACGGTTCGATTTCTCCTGAAAAATTAGATAGTACCTTTAGAACCCTTGCCGACATATCAGCATACAAAACAAAATTCGAGGAGAAAATCTGCACATTAGCCGACGCTAATTTCTCCTTGACCTTAAAAAGCGGAATTCCCATTGGGATGGCCATGTTTTTCACTTCTTGTGATCTGGCTACAACACAACCATCGTTATTTGAAAGTACTATTACCGGTTTAGATTCAAGAGCGGGGTTGAAAACTCTTTCACATGAGACGAAAAAATTATTACAATCCACTAATGCGTAATGACTATTCCCGTTCATCAGCAATTCAACCTCACTGGATAGGATGAGCGTTGGTTTTCTTAAGCATTCTTGAGAACATCCTGGCATTTATAACCGCTTGACCTTTGTAATGATTATTAAAGAAAAATACACTGGGTTTTTCAGGCACAATCCTAATTTTTTTTACCCATTCTAACAGCTCTTCTGTAGAATAAAGATAGTCATAACGTTCGTAGGGCTTTTCATGGTTCCACCACTTAGCGACATTTCTTCCGTGAAATCGGACGTAATAACCGTTACAATCTAACAATTTGGGCGACATCAGCCCCTTTAACTGAGGTTCATCTACAGATACACAAACAACCGCATTATTTCGCATCCAGTTGACGGTCTCTTTGCTATCCCAGGAGTTGTCACGAAATTCTACGGCTTTTTTACAATTCAAGGCACTGCATAATCCACGTAGGTATTCAAAATTATCCGGTTTATTTTTAAAGGCATTGGGAAACTGGAGCAGTAAAATGGAATGCACACCGTAATCTCCAATCATGTTCATCAACTCATTAAAAGCCGGGACAAAATCCATTTGATTTTTGTGTGTCATGGATTGGTGTGCTTTAACGGACAAGAAGAAATCTTTTGGCGCACGATTCAAAAGAGATTGAACAACCTTTTTTGAAGGCAGCCTATAATATGACATGTTTAATTCAAGCGCATTGAAAAAACTACAGTAATAATCAAACCATTTATTTTTGGAGAGTTTGAGAGGATAAACCTCACCAACCCAATCAGCATAAGAAAAACCACTGGTTCCAATCCAGCAATTTTTCATCCAATTTGGTGTTGATTCCCTTTTTGCTTGATTGTTATCCAGTTGATTCTCAAAAAGTGTTTGTTGTGTTCCCTCTTCATCATACCTTATGAATGACATTTGTGACAACTCCCCATACATTCAAATCGCTGTCATTGGTTAGATAAATCGGCGAGTAATTTTTGTTCTCAGGCATCAGAATATATTGATCATCATGGATACATAAACGCTTGACCAGAAGTTCTCCGTTCAAAATGGCTATGACTATTTTTCTGTTTGTCGCCCTGAGCGATCTGTCAACGATTAATATATCCCCGTCAAAAATCCCAGCATCTTTCATGGAAGACCCCGATACTCGGACAAAAAAAGTAGCGGCCGGATTTTTAATCAACTCCATATTCAGATCAAGAGAATTTTCGATAAAATCATCTGCCGGAGAAGGGAACCCGGCGGAAATCCTTGATCCCGCAACGGGTAATTTGCAAGATGTACTTGAATCGGGCAAGATTATATCAACAACTTTCATTTTTTCACCTCATTTTAGTGTTTAAGACATAACCCCTGCTTTAATACCACCTGAAACACCTTTTGAAACGACAAAGGGGAAGTGTTTATAAACACTTCCCCCAATAACCTTCCCCTAATATTATAACACCTTTTGTAAAACAATCAACACCAAATCAAAAATTACTTCAAAACTCCCACGGGTGCTAGATAAACGGAAAACTCATCCTCACCGTCTAACTGGAATAGCTCATCAAGGGGCTTTTGAAAATATGCGGCAATAGCACAGGTTCCAAGACCAATCGATTGGCAAGCAAGATAAAGGTTCTGACAAACATGTCCGGCATCAAGAAGCATGGTTTTGTGAGAACCGACATGGTATCGCCATTCACCTCTATAAGGAATCACTGCCCAGACAAAAGTACAGGCACATTCACCAGCAAATTTTTGATCCATCGCAGCTTTTATCATCTCTTTGGTGAAATCACCTTCTTTAATCAAAATCAACTGGTGTTGAAGTGCTACATACCTGTAAAGTCCCCTATTCACACCATCCACTCTATTAATCCATAAATACGTTTCAAAGGGATGTCTGGCGCCTGCTGAGGGAACCGTCCGTTTCGTGGCATAATGATTGCCCATAATTGATTTCACACCTTGTGTAGCCCATAAAAGGTAGGAAAGTTGCTCTATTGTCATGGAAGCTGAATCAAATAACCGGCGGCTTTCTCTCCCTTCAATGATTTTGATCATATCGCTTTCTTTGAGTGAAAGCGACTTGGGATCTGGAAGATCTACGAATGGATCGTTTTCATGTACAGGTTTTTCCAACGGTGGCTGTTGAAGCCCTCTACTTTGATCACTTTCAATGTTTTGAGCCAATAATTCAAAGCGATTAGATTTAAGAAATTCTCTGCCCTCTTTAATCATTTTTTCCATATTGAATTTCCTCCTCTTATTTTTTGCCAAAAACAACCATCATAAAAACATCTTATTAGTCTCGTTTGCTTTTCTTTTTGCCAATCCAGCCTTTCTTTCTAAACCACAAAAACATGGATAAAGTGATGATTATCATCACACCAATCAAGAAGAAATAACCAAATTTCAAACTTAATTCAGGCATGTACTCGAAATTCATTCCATACAAACCCACCAGAAACGAAAGAGGTATAAATATTGTTGAAATGATTGTCAATACTTTCATAATCTCATTTAATTTATTTCCTTGTACTGATAGATAAATATTCAAAAGCTCAGTCGTCAATTCCTTTAAAGACTCTGTAATTTCAAGAGTTTGTAGAATATGATCATAACAATCCCTAAAATAGAATTTCACTTTTTCGCTAATAAAGGGCATCTCTTCTTTCGTGAATTGATTCAGACATTCTCGTGTTGGCCAAAGCTCTCTTTTCAATGATATCAACGCATGTTTTAATTCATAAATCTTTCTCAACTCTGCTTCTTCTGTTGCAACGGTCACTTTTTCCTCAAGGATCTCAATATTTTCTGATAAATATTCCAAATAAGAAAAATAATGATCAAATATGGTATCTGCTATTGCGTAGCAAAGATAATCCGCATTCATTTTTCGAATGATGCCTTTTGAATGTAAAAGTCTATCTCTAAGAGAATCTAAGCAGTCGCCGTATTTTTCTTGAAAGGAAATAACATAGTTTTTCCCTAAAATGATACTGACCTGTTCTTCATAAAAATGATCACTATTTTGTCTATGAAACATTTTTAAAACCAAAAACAGATAATCACTGAAAGAATCAACTTTAACTCTCTGGGGAATATTCACAACATCTTCCATAATTAATGGATGGATTTGAAATTCCTTTTTTATTTCTTCCAAGACCTTTTTATCTCCCAACCCCTGAATGTCTATCCATCTTGTAAAACCCGTTGGTATATCAGAAAGACCTTCGATTAATTTCACGGATTTGAGAACGTTGATTTCATCTGATTGATAATCAATCACTTGAATCAAAGGATATGGCATTTCTTGAGTTACTACAATATCACCCGGTATTGTACTTTTGACTTTACTTATTTTTTTAATTTTGAGCCCTTTTTTCAATTCATTCACCTCTTGAAAGTAATTCCTCAATTATCTGTACGGTCTGAAAAAAAGGAATGTGACTCTATTGACTTTCTTTGAAACATTTTATAGTATACCAAACTACTAAATTATTTTGAAAAACAAGAAGCTGAAATCAAAAAAAATATGTTATACTTCGATGACCATTAGTCAATTTTTTAGCTGGAGAGTGATAGTATAAAAGAATTAAATATAAACGGGCTGATACCCAAAATCCCAATCGTTCAAGGCGGGATGGCAGTGGGTGTTTCATTATCCAATCTCGCAGCTGCTGTAGCTAATGCGGGCGGGATTGGTGTCATTGGAACAGCGGGGATTGGTTTTAGAGATGAAAACCACTTTAATGACTTTAGAGGTGCTGATTTAAGGGCATTGGCTAACGAAATTAAAGCCGCCAGAAAAAAATCAAACGGTATTATCGGCGTGAACATCATGGTCGCTTTATCCAATTACAACGATATGGTTAAAACGGCTGTGAAAAATTGCATTGATGTCATTTTTTCAGGTGCCGGATTGCCCTTGGAACTACCGGGATTGGTACCAGAAGACTCAAAGACAAAGTTGGTGCCGATCATATCATCTTTAAAAGCTGCCAAGGTTATCATAAAAGGCTGGATGCGCTATTTCAACAGATTGCCGGATGCTTTTGTACTTGAAGGACCACAAGCTGGTGGACATTTAGGCTTCAAGAGAGATTTTTTAGATACGCCGCATCAGCACTATTTGGAAGAAGTGATCCCCTCCATAAAGGAATTTTTATCTACGATTAAGGAAAAAAAGATACCGTTAATTACCGGAGGTGGTGTTTTTTCTAAAAAAGACTCTGATAAACTGTATGATTTAGGCGCAGATGGCATACAAGTAGGCACTTCTTTTATTGCCACCGAAGAATGTGATGCTCATCCGGCTTTTAAAGATATTATTATCAATGCGAAAGAATCGGATATAGAAATTATTAACAGCCCAGTTGGGATGCCAGGAAGAGCAGTAAAAAACAAGTTTTTGGATGAAGTACAGCAGGGGATCAAAAAACCTTTTACATGCCCCTATCAATGTATTAGAACATGCGATTTTCGAACAGCACCTTATTGTATAGCAAAGGCCTTATACTCCGCTTCGATAGGAGATTTTGAAAACGGCTTTGCTTTTTCCGGAACAAATGCCGGCAAGATAAACAACGTGACAACCGTTTCTGAAGTATTTGGAAGATATTTTTGAAATTAAAAAAGGGGCAACTTTACTATTGCCCCTTTTTTTGATTCTACTGATCGTTTTTATTCGCTTTTTCGATATTCTTCCATCAATTTGTCTGTTTCCTTAATCTTATCCCTTTGTTCCTGCCAAAACTCTTCTGTCATTGTATAGTTTAATTCTTCTACTGATTTACCTTGTTGTTCTACCCAAGTGTAGTATTTCAAATTATGCCATCTTTTTCTAATAGCATATGTTGCTTCTTGTACCCAATCGGTCTTTACACCTTTAAACAGCATTTCATACCGTACTTTAGCCTCACAAGTATCCATTTGTCCATATTGCTTATCAAGGTCATTCATTACTGTTCGGTATCTGTCGATATTGTCAGTTGCTATTGTGAACAAAGTGTCTTTTTCGGTCATATCATAATATTTAGCCGCTTTTATTGCACTATAAAGATTGCAAACGCCGGAAATTCCAAATATTTTAGACATTAATTCAACTTCTTCTTGTTTAACACCAAGTTTGGAAATGAAATCCATTCCAACAGGGTCCGTCAAAAATTGTAATCCCTTTTTAGATTCCACATCATCTACCGCAACCATGGCATCCATGTTCATCACATTATGAATCCATGTGACGTGCTTGTCACCAATTCCCTGAATGTCATGACCACCATAACCATTGCTGATCAAAGTGGGGCACTGTATCGGTTCTGACCCGATAATCAGGCATCTCGGCTGCTCTTCCTTGATTCGATCACCGCAGGCAATGGTACCGGATGATCCCATAGAGCTGACAATGGCTGAGATTTTTCCCGTTCCAATCCCTTTTGAATGAAGTTCTTGGGTTAATTCCAAAAGTGTATTTCCAGTAACATAATAATGGAACCTGTAATTGCCGAACTCTTCAAATTGATTCAATACCCTTACTTTTTCCGGATTTTGAGCTTTCAATTCTTTGGATTTATCATAGATCTCTTTCACATTTGATTCACACCCAGGGGTTGGAATCACTTTGCCACCATATTCTCTGATTAGATCAAACCTTTCTTGGCTCATCATCTCAGGAAGCAGAACAACCGAATCAAACCCCATTCTGCAACCCACCCAGGCTCCACCAATACCATAATTACCCGTTGATGGCCATATCAGTGTATTGTAAAAAGGATCTATCTCATTTCTTATCACTTTTTCCATTAAAATGGAATATGTGGCGCCTACTTTATGGCTTTCAGTCGGAAAATCTTTACCATATAAGACAACGATGTTAGCTTTTACCCCGGTGATTTCCTTTGGCATTACAAAATATCTGATTTGATTATCTGAATCCTTCCAGGTTATATTAAAGAGGTTAATCGGATCAAGAGGATCTTCTTTCATAGCCTTTAAAGCCATTTCTCTAATTGTTCTGTCAATCTTTTCCGGGTGTAGCATTTCTTCAAAAGTCGGACCTAAGATCTTTTTCTTCATAATTTGCGCTTAATGCGCTTCACCTCCTGTTAGCTTTTAAGGATTATATCACAAATATCCATGTTATAATTGATCGAAATCCATATGAGGAGGGAACTGTATGAAAGAAATGACTAAAGAGTTTTTAGCGGCCGCCTTTGCAGGCGAATCAGAAGCACACATGAAATATGCCATATTTGCTGAAGACGCAAAAATGAAAGGAAAACCTGGTTTAGCAAATTTATTTGAGGCAATCTCATATGCTGAATATGTACACGCCAAGAACCATTTCAAAGCACTGAAAAAACTAGGCTCTATCCCTGAAAACATTGAGCAATGCATAGACGGCGAGAATTTTGAAGTTGAAGAAATGTATCCTGTTTATCATGAAGTAACCAAATTTCAAGGAGAAAAAGAAGCTCAAAGATCGACACATTATGCGCTTGAAGCTGAGAAGATTCATGAAGACATGTATAGAAAAGCAAAAAAAATTGCCGAGGATGAAAAGGATTATCCAGCAACAAAAATATTTATTTGTCCCGTTTGTGGTCATACTGTTGAAGAAGAAGTTCCTGAAAAATGCCCGATATGTGGTGTACCGGGAGAGAAATTCAAAGAATTTACTGCATAGGATCGAATCGTAGACATTTAATTGTGGCAGGGGTTGATTTATGTTCGAATTATTCATCACAGATCTTGACGGAACGTTGCTTGATGACGATAAAAAAATTTCTGATAAAAATTATCAAGCGATTGAGATGTTGCGTGAGAAGCAAATAGCCTTCAGTGTTTTTACAGGCCGAAACTTTTATTCAGCCTATGACTATTTAAAGGTTTTGAATGTAGAAGGATTGGTCGCTCTGCAAAACGGGGCCTTGATTATTGAAATGCCTTCCAGAAAGGTGATCAATGAAATCTATTTGAACGCCTCTGTAGCTTGGAATATCTATCAGTTGGCAAAAGACCGAAATTTCACTATAATAGCTTATACTGGCTATCACGAAACAGAAACATCCCAATCAAAAGATATGATGGTTGAGAAAAATTCGATTGACTGTCCTTCTTTCGATCATTATTTCCAGCATAATCACGAAAGAATCACTTTTGTGGATTCGTTGGATGCTTACTTTGATAAACGAAAAGAAATTGGGCAATTAGCAATTATAGGTAATGAAATGGATTTGTGTGATCTATTAGAACAAGTTTCTTTTCAATATTCAAATGAAATCAGCCATGTCTTATCTCCTATAGGAGATGATTGCAGTTTCTTGGAATTTTTTGGACCAAAAGTTTCAAAAGGAGATGCCCTAACCCATTTATTAGAGCGTTACCATACAACTGCACAAAAAACAGTCTTTATTGGAGATAATTTCAACGATCTCCCTTTATTGAAAAAAGTCGGTTTATCAATAGCGCCAGAAAATGCATCGAAGGAAATAAAAGAACATTGTAAAATGATCGTCGCCAGCAACAATCATCATGCAGTTGGAGAAGCAATTCAAAGAATCTTTTTTTAGATTGTCATCGTTTATTAAAACTTATTTAGAGTGGGATGGATGGTCGCTGGAGTGAATGATCCAGAGGAAAGTCCGGACTCTTAGGGCAAGGCGCCGAGTAACAATCGGAAGGAGCGATCCTTGGTAAGGGCTATAGAAAAGCAGACCGCCGTTTTGGCAAGGATGGAAAGGTGAGGTAAGAGCTCACCAGCATCTGAGTAATCAGATGGCTTGGTAACCCCCGCCTTGAGCAAGGTCAAACAGGAAAGACGAGCGGCCCGGCTCAAACTTTCCGGGTAGACCGCAAAGATAAATGGCCATTCAAGACAGAATCCGGCTTATAGTCCCACTCTTTCATAAAATCAATTAGGAGCTTTATGATCTATCACATTTTTTTATGGTCAACGATTGTATTTTGGGGATTATCCTTTGTAGCAACATCCGTCATTATTGATACACTTCCTCCTGTTATGACAGCGATGATAAGATTTTTAATCGCCTGGTTTGTGTTGATTATTATCACCAAAGGTCATAAACCGTATGGTAGCCTTAAGCATAGGTTATTATGCGGATTATGGGGTATAACGCTTTACTTTGTTTTTGAAAATTTTGCGTTGAGATACACTTCTCCCACTAATGTTGCACTGATTATCAGCACCATTCCAATGTTCAATCTAATCTATCTTAAAATGTTCTCGTCAATTAACATATCTAAGAAAAATGTTGCTGGGTCGTTGACCGCTTTTCTGGGGGTTGGCGTTGTCATCGTAGGAGACCAATTTCGGCTTGAAGTGAACCCGCTCGGAGATTTACTGACTATTTTTGCCGTTATCGCATGGATTATGTATACTCACTATCTCATCGAAATTGAAAAAAAGAATAATGACCATTCACAAAAAAATGATTTTTTTAGGACCTTATCGGTAACCAAGTCGATTACTTTTTGGGGGTTTATTTTTTTGATTCCTCCATCTGCGGTTGAATTTTTTTCTTTTAAAGGAGATATTCTTTTGCCTTTTCAAAGCCCGCAAATCATTATCAGTCTGTTGTATCTCGGTATATTTTGTTCAAGCCTTGCCTATTATTTTTGGAATGAATCCCTTAAACACCTTGGCCCGAGAAAAACAACCAATTCTTTATTTACCATTCCAATTGTTACCGCTTTTGCACAAGGCATCTTCTTAAAAGATGTTCCACACTTAACTACTATTATTGGAGGAACTTTGGTTATAGCAGGCCTTTTTTATTCCGAAAATAAATCAGAATCAAAACATGATCATCTATAAACTGAGAAAAATGAGTACGGAAGCATTAATCGAATATGCTCAAACAGGTACTCAAGAGGCTATTGAGTTAATAGTAGAGCGATACCATGACATGGTGTACAAATTGTCCCAGCAATACTATGGTTCATGGGCTGAAAAAAGTGATATAATTCAAAACGGTTATGTTGGATTATTAAAAGCTATCTTCTACTATGATTGCGACAAAAAATCAAATTTTAACACTTTTGCTTGGATGAATATTAATTCTGAGATGAAATCATTTTTAACCTACTTGAACCGAAAAAAGAACAAAATGCTTTCTGAATCGATTTCATTTGAAGAAGTATTGCATGAAACTCAGGAAGATGAAGAAGGCACTTATTTCATTACTAAAGAAAAACAGGATATTTATGAGAATCCATATGATGATCAAATGATTATCGATAAAACCATGAATGCCTTAAAAAAAGAAGTCACAGAATTAGAGTACCGAGTATTTGAGATGTTTCTTAAAAAATATACCTATGATGACATCTCTAAGCAAGAAACGATGAAAAAGAAAAAAGTTGATAACACGATTCAAAAATGCAAAAAAATTTTTAAAAACCATTTTGACAAGTACCAAGCCGAATTCAGATATTTCCAAGATTGGTTTTTAGGAAGGATGAGCTGAATGGTATACATTCCCGGACCAGGTGCCAAGAACACACCAGAATCAATCAAAAAACCCATCATTGAAAAAAACGATGAACAAACTGTACCAATGAAAGAGGAAAAGAAAAAAAGACGGCCAAGAAAAGAAAGAATCAAAATATCTTCAGAAATGGATATGCCGAGAAGCAAAAAAACAAAAAATACTCATTCATTTTTCTTATATCTATGTCTCATTATTGCTGTTTTCTTTTCTGTAGCAGCTTTTTTAAAGATGTACAGCAACGAGAAAGCAACGAATTCACGACTTGATGCAATGAGCGCTAAGTACAACAGCTGGTATCAAGATATCAAACAGCAATCAGAAGAAACCTATAATATGTTAAAACCAAACGGATGGTTTAATCAAGCCGTGATCTCAGCACATTTAATAGAGGATTACCTGATTGGCATTGATGACATTATCAACATCTCGCAACTAGGTGATTTTAAGAATTTAGGCTATTGCCGTCTTTTCATCAGTGGAAACTCACCTGTATGGATATCGATTGAAGGCAATTCGAAAACCCTATTTGGAAAGAATGTTTCACCGGGATTATCCGAAGAGCAATTTTACTATTACAAAGAACCTAAAGTAATTCTCGAGGATAAAACAATCATTGTACCCAGGAATTTCAAAATAACCAGCGGGAATTACGAAGACACCTATATCTTGTTTTTTAATTTTGGAAGCACAAAAATGGTTAAAATGAATGCGCGATCTATCAATAACGTACCGGGAGCTTTTAATATATGGCTTCCTGCTAATTAGAAAAGGAGAAAACTATGGATTCAAAAAGCAGATTGATCATCGAAAATCAGATGACTATATCCGAGATTGAGAGAAAATTTAGCTGTACAACAGATAGAGCAGTCATCTTATTCTGCAAGGCATTGGGTATTAAAAAACCCAATACTGACCAACTGGAATCGTGGAGTAAGCAAAAACTCAAAAATCTTTCCAAAAACTCACAGTGTTCACAGCAAAAAACGCATGATTGTTCTGATCATCAAACTGATTGCTCATCTTGCGGCGGCTGCAACGGATGTTGCAGTTCATAAATAACAGCTTGACAATTGAAAGATTTTCGTTTACAATACAGATGATTCTATGAGTTGTTTACTTTTTGCGGCTGTAGTTCAATGGTAGAATATCAGCTTCCCAAGCTGAGGGTTGCGGGTTCGAGTCCCGTCGGCCGCTCCAAAAAAAAGACTCCCTTAAAGAGAGTCTTTTTTTATACCGCTTTTTTTACTTCTGAATTCTTCGGAATATCTTTTTGAGTCGTTTTAGGTTCTTTTTTTGGACTTTCTTTCGCCGATGTGCCGGGGTGAGTAGTGGTCTTTTTTGCAGAACTGGTATCTGTCACATAATACCCGTTTCCATTGAATTTAATCCCGATCATACCGATTAGTTTATGCATCTTTCCACCACACACTTCACATCTTTCCAATGGTTCAGAATTAATCGATTGTAACCTTTTTTCCTCATGTCCACATTTTTCGCAACGATATCTGTAAATAGGCATGAAATCACCTCCTGCGAAACCGAATATAGATTTTGGTGCCGAGGGCGGGATTTGAACCCGCACAGGAATAATTCCCACATGAACCTGAATCATGCGCGTCTGCCAGTTCCGCCACCCCGGCTCAATACTGAATCCATTTTTCTTGGATCAGCGAGTCTATTTTACATGATAACCGCTTAAAAGTCAATAATTATTTTTTTCTCTATCTAAAAGCGCAAAGAAAAAATCATTCGTATCGGTTTCTTTCAATTTCCTTAGTATTAAATTCAAACCTTCTTCTTCCCCCATAGTAGCTAACATTTTTCTTAACAACCAAACCTTTTTTATTTCAGCTGAGGACAGCAACAACTCTTCTTTTCGCGTACCGGAAAGATTGATATTAATGGATGGAAAAATCCTTTTATTGGATAACTGTCTGGACAAAATGAGCTCCATATTGCCGGTCCCTTTAAATTCCTCAAAGATAACTTCATCCATTTTACTACCCGTATCAACTAATGCAGTAGCCACAATGGTAATGCTTCCGCCTTCTTCTATGTTTCTTGCAGCACCAAAAAAATACTTGGGACCATATAACGCCTTGGGATCGACACCACCTGAAAGCAGTTTACCGCTTGGAGGAACAACGTTGTTATAAGCCCTGGCTAATCTGGTAATTGAATCTAATAAAATCACAACGTCGTGTTTGTATTCAGCCATTCTTTTCGCCATGGCTAATGTTAATTGAGCCACCTTAATCTGCTTCTCTGGAGGCATATCAAACGGGGCGGCAATCACTTGTGCATCAACCGAACGTGTAATATCGGTTACTTCTTCTGGTCTTTCATCGATAAGCAATACAATACGCTTAGTATCCGGATGATTTTTGGCAATACCATTGGCTATATCTTTAAGTAAGGTTGTTTTACCGGTTTTGGGAGGTGCAACAATCAAACCCCTTTGACCTTTACCAATAGGGGAGAATATATCGATGATCCTTGTACTAAGATTTTTTTGATCGTGTTCCGTTTGAAACTGTTCAAGCGGATAGATAGGTGTTAGATTTGTAAAAGCAACTCTTTCAAAAACTTCTTCCGGTGGTCGTTGGTTTACCGCTTCAATCCTCAACAGCGCAAAATACTTTTCACCTTCTTTAGGTGCTCGTACTTGTCCAGATACAATATCGCCGGTATTCAAACTGAATTTTCTGATTTGAGATTGTGAAACGTAAATATCATCGTTATTTCCCGGAAGCATATTACCGGTACGCAAAAAACCATAGCCTTCATTAGGGATAATATCAAGAACACCTTCATTAAAAAAGTAACCAAAATTTTTAGCCTGCGCTTGTAATATCGCAAAAACCAGCTCGTTTTTCCTCATTCTTGTAAACCCTGTTATTTTGTATTTTTTTGCCAGTGTGTACAAGTCTCTGATATTCATATTGCTAAGCTTTCTGATATCAACATCCATCTCTTGGATATTGTCTTTTCTGTCATTTTCCTGTTCTAATTCCTCAACCTCTTCATCTTCTTCCATATCCGGAAACGTTCCCAATGAATCTAAGTCAACGGATTCATTGGTCAGTATTTCTTGTTCAATAAAATTATCTTCTTCCTTTTTACGTGGCAAATTCTATCATTCCTTTCATTTTTCTTTGTTTAATTGATTCCAATCTGATAAAAACCTTTCGATCCCGATGTCCGTCAGCGGGTGAACAAACAATTGTTCAAGGGTTTTATAAGGAAGCGTTGCAATATCACAGCCCATCAATGCAGCGTCAATCACATGCTTTGGATGCCTCATGCTGGCTGCAATGATTTCGGATTTGAAATCATAATTTCTTATAATTTCCAATGTCTTTTCCAGCATTTCCATAGAATCCCAGCCAATATCATCGATTCTACCCAAAAAAGGACTGATATAACTGGCTCCAGCTTTTGCAGCCAGTAATGCCTGGGCAGGGGAAAAAACCAAAGTTACATTAGTTGGAATACCCTCTTTTTCTAAAGTAGCTACCGCCCGAATTCCATCTAATGTCATCGGAATCTTAACAACTACATACTCAGATAACTTAGCTAAAATTCTGGCTTCGTTGATCATCGAATCATAGTCCTCTCCGATAACTTCTGCGCTTACAGGTCCCCGTGTAATCTCGCAAATGGTTTGAATATGCCGGTGAAAGTCCTTGACACCTTCCTTTGATACGAGGCTCGGATTTGTGGTGACGCCATCTAATAATGAAAGATTCTTAGCCTTTTTGATCAAATCAATATTAGCGGTATCCAAAAAAAACTTCATAATAACACCTCCGAAGCGATTTGGTTTGAAATTACAATCATTCATCTATTTTGGATTATCTGCAACAATCAATCCATTTATTGTGTAATCAACGATTTTTATCCGATTGGAGAATACTCAATAGGCGCTTTAAATTATACCATTATTGGAAAAAATAAAAAAGAAAATATCATTTTCTTATAAGAAATATAGTTTCTCAGGCTCATGTGCTTCTTGCTCATCAGAGGCAATTTTGTGAATCAGCAACGCATTTCCTATCCGATCAAGATAAATGGTGTTTGGTACAATTGTAATAGCCGTTGATAAGAAAAACTGATCGATATTTGACATATCTTCTAGGACAAGCTCATATATTCCTCTAAAAGTTTTCTGGAATATCATCATAAAAGTAATTTTGAAGGCAGAAAAAAATGAAGAAAAGAAACTGAGAATAAAAAAAAGAACGAGAACTTTTCTAAAATTAAACTTACTTTTAGCAACTATCTTTTTGATAACAATCAAAAGCAGCGCATCAAAACAAAACAAGATGAGATATGCTTCCAAACCGTATTGATAAGTTAAAGCAATCCAAAAAACCGATACCAATAAAAGTACAAACATTGATTCTCCTTGAAAGGAAAAAGGAAGACAAATTAAATGGCGGGGACGACGAGACTCGAACTCGCGGCCACCGGAGTGACAGTCCGGCATGCTAAACCAACTGCACCACGTCCCCACTCATAAAAAAGGACTTTAGAAGCTTTATCAATGGCGGGGACGACGAGACTCGAACTCGCGGCCACCGGAGTGACAGTCCGGCATGCTAAACCAACTGCACCACGTCCCCACACTTGTTGATATATGTTAATCATTATGACCTTCTCTGGTACCCCCTAAAGGAATCGAACCTTTATCGGTGGATTAGGAATCCACTGTTTTATCCATTAAACTAAGGGGGCAACCACCCTTAACGAAGGGAAATATATCATATTTGCCTAGGCTTGTCAAGTAGCAAGTTTTAAAGTTTATCATTTTCAGCATAATCTGTAACATTTTTTCTATGAAGAGCTATCTTTCTGAAAAAAAGCCATGTGATATGATTATCAAAAAGGAGGGATTCTATTGAATCGTTTAACAGAAAAAGAAATTGACAGGGAATACAAATACAAAGGTCAAATCATTAATGTGCGTGTGGACCGTGTTCTTTTGGAAAACGGCAAGGAAAGTAAAAGAGAGATTGTAGAACATAACGGTGCAGTAGCCATCTTACCAATCGACGAAAAAGGGAACTGCACATTGGTTGAGCAATTTCGAAAACCTATTGAAAAAATTCTGCTAGAAGTACCTGCTGGAAAATTGGACCTGGGTGAAAATCCCTTGACTTGTGCAAAAAGAGAACTCTTAGAAGAAACAGGATTGACTGCAAAAACACTCATCCCACTCGGCTCCATTTTCACAACTGCTGGTTTTTCGAATGAACAAATCTATTTGTTTTTAGGTTTTGATTTACAGCAACAGCAAAGTATTCCTGATGAGGATGAGTTTTTAAATATTGTGAGGATGAAATGGTCAAAGCTGTTGCAACTTTCTCAAGAGAATCTAATAGATGATGCTAAAACAAATGTTTTGATTCTTAGAGCATTGCCTAAAGTAAAAAAATATCTTACCGATAAATAGGCAGAGGAGTGATAGACAATGATTACGGCTATAGTAAACGGAGAAATATCACAATATGATGATCAAAAGTATCGCAATTTTCAAGATTTTTACGAGGACAATAAAATTGATGGAAAGGTACTTGTTGAGTTAATTGTAAATGATAAAGAGGTCCCCGTTTCGAAATTAGATGAAATATTTACCGCTACTTTTGAAGGCGGAGAAAGGGTTGAAATGGCCTTTGAAGAATTGATACCCTTCACCCTCAATCTTTTGTCCAATTTAATGGTCTATTTCACAAGATTTGAAGATGCTTTATCAGATTTTGCAAAAAATATCCGTTCGGGAAATGCTGAATCAATCGATGGTTTGAAAAATCTTCAAGAGGGGTTAAAAGCACTCGAAGTCATGAAAACCAACCTATTTGTTTTGACAGGTACACATGAAGGAGATTTCTTAGAATTAGAAGGTCAAAAAGAAAAACTCCAACAAACATTGGAAAATATAAATCTTAGTATTGATCGGAAAGATTGGACTGAATTGTCTCAATTGATCGAGTATGATCTTTTAGATGCAGTGAAATACTATAAAATTCTATTTAACAAAGCAGAAGAACTATTAAAACAGAAAAGATCTTAGTATAAAAAACGAGGTGATGCGATGTATACGAACACCACTTATACCCATTTAAAACCAGGAATAAAAAATAACTCTATCAATAACGAGATAGCTGAGAACCCTCAAGACTTGGTTGTGGTTCGTAAGAAAAATGATTATGTTGAAAAGACAGTGGAAACTGCGACGCCTGCCAAATTGGTTGAAATGTTGTATTCCGGAGCAATCCATTTTCTGTCCCAGGCGATCAAAGCCATCGCTGAAAAACATTTTGATGTCACCAACGACAAAATCCTGAGAGTTGAAGATATTATCATGGAGTTAAACGTATCCCTCGACATGGAAAAAGGCGGAGAAATTTCAAAGAATCTAAGAGCTCTTTATAATTACATCTATAAGCAATTACTTGAAGCCAATATTAAAAAAGATGTTTATCTTCTGGAGGAATGTAAAGCTTACTTGGAGGATTTAAAAGAGACCTGGATGGAAGCCATGAAAAAAGAAGGGAACCTTGCGGAAAAATTGCCCGATCCTAATAGAAATCGGATAAACATAGCATTGTAGCTTTTTTATTTGATATCTTCAAAAAAGCAGCAGGTGTTTTTACCTCTCCTTTTTGCATAATACATGGCTTGATCCGCTTTATTTATTAGTGTCAGTGAATCTTTTCCATCTTGTGGGTATAAGGCAATGCCCATGGACAAGCTAACTTTCAGTTCTATGCCTTTCATCAGCAAAGGTTTTGAGAATAAGTTCAAATACTTTTCACTTAATCTTATAAGATGATTCTTATCTTTTGCTGTTAATGCGATTAGAATAAATTCATCACCGCCAATTCTGGCAAATGTATCACTTTTTCTTCTTTTCTTTTCAATTCGTGCCGCAATTTGTTTTAATGACTCATCGCCGATATCATGACCATAAGTATCATTGATCATTTTAAAATCATCAATATCCAAAAAAAACAAGGCAAATGAGTCTCCATGACGCTCGGATCGGTTGATTTCTTGAATCAATCGATCAGTTAGAAGGGTTCGGTTCGGTAAACTCGTAAGAGGATCAAAATTAGCCCGGTATGCTAATTTTTCATTTTCTTCTTTTTGTTTTGTGAAATTGGTAATTGTCCCTATCAAATGCTGATGATAAACACCATCAATTTGACTGGAATGGACATTTTTCCCTTGATGTAGAATCCAGATCCACTGTTGATCAATGGTTTTCATTCTGTACTGTATTTCGAATGAGCGTTCGTTTTCTAAAGTTGAATTTTTTAATCCCCTAATGAATGCTCTGAAATCGCTTTCGTGAATCATTTTACTCCAAGAGCCAAAAGAACCATCAAAATCTTCCAAATTAATGCAATTGTCATGAAGCCATTTTTCATCGGTGTATATCCTTCCGGTATGTGTATTCCAATCCCAAATCCCTTTATCTGATGCCCAGAATGCCATTTTTAACTTTTCTTGTAAATCAGTTAGTTTTTTATTATTTTCCAGTAAAGCCCATTCTTTCTTACTTAATTCGCTGGTTTTTTTGTCAACCAGCCCCTTTAATTGTAAAAGATGCGTTCTCATCTGTTGCTTTTCATGCTCCGATATCGTGATTTGATTTAATTCAAAAGCCAACGCAGCAGCACCAAGCACGTAAGCATTTGATTTCAAGGGTGACACTGATAAAGAAAAACTTTTTTTTAGCGGGGGAACGATCAGCTTGTTCGTGATTGAATCTAATTTTGGGATGTATGGCTCAAGATAGGAGGATAGTTTTCCACTGAAAATAACAGCACATGGATTGACCAAGCTAATTGTTATGGCTATTCCTTTCGCAAGCATTTCTAGGTACTGAACCAAAATCTGATAGTCTTTTGGTGATCCTAAGGCTAAATTTGAAAAGAAAGCATTCAGTTCAAAGTCGTTTTTTTGCACCTGTTGCTCTTCATAAAACCTTTTTAACCCTTCTATGGATACATATGTTTCAAGACAACCTTTATTGCCGCAATAACAACACCTTCCATCAGTCTCAACTGAAATATGCCCGATTTCTCCTCCCATATTATCCTTTCCAGTCAATAACTGGTTATTGCTGACTATTCCACCACCAACACCCGATCCAAGGGTAATTAAAATAAAAGAATCCAAATTTCTTCCTAATCCAAACCATTTTTCACCTAAGGTGGCTGAATTAGCATCATTTTCCATCACAACATCGAATCCTGTTCTTTGTTTGACAGGGGTTTTTAAATCGATATCTTTCCAATTGGTATATTGCGGAATATATTGAATAGTTCCTTTTTTACCATCTATCGCTCCCGGAAAGCTGATTCCTACATAATTCAAAAGCTCACTACCGGTTTCTTTCGCTTTTTGTTGGCAAAAATTAATGACTTGGCATAATTGTTCAATGGTCTTTTCAGGACTTTTGGAAAGAAAGGACGGTTGCCATATTTCGTTAGATATATACCCTTTCTCATCAACCAAAGCACCCTTCATTTGATTTCGACCAACGGCTATTCCTATTGTTTTCAAACCTCTTTTTCACCCTATTTCATGTTAGATTGCAAAGATCAGAAAAACTGTTTATCTTATCATAGAATTATAATCTATGAAATTGCAGAACAATAAAACAATCACTCTATCTTAAATCCCTAATGTAAATAATCATAGAGTGAACGGATGGAGATATCCTTGTGAGTAATCTCACCAGGATATTGAAATTCAATAATTTTTCCTCCCTCCAACAAACAGAAATAATTATCTCCGAAACAGATGTCTTGGCTGGATTCAATCCTACAATAAAGCGCAGGTTTGTCTGTCTCAACAACTATAGAATAACCATCTGCCACTTTTTGTAAACTAAACTTTATTTCTGGTTTTTCAAGCTTCAGGTCTTTGGGTGCAGAAAACAATTTGAAACCATCAGAAATAAGCCTTCCAGATTCGTCAAATGCTTCAAAGTAAAGGACAGACTGGCTTACATCTACACCGATATCGCTTATATTTACTCTTTGAGCAAGTGTCGAAAATAAACCCGGTGCCATCAATTTGTCTTGATACCGATATTGAATTTTCCCGGATAAATCCAATAAGGTCCATTGATACTTCCCGTTAAATTTCACTACTGAATCGTTGCATAACCAGATCTCAAAATAGTGATCAGTTTCATATGCGTTGATATAAAGGGGGCTATAGAATCTTTTTGCAAAATAGTGCAATGCTTTCCATCTTCCATAATAATCTATTGATGACCAACTCGCCACCGGCCAACAATCGTTTATTTGCCAATATAACGCCCCCATGCAGTGACAATTATTCCGATTTCTTCTCCAATGTTCAACACCATACGCCATGGCTTCTGCTTGTGTAATTTGTGATAGGATGACTTGGTTCTCAAATGATTTGGGTATATTGAATCGCTTACTCATATAATCAAAAATTTTCTGGTTACCTGCAGTGTTTTTTTGATGATTCTCCATGAAAACACTGTTATAATACATTTGAGAAGGTTCACAAAACATTTTGATGGTTTTCAAATCCGGAAAGGATTCGAACCCAAATTCAGACATAAACCTTGAATCAAACTCTCTGTAGGATTCAAACGGATATCCTTCATGCCATACCTTCCAATAATGGGAGTCCCCGTAATCTGGAGATTGCGGATTTGAGAAATTTCCCCCAGATGAAGGAGAACTGGGCCAATACGAACGTTTTGCATCGTATTCAGAGACCAGTTTTGGAAGTGTTTCTTCAAAGAGTCTCAAATAAAAGTTTTTGAATTGTGGAACATAATCTTCAAAACCCCAATACAGCCATCCCTCCTCAATTTCATTATTTCCAACCCATATGGCTAATGAAGGATGATTTCTTAATCTTTTAATATTTACGATGGATTCTCGTATGATTGATTCCTCAAATCCACTAAAATTGGGAGTAGGACGGCAAGCAAAAGGAAAATCTTGCCAAACCAACAAGCCTTTTCGATCACAAAAGTCATAAAAACCATCCTCTTCGAATATCCCCCCGCCCCATACTCTGATCATATTCATATTTGAGGCAATACATGATTCCAGAACCGTCTCATATTTTTTCTCCCTAGTTCCTTGCGGTAGTATTGAATCTGAGGGAATCCAATTACCTCCCTTTGCAAAAATGGGTACTTTATTCAACTCAAAATAAAAACTTTCACCCCATTTGTCTTTGTTTCTTATTAACTGAATATCACGAATACCAAATTCGCTTTGATATTCATCAAGCAATTGATTTCCCTCAAAAAGTTTGATCTTTAAGAAATAGAGGTTAGGTTCACCAAGATCATGTGTCCACCATAATTTTGGGTTTTTTAAAATGATTGACTTTTCTGATCCCAACTCCAAACAGTTGATGTGATCCGTAAGAATATTTTTCCCGTTATCATACAACTCGTAAGAGATTTTTTTATCCTGAGTTTGACAGAAATCAGATAGTTCAGTTTCTACGACTATAACTGCCTGATTTGCTGTGGTTGTTCCTTGACCATTACCTATGATAAAATCAATATCAGTATGTATATAAATATCTTGAATAAAAGCTGTGTTGAAAGCATGCAGTTCTACTTTTCTCCAAATACCAGAATCCGGAATTTTGGGACCCCAATCCCATCCAAATGAATAATAGGCTTTTCTCAGTGTTTCAACACCTGGGATTGCAAAAGGTAAATGGCTATATGGAGTTTGAACATCAATTTCTGGAGTAATCTGCATTAACCGTTTATGAGCTTCTACAACGGGACTTCTAAACGTAATGGTTAAGGTGTTATCCACTTCCTCTAAATAGTTAAAATCTTTAGTTTTAATATAAACATCATATGTTCTGTGCATATTATCTCCAAATAAGATGATTCTGTCGTTAAGACACACTTCACACATTGTATCTAAGCCATGAAATCTAAGCATTAGATTTTCTTTTTCTGAAATTTCGTTATTAAGATTGAGCATTGTAGAAAATTCCCAGTCTTTTTCCCAAATCCATTCGCATTTTTTTTCATTTACTCCGTAAAAAGGATTCTCAATAATCTGATTATCTAAAAGCGCTTCGTAAACGCTACCTGGGACTTTTGCAGCATATTTTTTAGTTCCCGCAGTATCTCGTAAAAACCAATGATCATTTAGTTCCCTTACTACATGATCCATCATGTTTTTTCACCTCTATCTTATTATTCTTAATCTCAAACAATATGTTAAAACACCGCAGGAACAAATTCAAATGTATTGGTGTTAATAAGGCCTAAATTGGTAATCTTTAGTTCTGGAATGACTTCAAGTTGGACAAATGATAAGGCCATAAACGGATTGTCTATGGAACACCCCAAATCGTTCTTTACTGCCTTTAACAATAAACTCTGCTTTTTCAGTACTTCCTCCAAGGGTTCGGTCGACATTAGCCCGGCAATTGATAAAGGTAGCGAAGCAATCACTTTACCTTCTAATGCAACTGACATTCCCCCTTTATTTCTAATCACATCATTCAACGCACATTCCATATCCATCTCATCTTTTCCGGTTACAGAGATGTTATGAGAATCATGTCCTACCGATAAGGCTATCGCCCCCCTTTTCATCCCTGTTCCGGTAACAAATCCCATTGAATATTGCTTTTCATGGGTATATCGATTCACAACACATATTTTAGCAAAATCTATTTTAGACAAATCCGGTTCTCCATCTATTACTTTGGTTTGTTCAATGACTTCTCTTGTCAGAACAGAATCACCAAATACCTTAATGCCTCTCAAATGAACATTTTGCTGCTTCAGATGAAGAAGAAAATCCCCAGATTGATAATAAGGGCACTGAACCGTATTAATCACTTCTTCGAAATCCGTAAGGGCGGGGGGGAACTTGGCAATACACTTTCCCTTATTTGCAACAATCTTCGCATCTTTGATCACCATCTCAGGATAAAAGTCTTTTAAATCTTTCACTACAATCATATCTGCTTTATATCCAGGAGCTATAGCCCCCATGCTTCTTAAGCCATAATGTCTGGCAGTATTGATAGAACCGATTCGAATCGCCGTGATCGGATCAACACCTTTACTGATACTTATTCTCACCATCTCATCAATATCGCCTTTTACTATATCCTCAGGGTGCTTGTCATCTGTACAAAATGAAAGATAAGGTTGTGTTCTCTCGTTGACGATAGGCAAAAGATTCTCCAAGTCTTTCTCCCCGCTTCCATATCTCATGAGCACCTGCATCCCGCATGACAATTTTTCGTAAGCCTCCTCAGCAGTGGTACTTTCATGATCAGATTTTATAAAAGCAGCTGAATAAGCGTTAAGCTCCTTACCGGATACACCAGGTGCATGTCCGTCTATCTTTTTGTATTTATGCCTGAACAACTCGATCATCGTTAATAGACTTTCATCGCCATTGAGTATTCCGGGATAATTCATTACTTCTCCAAGTCCCAAAACCCTGGGATATTTCTCAATAAATCCGATCATGTCCATCACTTTTACCTTGGCGCCGTTTGTTTCCATGCTGGTAGCGGGGACACACGAAGGCAGCATAAAGTAAATATTCAAAGGAACCCCCTCTGTATAGTTTAAAAAAAACTCCACTCCTTTTAAACCCATTACATTTGCAATTTCATGAGGATCAGCAATTACAGTTGTCGTTCCCCTTGCCAAAACCGCCTTTGCGAATTCTCTCGGCTCCAACATCGTACTCTCTATATGTAAATGGGCATTGATCAAACCGGGAACTAAATATTTTCCTTCTAAATCAATTATTTCTTTGCCTTGAGAATAATCTCCGATGCCTGCAATTCGTTTCTGATAAATGGCAACGTTAGCCAATTGTATATCCCCCGAAAAAACATTCACAACACGTGCATTTTTAATAAGGAAATCAGCCGGAATATCCCCTTTCGCAACGGGAATAATATCAATCGCTCTCATTATTTACATCCACTCCTTCCTTTTGGGTTTTTGAAGATACGCCGTATTTTTCTTCTTCAACATTACCTTTTGGTTCAATATGAATTAATACATCATATACGTTATCGATTTGATTTCTGATTGTTTTCTCAACTTCTTTTGCAACTTCATGACCCTCGTAAACACTCATTTCACCAGATACTTCGATATCCAGATCTACAATCAGATACGACCCAATTTTTCTGATTCTGGCCCGATGAGGATTAGAAGCCTTATCAACAGAGGCTACGGCTTTAAACAATTGAGCATATATCCCCGTATCAGATACTCCCTCCATCAACTCGTTGTTTTCTTCTAAAAAGATATGAATGGCCACTTTGATAATCCACATACCAATCAGCAAAGCGATTAATTTGTCAAAAAGAGGATACTGAAAAACCGATGTTAACAATAATCCAAACAAAACACCAACGGACAAAACAATATCATTTCTCATGTTTTTGGCATCAGCCATAAGCATTGAACTCTTTTCTTTTCTTGCAATTTTATATTTATAGTATGATAGAAATGATTTAATCACGATTGAGATAAGAGTAACATAGATAGCTACTACACCGGGTATTTCATCCCAACTTCTCGAAAAAAGTTCTTGAATTGAAGTCATTATTAACTGTATTCCGGCATAAAAAATGATAAAAGACAAAATTCTTGTTGCGATTGTTTCTGCCCTTCCGTGTCCGTACGGATGATTGACATCAGGCGGCTTATCAATAATTTTGGCAACCCAAAGTGTCAACAGAGAAGTTAGGATGTCAGTGGCACTGTCGATTCCATCACCTAATAAGGCTAAACTATTTGCCATAAAACCAACGGTAAGCTTTAAGACAGCAAGAAAAGAATTACCGTAAAATCCAACCCAAGAAGCTTTTTTTATATTGTTTATTCTGCTCAATCATTCACCTCTTATTCTAACAACCATTTACTTATTGTACATCAAACTCATTATTATTTACAACTATTTTTATCAATTTCTAGAAAAATTGCCATATTCACAAAGATAATGGTATAATCTGCAAGTAAGGGGGAAAGTTTTCCTGACATCAAAAAAAATAAAACATTGGGAGGTCGTGTTATGAATAAACTTCAACTCATTAAAGCGTTAGCCGAAGCAAACGATATCACTCAAAAGCAGTCTGAACAATTCCTTAACAGCTTGATTAAGACAATTGTAGACGAGTTATCAGAAAACGGAGAAGTAAAGCTAGTAGGCTTCGGAACTTTTAAAACAAAGGTCAATGAAGCCAGAAAAGGGATCAATCCTCAGACTAAAAAGGAAATTAAAATTCCTAAAAAAAGAGTTCCGAAATTCATTGCAGGAAAAGATTTAAAAGAAAAAGTAAAATAAGCACCATTTTCAAAGAGGCTGGAATGCCTCTTTTTTTTCGACCTTTCTATTCGCTTAGCGAAGTTTATTCGACTGCTTTTAAACATTAACATTCACTCTAAGAACACTTAGATGCCAATTCCTCAGTTTATAAAATGAATCAGACAATAACCCGTCGAAAAGAGATTTTTCGACGGGTTATTGTCTGTTAATTCCGATAATAGTCTTTCATCAAGAATTTTTGAACGGCTTTTTTTGCTAAATAATAAGACAAAATAACCCCTACGAAACTTATAATTAGTAGTATCATCGTCATCTGAGGTCCCGACAGTTTCTCTCTTAACAAATAGCCGGAATATCCGATTAATCCTGTAAATCCAAAAACAAGAACAATCGAATATAACCCATTGATATTTTGTTTCATTGCTTTTTGTGGATTATCCCAGGTTAAGTAAGGAAACTTTGCGTCCAATGCAATTTGTAAAAGGTTCATAAATAAAACCAACAACTCGGAAATGAAAAAGATCAATAAACTACTGAGCAATCCGCTGTTAAATAAAAGCAAAAATATTAAACTCACCGAAAGGGGCCCAATCGTACTCATCAACATGACATGGAATAATTTAACTTTAAAAATCATATCGCTTCCTACGGGTAATACCTTTAATTCATCTAGCATTTTACCTTCTCGGCTGAATATTGTGGGTGCTAGCATATTCATTGATCCAACCGTACTTCCTAAAAGTATTCCAACTGGAATAGCATAGTCTTTTGCAGATTGAAAAAAATTGATGAACTGCTGGAATTCCGGGTTATTCTTCGCAAAGAAAAAAACTACAATTAAAATAGGAAAAACGATCACATTTCCAAATCCATTAAAAGCAAAAGATGGAATTCTCAAAAAATACCGCCATTCTCTTCTCATCAGAGAAAGAAATGCCCCTTCGCTGACCATCGATTTTTCCAAGGACCATGTATTTGAAGAATCATCTTTATCATGATAATGATCTTGCAGCTTGAGATAAGTACGATAATAGGTTTTTTCACCGATCAACAACGCAACATACATACCGCCTAAATGCATAATAACATAACACAGTAACCAAAACAACTGTTGAAAGCCACTGCTTAATAACGCTTTTACCCCAAGAAAAGCCGGCGGATATCCCTTACCCATTTGAGAGATCAACCCCTTAGGATTTGAAAGCATTTCAATCATTTTTTCTTCAGAATAATCCGATCCCGCCAAATCGTTGGTAACGTAAAATTGAAAGCCGATCACTGCGACCACTAACAAGATGCTCATAAAATAGACAAAAAAATCTTTATGCTTTCCAAAGTTAATATATCTTGAAACAGGGAGCAATACGATGATCTGTAAAATGAGTGGAAAAGTTTGAGAAAAAGCTAAAACAAAAAACATGGTCATCCAATACAGAAAATCCGCATTCGTTTTCACACCAAATGTGATTAAGGAAGGCAGTAAAAACAAAAGAGAAATCCAAAACAGATCAATTAAAATTAAAATAATTTTAGCAGCTAAAATCTCTTTTGGCTTAATGGGTAAAGACAACAATAAGTTGAGATTTTTAGTATAAAAAAATTCATTAATCACTAAAAATATTCCCAAGAAAAAACCGAACATCCCTGTCACAAGGATGGCATTATTGAGAAACAAACCCTCCAAACCCATCTGCCTATACTGGTCGATCATCAGACCCTGGAGATTGATAAACAATGGCCCGACGAATACCCCTAAAAGAATAAAAACAGTAAGTAAAAGAAAAGGCTCCCACAGACCCTTCTTATTAATCAGGTATTGAATCTTTTTCTTTGATAAACCATAATGAGCATTAATCAGAGTCCAGATAAGAGAAATCATCCTGTTGCGCTTCACTTTTTGTCACCTCCAGGAAAACCTCTTCCATCGTAGAATTACCACGGTTTTTCTTTAAATCTTCTACAGTCCCTAAAAACAACAACTCACCTTTGGAAATGATAGCAACTCGATCGCATATCTTTTCCACTATTTCCATCACATGAGTAGAAAAAAAGACAGTTTTTCCGCTTTTTGAATGGGCTTTCATCATTTTTTTTAATCGATAGGCTGATTCAGGATCTAAACCCACTATGGGTTCGTCTAAAATCCAAACTCCAGGATTATGAAGTAAAGCAGCTATTAAAGATAGTTTTTGTCTCATGCCGTGAGAATAGGTATCAATGGTTTTTGATAGAGCAGATGTTAGTTTAAAAGCTTCAGCTAATTTGGTAATCCTTTCACATCTCAACTGATTATCCACCTTGTACATATCCCCAATGAAATTCAGATATTCAATCCCTTTTAGTTTTTCCATCAACATCGCTTCATCCGGAACATATCCAATTTCATACTTCGCACTAACCGATTCTTGACAAATATCAAAACCATTGACCAGAATCGTTCCACTTGTGGGATGGAGTAATCCCACGATCGATTTTATAGTCGTCGATTTTCCGGCACCATTGGGTCCCAAAAACCCAAACACCTCACCATCTTTAACATCCAGAGTAATGTTTTTTACTGCATATTGACCTTCTGAATATGATTTGGAGAAATTTTTAATTGATATCATTCATCTCTCACTCCCTTCTTTCTGTATTATAACAAATAGTACAGTTGTACAAAAAAACAACCGATTTCTTTTCGGTTGTTTTTTTGTAAATTTATTGATTTAATAATTGATCAAATTCACCTATCGTGTCTGGATTTAAAGTTTTACCCTTCTGTGCATATTCTAATGCTTTCTCTCGATTGTTTGTTTTTAAATAAGCTTCAACAACGCCAAAATAGGGTTCAGTTTGCTCTGGCGATGCTTCCATGGCTTTTATAAAGCCATTGATTGATGCTTCGATATTTCCCATGGGGCTGTAGAGATTTAACCAACCGCTGGAAAGGTTGAGAAAATAGTCATTAGGATCCGTTGAAAGTCCCAGGTTAATGCTTTTTTGGGCATCCATTGCCATTTTCATCTGTTCTAGCGGTGATACAGTATCGATCACCCTTAAAGTCGTATAAGCATGCAAACCTAATAATCTCGGATCATCGGGCTTACTCTGAAGCAATCCAATGATTTCCAGTCTGGATCCTTTAATGGTTTCGATCGTTGGATCATTCATCAACATTCTTGAAAGGCTTTCTATGGAGCGATTAATGATCTGTTCTTGATCCAAAGGTTCTTTCTCTTCCAGTTGTTGTGCTTGCTCCTTCATGGGAAC
>Ga0209607_1000059_pt1 | contig 85889 bp, 78 predicted proteins | sample AD_UKC117_MetaG_FD_184413 | JGI IMG/M metagenome (GOLD analysis project Ga0209607, IMG submission 184413) | Active sludge microbial communities of municipal wastewater-treating anaerobic digesters from Hong Kong - AD_UKC117_MetaG (SPAdes)... | ecosystem: Engineered > Bioreactor > Anaerobic >... | reverse complement strand
CCGCTTGACAATCAACGGCTCCTTCGCCTAGTTAATCCGGCGCGCTGTGCTCGGCTGGCTCCAACCGCCGCCGGAACGCCGCGTAATACAGCACCGGGATAAAGATCAGCGTCAGCAGGGTGGACACCAGGATGCCGAAGATCAGCGAAATAGCCAGTCCGCGAAAAATGGGATCATCGAGAATAAACAGTGCTCCCAGCATTGCCGCCAACGCTGTCAAAATGATCGGCTTGGCGCGCACTGCGCTGGAGCGGATCACCGCTTCTTGAAAGGGAACCCCGTTGCTGACTTCCAGGTTAATAAAGTCCACCAGCAGGATCGAGTTGCGGACGATGATCCCGGCCAGTGCAATCATGCCAATCATCGATGTCGCGGTGAACTGGGCGTGCAATAACGCATGACCCGGCATCACCCCAATGATGGTCAACGGAATCGGTGCCATGATGATCAACGGAACCCGATAGGAATGGAACTGCGCCACCACCAGCAGGTAGATCAAAATCATTCCAACCCCGTAGGCAATGCCCATGTCGCGGAAGGTTTCATAAGTAATCTGCCATTCACCGTCCCATTTCAGGCTATAGCTATACGGATTATCTGGCTGGCGAATGAAAAACTGCTCGATCGATCCTCCGGCAATCGGGGTTTCTTGCAGGCGGCTGAAAATTTCGAACATCCCATAGAGCGGACTGTCCAGCCGGCCGGCCATATCGCCGAATACGAACACCACGGGTAACAAATCCTTGTGATAGATGGCGTTCTCACGTTGCGTCATTTCGATATCAACGATTTCTGAAAGAGGGACCAGCGGACCTCCCTGGCTGCGAGTCCGCAAATCCAGCACTGAGGCAATATTCGCCGTATCCGCGAGCGGCAATTCCAATCGCAGCGGAATTGGATATTTGGCGATTCCGGAGTGCAGGTAGCTGACATCCTCGCCACGCAGGGCGGTATTCATGTCAGCAGCGACCGTCTGTTGCGATACCCCGAGCAACGCTGCCTTAGCCCGGTCCACGTGCGCGATTAACCGCGCGGACGGGGCTTCGACGGTATCGTCCACGTCGATGACATCCTGGGTGGTGCTGAACACATCGCGCACTTGCTGCGCGGCCTGAATCTGACCGGTATAGTTCAACCCGTATATCTCGGCGACCAGTGGCGCCATCACCGGCGGACCGGGCGGCACTTCCACGACCTTGACGTTGGCTTGGTATAGCGCGCCGATTTCCTGCAAGGGGCCGCGCACCGCCAGTGCGATTTCGTGACTCTTGCGATGACGATGTTTCTTATCCACCAGGTTGACTTGAATGTCACCGGCATTCGCGCTAGCGCGCAGGTAGTACTGGCGCACCAGACCATTGAAGTTGATCGGCGCAGCAGTCCCGGCATAAACTTGATAATCAGTGACTTCTGGAACCGTGGCCAGGTAGCGGCCCAGTTCGCCCAATACCCGGGCGGTTTGTTCCAGCGTGGTCCCTTCCGGCATATCGACGATTACCTGAAACTCTGACTTGTTGTCGAAGGGCAGCATCTTCAGCACGACAAGCTGAAAATAGGCCAGGCTGATCGAACCGCCGATCATCGCTAACACAGCCAGTCCTAGCAGCCAGCGTAGTGGCCGGCCCTGCTGCCCGCGCAGGAACGGGCCGACCACGCGGCGGAATAAGCGGTGGGCGAAGTCTTCCGGTACTTTCCCCTCACCTTGACTCTCCTCCACGGGAGAAGAGGGCGGCACGTCTGACTCCTCTCCTCTTCCTCGCAGTACCTTATAGGTCAACCACGGAGTGAACACGAACGCCACTGCCAGCGAGATCAGCATTCCCATGCTGGAGTTAATCGGAATCGGACTCATGTACGGCCCCATCAGCCCGGACACGAACGCCATGGGCAATAAGGCGGCGATCACCGTGAAGGTCGCCAGAATGGTCGGGCCGCCGACCTCGTCGACTGCCAGCGGAATTGCCTCGGCCAGCCTGCGTCCGCCCAAATGGATATGCCGGTGAATGTTCTCCACCACCACGATAGCGTCATCTACCAGGATGCCGATGGAGAAAATCAGCGCGAACAGCGATACCCGGTTGAGGGTAAAGCCCCAGGCCCATGAGGCAAACAGGGTAATCGTCAGCGTCAAAATCACGGCTGTGCCGACGATAAACGCCTCACGCCAGCCGAGCGCGATCAGTACCAGCGCGATCACCAGGCCAGTGGCGAACATCAGTTTGGCGATCAGGGTCATTGCTTTGTCGTTGGCAGTCACTCCATAGTTACGCGTGACTGTGATATTGACTCCTTCCGGGATAAAGGTGCCGCGAAGCTCCTCAACCCGTTGCAGCAGTTGATCCGCGATTTGCACGGCATTCTCGCCGGGCTTCTTGGCGATAGCCAATGTCACCGCCGGGAATTCACCCCGCACCTGGATGCCGTTGGCTTCCGCTGCGGGTCCTGTCCCTAGCCAGGCATAGCGCTCCGGTGAATCCGGTCCCAGTTTGACATTAGCGACATCGGCCAGATACACCGGTGTTCCTTGGTGCAGACCGACCACCAGTGTGCCGATCTCCTCAGCATTCACCAAAAAACTGCCGGCCTGCACCGGAATTTCCCGGTTGCCGCCGACTAGGGCGCCAGCGTCCGCCGAAGCGTTGGCTGCTTGCAGCGAGCGGCGCAATTCAGCCAGCGATAAGTCATAGCCGGCCAGTTTGGCTGGATCGAACAGGACTCTGACGATCTGATCCGGCGCACCGATGGTGTACAGATCGCGGGTACCGGCCACCCGCTTCAATTCAGTTTCCAGGGTATGCGCCACGCGCGCCAGATCACCGGCGCCGCGCGTGGGGTCTTCCGTCCATAGGGTCAGGGCGACAATCGGTACATCGTCGATACCCTTGGGTTTAACGATCGGTTGTCCAACCCCGAGATTGGGCGGCAGCCAGTCGGCGTTGGAATAGAGCTTGTTGTAGAGCCGGACGATGGCGTCAGTGCGCGGTTCGCCGACTAGGAATTGCACGGTCAGCACCGCCATGCCAGGTTGCGATACCGAATAAACGTGCTCTACGCCTTCGATTTCCGCCAGCATTTGTTCGGCGGGGCTGCTGACCAGCTTTTCTACCTCGCGGGCGGTGGCGCCAGGGAAAGGGATGAATACATTGGCGAAGGTCACATTGATCTGTGGTTCTTCCTCGCGGGGTGTGATCAATACCGCGAACAGACCCATCAATAACCCCACCAGCGCCAGCAGTGGAGTAATCTGGTTTTGCAGGAATTTTTTGGCGATTGCCCCGGATAGCCCAAGGCGTGGTCCGGTGGTCTCACTCATCATGCGGCCCCCCGCTGTTCGGCTGTTCCTTGAGATAGGCGCCAGCCTGGATCGGGTCCAGCGCCACCGTTTCCCCCGCGTCCAGCCCGGCTAGGATTTCCACTTGATCGCCCTCGATCCGGCCTGGCCGCACTTGGCGGAGGCTGGCCTGATCATTCTTAATGACGTAGACAGCACTGACCTCCCCACGCTGGGCCAACGCTGTTCGTGGCACCGTCAGCCGTTGGTCTTCACCCACCCGGAACGCCGTTTTGACGAACATGCCTGGATACAAGTCTTCGGTTTTTTCCGGTAAATAGACGCGGACCTTGAATACATTGCTCTGTGGATCGGCATAGGGGAAAAAAGTCAGTTTTTTAGCGGCGATGCTGGTTCCGCCATCCAGCGGCAACACCCGCGCCTGCTGGTAGCGGCGCACCGGCCCGATCAGCCGTTGCGGCACGTTGACAATGACCCGCAACTCATCAAGCGAGAAGCCGGTCATCAGCGGCTTGCCAGGCTGAACACTTTCACCTAATTCCACATGGCGTTCCAATACAATGCCGCTGTAGGGGGCATTGACAGTGGTGTAGCCCAGCGACTCTTTTGCTTGGGCAACGCCGGCTTCCGCGGCTTCCAAGCGAGCCTTAGCGGCATTAAGAGTGGCGGTGGCGGAATCCATCTGCGCCTTGGAGACCAGCCGTTTTTCATACACGCCACGGATGCGCTTGTATTCGGCATCGGCTTCGATGAAACGGGCTTGAGCCTCACGCAGGCTGGCCTGGGCTTGTTCCAGACCGGCACGCTGTTCGATGTTGCGGATGCGGACGATCGGCGCGCCTTGGGAGACGAAATCGTTGACATCCACCATGATTTCCTCGACTCGGCCCGCAGTCTGGGCAGAAACGGTGCTGCGATTCACCGCTTCAATAACACCGTCAAGCACGTACTCATCAGGCAAAGTCTGCAGTTGAGCTTTGGCCACCGGAAACGGCAATTCCGCAGCCGTTAGCAGCGCCGGCAGGATGGCCAGCAGGCTATAAATGAGAAATGGCAACGCACGGGTGGATGTGGACATAGCAGTACCCCTCGAACCGGATGGAAATCGGGTTGGTATATTAGTAAATTCTAATGCTTTAGAGAGGAACGAACAAGTTGCAATCAAGAGACATTAGATGCAATGAGACGGGAAGAATGAAGAGTTATGACAAAGGTTGCAGCTTATAGTGTCACTTCAAAGCAGATAATCAATCGCTGGCTTTAACACCTTGCCGCCTCCTGGGGGGGCTGCCATAACCGCCGCATCCAGAGTCACAAGGTCTTTAAAGCTAGTGCCTGCCGAGGGAAAACCTTGTTACAGGATCGGATTCAATCGAATCGGCGTTAATCCACCCGCAGCGCGAGCGTCAGTAAGACCAGCATCTCCATCAATTCGCAGGTTGCACCGAGTGTGTCGCCTGTGACGCCGCCTAACCGGGTTATCCAAGCATGGCGCAGGCCAAGGAAGCCAATGCTCAGCACAGCCAGCAAGATGCCACCTAGCCATTCCAGAAATACAATGGTTGCGATGGCGATCAGCGCGACCAGCAAGCCGCTGCTCAATCGTGGCAGTTCATTCGCATACGGAGAACCCAGTCCACCAGGCCGCACATAAGGTGTCGTGACCAACAGCAGAACGATCATGGCACGGCCCCATACCGGCGCTAGTAGCAGCACATCGTGTGCATCGCCCGCCAGCAGCATTTGCAGGGCAGCGAATTTATTGATGAGAACCAGCACGACGATGGCAATCGCTGCTGGACCGCTGCGTGGATCTTTCATGATGGCCAGAGTGCGATTGCGATCACCCTGGCCGCCGATCCAAGCATCGGCAGTGTCGGCCAGTCCATCCAAATGCAAGCCACCGGTCAGCAGCACCCAGATTGCAAGAACCAGTGCTGCGAGAACTCCTGGGTCGGTCCACCACAGAGCGGTGTGCAGCCCCGCCAGCAACGCTCCAATGACCAAGCCCACTACGGGAAAGAACAGCACCGACCGCCCCAGATCCTGGGGTTGCGGTGGCGAATTCAGGGAAGGAACTGGCAGCCGGGTCAGCAATTGCAGCGCCAGGACCAAGAGACGGATCATGTCAGGCGGCCATTGTGAAACACCAGGTGGGGTTCGGCCTCTGGATCGCAATGCACCCGCATCCGGCTTAGGGATGCGAAAGGCGCTTCAATCCGCCAGATCCGCCGTACTGGCATCTCCAGTAATTGGCGTAGCACCATGCGGATGACACCGCCATGGGCGACTAGCAGTACATGCCGTCCCTGATAGTGCTCCAGCAGGCGGGTCCAGGCGTGAGTGATACGCTGATCGAAATCAATGACCGGTTCGCCGCCAGGAATCGGATAGGCAATCGGATCACGCCAGAACCGTCTCAGCGCCTGCGGATCGGTCTCATGTACATCGGCTACCGAACGCCCTTCCCAAACGCCGAAACTAATCTCGGTAAATTCTTCAACGACTTCCAGCGGGCGGTCCAGCTGGTGAGCCAAGGCTTGGGCAAAAGCTGCGCAACGAATCAGTGGTGAACTGATAATTGTGTCCCATTCCCGGTAATCGCCGACTGCCGAACGCATCTGTTCCCAGCCGCGCGGACTTAACGGGTCATCGATCGCTCCTCGAAATTTCTGGCCGCCTTCCGGTTCACCATGCCGCAATAAATCGACGATTGTAAATTCGCTCATGCCTGTGAAACTCCCGCTTCGGTGAAGGTCGCCATCTGGGCATGTAAGGCAGCAGCAGCGCGAAGTATCGGTATTGCTATTGCTGCGCCGCTACCCTCACCCAATCGCATGCCGAGATCAAGCAGCGGTTTTGCTTCCAGGACTTCCAGTAGCCGGCGGTGGCCCGGCTCAGCAGAACAATGAGCATAAAACAGCCAGGCGGCCAGCTCTGGCCGTAGCCGTATCGCGGCCAGCACCGCGACTGTCGAAATAAACCCGTCCACGAGCACCGGTATTCCCAATTGACCACAACGCAAATAGGCGCCGGTCATCGCGGCAATTTCGAATCCCCCCAATCGTTGCAAAGCCTCTAATGGCTGGCTGCTGCGCTGTTTCGCTAAAGCGCGTTCGATGGCCAGGGCTTTGCGATTGACGCCAGCCGCATCCAGCCCCGTGCCGGGCCCCGCCAGTTGCGCAGCAGGGCGGCCCAGCAGGGAACAAGCCACCGCAGCGGCGCTGGTGGTGTTGCCAATGCCCATTTCGCCACCGATGAACAACTGCGCGCCATTGATCGCAGCCCGGTCTGCCGCGTGGTGACCGGCCATCAAGGCATCATGCAATTGTTCAACTGTCATGGCCGGTTCGTGAACAAAATTGGCGGTGCCGGGGCCAATCCGGGCGTCCAGCACGCCAGATAATTCTTCCAAGGGCTGCACTGTGCCTACATTCACCACATCCAGCCGTGCTCCCCATTCCCGGGCCAGTATGCTGATCGCGGCCCCTCCTCGGGCGAAATTGCGCACCATTTCGGCAGTGACCGCTTGCGGGAACGCGGATACACCTTCGGCGGTGACCCCATGGTCAGCGGCAAAGACAGTGATCCAGACTTGATCGAGGCGTGGCTGCTGTGTGCGCTGCATGGCCGCCAGGGTGATGCCGAGCTTCTCTATCTGGCCGAGTGAGCCAGGAGGTTTGGTCAATTGCGCCTGGCGTTCGCTTGCAGCGGTGCGCACCGTGCTGTCAGGTGCGGGAATGGGATCGTCAAACCAATGGTGGCTCATACAAAACAATCCTTGAGAGTGAGAGGTATGCCAGCAATGATAAAGGTGGCGCGGTCACAGCAGGCAGCAACCGCCTGATGCAGCCGGCCGGCTTCGTCGCGAAAACGCCGGGCTAGCGGGTTGCTGGGAACAATGCCTTGTCCCACTTCGTTGGTGACCAGCAGGATCTGGCCAGATAGCATTGGGAGGGTTTCCAGCAGGGCATTGATTTCGTCAGAAAGACGCGTATCACCAGCAGCTAGCAGGTTGCTTAGCCACAGGGTCAGGCAATCGACCAGCAGGCAACGCTCGGGAGTGGCATGGGCGCGCAAGGCAGCGGCCAGCGCGAGGGGTTCTTCCACCAAACCCCAGTCAGACGGACGTTCGGCGCGATGGCGGGCAATGCGTCCGGCCATTTCCTTATCCCCGGCTTGGGCGGTGGCCAGATAGATGACATGCAGGTTGCTGGCAGCCGCCCGTTGCTGCGCGAACGCGCTCTTGCCAGAGCGGGCGCCGCCAAGAATGAGTTCTTTCATAGGGATTAATTATCGTCGATTTCAACACTCGAAGGGGTGTTATTTGCTCATACCACCCACACTAGCACCGTTGGCAGCGTTACTAGGGCCAGCCCTGTCTCGATGGTAATGATCGCTGCGATCAACGATGTATCACCACCCATTTGCCGTGCCAGGATGTAAGCGGTGGATGCGCCCGGCAGTGCAGCGAAAATCATCAACACGGCGGTCTCTATGTGTCCCGGTTGCACCACACGGCACAACAGTGCCGCTAGCACTGGCTTGGCCAGGAGTTTTAGGCTGCTGGTTGCCGCCAGCAGCCCCGGACGAGACAAGCTCTCCAGCCGCAATCCCGCCCCCACCGCCAATAGGCCCAGCGGCAGGGCTGCCCGTGCCAGAATGTCCAGTACCGCCGCCGAATTCCAAGGCAATCCGATACCGCTGAGATTCAGACCGATGCCGGTCAGGCAGGCCAGAATCAGCGGATTGGTAATCAGGCCCTTCGCAATACCGGCGAAGGTTACCAGCCGGCCAGCATGAATGCTAAGCACAAGTACGCACAGCACATTAATCAGCGGAATCATGATCGCCATGATCAACGCCGCTACTGTGCCGCCCTCGGTGTGGAATACTGCCAGCACCACGGCCAGTCCGACGTAGGTATTGAAGCGGATTGCTCCCTGATAAACCGAAGTGAACGCGGGTCCATCGACGTTTAACCAAGGCCGCAGAAAGTACACCAGCGCTGTCATGGTCAATAGCAATATCACTGCCACTATCGCGACTGATCCCACGGCATAATCGCCCAGCCGGGACAGCGCCAGCCGGTGCACCAATAAGGCCGGAAACAGCACGAAATAGGTTAGGCGTTCGGCCTCTGGCCAAAAGCCATCACCGGGAAAGCCAATGCGCCGCAAAATCAGGCCTAGCAGGATTAAGGTGAAGATCGGCCCCAGTGCGCCGAGAATGAGAGGGAGATTATTCACGGTTTCGAAGAGTCACCGGAGCAGGAGCCAGAGGAGAGTTGCGGGCGTGCGGCACCGCAATCCAAAGATTAAATTTCTTGGTGTTTTTATGAAAAAAAAGAAAAAACGGCGGCTCTAAAGCCGCCGTTGGATCTACCCATGGAATCCGGGATTAATCGTTCGCCCGTGATTCTAGCATCGCGACGGCGGGTAGCACCTTGCCTTCCAGAAACTCCAGGAATGCACCGCCAGCAGTGGAGATATAGGACACCTTGTCATAGATATTGTACTTCTGGATCGCAGCGATGGTGTCGCCGCCGCCGGCCAGGGTAAATGCCTTGGTGTTGGCAATCGCCATGGCGACCGTCTTGGTGCCATCGCCGAACTGATCGAATTCAAACACGCCGACCGGCCCATTCCATACGACGGTGCCGGCTTTCATGATGATGTCGGCCAGTTCCTGGGCGCTCTTCGGGCCGATATCGAAGATCATGTCATCGTCGCTGACGGCACCCGCGTCTTTCAATACAGCCGGCTCGGCAGCGTCGAATTTTTTGCCGCAGACCACATCCACCGCGATCGGAATATTCGCGCCGCGCGCCTTCATTTTCTCCAGCAGCGCCTGCGACGTTGGCACCAAATCGTCCTCGCACAGCGACTTGCCGACGTTATTGCCGACGGCTTTGAGGAAGGTATTGGCGATGCCGCCGCCGACTACCAGTTGATCGACCTTTTCCGACAGGCTTTCCAGCACGGTCAGCTTGGTCGAAACCTTAGAGCCGCCGACGATGGCGACCAGCGGCCGGGCGGGCTTGGCCAGCGCCTTAGTCAAGGCATCGAGTTCCTCGGTCAGCAGAATGCCGGCGCAGGCGACCGGCGCGTATTTGGCGACGCCGTGAGTCGAGGCTTCGGCGCGATGGGCGGTGCCGAACGCGTCCATGACGAAAATGTCGCACAAGGCCGCATATTTCTTCGCGGTTTCTTCGTTGTTCTTTTTTTCGCCCTTGTTGACGCGGCAGTTTTCCAGCAACACCACTTCGCCATTGGCGACTTCAAAACCGCCATCGACCCAGTTGCGGATCACGCGTACGGGCTTACCCAGCTTGGCGGACATCACCTCGGCTACCGGATTGAGCGAATCTTCCTCTTTGAACTCGCCTTCGGTCGGACGCCCTAAGTGCGAGGTCACCATCACTTTGGCACCGGCCTTCATGGCATGTTCGATGGTCGGCATCGAAGCAGTGATACGGGCGTCGGACGTCACTTTGCCACTTTTGACGGGGACATTCAGGTCGGCGCGGATAAACACCCGCTTGCCGGCCAGATCCAGATCGGTCATGCGCTTAAAATTCATTAATTCTCTCCTCCATAAACAAAACCCCCGTCCGCCTTGGTTGGGAACGCAAGGCGGCGGGGGCAGGGATTTCAGTTCAGCAAGGAACTGCCGCCGCGTGGCGACTGCTTACTTGGCCATCACCCGAACCATTTCCAGCACTTTGCAGGAATAGCCCCACTCGTTGTCGTACCAGGCCACGACTTTGACAAAGGTGTCGTCCAGCGCGATACCGGCATCGGCGTCGAACGTGGAGGTGCAGCTTTCGCCGCGGAAGTCGGTGGCCACGACCTTGTCTTCGGTATAGCCCAGCACGCCCTTCATCGCGCCTTCCGAGGCAGCCTTCATCGCGGCACAGATATCCTTGTAGGACGCTGGCTTGTTCAGTTCCACGGTCAGATCGACCACGGACACGTCGGAGGTGGGCACGCGGAAGGCCATGCCGGTGAGCTTCTTGTTCAGCTCAGGGATGACCACGCCCACGGCCTTAGCGGCGCCGGTCGAGGATGGGATGATGTTTTCCAGAATGCCGCGGCCACCGCGCCAGTCCTTGTTGGACGGACCATCGACGGTCTTCTGGGTGGCGGTGGCAGCATGCACGGTGGTCATCAGGCCACGCTTGATGCCCCAAGTGTCGTTCAGCACTTTGGCGACGGGCGCCAGGCAGTTGGTGGTGCAGGACGCATTGGAGATGATGGTCTGGCCGGCGTAGGTCTTGTCGTTCACGCCGTAGACGAACATCGGGGTGTCGTCCTTGCTGGGGGCGCTCTGGATGACTTTCTTAGCGCCAGCGGTGATGTGCTTCTGACAGGTTTCCTTAGTCAGGAACAGGCCCGTGGACTCGACGACGATGTCGGCGCCGACTTCGTTCCATTTCAGTTCGGCCGGATCCTTGACGGCGGTCAGACGGATCTTCTTGCCGTTGACAACCAGGGTGTTGCCATCGACAGAGATCTCACCCTTGAAACGGCCATGCACCGAATCATACTGAAGCATATAGGCCAGATAATCGGGTTCGAGCAGGTCGTTGATGCCGACGATCTCGATGTCCGAAAAATTCTTCACCGCAGCGCGAAACACCATACGGCCAATGCGGCCAAACCCATTGATGCCAACTTTAATGGCCATGCTTTCCTCCAAGTCAGAGTGGTTTTCATCAAAAGACGGGCGAACAATGCCGCCCACTCAACACGATCAAGTGTAGACCGGATTCATTAAAAAACAGCATTCGCTAGAATAGCGCCTGCACGGTAGCGGCTACCCGTTCGGCAGTAAAGCCGAAATGCTGGAAAATAGTTTCCGGCGGACCGCACTCGCCGAAGCGATCAATACCGATCACCGTACCTTGCGTACCGGCGTACTTGTACCAGGGAGCGGTAACGCCTGCCTCGACCACTACGCGCCGAGTCACTGCTGCTGGCAGCACTGATTCGCGCCATGCCGCATCCTGGGTATCGAACACATCGACAGATGGCATGGAAACGACGCGCACCCGCCGCCCCTGGCTGTTCAACTGCTGGGCCGCTTCGATTGCCAGTTGGACCTCAGAACCGGTGGCGATGAGGATCGCTTCCGGATTATTCCCGCAGTCCAGCAGCACATAGCCGCCCCGGGCAATAGCCTGGACCTGTTCGGGCGTGCGATCCTGGTGAGGCAGCTTCTGGCGGGTGAAAATCAGCGCAGTTGGGCCATTGGTGCGCTCCAATGCGGCTTTCCAGGCGACTGCGGTTTCCGTGGTGTCGCAAGTCCGCCATACTGACAGATCGGGAATAATCCGCAGGCTGGAAACATGTTCGATTGGCTGGTGGGTCGGGCCATCACCGCCGACGCCAATGGAGTCGTGGGTCAGCACGAACATGCAGCGCAGTTTCATCAGTGCTGCCATGCGGATGGCGCTGCGGCCATAGTCGGCAAACATCAGGAATGTACCGCCGAAGGGCACATAGCCGCCATGCAGCGCCAAGCCGTTCATGATGGCATTCATCGCGAATTCGCGGGCACCGTAATAGATCAGGTTGCCATCGGGATGCTCGAAGTCCACCGGCCGGCAGCCAATCCAAGGAATACCTGTAGATTCAGTCAGATCAGCGGAACCGCCGACCAGACTGGGAAAGTGGGGATTGTATGCTTCGAGGGCGCGCTGGGATGCGACCCGGGTCGCAATATCCTCGTGCCGCGTTTGGGTGGCTTGAATAAAATTCCAGGCCAGTTCTTGCCAGTCGGGGGGGAAACCGCAGGCCAGCCGCCGGTCGAGTTCCGCCGCCGCTTCCGGGTACTCGGCCCGGTAGCAGGAAAATAGCGCATTCCACTCATCTTCCCAAGCGGCGCCTTTAGCGCGGGCGTCGAAGGCGCGATAATATTCAGGAGGGATGACAAACGGTTCGTGATGCCAGCCTATATTTTCGCGGGTTGCTGCGACTTCAGCGGCGCCTAAGGGCGCACCGTGCGATTTTTCGCTGCCACCCTTGTTGGGCGAACCCCAGGCGATAGTCGTCTTGCAACAGATCAGGGTTGGGCTGCCGGTGAAAGCGCGCGCTTGCTTAATCGCCCGGTGGACCGCATCGGCGTCGTGGCCGTCCACGTTGGGAATGACATGCCAGCCGAACCCTTCAAAGCGTTTGGCAACATTTTCACTGAACCAGCCGCTGACTGGGCCATCGATGGAGATGTCATTGCTGTCATAGAGGCAAATCAGCTTGCCCAGTCCCCAAGTGCCTGCCAGCGAGCAGGCCTCGGAGGAGATGCCTTCCATCAAACAGCCGTCGCCGAGGATGACGTAGGTATAGTGATCGATGATGGGGAAACCAGGACGGTTAAAGCGAGTAGCCAGTGCTCGTTCGGCCAGTGCCATGCCGACACCGTTAGCCAGACCTTGTCCCAGGGGTCCAGTGGTGGTTTCTACACCTGGGGTGAGGCCGTATTCGGGATGTCCGGGGGTCCGTGAACCCAGCCGCCGGAAATTCCGCAAATCCTCGATGCTCAGGTCATAGCCGCTTAGGTGCAGCAGGGAATACAGCAGCATCGAACCATGGCCGTTCGACAGGATCACCCGGTCACGATTGAGCCATTTGGGATTGGCTGGATTGTGGCGCAGAAAATCATTCCACAGGACTGTGCCAAAGTCAGCCATACCCATGGGAGCGCCGGGGTGGCCAGATTCTGCCCGTTGCACCGCATCCATGCTCAGGGCACGGATGGCGTTTGCTAGTTCCCGGCGCGAGGGAATCAGTGATTCAAGGCCAGGGCCGGCAGTGGAGCCGGGAATAGCGGGTGTTTCAGTCAGGGTGTCCACCAGGGAACGGGCAGCCAGTTCGCTACGCAAGGGCATCAACTCTCTCCTACAGTACTCATAAAAGCCGGGGAAACCCGGAAGAAATCGCGAAGCGATCTAAAGATGCTTCGCGATCCGGCTGCGCGCGTCGCTCTTGCTGGGACGTTTACCGGAGAGATCACCAAGGACGTCCGGTCGCGCCAAACCCCCCTTTGGGATTCGGTTCGGCCGAAAAATGGCGGCGATTATAGGAAAAACCAAGGTAAACGCCAATGATTTATGCGATATCTTATTATTAATCCCGCCGTAAGCTGTCGGAAATCGCAACCGGAGTAGGATAAGTTAGCACGAGGTAATAGGTTGAGGCGATGAAGGTCAGCAGAGTTGTGGCCTGCACCAGGTAGGATGCCTCCCGGCTAATCAGGTCATTTTGCTGGGCCAGCACTGCAATCAGCAGAGCAAATTCGCTGACTTGCCCCAATCGCACGCCCACTTCCATGGCGATGCGCGGCCGCTCCCCAGCCCATTGCAGAAAACCGCGAAATACCCAGGGCTTAACACCCATCAGCAACGCGCCCAATATCAGAGTCGGCAGGAATACCGCGCCCAGCATGCCTAGATCAAAGCCAGCGCCTAGCGAAAAGAAGAACAGCACCAGAAAAAAATCACGCAGTGGCTTGAGGCTTTCAGCAATATACAAAGCAATCGGGCTGGTGGCCAGTGCCACTCCACCGATGAAGGCGCCGACGGCGTAAGAGAGTCCTAATAGGGCTGCAACCTGCGAAATGCACAGACACCAGCCAATCGCGATCAGAAAGATGTACTCACGGATCTTGTCAAATTTATGGATTAGCGGGATCAAGACGTAACGCGAAGCCAGGTAGGCAAAGCCCAGCAGCACCGGTAGTGTCACGATCAGCAAACCCAGTCCTTGCAGTGAGGAGCCACGTCCGCTTAATCCTTCAATTAACAGCAGGATGGCGATGGCCAACAAATCCTGCAGCAGCAGGATACTGATGATAATCTCGCCGGTGTGTTGGTGGTGCAGGGTACGGGTTGGCAGTAGTTTGAGGCCGATGATAGTGCTGGAAAAGGTCATCGCTGCACCGATTAGCAGGCACTCCCCCAGGGTGTAGCCAAATAGCCAGCCGATCCCGGCGCCTAGCATAGCGAAGACCAGCGAGGTGCCAAAGGTGATCAGGGTGGCCTTACGCAACATTTGCAGTAATCGCTGCGGCAATAGATCCAGCCCCAGCAGGAACAACAGAAACATAATGCCAATTTGCGCCATCTGCTCGATAGCCGATGCATTATCGATTAGCTTGAAGCCGTAAGGGCCGATCAAGATTCCCAATACAATGTAGGCGATGGGCAAGGCTTGACGGGCGTACAGCGCCAGCGTAGCAAATACCGCTGCACCGCTAAAAATCAGAAACAGGGAAAAAACCAGTGCGTTTTGAGCGTCGTGCATCGTTGACTCGTTAGACTGATGAAACCGTTTGCTGCCGTTTTCTGGCACCAAGGTCCATGGTATAGATTAAGGTAGCCGCTGGTAACTATAACAGAAAAGATATAACGGCAGGGTTTAGGCGTTATCAAGGGTTTCCCGCCAGACGTGGCAACCATGCCATAATGCACTACCTTGCTGTCCCGGCAATTGCCAGAATTAAAACCCTTGAATAACGCTGACTCTATCTTGCTCAATAACCCGCCGCACTGGCATAGTCACCGGTTGCGTTCAGCGCAAAGTTTGCCGGCTGAACTGGCTCAATGGCTGTTTGATCCCGGCTCGCTGACCCGGCGCTTGCGCCAGTGCTGTCCAGGCCGGTTCCAGGTGCGGGTGCTTTGGCAAGGCTGGAGCCGCCCTAGCCGGGATGAAGCGCGGACCTTGCGCTTGCGCCTGGATGCTCGAACGTGGACGCGTGAGGTGCAACTTGTTTGCGGCGGTCAGGCTTGGGTCTTTGCCCGGACGTTGATTCCAGCTGCCACCCTGCGTGGCCGCGGCCGCCGGCTCACTCAACTCGGCAGCCGTCCCCTGGGCGAGGTATTGTTCTCCGACCCCAGCGTTCAGCGCAGCCCCGTGGAAATTGCCCGGATTATCGCAGGTCAGCGGTTGCATCAATGTGCCTTTGCTGGTTTTGCTGAACCTCCAGAAACGATCTGGGGGCGGCGCTCAGTGTTTCGTATCGATGGCCAGCCACTGCTGGTCTGTGAAATTTTCCTGCCTGATTTACCGGTATCTCTTGCTGATCGGATTCACTCTTAATTATGAACATTGAACGTTTTGAAGATCGCTTGCGTGAATATGCGCTATTGATGCGTTTGCATCGTCCTATTGGTATCTATCTGTTGCTATGGCCAACCTTATGGGCGTTGTGGCTGGCAGGCAATGGCCAACCCCCAGCCAGTATTGTGCTGGTTTTTACGCTGGGCGTGGTTTTGATGCGCTCGGCTGGCTGTGTGATGAATGATATCGCTGATCGCAGTTTTGATCCGCATGTCGCGCGTACCCGCGATCGGCCGCTGGCGGCTGGGCGGGTTACATTGGGTGAAGCATCTGGTGTAGCGGTGACACTGGTCCTGCTGGCTTTCGTTTTGGTGCTGACTCAGAATGCGCTGACGATTCAGTTATCCTTCGCGGGTCTGGCACTGGCAATTACTTACCCGTTTATGAAGCGGCTGCATCCCTTGCCTCAAATACACCTGGGTGCAGCCTTTGGCTGGGCCATTCCGATGGCCTATGCAGCAGTGAGCCAAGAGTTGCCGCTGGCTGCCTGGTTGCTGTTTCTCGCCAATGTGCTATGGTCAGTCATTTATGACACTCAGTATGCAATGGTCGACCGGGAGGATGACCTCAAAATTGGTGTGAAATCGACGGCCATTCTATTTGGCAAACGGGATAAGCAAATTATTGGCTATCTGCAAGTAGCGCTGCTGGTGCTGTTGGCCGGAATTGGTTTTTTAAGCGGCCGGGGCGGTATCTATTATCTGGGATTGTTAGCGGCTAGCTGGCTGGCACTCTATCAGCAATACCTGATCCGCAACCGCAAGCCAGAAGAATGCTTTGAAGCCTTTCTCAATAACAATGCGTTTGGGCTGGTGATCTTCTGTGGGCTGCTGGTGGATTTCCTGCCAGCAATGCCTTCTTGAACAGCACCTTTCCCGCCTGCTTCCAGGAGAAGAAATCATGCTAATCGTTCATGTGCTTGTTCACGTCAAACCAGACTGCATTGACGCTTTCAAAAATGCTTCACTAGAAAACGCTCGTCATAGCATCCAGGAACCAGGCATTGTCCGATTCGATGTGATTCAACAAACTGACGATCCAACCCGTTTTGTGCTGATCGAGATCTACCGTACCGTCGAAGCGCCTGCTCAGCATAAAGAAACCGCTCATTATGCAACTTGGCGCGACACAGTAGCGGAAATGATGGCCGAACCTCGGACCAGTATGAAATACGTTCCCTTATTCCCAGACGATACTGGCTGGAACTATCCAGTAGAGATGCGCGGTTAGAGAGAGGTGGTGGTTTCGATCCGTTTAACGGTCTGTATAAAAACTTTTATTCCTCTAGGGAGAGAGCGATTTTTCAGGTTGTTGCTTCCCTCACTCATGGAGAGAGAGGGAGGATCTGACTAAAAGCACCTCGTAAGGTGCGTTAAGTAATGTTGGCATGTCCCGGATCGACCCTCTGCAAATCAAACAGCAGCTTTCGGCATGCCGGGGAAAGTATTCAAGTTGATCCATATCACCGCCCTGCTTGACCCGCTTCTAGATGTAAGACGATCGTTTTGAATCTCTACCGGTCTCGTTTGTTCTCCTAATTCGAGGGTAGCCCATGTTTCGTCTCCAAGCATTGTTCTTTTGCACGATTCTCTTCCTCTCATCGGCCCTGCGGGCTGAAGAGGCCAAGCCGGTTTACCTAGGCTTTGATGGCGAATTCAGCGTTGAGCAGAGTACCTCCGCCCAAGCCATTGAGCGCGGCATTCTAATTGCCATTGACGAGATCAACCGTGCGGGTGGAGTCTTAGGTGGCCGTCCCTTGCAACTCGTTTCCAAAGACAACCGTGCGGTAACGGCCCGCGGCGTGAAAAATCTGGAGGACTTTGCCCGGATGCCCGATATGGTGGCGATGTTCGTCGGCCGTTTCAGCCCGGTTGTTCTGGAATACGTGAATCTCGCGCATGAACTGGAAATGATCGTTCTCGACCCGTGGGCGGCGGCGGATGCTATCACCCATAATGGTAATAAGCCCAACTATATTTTTCGCCTTTCATTGCGGGATGGACTGGCGATGCCCCTGATGTTGCGACACGCACTCAGCAAAGGGATGGAGCGGGTCGGTTTGCTGCTCCCCAATACCTCTTGGGGTAGGAGTAATCTTGCTTCTGCCAAGCAATACTTCCTTGAGGCTTCCGCGCCTCATTCGGTGGGGATTGAGTGGTATCAGTGGGGCGACCAAACCATGATTGACAAATACCAGGCACTGCGCGCGTCTGGAGCACAAGCGATCGTGTTTGTCGCTAACGACAGTGAAGCTGTGATTCTCTGTCGAGAGATGGCTGCTTTACCTCTAGGGCAACGAATACCAATCATTAGTCACTGGGGGGTGACGGGCGGGAATTTTGTTAATCTGGTCGGGAACGATCTGGCGAAGATCGATTTTTCAGTAGTTCAGACATTTAGCTTCTATAAAGCAGATCCTGCGATAACACAGCAGGTGCTGGCTGTGAGTGCCCGGCTGTTCGGCTTATCCCGTATTGAAGAGATTGAATCGCCAGTCGGGGTCGGCCAAGCCTACGATCTCACCCACCTGGTGGCGCGCGCCATTGACCTGGCGGGGACTACAGACCGGCGTGCGGTCCGCAGTGCTTTAGAAAGCGTTACCCAGTACCGTGGTCTAGTCAAGTTCTTTGAACGGCCGTTTACCTCAGACAATCACGATGCACTCGGGGCCGAGGATATCTTTATGGCAACTTACCGCCTCGATGGCGCTATCGTACCCTTGTTGCCGGAAAATTGAGCAATGGTACGCCATCAAACCAGCATGGCTAACGCACCGCCATCCCTGGTATCTGATGCTGGATCAGCGCCTTCCAGGATGCGTTTGTCCACCCATATCGCGCTCGCAGCGACAGTCCTGACGCTTGGCTTTGTCTTAGCAGCCGGTGGCCTGTCCTACATCGTTACTCGCAGGCAGTTAATCGAAAACCAGGACATCGCCCTGGAGAATCAAGCTATCCTGTATGCACAGCAACTTGGCAACACCTTACGCTCCATTACGGCTACCTTAGGAACGTTGCCGGAGAATGCGCTGATCCTGAACTCGCTGATGGACAGCCTGACTCGCCAAACTGCGCTGGCACCCTTTCTTAAGGATTTTTCCCGCATCAGTGAAGTGCCTGTGACCCTGCTGGTGACGGATTTCCAGGGCCAGCCTATCGCCGGGAATTACCAAGTGCCCTTCGAAGCCCACGATTGGCAGCATCAGGTGCTGGAGACCGGCAAACTCTATGCGGCGATCGGAACAGACGCTGCGGGCGATTATCTGTTCGTAGCTGAACCGATTTTTTATTCTCGCACTCTCTCGCCCGAGGGGGCCTTGCTTTACAAAATCGTATTGGCCTATGTGCAATCTTCCCTGCCGGCTCCAAGCGAGGGAGGCATTATGCTGCGGCTTGTTTACCCAAAGCAGGGCATGGTATCACTGGCTGCGGTATTGTCTGGTGACCTTCAGGATCCGGACCGTCTGGCACATGTGGAAATGCTGCCCCTGCCGGCCGGGCTGAAGCCGCTGTGGATTGCTGTTGAAGTGTCGACAGACCGGAGCGCATTAACGGCATCCTTGAACCGGTTGCTCCTGCTCTACGCCACTATAGGTACCGGCATGGTGCTGGTCGTTGCCGCCCTTGCCCAGGTGGGTGCTCATTATCTGACCCGCCCCTTGCGTGAGCTGCAATCTGTCGCCCAATCGATCATTGAAAGCGGCTCGCTAGAACACCGGTTTGCTTTCCACGGAGTGTTTGAAGTTGAGCAGCTCGGGCGCGCTTTCAACCAAATGCTGGAGCAACTCGACAGCGCCCATCGGCAATTACAGCGGCAGACTGAGCTCGAAACTGAGCGTAATCAAGCGCTGGCTGCGGTCAACATGGCGCTTGAACAAGAGATCAGGGAACGCGAGCGCGCTGAAACTGCTCTGCGAGAAAACGAGGAGCGGCTGCGGCTGGCGTTAAAGGCAGCCCATCAGGGACTCTACGACCTGAATATGCAAACCGGTGAAGCTATTGTTAGTCCCGAGTACGCCCGGATGCTTGGCTACGGACCGAATGAACTCCAAGAGACCAAGGCAGCGTGGATTAAGCGGTTACACCCAGATGATTACGAGCCGGTAGCCCGGACCTACAAGCGTTACGTGTCTGGGAAGCTTTCCGACTACCGGGTGGAGTGCCGCCAGCGCACCAGAGGGGGCGATTGGATCTGGATTCTCTCGCTCGGGAGCATTGTCCAGTGGGATGACAAGGGCAAACCGCTGCGTATGCTGGGAACCCATACGGACATCACAGAGCGCAAGCAGGCGGAATCGGCGCTGGCGGTCACTGTCGAGGAACTACGGGTCGCTGAGCAGCGGCAGCGGGAATTATTGATGGTAACCCGGCGCGAACAGGGCCGGCTGCGGGCCTTGCTGGCGGCTATGAATGTCGGAATTCTATTCGAAGACAACCAACAGCATGTGGAATACCTCAATCCGGCTTTTTTAAGGATGTGGGCTATCGACGAAACACTGGATCTGGTCGGACAGCCGATGCGGAAAATTTTGGAACATTCCACCCACCGCCTTGCGCGGCCGGATCACGCTTCGCGATACGTGTTGCAGGTCCTGGATACTCACGAAATCAGCGAGCGCTTCGAAATTAACCTCTACGATGGGCGTCTTCTCACCCAAATGTCGTATCCGGTACTGGATACCGAGGATCGTATGCTAGGGCGGCTGTGGCTTTACGAGGATATTACTCATGAACGCCAAACTGCCCAGCAATTGCTCTATCTGGCCGAGCGTGACCCGTTGACCGGCCTGTTTAACCGGCACAGCTTCCAAAAGTACCTAGAGCAGAAAATTGCCTCTTCGCTGCGCAGCAGCGATAAGTTTGCAGTGATCTACTTCGATCTGGATGAATTTAAAGCTATCAATGACACGTTCGGCCACCGGGCTGGTGATATGGTGCTGGTACGCACCGCAGGTGAAATTACCACTCACGTGCGTGCTACGGAGATGTTCGCGCGGCTTGGGGGCGATGAATTTGCCATCATCAGCACTATTGGAGCGGAGTACGAGCCGAGCGCGCTTCCTGCCCGCATTGCGGGTACGGTGTCCGCGATACCGTTTCGCTTCCGCGGGACGAACCTGCGCCTGACAGCCAGCGTGGGGGTTGCCTTCTTTCCTGAACACGGTGAGAACATAGAAGACTTAGTGGCTCACGCTGATACAGCGATGTATCAGGCAAAAAATCAGGGTAAGAACACCTGGGCGATATACGATCCTCGCCGTGATTCGACCGAGGTGATGGTACGGCGCCTGAATTGGCACAGCCGGATCGCCCAAGCGTTAGAAGGCCAATTATTCGAACTGCACTTTCAGGGGGTGTATCATATAAAAGACAGATCACTTAGCCATCTAGAAGTATTAATCCGGATGCGCAATTCGGATGAATCCGGGCACCTCATTCTCCCGGGCCAATTTATTCCCTTGTCTGAAAAAAGCGGGCAGGTGCTCGACATCGATCGCTGGGTGTTGCAGAAGAGCATCGCCCTATTGGGCCGGAGCACTGACTTGCCGCCGCTTGCTGTCAATATCTCGGGCCGCACGTTTGATGATCCGGCCTTGCCGCAAAACATTCAGCGATTGCTTACACAACACGGTGTGGATCCTCAGCGGCTACTGATCGAACTCACCGAAACCGCCGCCGTATCGGATGTTCAGGATGCACAACGTTTTATTGAGGCTATCCAGCAGGTAGGGTGCGGTGTGTGTCTGGATGACTTCGGCAGCGGTTTCTCCACATTCGCGTACTTGAAGTACCTGAACGTCAAGATTTTGAAGATCGACGGCTTGTTCGTCCGCGATCTGCTCAACCACTATGATAACCAGGTGTTCATCCGGGCTATGGTGGAAGTGGCACGTGGTCTGCGCAAAACAACCGTTGCAGAGTTTGTCGAGGATGCTGCCACCCTCGATATGTTGCGGGACCTAGGCGTGGATCTCGTCCAAGGCTATCACCTTGACCGGCCCAGCGCTGAACATCCTGCTCTTGACTGCTTAGCAGGCTGGCGCAGTGAGTGATTCAAGCGAATAAGGGTTATTCCCAACTATCCAGTTTTCGTAATCAATATGTTATAAATTTTTATAGGTTCTACATTGTTAACTGCAGGCCGCAGATTAGGAAAAGGCGAAATATTGCCCAGCAATGACCTGAAATATGGGGTTTCACTGCGTGTAATCCAACCGGCTAAGAACTCAATATCTATTCAGAAACGGGGTGTTATTTTCATAAAACCCCTTATTTTTTAGTGGCGTGAATGGCTGAGGAATTGGAACTTCAAACCCCCTGGCTGCGGTTGGCAGCACGAGCCTGGGGGCCGCTAGATGGATTGCCCGTGCTGGCAGTGCATGGCTGGCTGGATAACGCTGCCAGTTTTGATGCCTTGGCGCCGTTGCTGCCTGGAATCCGGCTGGTAGCCGTTGATCTGACTGGACATGGCTTTTCAGGGCACCGTCCGCCGGGTGCGCATTATCATTTCGTGGATTTCATCCCGGATATGGTTGCTGCTGTTGATGCACTGGATTGGGGGTGCTTTGCTGTGCTGGGCCATTCGATGGGGGGTGGCATTGCCAGCTTCATGGCTGCCATCCTACCGGAGCGGGTGACTCGGGTGGCGATGATTGAAGGTTTGGGGCCGCCGACCAGCAATCCGGCTGACGGTCCGGCCGATCTGCTCAAGTCCATGAAACAGATGAATGCGTTACTGCACAAGCGCCCACCGGTTTACCCGAATATCGATGCGGCTATCCAAGCCCGTTGCGAAGCCAGTGGTCTGTCGTGGCCGGCAGCGGCTATTCTGGTCGAGCGCGGATTGCAACCAATCGGTCAAGGTTTTGGTTGGCGCACGGATCCCCGGTTACGCTTTGTCTCGCCGTTGTATCTGAGTGAACCGCAAATTCTGGCTTATATGGAACGGATTAAAGCACCAGCGTTGCTCATTTGCGGTGCAGACGGTTATTTGGTTAAGAGGGCTTACATGCAGGAGCGTTATGCGCGTGTTTCCGATCTAACCGTTAAAATCTTACCCGGCGGGCATCACCCGCATCTGGAAGACCCTGAGCCCTGTGCTAATTTGCTAGGACAATTCTTCGCAGCCGCCCAGGTTCCATAGCGAACTTTTGTCTATCCCAAGCATCGCCCATAATTTAACTCATGTATTATTAACATTACTTTTTTTATTGAAATTATTTTTAGCAAATACCACATTTTTTAGAAAACACCATATCATTGGTATAATGCATGCTTGTATATCTGCAGTTTTGTGACTATGCGTTGGTCGAACGATGAATTGAGTTCAAAGTGGGCCATTTTTCTAAAATCGAGCACCGAAACTAAAGGAACGTGATTATGTTTTCCAAGTGGAGCATTCAACTCAAATACTCCCTCACCTTTATTCTGACGCTGGCACTGATTATCGCTGGACTGTTTATTGGTATTTATAAGCTGAAAACCACTCAATTGCGCAACGAAGCCATGGCTTCAGCTGAACAGGTGATTGCCTTCCGTGCGTGGGTGGCCAACACCGGTGTGGTTTGGGTTGATCATCTGGCACCTGGCTTCCGCGATTTTCTCGGTAAGCGGACAAATAATGACAATACGATGGAGTTTTTCTCGAAAAACCCAGCACTGGCTACTCGGGAATTATCTGAAATTGTTAGTAAAACTGCGACTCGGGCCACTTTTCGCGTCACAAGTGATGAATATCGCAATCCATCGAATGCTCCGGATCACTTTGAGAGTGATTCAATTCAGGCGTTTAAAGCCAATCAGGATGTCAAATACAACGAAGCATTCGAAAATAATTTTTACCGTTATAGCCAGCCAATCCTAGTGAAGGAATCTTGCTTGAAATGCCACGGCGATCCTAAGGATGCGCCAGCCGATGTCATTGCGAAATATGGCGATAAACGGGCTTTCGGTTACAAGGTTGGCGATGTCCGCGGCATTATCAGTGTCAAACTGCCGGACATAACCCTGATAGACGTTTTGCTGACCTTCCTCAATCCCTACACGCTCGGCTTGATCATTCTGGCGTTTCTCTTGAATTTTCTCTATACCCAACAATCGATTATCACACGTCTGAAAAAATTAGCGCAGACCACCGAACGCATCGCCCAAGGCGAGTTGGATTTACCGTTGCAGGAAAATCCTGGCAGTCGTGATGAAGTCGACCATGTGCAACATGCAGTTGGTTTGTTGCGCAATAGTGTTGTGGTTGCCATGAAGCGGCTTCAGAAAACCCTGTCCTAACCGGTAAGCGGAGCGTGGGAGGAAAAAACCCGCGCTTCAACTAAATCACGAGATATCATCATGTTTAAACAGTCCTTATCGCTTTCGGCCATCGTTGCCCAATTGCGCAAATTATGCGAGGAAAAACAGACGGGACTTCTTTACGCTATTGAAAACGGACATTTCCTGGGTCAAATTGGCCTGCATAGTGGTGAAATTGTCTTTCTGAAAGCCCAAAAAATGCAAGGCACTGACGCAATTCCGGTCATGCTCGGCATTGAGAACGGCAGTATGGCCTTTACCAAAGGTGTATCACCACCTGCTCGAATGGTATTACCGCCGACCGCTGACCTGTTAGCCCTTTTCGAAGGCACCAGCCCTGCTGCACCGGTGCCAACCTCTGCTCAAGCGTCCTCGCATGTTCCATTGACAGCAACGGTTAAAACCGTCGTAGAGCAGACACTCAAGGAGTTTATCGGCCCCATTGCTGACTTGATCTGCGCCGATCATTTTCGCAGTGCTGTGACCTTGGCCCCTGTCATTGAGGCGTTGGCCGGCGAAATTCCTGATCCACAATCGGCAACTCAATTCCGTGAGCGGGTGCGCCAGCGGCTAAGCAGATGAATGTGCCTCCTTGTATTCTGGAGAATAGATGCCGGTTTGCTGGCATGTCATTCCTTGAATTTTTCCAAAATCACCACCATTTGCTAGGGAAATAATCCTGTCACGAGAGTACCTATCAATGCGAATGGATAAGCTAACTAATAAATTTCAAATAGCCCTGAGCGATGCCCAGAGTCTGGCGGTGGGCCGCGATCATCAATTCATCGAACCGGTGCATGTGATGGCGGTCCTGCTGGACCAGGAAGGCGGCACGGTGCGGCCGTTATTGGCCCAAGCCGATGTTAACATTCACCTGCTGCGTTCGCAGCTGAATGAAGCGCTAGACCGCTTGCCACAAGTCACGGGGACGGGTGGTGATGTGCAAATCTCCAGCGCCCTGTCACGGCTGCTGAATCTAACTGACAAGCTCGCTCAACAACGCAAGGACGCCTATATCAGTTCTGAGCTGTTCGTGCTGGCGGCGCTGGAAGACAAAAGTGAGCTGGGTGCCCTGCTGCATAAAGCTGGCGCGACGAAGACCTTAGTCGAACGGGGTATCGATGCCTTGCGTGGTGGTCAGAAAGTTGAAGATCAGAATGCCGAAGATCAGCGCCAGGCGCTGGAGAGATATACCATCGATCTTACTGAACGCGCCGAGCAGGGCAAGCTCGACCCGGTGATTGGGCGTGATGATGAAATCCGCCGTACTATCCAGGTATTACAGCGCCGTACTAAGAACAATCCGGTACTGGTTGGTGAGGCAGGTGTCGGTAAAACGGCCATTGTCGAGGGGCTGGCCCAGCGTATTATCAACAGTGAAGTGCCAGAAGGTCTAAAGAATAAGCGAGTGCTGGCGCTGGACATGGGCGCGCTGATTGCCGGCGCTAAATTCCGTGGCGAATTCGAGGAACGGCTGAAGGCCGTGTTGAAGGACCTGGCTAAACAGGAGGGGCAGATCATCCTGTTTATTGACGAACTGCATACTATGGTCGGTGCTGGCAAGGCGGAAGGGGCGATGGACGCTGGCAACATGCTCAAGCCGGCGCTAGCGCGTGGCGAACTCCACTGTATCGGCGCAACCACCCTGGATGAGTATCGAAAGTATGTCGAGAAAGATGCTGCGTTGGAGCGGCGCTTCCAAAAGGTACTGGTGAATGAACCGAGTGTCGAAGATACCATCGCTATTCTGCGTGGATTAAATGAGCGTTACGAGGTGCATCACGGAGTAGAGATCACTGACCCGGCGATTGTTGCTGCCGCTATGTTGTCACACCGCTACATCACTGACCGCAATTTGCCGGACAAGGCGATTGACCTGGTGGACGAGGCGGCCAGCCGCATTCGTATGGAAATTGACTCCAAGCCAGAGAGCATGGATCGTCTGGAACGGCGGCTGATTCAGCTTAAGATCGAACGGGAAGCTTTGAAAAAGGAAAGCGATGAGGCGTCTAAAAGGCGATTGGATCTGCTGGAGCAGGAAATCGGCCGGCTGGAGCGCGAGTATCATGATCTGGAAGACATCTGGAAGGCAGAGAAATTGGCGCTGCACGGTTCCGCGCAGGTGAAGGAGGAATTGGAACGGGCGCGGCTGGAATTAGATGCGGCGCGGCGTGCCGGCGATCTAGCGCGCATGTCAGAGTTGACTTATGGCCGTATCCCGGATCTGGAGCGCCGGCTAAATCAGGCTACGGCTGCTGAGACCGGTGAATTCAAATTGTTGCGCAATAAGGTCACGGATGAAGAAATTGCTGAGGTCGTTTCCAAATGGACGGGTATTCCTGTTGCCAAGATGCTCGAAGGTGAGCGCGACAAGTTGCTGCGGATGGAGGAAGCCATTCAACAACGAGTGGTGGGCCAGAATGAGGCCGTCAAAGCGGTTTGTGACGCGATTCGCCGGTCCCGTGCGGGCCTGTCCGATCCCCATCGGCCTAATGGTTCATTCCTGTTCCTTGGCCCCACCGGAGTTGGCAAGACTGAATTGTGCAAGGCTTTGGCCGCGTTCTTGTTTGACACGGAAGAGGCGATGGTGCGAATCGACATGTCCGAGTTTATGGAAAAACACTCGGTGGCGCGGATGATCGGTGCACCACCCGGTTATGTCGGTTATGAGGAAGGCGGTTATCTGACTGAGGCAGTGCGGCGGCGTCCCTACAGTGTGATTTTGCTGGACGAGATCGAGAAGGCGCACCAGGATGTGTTCAACGTGTTACTGCAAGTGCTGGATGATGGACGGTTGACCGATGGCCAGGGACGCACCGTGGATTTTCGCAACTGCGTGGTAGTGATGACCTCCAATTTGGGTTCGCAATTGATTCAGGAATTGGCAACGCAAAATAACTATCCGCTGATGAAGAGCATGGTCATGGCGCAGGTGGCGGAGCATTTCCGTCCGGAGTTTGTGAACCGGATTGATGAGGTTGTGGTGTTCCATCCGCTAGGCCGGGAACAGATCCGCGCTATCGCCGATATTCAGATCGGTTATCTACGGCACCGGCTGAGCGACCGGCAAATGGGCTTGGAAGTGAGTGCGGCGGCTTTGGATAAATTGGGTGAAGCAGGGTTCGATCCGGTTTACGGAGCGCGGCCCTTGAAACGGGCAATCCAGCAGGAGTTGGAAAATCCTTTGGCGCGGCAAATTTTGGCGGGGGAGTTTGGGCCAGGCGATAGAGTGGCGGTCGATGCAAGCCAGGATCGGCTGGTGTTCAGCAAGGGCAGCGGGGTTCGATTGGAGAAGTAATTGCCTGCTAACATAAGGCCCGCTCTAGCGGCGGGTTTTATGAGGATCAATGAGTTTCAGGCCGGGACAGGTAAAGCAGCCCGCAACTTCTTCAACGCGTTGTTTTCCAGTTGCCGGACGCGCTCGGCGGAGATGTTGTACTCAGCGGCTAATTGGTGCAAGGTTGGTTTGGCCTCACTCAGCCAGCGGCGTTGCACGATATCCCGGCTGCGTGAGTCCAGTATTTGCAGCGCCTCACCCAGTTGGCCGACCGCTCGCTCATCCCAATCATCGCGTTCCAACGCCTCTGCGGGATTGGCTTGCTCATCACGCAGATACGCGGCAGGTGCGAAGTTTTCCACATCATCATCACCATCGGTTTCAGGGAATGGATCAAACGATACGTCATAACCATTGAGCCGCGATTCCATTTCCAGCACATTATCAGGGCTGACTCCAAGTTCGTGCGCTACGGTGTTGACTTCCTCGTGATTTAGCCAACCCAGGCGTTTTTTCGAGCTACGCAGTTTGAAGAACAGTTTGCGCTGCGCTTTAGTGGTGGCAACTTTGACGATCCGCCAGTTGCGCAGGATAAATTCATGAATTTCCGCCCGGATCCAGTGGACAGCGAACGAGACCAGCCGGACACCATGCGCTGGATCGAAACGCCGGACCGCTTTCATAAGACCAATGTTGCCTTCTTGAATCAGATCGGCTAACGGCAAGCCGTAACCGAGGTAACCACGGGCGATATGCACCACGAAGCGCAGATGAGCCACAATCAGGCGTTGTGCTGCCGCTAGATCGTTGCGTAGCCGCAAACGCTGGGCCAGTTCCTGCTCTTCTTCGGTGCTCAGCATCGGTGTCCGGTTGACCGCCTGGATGTAGCTTTCCAGGTTGCCTACCGGCGCCGGCAAGCTCTCAATGCGGGGAACCAGCGCAGTCGTTGTCATCGTCATTTACTCCTCCCGTCGATTCATTAAATCTGATGCTATTTTAGCACTCGTATCCATAGAGTGCCAAATTTAAGAGAGGTTCCTTGATTGAAGTTGCCGGTTTAATCGGCAGCTTCCTCAGCTAGCAGCGCGGCGACAAATTCAGTAGCGTCGAATGCGCGTAAGTCTTCAATGCCTTCGCCAACACCGATGAAGCGAATCGGTAGGCCTAACCGGCGAGCGATGGCGAACACAATCCCGCCCTTGGCGGTACCGTCAAGCTTGGTCAGGATCAGGCCAGTCACACCAACTGCTTCGTGGAATTGGACAGCCTGGCTCAGGGCGTTCTGGCCGGTGCTGGCGTCTACCACCAGCAGCACCTCATGCGGGGCAGTGGGATCCACCTTACCGATAACCCGCTTGATTTTTTTTAATTCTTCCATCAGGTTTGATTGGGTATGCAGACGGCCGGCAGTGTCAGCGATCACTACATCGACTTTACGGGCGCTGGCGGCTTGAATCGCGTCATAGATAACCGAGGCGGCGTCGGCATTGTTTTTCTGGGCGATCACAGGGATTTGATTGCGTTCGCCCCAGACCTGCAGCTGTTCAACAGCGGCGGCGCGAAAGGTATCTCCGGCAGCCAGTAGTACCGAGTGTTGCTCGGTTTGCAGCCATTGCGCTAGCTTACCAATGGTGGTGGTTTTGCCAACGCCATTGACTCCAATCACTAGGATCACATAGGGGCGGGATTCACTCGGTTGCCAGGGTTGTTGACAGGGCGTGAGGATCGCTAATAGTTCGTCATGTAAGGACCGGAGCAGGGCCGGCACATCGTTCAATTGCTGACGGGAGACTCGATCGGTCAATTGGCGGATCAGGTGATGGGTCACGTCTACACCAACGTCAGCCAGCAGCAGGCGGCTTTCCAGTTCTTCTAGCGCCTCATCGTCTAGTTTTCGTCCGATGAACAGATGGGCCAAACCGGAGACCAATCCCTGGCGAGTACGCCGCAACCGGTCTCGCAGTTGAGCGAAGCGTTCCGGTTTCGGTCCGGCGGCCTCGGTAGCCTCTTCAGATGCATGTTCTTTGTGAAAGGACGGGAAGCGGATTGGGCGATTCAATACCTCGAATAGACTGGTTTTTTTGCGTTCTGCGGTTTTAGCAGTATGAGGCGGGTTGACGAGATCATATTTAGGGTCGGTCATAGAGTGATCCAAAAGGGTTAGCGCAGTGATTGCAGTGTCTAAGCGCGGTCAGCAGTTGTGTCAGAGGCGGCTTTAAATGCAATGATCCTTATCGCCTTTCTTATCGCATTTGCTTAAATAATGAGCTACTGAAGGTGGTGAGGTCAGCATTGTTAATGCGCTTCTCAATATCGCTATATTCCATTATACTAATCTGCCAAATTTCTGGAAGATAACAGGATTTATGGCGCGGAATGAGTGGATCGGCCTGGAGCAGGACCCTGCCGTTGCTGGTAACCCTCCGGTGAGTATCCTGATCACTCGTGATGAGGATATTGAAAGGGCTTCTCGCTCGATGAAGGCGATGTCGCATCCGTTGCGTCTCAAGATCTTATGTACGCTGGGCAATCGGGAATTCAGCGTCCAAGATATCGTTGAACAGGTTGGTACTTCCCAGAGCAATATTTCTCAACACTTAGCAATTCTGCGTGATAAAGGCATTCTCGCTTGCCGTAAGGATGCCAACCGGGTTTATTATCGGGTGGGAGACGCCCGGACGCTGCGCTTGATTGAAATGATGCGAGATGTTTTCTGTATGCGAAATGCGTAGTGCTGGGTTGCGGTCGGCAGGTATAGGCGTTTACCCCTTCCTGCCACTCCTGGCTGTATAAGGAAGAGAGGGCGCCATAAGCGATTTATTGAGGTTTTTTATGAATAGCGAACGAATTATTCGAATCATGGCTGGGGCTTTCGTCCTGATTTCTGTGCTATTAGGTGCACCGGCCAGTCCACTTTATCACAGTAGCTATTGGTTATGGCTTGCCGCTTTTGTCGGGCTGAACCTGTTTCAGAGCGGCTTTACCCGATTCTGCCCTGCAGAATTGATTCTCTGGAAGCTGGGCGTCAAGAGCGCAGGTGACCAGGCTGGTTGTGCGACGCGTTGAGAAAGCTGACCTCATGAGTGATTTTACTGAATTTGCTTTGCAGAACTGGTTGTTATTCGCGGCAGCGTTTGCCATTTTAGGGATGTTGCTGGGCAGTGAGATTCTGCGCCGGATGCGTGGAATCACTGCTGTCAATGCGACTGAAGCACTACGCTTGATTAACGACAAGGAAGCTTGGATTGTGGATATTCGTGATGCTGCAGAATACAAAAGCGGCCACATTCCACAAGCCCGGCATATTCCATCTGCGACGCTTAAGGGCCGGGTAGATGAATTGATCAAAGCGGGTGATAAACCGGTCATTGTCTATTGCCGCAGTGGCGCCGCGGCGCAGTCAGCATGCGCGTTGCTCAAGAAGAATGGTATGGTGAATGTGTATAGCTTGAGTGGCGGCCTGTCCGCTTGGCAGGAAGCCAGCCTGCCGATCAGCCGCAAGAAAGCCTGAATTCTAAAATACAAGCTCAAGTTATAATGCTATGTTAAATATCGTTATTTATACATCTAATTATTGTCCATATTGCCGCCGGGCGCGTGCGTTGCTGGATAGTAAAGGCGTGCATTACACGATTCTGGATGTGGATGCTAATCCACGTTTATGGGATGAAATTATCAAACGTACTGGATGCGACACTGTGCCGCAGATATTTATCGGTGACCGGCATGTTGGTGGCTGCGACGATCTATTCGACTTGGAGCGAAAAGGTGTGCTGGAGCCATTGTTGGAGAGCCTAATCCCCGAAACCTTGAATCTCTAGGGGTACATTCCTGCAGTTCTTGCTGCGTAATAACCAGACCGAAGGCCGAAGATTAAGGCTGGATACCCCGCAGCTTGCTGCGAGGGTGGCTTTATTCTGATCTCTGAAAATCTCTCAACACAAGGCAATTTGCATGAGCGAACAACAAACCCCGCAACAGCATTTCGAAATCCAGAAAGTCTATTTGAAGGATGTATCGCTGGAAACGCCTAATTCTCCAGCAATCTTCACTGAGCAGTGGCAGCCGCAGACCGAGGTGCGTTTGGAAACCAGCGCTACCCCTCTGACCGAAGATCTTTTTGAATCGGTGCTGACCCTGACGGTGACCGCGAAAATGGGTGACCGGACCGCCTATCTAGCTGAAGTAAAGCAGGCGGGCTTATTCATTCTGCGGGGTTTCGATGAACAACAAAAGGGGCATATGTTGCATGCTTTTTGCCCAAATATTCTATTTCCCTTTTCACGGGAGGAACTGGCTTCGCTGATCGGCAAGGGCGGGTTTCCAGCGCTGCTGCTTAATCCTATTAACTTCGATGCGCTTTATCTTCAACGCTTGCAGCAGCAACAAGCGCAGGCGGCAGCTCCTTCAATGCCGCATTAACCCCGTCTGGTTGCTGCCCGGATTGGCATGATGCTGTCCACGGCCGTCACGGTATTGGGCGCTGGTTCCTGGGGAACAGCTCTGGCGTTGTTGCTAGCGCGCAATGGCCACTCGGTGCGTCTGTGGGGCCATGACCCGCAAGAAGTTGCGCCGCTTCAGCAGGAACGGGAAAACCGCCTGTATTTGCCTGGTATCCCCTTTCCAGCATCGCTAGCGGTGGGCGCTGATCTGGAGGTAGCGGTCGCCGATGCAGACTGGGTGCTGTTGGCGACGCCAAGTCATGCTTATCGGGCGACGCTGAGACGTTTACGCGCTGTGTTGCAGACCACTACCGGTCTGGCCTGGGCCACTAAAGGCCTGGAACCAGGCAGTGGTCAATTTCTGCATGAAGTCACCATAGAGGTATTGGGTGAGTGCTGGCCGATGGCAGTCATTTCCGGGCCTAGTTTTGCTGGTGAAGTTGCCCGGTGCCAGCCGACGGCTGTCACCGTCGCTGCACGCAGCGCAGACCATGCTCACAAGGTTGCGAGGTTGCTGCATGGCTCTAATATGCGTGCTTATACTAGCACTGACATCATCGGTGTTGAGTTGGGAGGCGCGGTCAAGAATGTGTTGGCCATTGCGACCGGTATTGCCGATGGATTAGGTTTCGGCGCTAACGCCCGGGCCGCGCTGATCACGCGCGGGTTGGCAGAAATGACCCGGTTAGGGCTGGCTGCCGGTGGCCAGCGTGAAACATTCATGGGGCTGGCTGGTGTTGGTGATTTGGTGTTGACTTGCACCGACAACCAGTCACGCAATCGCCGTTTTGGATTGGCAATCGGTCGAGGCGAAACGGCGAGTGCAGCGTTTGCGGCGATCGGTCAAGTAGTAGAAGGGGCAGCAACAGCGCGGGAAGCCTTGCGGCTGGCCCAGGCTTATGATGTGGAGATGCCAATTACCGAGCAAGTGGATCGGGTGCTGCATCATGGTCAGGATCCGCGCCGGGCAGTAGAGGTTCTGCTGGCGCGGGATCTGAGATCCGAGGTGGCTTGATCGTCAGGGGTGATTAAGTCAAACAATCGTCCACCAGGGGCCGGTGTTGTGCGTCAGTTTCCCGGTCTCTGCCAGAGTAGGCTTGCGGCCAGTGCTTTTTCACTACTGAGCTGTCGCTGGCCAAGGCGTGACAGGTATTCAGTACCGGTGGTATCTCCCGTTCAGCAGGCGGCTTGGCGTCTTCTTCGTCGTAGCGCTGGCCATAGACCGTTTGGAAAAAAGTAGTCGCTACCGGCCCTAATAACTCAGTCATATGCGTACAGCCACTCACTCCGCCAAATAGCTCTCTAAGCTTGAGTGACCATCCGGGGCCAATTTGCACCCCAGTTAGCTTTTGGTAGCGGGCAGTGATGGCCGGGCAAAGCCCAAACGGCGCACCATCGGTGCAGGCCTCGACATGACGAATGACGAAATCATGGTCCACTGTCAGGCGAATCGACATATCGTGCAAGGGCTCTCCGGCTTGGATGGCGCCACCACGATCTTCATTAGGAAACGTATAGGTCTTGGTATCAACCATCTGCCCTTCGATTTCCCACCAACCATCATCTCGCTGGAAACCTTGGCACTGGACAATTCGTTGGTGTAGCAAACGGCGTGGAATGGCAGAAGAAAGCGGCATGAGATTCTCTTGTTGAATGCTTAAAGTTCAATTCAATCGAACGCCCCGCTCATGATGCGTGCCAACCGGTCGTCTAACTGAGCGATAACTGCATGCTTTTGGTCAGGGTTATAGTCCCACCAGCCAGCAATTTCATCCAAGGTGCGGTAACAACCTTCGCACCACTGGGTTTTGGGGGCGATGACACAAACTCCTACGCAGGGAGAAGGGGGGTCATTCAGCGGGGATGAAGAATTGGTAGTCATGTAGAGGTTATTGAGTGTTAGGGCAGACCACCAGAGACAGCGGTCCCGCTGGATGGTTACAAGCTGCCATCATAGCGCTTCCAGGAGGAATGAATCCATGCATATGGATTAAATAATATCGATCAAAAAGAGGGGTGAGCCGCGAAGACTGGGGAAGATGGTTATGGGATCATCGAGTGTGCTTATTATTTGAAGCACGCGCTAACGCGCTTTGGCCGGACGGTGGCAAACTGGCCCTCGATCCTGTGGTGGTGTAAACCTCCCTCTCGTCTTCACGGCTACCCCGGCTTGATCGGGAACATCATTTTGGGCTGTTTCCAAAGCGGCCCTGGCTCGACATCCAAACAATCTTAAAATAGCTAGGAACTTTCCTGCTCGTAAATAGGGATAAACCCTGATTGTTATTAAGGGATTCATGTGAGGTCCCTGACAAGCTTCGGCCGATATAAATTTTAATGTAAGGTCCTGCGGTTTAAGCTTGTCTGGACAGGTTGCCGGGTTTAACCTTTACTTTGCAAACGAAGGGAGGAAGGGCTGGCCATTCAGGCTAGCGCTTTTGGTACGCACTTCTCGTGTGGCTTACTGCATCAAACTGAACGAACGACTCAGGAGGGAGTGTCATGTTGTCGTATGAAGATTGTGTGGAATTAAGTGACCTGACCGAAGAGGAGATTACGGCCATTGCCGAGCACGAGCATTTGCCGGAAATCGCCGCTCTGGAGATGGGCAATTATCTGATACATACTCCGGAAGGTATTCCAATGATCAAGCGCATTATCCTGGATGATATCGAGGAAGAGCGCCGCCGCGGGCATAATGAAAAAGCTTTGCAGTTAAAACTGGTGCTTAAGCACTTTATCGATACTCATCCGAAAAATCCTGCCAAGTCCTGATGGTTTCTTCATAATGAATCGGGTCTCGTTTCCTCTCGAATTGAAGAGAGGTTATAAGCGGTCCGGTCAAAAGGCGCAGATGCATCGATGCCCTCCTCCAGGGGGGGAGGGTTGAAATGGGTGAGCGGTTATATTCAAACCGGATCTTCATCTCGATCCAGTCGAGCCAACAATGCTTGGACCTCGGCCAAGCCAGCCCGGCGCATAGGCCGGCCATCGACTGGACTGCGCGGCGCCTCCCGCTCAGAGAGAGGCGTAAACACTGTGAGATTGAGATCATGATTGCCCATGCCGCAACGAAAGACTGGCAGGCAAGCAGGGTCGCCATTGCTCAGCTTCAGCCGATGATCGGCGGCTTTAAACGGGATACGATGCTCCATCAGAAACAGAGCGACCTCTTGGGGCGTGTCGGCAAACAAGTGCAGTTGAATATCAGCACCAGGGCCAGCCGTTCCGCTCAAGACCGAGCCAACCAACCGTGGCCGGAACTGCACCAAAAAGCGCATAGCGTCCAGTGCGATTTCCCGCAGATCCTGCAACAGCAACGTCTGACGATCCGTATGGAACAGCCGCTGATGGTCGAGCAGTGCCTGTTCAATTTCACGGTTATCTGGCAGCAATGCTTTATTGGCAATCGCCAGCCGCAGGGCTGCCTTGCGCTTGGCAGTCCGGAAGTCGGGGATGCCTTCATCAGCCATCAGCCGGGCGCATTCCTGAGCCAGCAGGATTCTTACTCGTTGAGCATCACGGCGGCGATGAGCCATGGACGGACTCCAAAAGGTAGGATAACAGAGCGAGAATCAGTATCAAATCTATAACAATATCAATATTGCTAAAACGGTAAGTCATACTCTCCATTCTATGGAATGGTAATTTTATAATATTTTAATGGTTATTTAATTTTGGCGGGTATCGGAGTGATTAGAGACTCGGCGCTTAAGGTCAATTTTCCGGTACTGGACACTGGGCATTTGCTATATTAAATAAGATTCGGGTTTGATTTCGTCCACTCTGATTAGTTGAAGGAAGGGTAACTTGGCTCTGTTCAAGCGTAAAGAACCCATGTTGGGTATCGATATCAGCCCCTCGGCAGTCAAGGTTGTTGAATTGAGCCGTTCCGGGGCGCGATTCCGGGTCGAGGCGTTCGCCATCGAGCCCCTTGGTGAAGGCATGTTGGAGGACCGCAATCCGGTTGATCCGGAAGCGGTGGGTGAGGTCATTAAACGCGCCTGCCGTGCTGCGGGCACGCGGACACGTCGCGCTGCAGTGGCAGTGCCTACGTCCAGTGTCATCACCCGTACCGTTCCAATGCCGGCCGAGTTTAAGGAAAGCGACATTGAGGTCAATATTTCCATCGAGGCATCGCAATATATTCCCTATCCCACCGAGGAAATCTATCTGGATTTTGAGGTGAAAGGGCATTCGCAAGCCAGCAGCGAGATGCAGGATGTGATGTTGGTGGCGACCCGTAAGGAAAATGTAGATAGCCGTGAAGCGGCTCTTAAGGAAGCCGGTCTGACGCCAGTGGTCGTCGATGTAGAAGGTTATGCTTTGGAGAACAGCTTGGGGCTGATTATGGATAGTCTTCCATCCGGCGGGGAGAGCAGCGGGCTGAATTTGAGCAAGGGACGTGAAGGGTTGACGGCTCTGATGGACATTGGGGCATCCGTCTCTAATCTGTATATCTTGCAGGGAAATCAGACTGTTTTTAGTCGTGAGCAAGGTTTTGGTTGCGATCAGCTTACCCTCCGGATTGCGGAAGCTTATGGTCTTTCTCGAGAGCAGGCGGAACGCGCCAAGCGCTCTGGTCAGGTGGCTGAAGATTTCGCTGAGACGATCCTTGAACCGTTCAAACAAATGCTGGCTGAACAGATCGGGCATACCCTGCAATTCTTTTTTTCCGCCGATCTCTATGTCTCAGGCCGCTATACTGTGAACAATATTGTTCTGATTGGGGGCGGGGCCATGATTATGGGGCTGGACCGGGTGGTAGCCGATGTTTTGGGGATTACAACGATGGTAGCCAATCCCTTCAGGAACATGGGCAGTGCTTCGCGGGTGAACAGCAGCGCCCTATTGCGTGATGCGCCCTTGCTGGCGGTGGCCAGCGGGTTGGCCCTGAGGAGTCTCGACTGATGATGCGCATCAATTTATTGCCTTGGCGTGAAGCACGCCGCCTTCAACGCCAGCGTGACCTGATTGGGATATTAGTAGGGGTCGCTTTGGTTACCTGCGGTATCGTGTTCATGGGTTACACTGAGATTGATAACCGCATTGAGTTTCAGAGGGAGCGCAACGAATATCTGCGCGGTGAGATTGCCCGGCTTAAGAAAGCGGCTGAGGAACTAGCAGAATTGCAAAAAGCCAGATCTCGCCTGGTGGATCGCATCAATGTCATCCAGAAATTGCAGACGAGCCGTCCTGGTATGGTGCGGATGTTAGATGAATTGGTCCGTCTACTACCAGAGGATATTTTTCTGACGTCATTTAAAACGTTGGGTGATCGAGTAACGCTTAATGGCACGGCGCGTTCCGATTTAATCATTTCTGAGTTTATGCGGGATATCAAAGCATCGCAATTGCTCGGCGAGCCAGTGTTGCAGATTATTCAAACCAGAGATGTAAACAACATACAAGCTCGAGTCTTCGAATTGAGTATTCCGCTTAAACTGAGCGCAGATCAGGCGGGAGGCAAGACATGAACCTGTCCGAAATCAACTTGAATGACATTGATCTTCGCGAAGCGGGCGACTGGCCGTTAGCGGGTCGACTGATACTGGTGGTATTGGTCATTGCCGCCGTGCTGGGTGCTGGTTATTACTTTTTTATCAGCGATCAGCTTCAACAGTTGGAGACGGTGAAGAACGAGGAACAGAAGCTGCGGCAGGAATTTATCGAAAAGCAGCGAGTGGCAGCCAACCTGGAGGCGTTTCGAGCGCAGTTGGCGGAAATGGAGGAGAAATTGGGCGAGATGTTACGGCAATTGCCCACTGGTACTGAAATGCCGGATTTACTGGATGATGTCTCAAATACGGGTAAGCAAAATGGCCTGGAATTTGAGCTCTTCAAACCTGAGCCTGAACAACCCCGGGATTTTTATGCGGCCAAGCCGATTACGATCAAGGCGAAGGGGACTTATCATCAGTTTGGCGCATTCGTCAGCGGGGTAGCGGCGTTGCCACGCATTGTAACACTGGAAAGTGCGACCTTGGCGGGGTTGGGTAACAAGGGCAAGCGCGGCGCAAAGAATCAGGAACCGGTAGACATCCAGGCGACTTTGCAGACTTATCGCTACATGGATGATAGGAGCGCGCCAGTGGCGGAGAGCCCACAGAAGAAGGGAGCGCGTAGCAAATGAAGATGCGTTTGAAGTCTCTCCCCTGCTTTGTGGGAGAGAGTAGGGGAGAAAGAACTTATTATATAGCCTTGGCGTTGGCATTAAGTGTATTGACTGGTTGCGCCGAGCGGGACATGAGTGACCTGCGCGGGTTTGTGGAGACCACCAAGCGCACCACGCCAATCAGGAAACCTGACCCACCACCGGTCATCGAGCCTTATCAGCCGTTTGCCTACACTGCTCAAGGATTGAAAGATCCGTTTTTAATATCGCCATTTGCTGAAGAGCAGGAGATAGGAGATATAGCGGATCAACCTGTGGCACCGGATGGCAGCTACACGGGGGTTCGGCCAGACCCAAATCGGGTGCGGGAGGAGCTAGAGAAGTATTCGCTGGGTTCACTCAAGATGATGGGGACGGTGCGAATGGGCGGCACCGATGAATTGTGGGCGCTGGTTTTGGCACCTGACAATGTGGTGCATCGGGTACAGAAAAACAATTACCTGGGTACCAATCACGGCAAAATCATCAATATCAGCGAGCAGCGAGTCGATCTGAAGGAGATCGTTCCGGATGGTCCCGGGCGCTGGCAGGAGCGGGAATCGTTTCTGTCGCTGACCCAATGATTGAGGGGGGAATATCATGATAAGCAGGTCCATGAGCCAAGGCCAAGGCGGCCAGCAGTTGGTTGAGGGGAGGTTACCGCCAGGGTGGGTAGCGTTAATCTGGGTTTTTGGATTGGTGCTGTCGCTGTTAATCGGTGGCTGGACCAATGCTTGGGCGGCGCCACCAGATGCCGGGCGGCAGCCAATTTTGCAGGCGGTGGATATCAGTCCATTAGCAGGCAATCGGTTGCAACTCCGTTTCCGGCTATCGGAGCGGATCGATGCACCGCCGAGTAGTTTCACGATTAATGAGCCGGCGCGCATCGTGCTGGATTTTTTGGATACTCGCAATGGCTTGGCGACACGCCAGCAGCCAATCAATGTTGGGGTAGCAGAGAAAATTAGTGTCCTGGAAGGGGCAGATCGGACCCGAGCCTCACTGAATCTGAGCCGGTTGGTGCCTTATAAGATGGAAGTGCGAGGGGATGCGGTAATTCTGACCCTGGAAGGGGCTGGAACGTCAACGCGGAAAACACCGGTGCCGACCCCTGCTGGATCGGTGGCGGCCTCCGCGCCGAAGCGTAGTGAAGCGCCGGTGTCCTTAGCACCCCGTAGTGTGAGTGATGTGGGTTTCAAGCGTGGGCCAGCCGGACAAGGGATCATTACAATCAAGTTATCGAGCGCCAGCACGGCAGTGGATGTGCGTCAGGAAGGTAATCAGATCGTGGCGGATTTCCAGAATGCAAAACTGCCGCGCGATCAGCAACGACGGTTGGATGTGACTGATTTTGCTACACCAGTGACTACAATTGAAGCACTCAACCGGGGTGATAATGCGCGATTAAGCATCCAGCCGATTCCACCTTTCGAGTATCTGGCTTATCAGGCGGATGATCTATATGTGATCGAAGTGCGCCCGCCGCAACGCTCCACCGAAGAGGATGAGCGTGAAGCAGCGCTTGATCCATCCAAGAAGAAATACAAGGGTGATTTGCTATCGCTCAATTTCCAAGATATCGAGGTCCGGGCAATCTTGCAGATCCTGGCGGATTTCACGGGCTTGAATATTGTGGTTAGTGATTCAGTAAAAGGTAATTTGACGCTGCGCTTGCAGAATGTGCCCTGGGATCAAGCATTGGATATCATTATGCGTACCAAGGGTTTGGCCATGCGTCAGAATGGCAATGTGATCTTTATTGCGCCAACCGAGGAAATCGCGGCGCGCGAGAAGCTGGATCTAGAGTCGCGCAAGACGGTGGAAGAATTGATTCCGCTGCGTACTGAGCTGATTCAGGTCAATTACGCCAAGGCAGCGGAAATGGCGAAACTGCTTAAAAGTCAGGATAAGGATAAGGGCAGCATACTGTCCGTACGTGGCACAGTCGAGACTGATGAGCGAACCAATACGTTGATCGTCAAAGACATACCCGACAAAATGGCCGAGATTCGGGATTTGGTGGCACAGCTTGATAAGCCAGCCAAACAGGTCATGATCGATTCGCGAGTAGTGATCGCCAGCAATGATTTTAGTCGAGATCTAGGTGCACGATTTGGTGTGTCAGGCGTCAGTGCAACTGGTGATGGTCGAGTAAATACCGTGAGCGGCAATGTAAATTCAACCGGTGCTATTATCGATAGTGCTGTGGCTAATCTGACCAGTACAGGGCAGCCTTTCCCTGTTGCTGTGCCGCCGTTACCTGATCGGCTTGGAGTCAACCTGCCAGTCGGAGGTCCGAGCATCGCTTTTGCGATTTTGGGGGCGGATTATCTGGTCGATTTGGAGCTTTCGGCACAGCAAGTTGAAGGTAATGCTGAGATCGTTTCAAATCCGCGAGTGGTGACTGCTGATCTAAAGAAGGCCGTTGTTTTACAGGGTCGGCAAATCCCATACTCCACCGTTAGTCAATCAGGTACTAATGTTGAGTTTAAGGATGCCTTCCTGAAGCTGGAGGTAACTCCACAGATTACACCGGATGACCGGATTCGTATGGATCTCAAGGTCTCCAAGGATGATCCCGGCGCTATCGTAGCGACAGCGACAGGGCCACAGGTCAGCATTGACAAGCGTGAAGTCGAGACTCAGGTGCTGGTAAATAATGGAGAAACAGTCGTATTGGGTGGGGTCTTCGAGCAAAGCAAAGGAGATAATGCCACGAAGGTGCCATTGCTTGGTGATGTGCCGTTGCTGGGTTATTTATTCAGGACTACATCTAAAACGGCTACTAAGCGTGAACTCTTAATCTTCGTCACGCCGCAGATTTTGAAAGAGGGGAAAGTGGAATAGTCGCGTGGCCGCTCCCTCCAGCCTTCCTCCGCCAGGGGGAAGGAGTTTTTGTTGAGTAGGGAGTGAGGCAGGGGCAGTAGTAATGCCGGATATCCAGATTTTCCAATAAACGATGAATGTGTGTTTTGGGGAGTTAAGCCATGCAACTACTGATAAGCAGGCTAAGAAATTTAACTGAATGGTTTTTGCTGACCATCCTGTTAATGGTTGGCGGGGGGATGAGTGAAGTCCTTGCCCAAGGGTTTACCAATCCGGGTGGTGGCAGTGGCGGCTTTACCGGCCGGCCGCTCATTACCGTCGAACTTTATGTGAATGACACAGTTACGGGCGAATCGGTTACCAGCACTCGTGTTCCGGTCAATCTGGCTGGTGTTGGAATTAATCCGGGTTTGCCTTACACACGCACGCTGACGGCGATTGCCAAGCAGGATGGACGGTTGTTCGCTACCAGTATTCAACTGGATCTGGCGCCGACGCTGGCATCGGGTGCGTTATTCGATCCTGAGGATCCGACTCAAGGCTTCCGCAGTCTGCCACTGGAAGACACCAGCGGTATTGCCACTGCTTTTTTCCTTGCCTCCTCGACACCGGGCATCGTCACCATTACCGCCTCGGCACAGGATCCGAATACCGGGCAACGGGTGAGTGCCAGTATTCAAATCGAGGTGTACAACGAGGTGCGCCCGCCGGCTGCGGTTACCTTTACTGGACCGTATGTTAATGCCGTGCTGGCCGGTCAATCGCGCTTTGGCGATCCGCTGATCCAGGATGGTTCCTACAGCCGGGTGATTAGTGTGGTGGTCAACGACATTAATGGTAACCCGACAAATCCAAATACACAGGTCAATTTCTATCTGATTGATGGCCCTCTTACGGGGTATCCCAGTAACCCGGGTTCGTTTTTTGTCGCGGGTTCTAATGGGGAACCATTCGAGGGACAATTTTGGTTCAGTGCGTATAATCCGAATGGGAATTTTGTCAGCAAAGGTGTGCGACCCTATGATCGGCTGGTGCTCGATGGCCGGCAGACTGAGCAAGATCCATTACCGAATAATTACTTTCATACTGGCGTATGGGTTGTTGAGCGTGTAGTGAATCAAACTGCACTAACTATTCTCCCGCCGCCGCAAGGTAGGGCTTTTAATGCGAATGGGGCTGATAATGGTTCCACCGTGCCTTACATAGTAGGCCGTGCCCAGAATGCTGCCGTGTTGTCACCCGCCTTTACGAATTTGGATGGTGTTGCCAGCACGACCTTGACATATCCGGTGTGGCGGATTGGCCAGACAGCGGTGGTGGTAGCCTGCGTTGCCAATACGGATGTATGCGGGATTCTGAATATGTGCGACCGCAACGGCGCGAATTGCGGATCGGTCTATCTGGGGGTGACGAATGGTTCCGACCGGGAACTGACGGCCTCGGCGCTGACGCTTGGGCCGAACCGGAGCACTGATGTGCGATTGTGTTTGCGAGATGTGAATTTCACCCCGTTGCCCGCTACTGAGATCCGCTACAACATTGGTTCCACGGGGCCGGCTACAGTGACCATCGACGGCGTGGCGGGTAATGAAGGTACGGTGCTGACCGGTGGGGATGGTTGTGCGTTGGTGGATATCACCAGCAGTGGGCAACCGCTGGGTGGATTGGAAATTGAAATTGATTTCACCGCTGATTATGTGACTGCTCCAGTCAAGATCACGATTAAAGCACCAGGGCCGGGCAAGATGGATGGCTTCTTCAATTGTGAGTTCGAGCTTGATGTAGGCACTGCTGTGTGTGAGGGTGTCCTGCGGTTGACTGACGATGAATTGACGCCGATTGCAGGAGAATTGATTGTCTTGGGGGATGGTTTTAAGGCAGGAGGCCCCTTCACGCTGACCTTTGATCCGGCTGAGGGTGTATTCGGTAAGACCAATGAAGAAGGTTTGGTGAATGTCAATCTGGAGCTCGGTGGACCCGGCGAGTATGAATTCCCCTTCAAGACCGCAGCGGATGGTTCTGCGTCTTATACCTTGACCGTTAATGTGCCGACGCCTGGTGCTTTAAGTATCGAGGCCGTGGGGCTGGATGCGGGGCAATTGGGCCGGCCGTATAGTGCGGTGTTGCAGGCAATAGGTGGGGTGCCACCGTATGCCTTTTCACTGCTGTCAGGATCATTGCCGCCAGGTTTGGGTTTGAGCGCGAATGGCACGATCAGCGGGACACCGACCCAGATAGGTTCCTTTAGCTTCGTGGCGCAGGTGCGGGACAGCCAGGATTTGTTGGGTTTCGGGGCTTTCACCATCGTCATTGGCAATCAAACCCCGTTGACTTTAGCTTTGGCTCCAGCAACAGGGGCTGTGGGGGTGCCTTACAGCGGGCTGGTGAGCGCCACAGGCGGTACTCCGCCCTATACCTTTGCCCTGGTTGCAGGTACGCTGCCGAATGGCCTAACGCTGAGTGCCAACGGTACCTTATCGGGGACACCCACTAAGGTTGGCGCCTTTGCGGTTTCGATCCGAGGTACGGATAGCAGCGGTGTAACCGGAACGTTGAATTCAACGATTACTATCGCGAGCGCCTCGCCAGTGGTTGTGGACGTGGCACCGCTTACAGCAACGTTAGGACAGCCCTACAGTGCAGTGGTGAGCGCCACAGGTGGTACGCCACCCTATACCTTTACTACGATAGCGGGTAGTTTGCCGCCGGGGGTGACGCTGGCTGCGAACGGTACCCTGTCGGGCACGCCGACCGCTGCTGGGGCTTACACCGCGACGTTCCAGGCGACTGATCAGTCTGGTAGTAAGGGAGTCGTTACCAAGACGATCACTGTCAGCACGGTAGCTGCTCCAACGATCGGTGGTACTCTAACCGCCACCGCATCGGTAGGTGTGCCGTACAGCAGCCTGCTGACGGCTACTGGCGGGGTACCTCCCTACACATGGTCGCTGGTGCCGCCATCCAGCTTGCCGCTGGGATTAACGGCGACCGTGCCTGATACCGCTACCGATAACACCTGGCTATTGTCAGGAACGCCGACGACCTCCGGCGTATACAGTTTCACAGTGCAACTGACTGATTCAGCAGGAGGTACGGCGTTTATCACGCAGACGATAACGGTTGGTGTAGGTGGCATCCTGCAGATCAACACGGCTTCACCGTTGCCTAACGCTACGGAAGGTACCGCCTATACAACTACGTTGACCGCTTCTTGCAGTGGGGTTTGCGGAACAACCTTTACGTGGACTGTGGAGCCTGGCGGTGGAACGTTGCCTCCTGGTATCACCTTGGGAGCATGCGCCGCTGTCGCTGCACCCGCTGGTCTATCCTGTACTTTAGCGGGAACGATGCCTCTAGGGACGATAACAGCAAACACGACCTATACCTTTATCATCAGGTTGACGGATAATGCAGTTACCCCCAACGTGATACTCAAAACCTTCCAGTTGACGGTGATCAACGCACCTTAACTGTATCGGTTGGGTTGCTCCCTCCTTCTCGTAGGGAGGGGAATCGGAAAAACCGCCATTGGGAGACCAGGGCGGTTTTTCTATTTTAATGAGGAATTGCGATGTCTAATTATCCGGTCAAAGGTTGCTGTCTCTGCAAAAAAGTGACTTACGCCATCAAGGGTCACCTTGGCATTTTTCAGTACTGTCATTGCTCGCGGTGCCGGAAGTTTACGGGTAGCGCCTTCGCCGCCAATTTATTAGTGGCACCCGAGGACTTTCAGTGGCTTAGCGGTGAGGAGTTCGTGGGCCGGTATGAATTGGAGAATGCGAAGCATTTTGCGACATCCTTTTGCACGAATTGCGGGTCCTCGTTGCCGTGGCTGGGAAAAAGCGGTAAAGCAGTCGTCGTTCCAGCAGGTTCCCTGGAGGATCACCCTGGCATTGGCCCCTTTCAAAACATCTTCTGGGATTCCCGCGCCGTGTGGTATACCGAGCCAAGCGCTTTGCCTGAATATGACGAGTTACCGCCGAAGCCGTAGAGCAATTTGAATCTTTCTTCCCCGCCAATTTAGTTTAATCATTTCTCTTACATGAACGATGCCGCCCCTGAGTCCTCAATCCTCCTCTTCGTGTACCTCTCCGCAACCAGCCAGCAGTTCACTGCGTCTTCTGAATTCTGACGATCCACCACCGTTCACCATTGCTAACCCGGACGGTCAGGCGTCCGTGGTTTTGGTGTGTGATCATGCTAGCAACGCTATTCCTGCCCGGTTGAATGAATTGGGATTGAATGCGCATGAACGCAGCCAGCACATTGCCTGGGATATCGGCGCCGCCCAAGTGGCTCAATTACTGGCTGCGCGATTGGATGCACCGGCGGTGCTGGCCGGTTATTCACGGCTGGTCATCGATTGCAACCGCCCGCCGGGTCATCCCACCTCGATTGCTGAGGTCAGCGATGGTATTTTTATTCCTGGTAACTGGAATCTGAGTGACCTGGAAGCTGACGACCGGTTAAATGAAGTATTCTGGTCCTATCACCATGCAATCACTCAGGCCTTAGCGCATCGCTGGCGGCATGGTCATGGTCGAGCGCCCGTGTTGATTGCAGTTCACAGTTTCACTCCGGTGATGAGTGGGTTTCGCCGTCCCTGGCATCTTGGCGTGTTGTGGAATCGTGATCCCCGGTTAGCTGAGCCGTTATTGACCCGATTCAGGGCCCATGCCGAATGGTGTGTCGGTGACAATCAACCGTATTCCGGGCGCGAGGTAGGTTTTACCATGGATACCCACGGTGGTGCTGCCGGTCTGCCTCATGTGGAAGTGGAAATTCGTCAGGATTTACTCGCTGATGATGCAGGCTGTATACACTGGGCGGCTCACATCGGTGACATATTGGAAGGCCTTTTGCAAGATAACACACTGTATGAGGTCCGGCATTACTGATGAGAAATGGTATTGACAGCATGTTTACTCGCTATTGCAGTGAATAACTGTATTAAAAATGCTTTTTTCGGGAGAAACACAGATCGTGGATGTGGTGGAAAGCACCAATGATGCCTTGCACAGTGAGTGCTCATGGACGCGGATAGCGCTGCTGGCCGTGGCTTATATCGTTATTTGGATCGCCCTTTGGTATACAGTCATTGGGATAAATCGAATGACTGGCGTCAACCTTTGGGCTCCCTGTACCGGTTTAACCTTCGCGATCCTGCTTGCATATGGTTGGCGGGCGTTGCCTTTGCCTTTATTGGCCTCCCTATTGGCGGAGTGGCCAACCTGGTCCGAGGAACGCTGGCCTTATAGCCTGGCGGCTAGTGTGACCCCGTTACTTGGCTACCTGATCGCGGCATACATTCTGCGCCATCATCTGGGTGGGAAGCGATTGGATGAATGGCGCTTTGACGATCCGCAACGAGTAGCTGCCTTCTTAGGCGTGGTCATGTTGAGTACGCTGTTTGCGGCGCTGGCGGAAGCCCCCTTGTTGCAAGCAGCCGGATTGCCGCTACCTGTTCTGTCATGGCTGGAAATGGTCTGGCAAGAATGGATTAGTGCTTTCGTTGGTGTTGTTACTGTTACGCCGCTCGTGTTGATTTTTGTCGCGCCGTTAGCGTGGCGATTCAGCCGGAAAGAATCCTTGCACCCACGAAGGACGACGCTCATCGTTGAATCTCCACCAGTACATTGGGGTATCTTGCAGGGGGGAATATCGGTCGCATTGATCGCCGGATTATTTTGGATGCCTCATCCGCAATGGCTAGATCAATCATACCCTTTTATGACCCTGTTGCTGTTGCCTATATTGACCTGGATCGCTGCGGCCTATGGGATGCGAGGTGCCGCTTCAACCGTGTTACTTTATCAACTAGGCATTGTGATACTGGTCTTAAATTTTGCAGGGCAGGATTTAGCGTTCCAATATCAGATTGCTATGGCAGTGATTGCTACTTCAGGATTGCTTACAGGCGCCATAACCCAGGCCCAGCGGGTGGATATTGGCCGGTTCCGTGATTTAGCTGAAGTTTCTAACGATTTTCTATGGGAATTCGATGACCAAGGGCGTTTGTGTGATCTTCGTGGACAGCGTGTCTGTACCATAGGAGCATCTGCAAACCAACTGGGAAAGCATTGGCGGGAATATGTTCCGCAGGAGGAGCAAAGCCAGGGTGCCGATTTCACCAGATTATGGACAGCGATTCGACAGCGTCAGCGATTTCAACACGTAGTGCTGCAAGTGTGGTTACCGGGTGGACAGGCATCGATCTGGACTTGTAACAGTGGATTGCCGTTGTTCAGTGACAGCGGTGAGTTTCGAGGTTATCGCGGCACCACAACCGATATTAGTGATTACAAGAACGCTGAAGCATCGTTGCGTGAACAAGCTGAAGCGCTATTGCAAGATTATGATCGGACAGTGGAAGCGAAGGTGGAAGCACGCGTGGTGGAGCGTACTCGGATGCTGGCGGAGGTTAGTTTGCGCAACTGGCGGCTGGCCAATTTTGATAGCCTGACTGGATTGCCTAACCGCAATCTGTTTTTCGAGCACCTGCGCAAGAGTTTGCAGCAGTCCCGGCGCCAATGGCGGCTGTTAGCATTGCTGTTGGTGGATCTGGATGGTTTCAAGGAAGTTAATGATACTTTTGGCCATGATATGGGGGATGAATTGCTGAGGCAGGTCGCTGTGCGTTTGCGTCAGTGTATTCGTGCGACTGATACAGCGGCTCGTTTGGGTGGCGATGAATTTACAATTGTATTGACCGACCTGGAACAAGTTGAGGCTGCCGAAGCAGTAGCCCGGAAGCTGGTGGCCAGTTTGGCGGAGCCAGTACCCTTGGGCGAGGCCAGTGCTACCGTTACCGCAAGTGTCGGGATTGCATTTTACCGGCCAGAGTGGCCGGCTAATCTAGAGCAGGCCATGGCCTTGCTAAGGCAGGCAGATGTTGCAATGTACGAGGCTAAGCGGGCAGGCAAAAACGGTTGGCGGTTTGCTGAGCAGGTGCTGGAAACTGCCTGATGGGTTGTATAAAAGCCCTGAAACAGAACAGCGGCGCTAGGCCGCTGCTTAGATTGGTGGAGCGGAAGGGGATCGAACCCTCGACCTTCGCATTGCGAACGCGACGCTCTCCCAACTGAGCTACCGCCCCCTGATAAAATCAAGAGTGTTATCTTACAATTCTCATTTGCCGTTGGCTAGACCTCTCGCCGGAAAATCATGCTCCGCATTTCCATTATCCTGCCCGTCCTAAATGAAGAACCGTCTATTGTTGCCTGTCTGGATGCCTTGCAAGGAGTGCGTGGCCAGAATTGCGAGCTAATTGTTACCGATGGCGGCAGTCAGGATCAAACGGTAGCACTGGCCAAGCCATTGGCAGATCAGGTTGTTATTAGCCCTAGAGGCCGGGCGGTGCAGATGAACGCCGGTGCCCGGCAAGCCAGCGGCACCATTCTCTGGTTCTTACATGCTGATAGTTTGCCGCCGCCGGATGCAGTGTGCTTGATTCGCACCGCTTTGAGCGACTCGAACTGCCACTGGGGTCGTTTCGATGTGCGCTTATCCGGTCGCCAACCGGGATTGCGGGTTGTCGAGGTCTTGATGAACCACCGTTCCCGTCTCACGGGTATCGCTACCGGCGATCAAGGCCTATTCGTTCGCCGTGCGCTTTTCGAGCAGGTCGGCGGCTATCCACCGATTGCGCTCATGGAGGACATCGCCCTCAGCCGATCGTTGAAACGTCACGGCCGGCCTGTCTGCTTGCGCCAGCGGCTTGAAACTTCCAGCCGGCGCTGGGAACGGGGCGGTATCGCTCAAACGATTTTGCTGATGTGGCGGCTACGGCTGGCCTATTTTCTAGGGGCCGATCCTGACCAATTGGCCCGGAGTTACTATCACCCATGAGCGATTGTTACATGTTTCCTCATGCGCGGCTGCTGATTTTTGCCAAGGCGCCAATTCCCGGGCGGGTCAAAACCCGGCTGGCAGGCCGGCTTGGCGCATGTGGCGCAGCAAACCTGTATAAAAAGCTGTTACGGCACACCTTGGCCATCGCAGTTTCAGCGCGGTTGTGTCCAGTGGAACTATGGTGTGCGCCGCAGATACAGCATGGTTTCTTCACTGTCTGCCGGCAAAAATACGGGGTCCGGTTGCGCCGGCAGTGCAATGGCGACCTAGGCCAGCGAATGAATCATGCGCTCAACCGGACACTAATGGGAGAAAATCATGCCGTGCTGATCGGTGGTGACTGCATCTCGCTGGGTGTGATAGAGCTACGAGACGCTCTCTACCGGCTTGCTACAGGATCAGAATCTGTGCTAGTGCCTGCGATTGATGGCGGTTATGTGCTGGTCGGTCTGCGCCGGCCTTGTTCCAGGATATTTCGAGGTATCGCTTGGGGAACAGCAAAGGTCATGGTGGCGACCCGCCGGCGTTTGCGTCGAGCGGGTGTGGAATGGACCGAACTACCCCTGGGTTGGGACGTGGACACGCCCGCTGACTTGCGGCGGCTGCGCCGCATTCAGGCCAAAGATGCCGCTACATCCGTATCGCCGAAATACTCAGTCGTATAGCGCTCGGCTTGCAGTTCCGGTGACCAGAAATCTGGGGGCAGTCCCGCTTTCTGCTTGAGATGAGCCAGGAACACAGGTGGATCAGCCAGTTGTTCCCATACCGATGGTAAGAAAGTGGCACGATGCTGGCGGAAGTGCAAGATCAATCCATCCACGCCGGGTCGCAGTTGCGCCAGTAATTCCTGTTCGGAACGGAATGGCAGAGGCTCCGGTGGCGATAGCACCGAGAGATATATCTCCAGCTTTGGGAATTCCTCCTTGCGCAATTTTGGAAAACGCGGATCCTCGAATGCAGCAGCGTAGGCATGGACGGCAACATCCTGAATCAACGGCTGGTAAGCGGCAAGTGCACCCATGCAGCCGCGTAACTGACCGCTGATTTCCAGAGTGACAAAAGTTGCTCGCAATAATCGCAGGGTTTCCGGATAATCAGCGGAGTTGATCTGCAACGCTTGGTGATAGTGCAAGCCATGCTGAATGGAAGCACGGGCGACTTTTAGGAGTGTCGCCCGGTCCTGGACAGATAGCGTATCAGTGAAAAGCATAGGCGCCATATCCTACCACCTGATCGCGCGAACCAGCGGTATCCCCTGAATTGCGCAGATCTAAGGTCTCGCCATGCAAATCTTTGCGTCGCGCCACCCACAGCAAGCCGTTGACGGGGTTACGCCCGCAGGCTTGCTCGTAGCCGATATCCTCGAAACGTAGCGCCTCGATGGCTTTGGAGGTCTGGCTATCCAGATATTGGGCAGTCTGATAATCGTGGTAATGACTCAAGTCAGAACTGATGACGATCAGGGTTTCCGGGCCACCCCACAAGGCTTCTAATACCGCTCCGACCTGTTGTGGACGGGCATCGCCAACCACCAGCGGCACCAGTTTGAAATTGCCCAGTACCTCTTGCAAGAACGGCAAGTGGACCTCCAGACTGTGTTCTTGAGCATGGGCTTGTTCTAGCAAACCAACATCGGGCAATTGCCGGACTTGTTCGACTGCCTCCTGATCCACCGGAACTTGGCCTAATGGGGTTGCAAAGGCTTGCATGGAACTAACGGCAATGCCTCGAAAGCCGACGCGATGACTAGGACCCAGTAACACGACACGGGTAATGATGCTATGCGCTGCCTTGAGCTGTGCATAGGCGGAAGCGGCGATAGGTCCGGAATAGATATAGCCAGCGTGTGGTGCAATGATCGCTTTGGGTGGCGGTCCAGCCGAGGGTTGAACCTGGTTGAGAAATGTTTGCAACTGTGAGTGCAGCTCAGCTGCATTTGCTGGGTAGAACAGTCCCGCTACAGCGGGTGTGCGCGTGGTTTGCATGAAAACGCCCTCCCGGATCAATTTGCCAACGGGGTAGTCAGAACATACGATAGGATACGACTACTCAAATGAGTATAGAGTGTCAATTGACCGGAAAAGATCAAAAAACCTTATCAATAATCCGTTTTCACCGGCTGCATAATGACGAGAGCCTTTGAGCAGGAGGCCGCTATGCCTATCAAGACCACCAACCCTCATATCACTACTCCGTCTGTTGCTACGGATTTCTTTCCAACCCAGTATGGGCATGTTCTGGCGGATGGCCGTGTTCAGTGCGATGTCTGTCCGCGCTATTGCAAGCTGCATGAGGGTCAACAAGGTCTGTGTTTCGTGCGTGGTTGTCACGGAGGCCAAATTATGCTGACCAGCTATGGCCGATCCAGCGGTTTTTGCATCGACCCGATTGAGAAAAAGCCACTTAACCATTTCCTGCCCGGTACGCCAGTATTATCTTTTGGCACCGCTGGCTGCAATCTGGCCTGCAAATTCTGCCAAAACTGGGATATGAGCAAGTCGCGCGAGATGGATACTCTGGCGGATGAAGCTTCGCCGATGAAGCTGGCACGCGTCGCTCACGAGTTGGGTTGCCGCAGCATAGCCTATACCTATAATGACCCAGTGATCTTCATGGAATATGCCATTGATACCGCTATCGCCTGCCGGGAGTACGGCATCCAATCGGTAGCGGTGACCGCTGGCTACATCTGCGAGGAACCACGCCGGGAGTTCTTTAAGTACATGGATGCCGCCAATGTCGATCTGAAAGCCTTCACCGAGGAGTTCTACTGGAAAATCTGCGGTGGTCACCTGCAACCGGTACTGGATACCCTGATTTACTTGAAGCAGGAGACAAACGTGTGGTTCGAGATCACTACGCTGCTGATCCCTGGCGAGAATGATTCTGATGCCGAGCTGGAAGCATTGACACAATGGGTGGTGGAAAATCTGGGACCGGATGTGCCGGTCCATTTCACTGCCTTTCATCCGGATTGGAAAATGATGAACCACTCACCGACCCCGCCTTCAACCCTGAGCCGGGCACGACGGATTGCCATGAAGAACGGTATCCGTTATGCCTATACGGGCAATGTTCATGATGAGAAGGGCGATAGCACCTATTGTCATCAGTGTGGCCAGAAGCTGATCGGCCGTGACTGGTATACACTAGGAGTCTGGAATTTGACGGCAGAAGGTTGTTGTAATGTTTGCAATACTCCCTGTACAGGGGTATTCGAAGCCAGACCAGGAACCTGGGGTGCGCGCCGGCGCCCCGTGCGTCTTCGGCAGTATGCTGATTGATCCGTGAAGAAAGGCTCGTATAATGTAAATATTCGCTGGCGTAGCTCAGTCGGTAGAGCAGCTGATTTGTAATCAGCCGGTCGGGGGTTCGATTCCCTTCGCCAGCTCCATCTTAATCGAGGTGTGGCTTCCCATTCAGCCGTTGGCTTTTCATACGTGCCGGGTCAAAAAAATTGGAAATTACGATCTCGGCGGCGGCGATAGCGAAGTTGAGATTTTGACCCACCTTGGAACCTAGCGTGGCGATGCCAATAACAGTGCCGTCCCGCAAAAGTACCGGCCCGCCGCTGTTTCCAGGACTGATCGGTGCGGAAATCTGGATATAGCGTACTCCCTCGATTTCCCGCAGTCCGCTGATGATGCCAGTGGAGAAAGTCCCTTCCAACCCGTAGGGGCTGCCGATAACAAATATATCAAGGCCTACTAGATCCCGGTTATAGGTTTCGTTGAGCGCCAGGTTTTCTTTAGTCTTGAGCGAAGTCGTTAGAAGGGCTAGATCGGGTGTTTTACTTCGCCGGCGAACTTCGGCTTTCGACTCTTGATCGCCGCACCGGACTGCCAGATTTTCCGCTTTTTCGATCACATGGTTATTGGTCATGACCAATCCATCCGAAGAAACTAAGAATCCACTTCCCAAGTTAGCAGTCTTACCGTTCTGAAAAGTGATGATTAGACAGGTCAGCGAAATAGCACGCCGATAAACTTTCTGTCTGGGATTCTCTGCAGTAATCGCCTGGGTTTCAGAGGCAATGCTTGGTGCTGGGGTAGCAAGGGACGGTGGGGTGGTATGACCTGGTTCTCCTGGATTAGATGCCCCAGAGGAGGCTGTTCTTGGGGAGATGGATTGCAAGGCTTGCAGAGCGCCGATGCGTACTTCATCTATATCGTCGGTCGTGGCCAGTTTCCGTAATTGCCCGGCCAGTTGCGGTCGATCCTGGGCAAAATGATAGGCATTCATCATCGCGCCTGCTGCTCTTTGGGGATCTCGTAAATGACCGTAAATTTCCCCCAGCGTTAACCAGTGAGTTGAATGCGCTGGCGACAGATAAAGTGCATAGACCGATAATCGTTCTGCTTCCCGGAGGCGGTTTAATCGTAGATAAGTTAATGCAAGATGGCCGGCGATATCGGGGTCAGCAGGATCGGCGATAAACGCTTGCCGGAACGCTGCTAGAGCATTTTTCAAGTTGCTGCGTGCTAAATTCTCCTGTCCCTGTTGGCTGAAAGGCGTAGCCTGTTGGGAGTCGCCGGGCTCTGGACGGTGCAGATTCTCTAATAATTCCCGGAAAGTCTGCACGCTGGTCATATCGTTAGCGGCTGCGTGAATGATCATCTGTTGAACATGATAATCAAATGTTTCGTACTGGCCGGCAGCGATCGTCCTCATCATGGCCAGTGGAGTCACCCATATCAGTATCTTAAGTAAGATTTTCATAGCACGGCCCTTATCGAGATCCTTGCTTGCAAGGAGGATTTCTGGGTATTGGAATGAGATATTATTTGAACAGGGCCGGATTGGGGGAGAGTGGCGGCACGATCGCCGGTTGCGCAGGTAATTGATACAGCTGTAGTGTTTCTAGGGCGGCGTTTCGTAAGGTCTCCACTGCTTCATTTTCGGCGATGTAGCGCAAGATTTCCTCCGCCTTCATGGGATTTTGCGCATAACGGTAGGTATTAGCGAGCGCCCCCAGTGCCCGGCGCTGGTCGTTCTGCAGACCGTAGATTTGAGCCAATTGGAACCAGGAGCCTGCCCGGGCCGGCTCCAGTGATAAGGCGTGTTGTAAGGCGCGTTCTGCGTCCGGAAATTGGTTAAGCTTGCGATAGAGCAGGCCTAGATGATTGAAGGCATCGACATTGCCTGGATCGTCCTGAACCGTTTTCTGAAAAGCTTTTAATGCATCTTCCAAGTTGTCCTGTTGAAGAGCGGCTTGTCCCCATTGAAAAGAGGCGTTAGCAGCGGCTGGATCAAGGGCTGCCGGTTGCGGGTTTTGCTCCAGCATACGCTGCATGGTTTCAACGCCCTTTGAATTGTGAGCGGCGGCCAGATCAATCATTTGTTGCACAAAAAATCGATTTCGTTCAGCATCTTGCTGAGCGAATACTGGGCCAATGACGAGTCCCATCACGAGTAATAGGACGAACGTCAGGCAAGCATTATTCATTATGCTCATGCCTCGCTTGACACGCAATGCGGCGCTTTACAAACCCTTAATCGCATCGTACTGCCGTTCCAAGCTGAGCTGCCGGGTCTCGGCTTGCTGGATAGAAAGCTGACCCTGTTGAAGTTGGGCGTCAAACTGCTGGATATCGTGAGCAAGTTGTTGCTGTTTGCGCCGTAATTCCGCAGTCTGCTGCTCAGTTATTGATTTAGATCGGCGTAATTGATTGATTCTGTTTGAAAGTGCCTGGTTTTTAGCCTTGAGCGAGGCAAGTTGATGGCGTTGTTCAGCGACTTCCTCCGCTTTCATCTGCCGTTCGGTTTCTAGATAAGCGCCTTCTTCCCGCAGGGCGCGCAACTCGTCCAGCGTTTCATCGCGCTGTCCTTGTAGCTCCTGCTGGCGTGCTTCATAGTCGCCGGCGGCTAGCCCATGCACACCGCCGAAGAAGCCGCCCGTGCGCGGGTCATTGGCCGGGTCAGTTGCGCAGCTGCTTAGGATAAGCAAGCTCAGAATACTGCCGGAAACTCTCAAAGTCTTCATAGGGTTAAACCTCCCGCTCCCGGATTCTCATTCCGGAAGGGAAAGAATCCGGGAGCGTACTGGATAGGTTCAGATGGACATGTTGTCGTAGATTTGTTGCAAACTAGCGACATTTTGACTGGATTGTTCTTGGGTTTTCCTGAGCTGCACTAAATTGGTTTCCAGTTTCCGGGTGTACGGATCCTGATTCCCGCGTTTTTGCTGAGATTCCCGATGAACCTGCTGCGCATCCGTCAATTGCTTTTCAGTCAGTGATTGGATCTTTTTGGCTTTGGCGAGTTGATTTTCCAGACTGGCTTTCTGCCGGTTCAGGGTATCGCGTGAAACTTGCCCTGCCCGATATTCTTGCTCCAATCGCCGCGATTCGTGGTCCAGTCTGGCAATTTCCTGATAAAGCTGACGATTCTGGGCGTCAGCCTCCTGAATGAAATCTTGGTTACGTTGGATTTCTGCAATCAGGAAATCTTCCTCGGTGGCGTACTGGGCTTTGCGTTCGGCAATAGAACTGCCGATGCCCGCACCGATCACGCTGCCGGCTGCCGCGCCAATCAGGGCGCTTCTGCTGTTATCGCCGATAGCTGCACCGAGCAGCCCGCCAAGTACTGCGCCGGCAATTGCACCCTCGGCAACCGTCCGTTGCTGGTCGTTCATGGTGCCATCAGGGTTAGTTGCGCAGCCAGATAGCAGTGCGGTGATAAGTAATGTAGCAATAAGGGGTTTTTCTAAGTCTTCAATGAACATGGGTGTATCTCCTAAGCGCGCTATTATCTTAAGTCTGCTTTTATAAGTGTCTCGACAGCGGTTGGCCGGGAGGTCAGCATATCAGGGAAACAGTGTTAATTTATTTTGACGTTCTAGTGGATAGACGGGTTCAATCGCTGCTGAAAGTCGCTTGAACAAGCCTGAATAGTTGCTGTTAGAAGTTGTTCGGGCGGGGTCTAAGCAATTAATCGGCGGCGGAATTACCGGATCGGATCTGGACAGAGAGAAAACTAGGCGAAGGCGGATGAAACTGTACTTCCTGGGGCAGAGCCCCAGGTTGAGAGGGTATCGCGTATTGCGCTTAAGCGACCGGGTTATTCTTGTTGAACAGTCACTAATCCCTTGGGTTGACTGGCATAATAGGCAGCTAGATCGGCGATGTCCTGCGGGGACAGTGGTTTGGCCATGCCGCCCATGATGGGGTTTGTGCGCGCTCCTGACTGGTAGTTCTGCAAAGCTTTGCGTAAGTAGTCCTCGTATTGGCCTGCCAGCCGTGGATAAAGTGGAATATTACCGTTACCGTCTGCACCGTGACATGCTACGCAGGTTGTACTTTTGGCTTTACCGGCGGTGGCATTGCCTTGAACTGGATAAGGCGCAGTAGCGGATGGGAAACTGGACAGATAGGCAGCAATATCTTGTTTGTCTTGTTCGCTGAGCTGAAAAGCGTTGGCATGCATGGTCGGATGCTGCCGTTCGCCAGCCTGATACCCTTTGAGCGCCGCTACGATATAGTCGGCATGTTGGCCGCCTAGCCGGGGCACGTGGTAGGTCGGATAAGCATTAGTGTAGCCTGGGATGGCATGACAACCGGCGCACGTGGCGAACTTAGTCTTGCCAGCGTCGGGATTGCCGGCAGCCTGGGCAGCGCCAGCCAAGCTACATATCATCAGGATGGCAAATGGCCGCAGTAGGGATCGAGTCATAGGTTCCTCGTGAAGTTCTTTAGATTTGGTTTATAAAACCAGGTAAAACTAGCTGGATTATGGGCGGATATCAATCATGAATGCCTAATTACCGCATTTTTCTCCATAGCATGGTCTTTCTCCATAGCATGGTCTTTCTCCATAGCATGGTCTTTCTCCATAGCATGGTCTTTCTCCATAGCATGGTCCGGCTGATGCTGAGTATCGCTGCAGTTTGGCCGTATTTACTTTTAGCCTGTGCCAGCGCATTAAGGATATATTTTCCGGCCAGCAGGCGTCGATTGATAAGAATCCGTATCAGATATCGTCTCTATGGAAATATTGAAACGATTGGCCAGGCAACGTTAATCAAGATGATCTTTTCAATATGATTTATTGGGAAAATGAATGATCTCCAAGGAAAGAAGACCGATGGCTCTACCAGAATTGCATTTGACACTGCAAGAGCTTCGCTATCTAGTGGCTGTAGCAGAAGAGCAGCATTTCGGGCGGGCGGCTGAATTGTGTCATGTTAGTCAACCGACCTTGAGTACCCAGCTTAGGAAGCTGGAAGATCAACTGAACGTAACCCTGTTTGATCGCAGCCAGCCCCAAGTGGCGCCGACTCCGGTTGGCAGGGAAATTATTACCCAAGCCCGCCTTGTGTTGGCAGAAGCGCATAAAATCCAGACGATTGCTCTGCGCAGATTGGACCCGATGCAGGGTACCTTGCGGGTAGGGGTGATTCCCACTCTGGGTCCGTATCTCATGCCGCACCTCCTGCCGCCGGTTCGCGCCGCGTATCCGAAACTGCGTTTGTTTCTGCGTGAGGATTTGACAGATCATTTGTTGCGCCAACTTCACAGCGGGGAGCTCGACGTGCTGCTCATGGCCTTGCCGGTGCGGCACGAAGGATTCGATACATTGGTGCTATTCACGGAACCGTTCTGGGTTGCCTTGCCAGCCGGTCATCCGTTGACCAAATGCGATCAAATTAGGGAAAGCGATCTTAACGACTATGGCGTCTTGCTGCTTGAGGAGGGGCATTGCTTGCGTGATCAAGCACTGGCGATTTGCGAGTCACCGCGAGTGATTGAAGAATTTACGGCGAGCAGCCTGGAAACTTTACGGCAAATGGTAGCGGCGGGCATTGGCCTGACGCTGCTGCCGGAACTTGCGATCCAACTGGATCAAGTGGCAGCTTACCGGCAATTAATCGCAATTCGTCCATTTACACCGCCAGCACCAAGCCGCGCTATTGGTTTGGTGTGGCGCCGGCAATTTGCGCGACAGGCCACAATCAACGGATTGGCGGGAGTGATCCAGAAGCATTTGCCTCCTGGATTAAGCAAGTTAGGACCTACGCATTGACAAACACGGGTATACGAAAGGCGGAGCAGTAAGACCAGAATAAGTCTTTTCGGGAGATGTTCGTCCAAGTGCTGGAATGAGGGCTACAGCCGGGCTTTGTGACCGAAAACAGAAGGTATTCCTGCGCAGAGAGCCTCAAGAAGTACCTATCTCAAGCTTTCTGGTCTAGCCCTTGCGTGTATGGAGTCCCTATGCATTGGCTTGAGCTTTCCGCCATGCAGCCGGCGGCATCCCGACAATCCGCCTGAACGCGCGCGAGAATGCGGCTTCAGAATCGTAACCAACCTCGAGTGCGATCGTTGCAACGGTACGATTCGATTCTCGCAACAGCCGGGCGCCGAGCTGGATACGCCAATTGGCAAGATACTGCATCGGTGGGTGGCCGAGGAAATTCACGAACCGTTCATGGAGTGCGGAGCGGGACAAGCCGACCTCTCGACCGAGATCGTCAACAGTCCACGCATGATCGGGACGTTCATGAAGGAGTGCGAGCGCCTTGCCGACGAAGCGGTCACGGAGTCCCGCAAGCCATCCGATCGCCTCCTCGGGCAAGCTATCGAGGTAACGGCGGGCAACATCGATGAACATCATCTCCGAAAGACGTTCGAGCACAGCCTCTCCGCCAGGCCGGCGTTCGTTCGATTCCATCACAGCTTGGTCAATTACGCGTGCGACCCAGTCGCCCGTACGCGACGCCGGCAAATGCAGGATGCGAGGTAGTGCCGCAATCAGCGGATTGAATGGTTTAAGATCGCAACCGAGAAACCCGCACACGAGAACCGCGTCGGCGTCTTCAATCGGCATGCTTGTTTGGTCATCGACGACGCCATGACGAATCGAGATTGGCAATGGCTTTGGATCGTTGCGCCGCGCAAAGACCCACTCAGGTTCACGCCGGCTCGGCTCCAGGTCAGGCGCGCTCGAAATCACATGGCGATCGCCTTGTGGAAAGATCACGATGTCGCCGGCGGAGAGCCGTACCGGCGGTAATCCTGACACGACCGCCCAACCTTCCCCCTTGGCGACCATGTGATACTCCATCGCATGCTCGCAGCCAGGCATAACTGCCTTCACGATCTCCTGCGCTGCCGAAGCTTCCGCAGACCACTGATCACGTAAGCTCACATAGAAGAACACTGCGCCGCGCAGACGCACGCTGCGCAACAGATCAGAAAGCGTATCTCGGCTCATGATGCGGGGACCAAAAGGTGGACGAAAGACCAAGAAGAGCGACCAAGCAATTCAGTCGTGAATTATTCGGGACGCTAGATCAAGTTTGCTGGACACTTGGTGAAGCGTCAACACTACGCTTTCGGAACAATAACACTCCATCGGTAGCTACTGACATTACACGAGAGCGATGCTTGTGCATTGGCATCGCCGGGGCGATCGATTGGTTAGGTTTTCATCCACCATTAGGAAAATTGACATGGGATTAGAATTAAACGTTTGCACGCCGGTTACATCGGTGAAAGCATCGGCCATGGCAGATACCGCTATTGACCTTGGTGCGATCAAGCAGCGCCAGCAAGCCATTTGGGCCAGCGGTGACTTTGCGATCATTGGTGCAACGCTCCAGATCGTCGGCGAGTCACTGGCAGAAGCGGTCGACATACGGGCCGATGAACATGTATTGGACGTGGCAGCAGGTAACGGTAATGCTACGCTAGCGGCTGCTCGCCGCTTTGCGCGAGTGGTTTCAACCGACTATGTGCCGCATCTGCTTGAGAAAGGAGCAATACGAGCCAGGGCTGAAGGATTGGAAGTCCAATTTCGAGCAGCGGATGCGGAAGCATTGCCGTTCGAAGATGGATCGTTCGACGTGGCACTGTCCACGTTCGGCATGATGTTCGCGCCTGATCACACCACAACAGCACGCGAGTTGATCAGAGTGGTACGCCACGGCGGCCGCATTGGCATGGCGAACTGGACGCCGGAAGGTTTCATCGGCCAGCTTTTTTGCGTGATCGCTACCTACGTCCCGCCACCGGCTGGCCTGCCCTCTCCCATGCTGTGGGGCACTGAGCCGCGTATCGTAGAACTGTTTGGACCAGACGCGGCCGATATTCGCTACGTACGCCATAACTTCAATTTTCGCTATCGATCCGCCGCGCACTGGATTGATGTCTTCCGCAACTTCTATGGCCCGATGCACAAGGTTTACGCGACGCTAGATCCCATTCACCAGGCAGGTTTAACCGAGGAAATTACCGCTCTCCTCGAACGCCTGAATGTGGGGGGGCCGAACTCATTGGTCGTGCCAGGTGAGTACCTCGAAGCCGTGATCACTAAGAAGTGAGGTTTCGTTGCATTAATTTCAATAACACCACCTATAGGTGGTGTTGATTAATAATCATATTGATCATTATCAAATAGATAACTGTATAAATCCTGGATTTTTTGCTTGGTTTAATCTGTAAATCATCATGGGAAAGGATCGTTTGCATGTGCGCGGGTGTACCGGATATAGACCATGCAGTCCGCGCAGGGGAACCACCAAGTAATACAGGTGCCAGGCTCGGGCAGATGTTCGTATTTAGGTAACAAGTCACTCACTCCTTAATCCATTGGAGCGTGCAGATGAGCAATGAGACCGAAGCATTCTTTAATCGTAGCCTGATTTGGTGCGGCAAATATGATTACTTTCACCCGGTGAAAGGTGTTTTGTATGGGGATCTCCTTTCGGAAAACGCTAAAAATATTATCGAGTTGAATTTCTGGAAGCCGCCTGGGCAGAATTTTGAGAAGTTCGCTACTCCCTTTGAAAAGAAATTTAGCAGCCTTATCAAACCTCATTCGATGGTCCGTCCGGTAGTCGATAAAGATTTAGCCAAACCCACAGACCTGTGCTCATGGGGGCTATTTCCGGTTATCGCCTATATCGGCTGGCTTAACGGACAGATGATTCAGGTTCCACGCGGGCAGGATCGCGGTAGCGTTGCCCTGAGTACTGTGCTGATGAATGAGAAGGTGCGAACCATGATTGATTATCCAGGATCAGGTCAGGGCATTCGTCAACCTTATGCGACGAGTGAGGAAAAATTCTTGATTGTTATCAATGTTCATGGCGAGGTATTGTGGCACCTTGGCTATGATATCGTTGGGCTTAATTCCAGCTCGCAAGCGAAAACGGCAGGAATCGCCGCCGTCCGGAAGATTACCCGTACAACGACCTTTGATTTAATCAAATACCTCGCCGTCGCGTTGTTTTGAAGCGGATTTATGATGGAGATTCATATCTTGAGCGTCTTCTAGCCCGATGATCAGACCAGCCGCCTGCTTGCCGGCAAATAGGCTGTTGTCCTTTACCGGCTTATCCATCACGGGAAACCTCACCGGTATCCCACAATCCGCACTTCACTGTTCCAGTCGCCGAAAAACGGCTCACCTTCGGTGCGCACGATTATTTGGCGATCCTGAGGCATCGGCAACCAGACATTATCGGAATTGTAGGCCCAACTCGGTTGGGGCAAGCCAACGGCATAGAGATAGAAGGCTGCTTCCCGGTCACCTTGTACCCGTACTGAAATCCGGAAGCGATGCGGTCCACCTTTAACATAGCCAGTCGCCACTTGGGCATAAACTAGAATTTCCCGGGCATTGTCGGGCACCTGAGCGGGTATCCGGCGGACCTGATGATTTTGGCCGCCGTTGGGCAAAGTGCCCATGGGGATGTCGACCGCCCAAAAGTCGGCTGATGGTTCTGCAGCGGTTTCCCGTAAGCGGGCCACAAGATTTGAGTGCTGTGTGGCTAATAGCTTACGCAAGCTGATCACTGCTGCACGGGTGCTACGCGCCTCCTGTTGAAGACCTGCCAAGGACTGCTGCGAACGTGCTTCCTGAATTTGCTGCTGCCGTCCTTGCTCTCGCACATCTGTGAGCATCTGTTCGATTCGATCCAGCCGGTTGTCCATCGCATCAAGCTTGGGTTCCAGGGTGGACTGAACTGTAGGCGAAACTTGAGATTCTGGCGTGGCCGGCCGGAATCGCGCAATCAGTGACTGATAAAACGCACAGCCCGGCGTCAGCGTCATGATGAATATGGCTACTCCGATCCTTCCAACCCCTCTCATGCATCTCTCCCGCTTCATCAATCCTACTCTTAGCCTCGTTCCCGCCAGCCGGTGGGAAGAGCAAACCATTATAAACGGGCATTATAGCCCGTTGCTGGCTTGGATCAGGGTATATTCAAAGCGCTTCCGTATTCGCACCCGCCAGACGGTATGGGGTCCATCGCTAATAGTGAACGATTTGAATGCAACGGCCCAGCTCATGGGCGTATGGATGGTGACGGTATAGGCTGAAGAATCTCGCGAGCCGGACTCCTAATGGGTAACGTAAGTGTGTTATACTAAAGTGCCTTTTGATGGCATGAAAATGAGTGAGGTGCACTATGAACACTATTTCTCAACATCAGAAGAGTGAATATGAGCGTGTGGACCGGCGTGCGGTTCCTCGCGCTCAAGTCGGGGTAAAATGCCCGAATTGTTGCGGCTCGCATGTCGAGCAAAATGCCCGCATCGAATGCGGTTCTATTCCTTACTCCTGGCATGATTCCCGGCAACCCTATGCCGTTTATTCTTACTCGTGCCAGACGTGCGGGGCAGAGTTTGTGGCTGGAAGCACTGAACATTATCTCCGTCGCCATTACGTTCATTGAGCATAAATAAGTAGCTTCCAAGCGTGTGTCCTGGGTGGGCTTCAATTATCCCAAGGCGTATGCTTGGAAGGAGAGAAGCGGACCCTTCAAACCTCAATCACCGCGCCATTCCGCTCGGTAGTCAGCCGTAAAGCTGTGGCTGGCAGTGGTGGACAAACTTGAAAGCAGCGTTTGTGGAGGACGCCTGTATCTAAATCGCAGCCGGCCATGGCTAATTCACGACCAGTTCTCCACCAAACCGGGTGATTTAGCTTTGATGTAACCAATACAGTAATACCAGATTCCCAAACAGTGAAACCAGCGCCACGCCGCGCCAGAAACCAACCGGATTGCGTTCTAGCAAAGGCCGGACGGGACGCTCGATGAATTCTGGGTTGGGGTAACGTAAATCGTAAATCAGTTCTGTCTCGACCATATAGCGGCGCCTTGGATCAAGGCGTACAGCTCTTTCCAATGCCCCATCCACCCAGACGGGCAAATCCGGCCGTTCGTTTCGCGCAGAGGTATAGCGCAGCCGGGCCATCCATCTTGCGTTGATTTCCCGCCCCAACCGCTCGCCGTAGGGCAAGTGACCGGTCAGCAACTCATAGGCAATGATGCCGAAAGCAAATAGATCGGAACTGATAGTGGCCGGTTCACCGCATAATATCTCCGGCGCCGTGTAGTTCTTCGTGCCGAGTAAATCGGTTTGTGCCACCGGTGAGGCAATTTCAGCAATGCCAGCGATTTTCGCGGAACCAAAATCGATGATTCGCACGATGCCGTGGCGGTCGATATGAATATTTTCCGGTTTCAAATCCCGGTGCAGCATATCCAGCCGGTGAAAAGCGCGGATACCACAGGCGATCTGCTGCAAAATCTCGCGCACGTTGGTCAATGAAGGATGCGGATGATCAGCCATCCATTGCCGCAGAGTCTGACCATCCAGATGCTCTAAAATATGATAGAGAAAGCGCCGCCGCCGCACCGGTTCGATCACTTTCAGCACATGGGAACTATTGATGCGCCGGCCCACCCACTCTTCATGCCGGAATCGCTCCAGATAGCCTGGATCATCCTCGAAATTCACTGACGGCGTTTTCAACACCACTTGTTTCCCGGAATTTTCATCGAGTGCCAGATAAAGCTGACTGGTCGGGCTGGCGTGAATTTCCCGCAGGATGCGGTAGCCGTCCAGGATCATGCCTGGTTCCAAAGCGGGCGGAAACGGTAGCTCGGTCAATTCCCGGAAGACTGAATCGGCATCGGGTACCGGCAGGTCGTCGATGCAGAGCAATTGGCAGGTCAGGTTATCCGGGCTACCGGCGGCGCGGGCGGCGGCGGTCAAGGCGCGGCAGGCAGCATCAAGATTGTCGCTGTGCTCATCGATCAGGCGCTTGATCTGCAAGGGCGGCACATATTCATGAACGCCATCGGTGGTGAACAAGTACCGGTCGCCGGTTTCGACCGGCAGATTGCGGTAGTCGATTTCCAGGTGTGTGTCGATGCCTAATGCCCGGTTCAGGTAAACCCGCTCGGCATTGGCCCAACTGTGGTGATCCTGTGTCAGCGGCTCCAGCGTGGCGTCGCGTAATTGCCAAACACGCGTGTCGCCAATATGAAAAATATGTGCGGTGGTGGATTTCAGCACTAGGGCGCTGAATGTGGTGACCATGCCCCGTGACGGGTCATGCAGCGATGCGCCCTGTCCGCATAACCAGCGATTGAGCGCGCTCAACACTCTTTCGGCGGAATGCCGGACGGTCCAGGAGTCTGGGGTAGCGAAATAATCGTTGAGAAAGTTCTTGACGGCGTATTCAGATGCCAATCGGGCTAATTCACTGGAACTCATCCCATCGGCAATCGCGAAAGCGGCCCCTTTCAGGGCCAGCGTTTCGCCTTCTGGGATGAGCGCACCGTGAAAATCCTCATTAGCAGGCTTAACGCCCCGGTCGGAGAATTGACCGAGGCGGATTTGCAGGGTGCGAGTCATACCATCCTTCAAGCAACATCAATCATTTGCACAGTGCCGTCCGGCATGATTTCAGCGATCTGGCCAGCGGGTTCATCGAGCAGTTGGACGATGCCTAGCACTACCATTGCTGAGGCGGCAATCACCAGGAAGAAAGTGGAAGCATCTACGAAGGACAGTACGGTGAGGAAGAGGACTCCACCGACATTGCCGTAGGCGCCGGTCATACCGGCGATCTGGCCGGTCAGGCGACGCTTGATCAACGGCACCATGGCGAACACCGCGCCTTCGCCTGCCTGCACGAAGAAGGAGCAGGCCATGGTCGCGATCACGGCAAGAGTCAGCGACCAGGATGAATCGATCCGGCTTAGGATGAAATAGCCCACGGCTAAACCCAGGATCAGGATGCTCAAGGTCTTCTTACGGCCAAAATGATCGCTGATGAGACCGCCACCCGGACGCGCCGCTAAGTTCATAAAAGCGAAGCCTGAAGCTAGCAAGCCCGCCTGTACCAGCGACAGATTGAACGTATCCTTGAAAAAGAGTGGCAACATCGACACAACCGCCAGTTCTGACCCGAACGTTACCAAATAGGCCAGATTCAGTACTGCGACTTGCTTGAACTTGTAGCGATGAATTTCCGGCACGGGCTGGGAAAGCGCTTCGTTATTGATATGAATGATTTTGTAAACATTATAGGCAAACAAGACAGCCAGGGCGATATAGATACCTGTACAAATATTCACGCTGAGCAGATTCAGATTGGCGGGGGATAACTTCCAAGTCAACAGCGCCAAGGTGGCGTACATAGGGATATTCATGATGATGTATAACACCATATCGCCTTTGCTAGTGACTTCCATGGCACCCATCTTCTTGGGTTTGAAATAAGTCGAACCTTTTGGGGTGTCACGCACCGTTAGATAGAAGATGCCGGCATAAATCAGGGCAATGGCGCCGGTCAGGGCAAGCGCGTAGCGCCAGCCGTCCGCACCACCGAAGAACAATGCAATGCCAGGCAGTGTCAACGCAGCGCCTGCTGATCCGAAGTTCCCCCAGCCGCCGTAAATGCCTTCTGCTAACCCCACTTGCTTGGCTGGGAACCATTCACCAATCAGCCGGATGCCGATCACGAAACCGGCGCCGACGAAACCCAGCAGGAAGCGGGCCAGCGCCATTTGCTCGAAGCTGTCCGCTATAGCGAAAAAAACACAGAGCACGCTGGAGATCGCTAGCAGGAAGGAGTACATGATGCGCGGCCCGAAGCGGTCCACTAGCATACCGACGATGATACGGGCAGGAATTGTCAAGGCGACATTAAGGATCAACAGTACTTTGACCTGCTGATCGCTCAGTCCAAGGGATTCGCGAATCGAGGCCATTAAAGGCGCGTGATTGAACCAAACGAAAAAGCTGATGAAAAAGGCGATCCAACCTAAGTGCAGGGTACGGATATTGCCGCTAAAGGATAAGAGATTGACTTTTTGGACACTCACAAGATCATACTCCGCAAGATTGAAAGTACGAAATTGTTAAGCAAAAACCAATCCAAGTAATATAAATAATTATTTTATATAATAATTATTAATTAAAAACCCCAAAATAGTGCATCAAGTTTGTATTGCGTCGCACCATCTTGCAACTGACACATGCTAGTGCGGGCATTTTCGGTGCGATGCCGGGAACAACAGCCGATTCTTCTTATTAAAAAATAAATATAATCAATATTATAGAAAATTAATAGGTGATGGCACAATCTGTGCAAATGCTAATGCCAACATGGTGCGGCGAACCGGTTTCACTGCACCGCAACCCTTTGCAAGGCGAGATATCCTTCAATGAGAGAAAAACTGGTTTTAGTAGGCAACGGCATGGCCGGAATGCGCACGTTGGAAGAGTTACTCACCATCGCGCCTGATAAATACGATATTACCGTGTTCGGTGCCGAACCTTATGGCAATTACAACCGCATTTTGCTGTCACCGGTGCTGGCAGGCGAGAAGACGGTCGACCAGATCATGATCAACGATCTGGATTGGTATGCCGAGCGCGATATCATTTTGCATGCCGGTAAGGAAGTCGTGACCATCAACCGTGCCCGCCGGCAGGTAGCCGCTGCCGATGGCACGACGGTCCCCTATGATCGCCTGTTGCTGGCGACCGGATCTCAACCCTTCATGATTCCGATACCCGGCAACGACCTGTCTGGGGTCATCACCTTCCGTGACATCCAGGATGTCCATGCGATGCTGGAGGCCGCCCGTGCCGGTAAGAAACATGCGGTAGTGATCGGTGGAGGGTTGCTCGGCTTGGAAGCCGCCAATGGCCTGATGAAGCAGGGCATGGAAGTCACCGTGGTGCATCTGCTCGACGTGCTGATGGAGCGCCAGCTCGATATCGAAGCGGCTGCGATGTTGCGTGCCAGTCTGGAGGAACGGGGTTTGCGCTTCCTGATGGGCGCGCAGACCGTTGCTATCCTCGGCGAAGAGCAGGTCAAAGGGGTGCGCTTTAAGGATGGGCTGGAAATTCCCGCCGATCTGGTGGTCATGGCGGTTGGCATCCGCCCCAACACCGATCTGGCGAAACAATCCGGCATTCACTGCGAACGCGGCATCGTCGTCAACGACACGATGCAGACCTACGACCCGCGTGTCTATGCGGTGGGTGAATGCGTGCAGCATCGCGGCCAGACTTATGGTCTGGTTGCGCCGTTGTGGGAGCAGGCGCGAGTGTGCGCCAATCATCTCGCCCGTTATGGCATCAGCCGCTATCGCGGTTCGGTGACTTCGACCAAGCTCAAAGTCACCGGCATTGATCTGTTCTCCGCCGGCAATTTCAGCGGCGGTCCCGATTGTGATGAAATCGTGCTGCGCGATCAGGCGCGGGGCGTGTACAAGAAACTGGTGGTCAAGGATAACCGGGTGCAAGGCGCGGTGATGTACGGCGACACCATCGATGGTAATTGGTATTTTCAGTTACTGCGTGAAAATACCGATGTCAGCGGATTCCGCGATTCCATCCTGTTCGGTCAGGCGCATTTGGGCGACGCCGGTCACGGCGGCAACAATGTGCTGGACATGGCCGATGAGGCCGAAATCTGCGGCTGCAACGGGGTGTGCAAGGGCGCCATCGTCAAAGCGATTACCACGCAGAAACTGTTTACCCTGGAAGAAGTCCGTGCGCATACCAAAGCGTCGGCATCTTGCGGTTCCTGTACCGGGCTGGTGGAGCAATTATTAACGGCGATGCTCGGTGACTACTCCAAGACATCCAAGGAAAAACCGCTGTGCGCCTGCACCGAGTACAGCCACGATCACGTGCGTAAAATGATTCGCGAACAGCATTTGACCAGCTTGCGGGCGGTGTTCGATTTCTTGGAGTGGAAGACGCCCGATGGTTGCCATTCCTGCCGGCCTGCCATCAATTTCTATCTGATCGCTACTTGGCCGGGTGAGGCGCGGGATGATGCGCAATCGCGTTTCATCAACGAACGGGTACATGCCAACATTCAAAAGGATGGCACCTATTCTGTGGTACCGCGCATGTGGGGCGGCCTGACCAATCCGAAGGAACTGCGCGCTATCGCCGATGTTGCTGACAAGTTCCAGATTCCGACGGTCAAGGTCACGGGCGGCCAGCGTATCGACCTGCTCGGCGTCAAGAAAGAAGATTTGCCGAAAGTCTGGGCCGACCTTAATGCCGCTGGGATGGTTTCTGGCCACGCTTACGGTAAAAGCCTGCGCACCGTCAAGACCTGCGTCGGTTCCGACTGGTGCCGCTTCGGTACCCAGGATTCGACCGGTCTCGGGGTCAAGCTGGAAAAGATGACGTGGGGCTCGTGGACGCCGCACAAGTTCAAAATGGCGGTGTCCGGCTGTCCGCGTAACTGCGCCGAGGCAACCATCAAAGATTTCGGGGTCGTGTGCGTGGATTCCGGTTACGAATTGCATGTTGGCGGTAACGGCGGCATTAAACTGCGCGGCACCGAGCTATTGTGCAAAGTCGCCACCGAGGAAGAAGCGATGGAGTATGCCGGTGCGTTCATGCAGCTTTACCGCGAAGAAGGGCGTTATCTGGAACGCACCGCCCCGTGGCTGGAACGGGTTGGATTGGCTTACGTCAAGCAGCACATCGTTGAGGATGGCGAGGGTCGCAGGGCGCTATACCAACGGTTTCTAACCTCGCAACAATACGCGCAAACCGATCCCTGGGCAGAACGTGCCAGCGGGCGGGTGGATGCGCATGAATTCCAGCCTTTGCGGCAGGTCAGCTAAGGAGCGGAGTAAATCATCATGTATGACTGGCATGAAATTGGTGTACTGGACGATATTCCCCGCCTGGGTTCGCGGGTGGTGCAAACTCCATATGGTGATGTCGCGGTCTTCCGCACTGCCGATGATCGGGTTTTTGCACTGCGGGACCGGTGTCCTCATAAAGGCGGGCCGTTGTCGCAAGGCATCGTCCACGGCCATCGAGTTACCTGCCCCTTGCACAACTGGGTACTGGAATTGGCGAGTGGCGAAGCGGTAGCTCCGGACGAAGGCTGTGCGGCTCATTATCCAGTACGGCAAGAAAACGGGCAGATCTGGTTAGGCTTGAATAATGTGGTTAGTTTGTCCACTGCAGTGCGGGAAACAGCGTAAATAGGAGGGTAGGGCGATGAGCGATGGTTTCCCCCTCACTCCGGCCCTTCCTCTCAAGGGGGAAAGGAGCGGAACCGGTGAAACAGTCCGCACGGCTTGCCCTTATTGCGGGGTCGGCTGCGGTGTGAAGGTCACGATGAATCCCGATGCTAGTGTCCGCGTGGAGGGCGACGCGCAGCATCCCGCAAATTTCGGGCGGCTGTGTTCCAAAGGCGCGGCGCTGGGTGAAACACTGAGTCTCGATGATCGTCTGCTATATCCGGAAATTGCCGGGCAACGGGCGTCATGGGATGAGGCGCTGACGGCGGTTGCCGATGGCTTCCGCCAGGCGCTGGTGGAGCACGGCCCCGGCGCAGTGGCTTTTTACGTCTCCGGGCAATTGCTGACCGAGGATTACTATGCCGCCAACAAATTGATGAAGGGCTGTTTCGGTAGTGCCAACATCGATACCAACTCGCGATTGTGCATGTCGTCTTCGGTGGCCGGTCACCAGCGGGCCTTTGGTTCGGACACTGTGCCCGGCTGTTACGAGGATCTGGAGGAAGCCGATCTGGTGGTACTGGCCGGTTCCAATCTGGCCTGGTGCCATCCGGTGCTGTATCAACGCATTCTCGCCGCGCGGCAACGGCGCGAGGGCAAGCCGCAACTGGTGGTGATCGATCCGCGCCGCACGGCTACTTGCGATTCCGCTGAAATGCACTTACCGCTCAAGCCGGGTTCCGACACAGCATTGTTCAACGGGTTACTGGTACATCTCTATCAACAGGACCGGCTTGACGGGGAGTTTCTGGAACAACATGTCACTGGATTCTGGCCGGCTTATTGTGCGGCAAAAGAAGTGGCGCCGAATGTTCCCGCCGTCGCTGCCAGAACGGGGTTGACGGAAAGCGATGTGGCCGAGTTTTACGGTTTATGGGGCCGGACCCGTAAGGTCGTGACGGTTTATTCGCAGGGAGTCAATCAATCTGCCCATGGTAGCGACAAAGTCAACGTCATTATCAACTGCCATCTTGCTACTGGGCGGATCGGTCAACCCGGCATGGGGCCGTTTTCAGTCACCGGTCAGCCAAATGCGATGGGTGGACGCGAGGTTGGCGGATTGGCGAACCAACTGGCGGCGCACATGGATTTTACGCCGGAGGATGTCGAACGGGTACAGCGTTTTTGGCAAGCGCCGGCTATTGCCAATGCCCCCGGTTTAAAAGCAGTCGAACTGTTTCAGGCGGTCGCCGATGGCCGGATCAAGGCGCTGTGGATCATGGGCACCAATCCGGTGGTCAGCCTGCCCGATGCTGACGCGGCGCAGGATGCGTTGCAGCGCTGCCCATTGGTGATCGTATCCGATGCCATCGCTAATACCGACACGGTGCGTTTGGCGCATATTAAACTGCCAGCGCTGACCTGGGGGGAGAAGGAAGGCACGGTGACCAACTCCGAGCGGCGGATTTCCCGCCAGCGGGTTTTTCTACCGCCGCCAGGTGAGGCAAAACCTGACTGGTGGGCGGTCACCCAAGTAGCTCGTCGATTGGGATTCGCTGCGCTGTTTCCTTTTGAATCAACGGCAGACATTTTCCGCGAACACGCGGCTTTATCGGGGTTCGAGAACCAGAGGGGCCGTCGCGACTTTGATATTTCTGCGCTCGCCGGGCTTACTGATGCCGGTTACGATTCCCTGGAACCGCTGCAATGGCCATTACCGCAAGGGGCGGCGGCTGGCGCGGCACGCTTGTTCGGTGCAGGAGAATTCTTTACCGCCGATGGCAAGGCCCGTTGCATCGCCGTCGGTGAACGTGCGCCAGCCCATGCGGTCGATGACAGCTTTCCAATGGTGCTCAACAGCGGCCGGATCCGCGATCAATGGCATACCATGACCCGCACCGGCAAGACAGCACGGCTGACCGGGCATATCCCTGAACCTTATGTGGAGATTCATCCCGTGGATGCGCTGGCCTGCGGTGTTAGCGAGAATGCGCTGGCGCGGGTGCATAGCCGTTGGGGTGAAATGATCGTCCGGGTACGCACCAGCCCGGAGCAGCAGCCGGGCAGCGTGTTCGTGCCAATGCACTGGGGTTCGCCGCTGGCGCCGCGCGGCCGGGTCAATGCAGCGGTCAATCCCGTGGTTGACCCGTTATCTGGCCAGCCGGAGTCGAAGCATACGCCGGTGCGGGTGCAGACGTATCGTCCCCGCTGGCATGGGTTCTTGCTGTCGCGCGAAGCCATCGCGCCGCCAGCAACCGGATATCGGGTCAGTGTGCGTGACCGGGAGTGCTGGCGCTACGAGCTGGCAGGAGAGGCGGCGGTTGACAGCTGGCCGGCTTGGGCACGCGGCTTACTCGGCGATGAACCCGGCTGGGAATGGCTGGAATTTGCCGATATTGGCGCGGGCCGGTACCGGGGCGCGGTGCTGGTGGACGGACGGTTGCGTGCTTGCTTGTTTGTCGCACCCAGTCATGAATTACCATTGCGCGGCTGGCTGGCTGGATTGTTTGCCACCGGGGAACTCGGTTCCGCCGAGCGCGCCAGTTTGCTGGCCGGACGGCCTGGGCAGGGCCAACGTGACAACGGCCGCATTGTCTGCGCCTGCTTCGGGGTGGGTCTGAACACACTGACCGCTGCTATCCGTGAACAACGATTGGCTACGCCGCAAGCAATTGGTGCGATGCTTAAAGCAGGCACTAACTGCGGTTCTTGCGTGCCAGAATTGCAGCAGCTCATTACCCAAGGCTAAAGTGAGCTGTCGTATCAAACCGCTGGTTCAGATGGCGTGTGTAAACCGGACGATGAAACCGGCGATATCATCCAGATTCGCCAGAGGGAAAACCGGCAAGTCCGGCCGGCCATAGCGGGCCGGATCAAGCCACGGATCACATGCAACGGCAATGACCGTCGGATCATCCGGGAAGCGTGGCGGCTTATCTACAGCGCGAGGCCGCCAGATTTCCAGCTTGGGATAAGCGCCAGCCTTCCAGCCTTCCACCAGCACCAAATCCACCGGTTGCAGGTGTGCCATCAATTCAGCTAACGCAGGTTCTGCTTCATCGCGCAACTCATGCAACAATGTCCAGCGGCGGCCAGTTGCTAAAATCACTTCGTGCGCACCGGCTTCGCGGTGATGCCAGGTATCCTTTCCTGGCGTATCCAAATCCACGTCATGATGGGCATGTTTGAGCGTGGATACCGTCAGGCCATGTGCTTGCAATCGAGGAATCAGGGCGACTATCAAGGTGGTTTTACCGCAACCGCTCCAGCCACTGACACCGAGGGCTTTCATTGCCGTCCTCCAGGATACGCGGGTTCAATCCGATTCAGCAGCATGCCGGACGGCCCAAACTGCCGCCTCGACCCGCGAACTTAGGTTTAGCTTGCGTAGTAGGTGTTTGACATGCACCTTCACTGTCCCTTCAGTAATTTTCAACTGACGGGCAATCAATTTGTTGCTGTAACCGGCAGCAATCAACGTCAGAGTCTCCCGCTCCCGGTCGGTGAGCCGGACATCATCGGCTGGCCTGGGCTGGCTTTCGTGACGCAGCGCATCTGCCAAAATCGTGGACACGCGTTCTCCCAGAGCAATCCGGCCCTGCGCAGCAGTTTTCAGGCTGTGAAGCATTTCTTCCGGCTCCATATCCTTAAGCAAATAGCCATCGGCACCGGACCGCAGTGCTGCAACAACGTCTTCCTCACTATCGGAAACTGTGAGAATGATCACCCGGCTGTCCAGATCAGCCGCCTTGAGCGCCTTGAGGGTTTCCAATCCGCTCAAGCCCCGCATATTTAAATCGAGCAGAATCAGGTCGGGCCGCTGCCGGAGCGCCAACGCCAGCCCGCGTTGACCATCGCCTGCCTCGCCAACCAGTTGCAGCGAATTCTCTAGAGCGATCAATTGCAAAATTCCTTTGCGTATTAGCGGATGATCATCGATCACCAGGATGGTTTGTACTTCTTCAGGCATGGCGCGCCTCTGCAGTCACTTCAGCTTGGATATTCCGATAGGCGGCAGGGCGGAAACACAGCCGCACGCGCAAGCCGTGTCCGGGCTGGGAGCGTAAGTCGAGTACTCCGCCCAAGTGTTCGGTACGCTCGCGCATGATGTTAATACCAAAATGATTGTCCCGTCGGGCATCCACCGGCAAGCCAACACCATTATCGATAATTTCAACAATAGCTTCGTCATTATCACGGCAACGCAGCTGAACCTGGATCTGGCTGGCGTGCGCGTGCTTGACTGCATTGTTTAAGGCTTCCCGGATGATTTGCATGACATGAATCTGCTCGTTGGGATTAAGCTCACAGATCCAGCCGGTATGATCTAGATCAATGGGTAATCCACTCCGGCGGCTGAAATCCTGGGCTGCTTCGCGCAGACTATCTTCTAGGCGGGGATGCTCCATTTTTAGGCGAAACGTGGCGATCAACTCCCGAAGTTGCCGGTAAGCATTGTTCAGGCCCTCGCGCAGTTCGCCAATGATGTCGTGGGCTTCTGGCGTGATTTCAGTATTGTTGACCGAAAGATAAAAGCGGCTGACCTGAATTTTCAGATAAGACAGCGCTTGCGCCAGCGAATCATGCAGTTCGCGAGCGATAGCATTACGTTCCTCCAGCAGCGCCAGCCGCCGGTGATGCTCCGTTTGCTCGTTGGCCCGCAGGGCAGCAGCGATATTGCGTGCGACCACTTCCAGCAGCGGCAATTGCCAGGAGGCAACCGAATCTAGACCCGGATTGCGGACGATTAACACGCCGAACTGCCGTTCCTGATCGCGAATCGGGATGGAAAATGTCTGGTGGTTAGCATCCAGAGTATGCGTGACGCCATCACCCAGACAAGGCTCACAGCTTGGGTGGGTGCAACATGGCGGCAGATTTACTGAACGCGGACAAATCGGGAAGATTCGTGTTGCCTGACGTACAGTAGGATCGATCAGGCAAAGTGTGACAGAGTCTCTACCGGTTAACTTTTCAATGTCCGCCAGCAACGCCGGGTAGGTGGTGTCATCCAGCGTCGACTCGCCAAGCCGGCGGGCGGTATGGTAGAGCAGTTCCAGCGAGCGGTTGCTGATCCGTAATGCCTGGGTTTGTTGTTCAACGCGTGCTTCCAAGTTGGCGTACATTGCCGATAAATCAGCCGCCATCAGGTTGAAAGCCTGGCCCAGCACGCCCAATTCGTCGTTGCCGACATGAAGGACCCGTACTGATAAATCGCCGCGCCGCGCCTGATGTGCGCGTTCCACGAGATCGCGCAGCGGTGTAATAATCCCGTTATGCAACTGGTACATCGCGGCAAAGATCAGCAGCAAGGTCATGAATAATGCCACACCCTGCACCAGCCGCAGCAGGAGCATTTTCGCCTCAGTATCCTGCTCTAGCAACTTGACGAAAGCATCAAGTTTCTCAACGAAATCATCAACTTCACGCAAATAAGCCGCTGGTGGGGCAACACCCGGCGCTGAGGTCTCCAAAATCGGCTGCAACGTTTCGCGCCAAAGCGACTCGATGACTTTGAGGGCTTGATGACGTGGATGATTGCTCGCCGGAGGGATGGCGCCTGCTTGCCAAAGCCGTGCTAGCCGGCGTTCAAATTCACTGATTTCTTGAGTGACCTCCCTGGCTCGATCCGTTTTGGTGCTCAACGGGTCTTGCAGGCGGGTCGCAATGCGGTAAGACTGCATACGCAGTGAACCTGCCAGGTTAATCGCGGTCGCGTCACCTTTGCTGGATTCGGCGATGAACACCGAACTGGTCATGCTCAACAGCGCCAGTAGCACAATACCACCCATGGTCAGGCCACTGCGTAAGATGATGGAGTCCTTACTGTTCATCGATTAGGCTCTCCAGTGATCTGTTGCTGATTAAAAGAACATTGGCTTTCCGTCATAACGGCTTACGCCAAGACATCGCTCATACATCATCACGGGAAAATTTACAAAGAAATCGAAGAACCAAAAAAATCCCCCGTGAAGGGGGATTATGAAAATCAAACCGGACTCAATCGCGTGATTTAAGCCAACGGCATTTCCGGCAACGGTTGCAGTTTCCAGATCTCGTCGTTGTACTCGTGCATGGTGCGGTCTGTAGAGAATTTGCCGCTGCATGCCGTGTTGAGAATGCTCATCTTCGCCCACTTTTCCTGGTCTTGATAGGCTAACGCTGCCTGATGCTGGGCATCGATGAAGGCGCGAAAATCAGCAATCGTCAGCCACGGATCGTGCGGGCTGGTCAAGGCGTGCAGGATTGGATCGAAAATACCCTGCTCAAACTGGTTAAAGTGGTTGCTTTCCAGCAGATGCATGACCCGGGCGATGTCGGAATCGCCGTGGATAATCCCGGCTGGGTTGTAGTCCCGCCGCCGTTCTTCAACTTGCTCTGCGGTCAAGCCAAACAAGAAGAAATTGTCATCGCCGACTTCCTCACGGATTTCGATGTTAGCGCCATCCAGCGTGCCGATGGTGACGGCGCCATTCATCATGAACTTCATGTTGCCGGTGCCTGAGGCCTCTTTGCCTGCCGTGGAAATTTGCTCGGACAGATCCGTGCCTGGACAAATAACTTCCATCGCCGTGACCCGGTAGTTCGGCAGGAAGGCGATCTTTAGCTTGTCACCGACTTCAGCATCATTGTTGATGACTTTAGCGACGTTGTTGACCAGTTTAATGATCTGTTTGGCCATGTAATAGCCTGGCGCCGCCTTGCCGCCAATCAATACGCAGCGCGGTGTCCAATTGGCAGTATCACCGCGCTTGATGCGGTCATAGAGATGAATGACGTGCAAGACGTTCAATAGCTGGCGCTTGTATTCATGCATGCGCTTGACCTGCACATCGAACATGGCCTTGGTGTTGAAGACCACCCCAGTGTCTGCCTCAATCAGGCTGGCCAGCCGGACCTTGTTATCCTGCTTGACCGCCCGCCAGCGCGCCTGGAATTTGGCATCATCGGCGTAAGGAATCAGCTTGCGCAGTTCATCCAAATTGGTGATCCAACCTGGACCAATTGCCTCGGTGATCAACTTGTTCATACCGGGGTTGCAACTGGCCATCCAACGGCGCTGGGTGACACCATTGGTTTTATTGTTGAATTTCTCCGGCCACATTTCGTAGAAATCGTGGAACAGACCTTTTTGGAGCAATTCCGAGTGCAGCGCGGCAACGCCATTAACCGAGAAACTGCCGACAATGGCGAGGTAGGCCATGCGTACTTGCTGCTCGTAACCTTCCTCGATCAGCGACATACGGGCCTGACGATCCATATCGCCGGGCCATTGGCGGCTAACATCGGCCAAGAACCGGGCATTGATTTCGTAGATAATGTCCAGCAAGCGGGGCAGCAGTTGCCGGAATAAACGCACCGACCACCGTTCCAGGGCTTCCGGCAACAGAGTATGGTTGGTGTAAGCCATGACGTGGCTGACAATTTCCCAAGCCGCTTCCCAACTGAGATTATGCTCATCCATCAACAGCCGCATTAGTTCCGCTACGGCGATCGTCGGATGCGTGTCGTTGAGCTGGAAGCAGTTCTTGGCGGCGAATTCGCTAAAGTCCTCACCGTGAATGCGGGTCCACTGCCGAAGCACATCTTGCAGGCTAGCCGAAGCGAGGAAGTACTGCTGGCGCAAACGCAATTCCTTGCCGTTCTCGGTGGCATCATTAGGGTAAAGCACCATGGTGATGTTTTCCGCCATATTCTTGGCGGCTACCGCTTGGTCATAGCTACCCGCGTTGAAGTCATCCAGATGAAATTCGTCGGTCGCCACTGCAGACCATAGACGCAGGGTGTTGACCGTGCCATTGCGATAACCAGGAATCGGCAGATCATAAGGCACCGCCAGCACGTCGTGGGTATCCAGCCAACGCCAGCCCATCTCACCGTCAGCTTTCAGATAGCCCTCGGTGCGGCCACCGAATTTGATACGCTGCGCATATTCTGGCCGTTCGAGATCCCAGAGATTGCCGCTGCGCAGCCAATGATCGGGTTCTTCGATTTGATAACCGTTCTCGATCTTTTGCCGGAACATGCCATAGGCATAGCGAATCCCGTAGCCGACAACGGGCAATCGCAGCGTGGCGCAGCTGTCCATGAAACAGGCAGCCAGCCGTCCTAAACCCCCATTGCCCAGACCGGCATCATTTTCGCACTCGGCCAGTTCTTCTATGCTCAAGCCCAAATCATGCAGCGCCTTATGAACGGGCTCATCCACACCGAGGTTCAGCATGGCGTTGCTCAACGCCCGTCCCATCAGGAATTCCATGGACAGGTAATAGGCCCGGCGCACCCCGCCATTCTCCTCATAGGCATAACGGGTATTTTTCCAGCGCTCCCACAACCGGTCACGCAGGGTCAACACCAGTGCTTCATACATGTAGTGAGGGTAATGGGTATGCCGGTCGCGGCCCAGGGTATGGCTGAAATAGCGTCGAAAATCAGAGGCAATGCTTTTGGCATCCATGCCCAGAGGGGGAAGTTCCGTCAGCCAAGAGGCTGGAGTACTCTTTTCCAGGATTTTAATCGACATGAGCTTAAGGTCCGCTTCCAGTAGTTTTGAAAAAGGAAAATGCCTGACATCGTAAACAACGATAGTCGGGAGATAGCCAAATTCAAGTAGCGGACCACGGTTGATGATAGGAGCCGGCGTGCATGTGGCCGTGAGTCAAATTGTCCGCAGGCCGGCTCCTGTAGCGGCAAAATGAGTCTAATGCGTACGGTCGAGACAGCAGGCAGCTTGTTCCCGGGTGTAGAAACAGCCACAACGAACGAAGCCGGCAACGACACTTGCCTTGACAGCCATGACCCGGCCCATTGCGTCACGGGTGAGAATGAGATGATCCGGTAGCCCATCGAGGGCATGGACAGGTGCTGGACGGCCATCTGCCCAGCATGAGAGGTAAACGACGCCTGTTTCTTGGTCTAGGAATCCTGGAACAAAGCCACAGTGCCGGTTTTCTTGGCTCACACCGCCAGTGCCGGTAAAAAACCGGTTATCGGCCGCCAGTGTGTGTAAAGAGAGCGTTTGCGCCATAGTGAATGCCCTCGCGCTCGGGTGAATGAAAGGGATACGACGCCTATTTCCGTAAAGTTTATGTGTCTTGAAAACCACTAAAGCAGTTTTTTGCCAAAACGAAACGGAATTGTTGTATTCGAGTCTAGAGGCTTTGAGCCAATGAGACAAGTAGCATTGCAAAAATTTTAATGAGTGAGTGAAATGACCCAGGACCCTCATCTATATGTGGCCTTATCCGGGCACGGTTTTGGCCACTTGGCGCAGATAGCGCCTGTATTGAATGCATGGCGAAAACAATACCCAGCCCGGCGATTGACCGTGCAAAGCCGATTGCCAGAGGCTGTGTTGCGCAGCCGTATCGCAGGCGGCTTTACAATAGTTGCCGGAGCGGCCGATTTCGGCATGGTGATGGTCGATGCGCTCGAAACCAATGTAACGGAGAGTCTGGCAGCCTATCGGGCCTTCCATGCTGAGTGGGACGCGCGGCTAGCCTGGCAGGAGCAGGTCTTGCAGGATGCGGCGCCAGATCTGTTACTGGCTGATATTCCCTATCTGAGTCTGGCTGCTGCTGCCCGGCTGGCTATCCCGGCGCTGGCGCTGTGTTCATTAAATTGGGCGGATATTCTGGCTGGCTATTGCCGTACCGGGCCGGACCTGAGCGATCTGCGCACACCGATGCTTGCCGCCTACAACAGCGCCACAGCTTTTCTGCAACCGGCGCCGTCGATGCCGATGCCTGCGCTGCGTAACGTGCAGTCCATCGGCCCCATTGCCGCCCTGGGTCAGAACCGGCGGGTGGAAATTAACCGCCGGCTTGGGTTATGCGGCAGTGAGACGCTCGTGCTTATGGGGTTGGGCGGAGTCGATATGCGCCCGCCGCTCGAAGCATGGCCAAAACTGCCAGGCGTGTGCTGGCTGACGCCGCCCGCGTGGGGTGCGGCGCGACTGGATATGCCAAACTGGTCAGAATTGGTGGATCTATGCATGATTGATCTCATTTGCTCTTGCGATGTGTTGTTTACCAAGCCGGGTTATGGCGCATTTACTGAAGCTGTTTGCAATGGCGTGCGGACACTCTACGTTGCGCGTGACGATTGGCCGGAGGAGCCGTGGTTAAGCCATTGGTTGCTGGAATACGGCAATGGGGTCAAGATCAGCCGCCAGCAACTGGCGACTGGCGAGCTGATGGCGCCGTTACAGAAGCTGCTCGCGCAATCGCTCAAACCGCCGCAACCACCCACCGGTATTGCCGAAGCAGTGGAATGGCTAGAACGGCTGGGGTGCTAAGCTAATACCCAATCTTAAACAGGAGGATGCTTGTAAGAAGATGGGTAGGCGCGAGTTCGCCAAGCCGTGGGCAATAAGCCGTGGGCAATTGACTCTTACAAAAATACAGACACTGAGGCGCTAAGGTATGTCCCATATTGCCATCCATCGCGATCATTCATTGACTCTTGATCAAGCGCGTAAGGCAGCAGAAACGATCGCTTTACAATTGGCCGATCGTTACGCAGTGAACCACTATTGGCAGGATGATTCACTGTACTTCGAACGCTCCGGTGTCAGCGGGCAGATCGACCTAGAACCTGGCACGATTCAGGTTAACGTGCGGCTGGGTTTTCTATTAGCGCCGCTGAAATACCGGCTGGAACAGGAAATTCACCGTGAATTGAATGAAGGGTTTGGGCCTGCGCCTGATCCGGCTTAACCGTTTATTCTACTGTTAATGGGCTTTCCGGCTGTCCAAATGTCAAATGGTCAAATGACGGGTGTCATTACCCATCATCATCAGAGCTGCCCTCATGAAAACTGTACCAATCCGTGTTGCTTGGCTGGGAGAGAGGGATTGCCGTGATTGCGCTATCCGCAGTTCAGCATTGTTTGCCGGCTTGCAGGAAGTAGATTTTGGTGAGTTACATCAACCGATTGAAGATATCGTCTTGGAGCCGCCAGCCGTGTTGTACCGGGTGGGTGAGCGGGGCCGGGCTGTATTTACCTTACGGCGCGGGCTCGTCAAGCTGGTTAAGTACCTGCCTGATGGTACTCAGCGTATCGTCCGCCTGCTGCACCATAGCGATACCCTGGGGTTAGAAGCATTATTAGGTCAGCCTTATCCGCATGATGCAATTGCCTTGACCCGCTGCGAGATCTGTACGATTCCCGTCAGCTTAGTGGAGCGATTGGGGTATGAGCAATCGCGTCTGTGTCAGGAACTTATGACGCGCTGGCAGCGGGCGTTGGCGGAGGCTGACCGCTGGCTGGCGGAATTTTCCACCGGTACCGCCCGCCAGCGGGTAGCGCGTTTGCTGCTATGGCTGACCGAAGCTGCGCCAGGGGAATCCGTACCGTTGTTCGGCCGGGAGGATCTGGGCGCGATGCTGGGGCTGACGACAGAAACTGTCAGCCGCACCATCGCTGAACTGCGCCGGGCCCGCTTGATTCAGGAAACATCTCACAATCAATTGGCGCTTGACCAGCCCGGATTGCGGCGCATCGCCGAAGGAATGGTTTGAAGCCAGGGCTGGCACCAATCGCCACACGCTACGCCAAAAACTCAAAATCCTTCCTCGCCGCCGTCTAGATCCGATGCCTCGCACTCTGACTCAAAATCTCGTGACGACAGTATTTAGCGCGGTTATGAATAAGACATATCTGTTCATCGCATAATAATTTTGTAATAAGCATGTTAGAGAATCCTGAAATACCTACCAACTTTCAGGAAATTTTATGGAACTCAAGCCTCTCATTATTGCATTGTCCACTGCCTTTGGCGTCACCATTCTATCCTCGACCGCTTGCGCGAAATCAACCGCCAATTCGGTCGAATTCATTGGCATGCCAGCTCCTTCAAGTGCGAATGAAAAGGCTGACATTTACACCACAGCCCAAGTGAAGATCGTCTATCGGAACGGCGGGACCAGAATCTACGATCTTAAGTATCATCAACTAATGGCTACGACCAACATCATCAACGGCCAAGTGGTCGGTGGCCTGTTCGATTCGGACGAAAACCCGCTCAATGATCGGGACGGTCAGATGGCTTCCGACGCTCCTGACGGAAGCTCCCTAATGAATATTCCAGGCATGCGCGCGGCTAAACCCCGGGCGAACCGCCCCTTGGCCTTGGTAACCCAGTACGAATACAAGGAATTACCCCCCAACGATGGTGTAAGCACTGGTGGCTTTTGGAGCAAGCTCCCCGCCACCATGAGTGTGGCCAAATTGGATCAGCACAAGCGGACCGGCGTGCTGGAAGTCGTGGACTATGACCATATCAGTTTCAGCGCTGTCAACGGCGGCTGGATTCACTGCGGCTCTACCCTGTCCGCATGGAACACCCATATCGGTTCCGAGGAGTACGAACCGGACGCCAAAACCCGTGAGGGTTTGGCAAAGGCGAGTGATTCGGACGACGGCACCGATATGAATAGCTTTAGTAAGTACTATTTCGGTGATGAGGCCACCGCTAACCCCTATCATTACGGCTTGGTGCCTGAAGTGACGGTAACCAAGGATGGCAGCACCTCAGTGGTCAAACATTATGCCCCCGGGCGCTTTGCCCGGGAGATGCAGGAGATGGCTTCGGACAATCGCACCGCTATCGGCGGTGACGATGGCAAGAACACCGGGCTTTTCATGTTCATCGCCGACAACGCGGAGGACCTGTCGGCGGGCACGCTCTATGCCGCCAAGGTCACACAGACCAGCGCTGACAACGGCGGCAGCTTCGACCTGCAATGGATCAGGTTGGGCCACGCCAGCAACGCCGAAATTCAAGCGATGGTCGACAACGGTATCAAATTCAGCGGCATCTTCGATTTCCTGCCCGCTGACACGACTGGGGATACCGCTGGCTACACGAAGGTTACCACCTATATGGGTACTGAATGGTTACGTTTGAAGCCTGGCATGGAGAAAGCCGCTGCCTTCCTGGAAACTCGCCGCTACGCTGCGTTGCTGGGCGCCACCACCGAATTCTCCAAGATGGAGTACATCGCCTACAACGACGAAGACCGGAAGTTCTACCTCACCATCTCACGGGTGGAAGCGGGCATGATTGATGGCAAGGGCGACATCAAGGTGGCCCGCAACGACGGCGGCATTATCCTGGAGATGAGCACCGCTAAGGAACAGAGGGACATGGATGGCAACATCATCCCCAGCGACTTCGCAGGCACTACCCTGGTCTCGATCCCTGAATTGGCCGGCGGGTGGTTCGGCAAAGACAGTGATGGAAACACTATCAAGGATAAAGAAGGCAACCAGTGCGAGCAGGACAAGCTCTGCGGTCCAGACAACGTTCGGTACGTCGATTCAATCCGCACCCTCTTCCTCGGCGAGGACACCAGCCGACGCAACAACAATTATGTCTGGGCCTTTAACATCGATACCCGCAAGCTCTCGCGCATCTTGTCAGTGCCCATGGCTGCGGAGGCGACCGGCTTGACCATTGCTCCTAACTACAACGGTTTTGCTTACATTCTGAGCAACTTCCAACATCCGGGCGAGGGTAATATCTCCAGTTATACCGGCGCCGACAAGGACGCTGTGCTGAACGCCATCAACACCAAATGGGATAATAAGAAGAAAGCCGCCATCGGTTACATCGGCACCGCAGATGGCGCCCTGCCAGCTTTCAAGTAAGCCAATTCTTTCAAGCCTTAACGCGCCCTCTGGCTTCGGTCAGAGGGTTTTTCTTTCCAGTGTCTAAGTTGTTGCCTGTTATACCAATTTTGCATAGGTTTTACGCGATTGGCTGTAGGCCGCAGGTTGAGCAAAAGCGCAGCGTTGCCCAACGATGAGCCAGGATGCTAGGCTTTACGGTGGAATGGCCCCTTTTATCGTACCGATTTTTCCATCGCCCGCCGGGGCGCCGCCCTGCAGTTCCCGGAGCATTCGGACGTGTCCTACCGCGCCGGGGCACGCATGGGCGCCGGTATCGTCGAGTGTGATGTAACCTTCACCAGCGACGGCGAGTTGGTGTGCCGCTACAGCGAATGCGGCCTGCACACCACCACCAACATTGTTGCTGCACCTTTGAATAACAAGTGCACCGTACCTTGGACTGGGCCGGCGGATGCCAGTCCGGCCCCCCAGTGTTGCACCAGCGACCTGACTCTGGCGGAGTACAAAACCCTTGAGGCCAAGATGGACGCCAGTAATCCTACCGCGACCACACCGGAAGAAGTGAAATTGGTAGCGGTCAGACCGCTTGCTCAAGACCGCATCCGCATCTCACCGCTACCGGATTCAAGCTCCCTGGCTTAACAGGATCTTGTAGGGAATTCAGGGGCTGTCGTGCAGAGATTTCACCATGCGCAAGTCAAGGGTCTCTGGCGGAATAGACAGCACTGGCCATTGACTTAAACGCAACATGATTTTTCGTCTTGCAGAATTAGGGGTTGTATAAAAGTAGCCACGCCAGAGTTTTCTATTGAAGCGGTTGTTTATTGGAAAGCAATTCAATTTTTATTATTTGAAAATAAGAAGAAGAGTCTCTTACAGTGCCTTGCTATCAACAACTCCGGGGCTGCGCCGATGAAATTTTTCCTGCTTTCGCGTCTTATTCTAAGCTTCGCTCTGGCGGTTGGAATCAACGGGGCTGCTAGCGCACAAACGGCGCTGCTCAATGTTTCTTATGATCCTACCCGCGAATTCTATCAGGACTTCAACGCTGCCTTTGCCAGGCATTGGAAGAATCAGACCGGCGAAACCGTAATTATCCAACAGTCGCATGGCGGTGCTGGTAAACAGGCCCGTGCAGTAATCGATGGTCTGGAGGCTGATGTGGTGACCCTGGCCTTAGCCTATGACATCGATGCCATTGCCGGAAAAGCCAGGCTGATTCCGCAGGATTGGCAAAGCCGGTTGCCATATAACAGCTCACCTTATACCTCGACGATCGTATTCCTGGTGCGCAAAGGTAATCCTAAAGGGATCAAGGATTGGGATGACTTGGTTAAGCCGGGGGTATCGGTGATCACGCCCAATCCCAAGACCTCCGGCGGCGCACGCTGGAATTATCTGGCTGCTTGGGGTTATGCGCTCAAGCAATATGGAAATGATGAAGCCAAAGCCCGCGATTTTGTGACCCGGCTCTATAAAAATGTTGCGGTGCTCGACTCGGGCGCCCGGGGTTCGACCACCACGTTCGCTGAGCGCGGCATCGGCGATGTGCTCATTTCTTGGGAAAACGAAGCGTTTCTGGCTAACCGTGAATTGGGACCGGACCGGCTTGAGATGGTCGTCCCTTCCTTATCGATTCTAGCCGAACCGCCCGTGACCGTGATCGACAAGGTTGTCGACCGCAGGGGGACGCGCAAAATTGCTGAGGCGTATCTGCGCTACCTGTATAGCGAAGAAGGGCAGAACCTGGCCGGTAAACACTACTATCGTCCGCATGATCCCAAGATCATGGCTCAATACGCCGGTCAATTTCCCCAGGTCAATCTTTTCACCATCGACGAGGTGTTTGGCGGTTGGGCAAAAGCGCAACAAATCCACTTCGCTGATAACGGGGTGTTCGATCAAATCTATCAACTTGGCCGATAAGATTATTCATCTATCTCCCTGTAGCTCACCCTGAGGAACGCACCGTGTCTTTGATATTGACTGAAATCCAGGATGTGATTGGAACCATCGTCATCAATCATCCCCAGAAACGCAATGCCCTGAGCGAAGCATTGATTGATGAAATCACCACCGCACTCGACCAGTTCCGCGAACAGAATATCCGCACCGTAATTTTGCGCGCGCCTGCAGGCGCGAAAATCTGGTCAGCCGGTCATGATGTCAGCGAGCTTCCTAACCGGGGCCGCGATCCGCTGGGCTGGGGCGATTCACTGCGCATCCTGGTTCGCGCGATTCAGGAATTCCCAGCGCCAGTCATCGCCTTGATCGAAGGCGGTGTCTGGGGTGGCGGCTGCGAGGTGGCGATGGCCTGCGACATTCTAGTGGCCACGCCCGAAACCACCTTCGCGATCACGCCGGCCAAGCTAGGCGTTCCCTACAATCTTGGCGGCATCCTAACGTTAATGAACATGATTCCATTGCCAGTGGCTAAGGAAATGCTGTTTACCGCACAGCCCATTCCAGCGACACAAGCACTGAATCTTGGCATTATTAACTACATCAAACCACCGGAGGAGATTGAGTCCTTCGTTTATGGTCTTGCCGCGCATATCGTCGTGAACTCGCCGCTGAGCATTGCGGTGATGAAGGAGGAATTGCGGTTACTGGCCAGCGCTCATGCGATTACTCCCGAACTCTTTGAGAAGATCCAAGGACTTCGCCGTGTTGTCTATGACAGCCACGATTATCATGAGGGACTGAGCGCCTTCCGCGAGAAACGTAAACCCCAATTCACGGGTACATAAGCCGCGCCGCGATGGGCCATTCGGCAAGCCTATCGGCTGGATGCAACAAGTGTGGCGCTGTTAATGGCGCTTCAGGGGGCTGACCATGAAATCACCACGGGTTCTGCCAGGGTTTCCGTTGGCGCTGGGCTATACCCTGGTCTATCTGGCGCTGATCGTGTTGATTCCACTCAGCGCAGTATTCCTCAAGTCCGCAACGCTGAGCGGGGAGCAATTCTGGGCGATCATCAGCGCACCACGCGTGGTTTCGTCCTATCGCATCAGTTTCGGTATCTCGCTGCTCGCCGCTGCCATTAACACCGTGTTTGGGCTGATCTTTGCTTGGGTGTTGGTGCGCTACCGCTTTCCGGGCCGCCGGATCGTGGATGCGCTGGTAGATTTGCCGTTTGCGTTACCTACCGCCGTCGCTGGAATTGCGCTCACGGCCCTCTACGCAGGCAACGGCTGGCTGGGACAATGGCTCCAGCTCGCGGGCATTCAAGCCGCCTTTACGCCCCTAGGCATTCTGGTTGCGCTGACCTTCATTGGCCTGCCTTTTGTCGTTCGCACCGTGCAGCCCGTGCTGGAAGATCTGGATATCGAACTGGAAGAGGCCGCCGCCAGCCTCGGCGCCGATCGCTGGCAAACCTTCCTCCAGGTCATTTTGCCCGTGCTGTCGCCTGCGCTGCTCACCGGCTTTGCCTTAGCCTTCGCCCGTGCAGTCGGCGAATATGGCTCGGTGATCTTCATCGCTGGCAATGTGCCTCTGGTGTCGGAGATTACGCCCTTGTTGATCATCACTAAATTGGAACAATACGACTATGTGGGCGCAACGGCTATTGCAGTGGTCATGCTGGTGTTTTCGTTTACCCTGCTTTTTCTGATCAATGGCTTGCAAATCTGGACGCATCGCCGCCATGGGAGAATAACGGGATGAGCGCCCATGTTGCCGCCCGGTGGACCACGCCGGCACAGCGATTTGAGAAAAACGCCGCCACACGCGAAC